>Ga0308021_10001073_pt1 | contig 12536 bp, 4 predicted proteins | sample Neamet351_FD_201296 | JGI IMG/M metagenome (GOLD analysis project Ga0308021, IMG submission 201296) | Marine microbial communities from water near the shore, Antarctic Ocean - #351 | ecosystem: Environmental > Aquatic > Marine > Unclassified | place: Southern Ocean | collected 2014-10-02
TGCCGCGCCCCCCCCCCCGTCTCCTCCACGAAATTGAACGCGTCGTGCAGCGCAGGGCAAGACGGCAGCACCGCCTCGGCGCCACTGCCTCTCCGCGGCTGGAGCACAAGAGACCAGCTCGGCTGCTCCGATCGACGCATGCTGGCGATGAGCGCGGCGACCTGCGCTGGCGGGAGCGTGGTGCAGTCGTGGCCGCCGACTGCCGCGAGCTGCCACCGCCGCTGCTCTGCATTGCTGCGTTGAGCAGCCTGCTCGACACACCCAGCCGCGCCGCCCACCCTCTCGAAGCACCGGATGTAGGTACCGCCGGTCATAGAACACTCGCCCAGTGATAAGCCTAGAGCCGGGCCGTCTCGAGCTACCTCGACCAAGAGTTTTGCTGACATTGAGCGCTTTTCGCTTCACGCATTTTCGCAGAAAACCACTCTTGCTTTGACTCTGCTGTGAGAGAGTGGATCTTCCAGCAGCCGGGTTAAGTCCCCCATGGACTCGCAGGAGTGGGCCTGCGGCGCCTGCACGTTTCGCAACGCGGCCGGGCACCTGACGTGCAACATGTGCGGCACGCCACATGAGGACGACGCGAGCGACGTGGCGGCGCCACCGCCGATTGACAGCGCGGACGACGTGAACGAAGCGGACGACGAAGGCCCGCCCCCCGCCACGCTTGCGCCCGCCGAGGCAGAATACCTCAACCTCATCGCCAAGGTGACGGCGATGCACACCCGCGGCGATGGCATCCTGTTCGTCGATGCGTCGTTGGCTGTGGAGGCTGCAGACGAGCACTTTGGCGAAGAGGCCGCGCAAGCGTTCATCCGGAACAAGCTCGCAGAGGTGCTCAAGGTCTACCTGAAGGTCCTCACGTCTAGTGCCAGCTCCTTTGCGCAATTGCGGCTGGTATGGCGCCAGAGCGTCAACGAGGCGCTGTATGTCCTCGCCTTCGAGCGCGCTGTGCTCAGCGCCGTTCGCATCTGCCTCAAAATGTTGCAGGGTATGGCAGACGACGCGACTGACCAGAGCCCGCTGCAGTTGATGGAGCTTCTCGTCGACCGCAACCACAAGCTGTACTGCGGCAAGGGCCGCGCCAGTGAGAACGAAGGTTATCCTGAGCTGTACGCCACGGTGTGCGCAATGTTCCGTGACAGCGGCTGCTTTGACAAGCTGCTTGCGCGCATTCACCTCGAGCTCGTCGAGCGCAAGAACTGGGGGCAGGCCGCGCAGTGCCTGGCTCCCTTCGTGCAGGTGCGGCACATGCTGCTGCCCGATGTCGCGCTGCAGGTGCCCTGCATGCTCATGACGTCTTTGCAGTCACTGGGCGACGAGCAGCTCGAGGAAGCTGCCACCAACGAGCAGCTGGGCGAATTGTTCGCCACGGTGGCGAAGCTGGGGGACAGCAGCAATCTCACGACCCCACTCGCACCTGCAGCCTTGGGTGCTGCAGATATGGCGGTGGATGACGAGCAGAAGCAGCTTGGTGGCGGGGAGGCCAATGTGGAGTCGCTTGTGGTCCGTGCGTGGCAGTTCATGGCCTCTCGCTGCTTTTTCAGCGAGAAATTACGAATGCGTCGCTTCGGCTGTGAGCAGATTGGCTCTCTGGCCGCGTCCCAGCTCATCACGCGCGAGCAGATTACGGCATGGGTCCGCGACAAACGCATCCTGGAAGACATGCTGGGGCCCCGCATTCACCCGCGCGTCGTACCGTGCGCTGACAAGCTGTTGGCAAACATTGACCTGACCCCGGCCATCTTGGACAGTATCATGGCGCAGATCGGCACCACTGCGGTGCAGACGCTGCTTGGCACCCTCTCTGCGCGCTTTGATTTTGATGCTACTCTGATGGTGCACGTCTTGGACACGGCACGCACATTCATAGAGCAAGGCAGCGGGCTCGGTGGCGACGCGTTCAACTTCACCAACAAATTCCTGGGGTCGGAGGTTGCTTCTGTGTCCCCAATCTTGATGAAGGGCTCCGCCGTTGCGCTGCCCTGCCTCAATCTGCTGTGGGCGGCGATGCGATGCGATCAGTGCTCGGCATCCGATACTGATGGTTTCTTGCGCACACTTGTCAAGGTGGCGAGCCACATGCATGGCAAGTCGCACCGCGAAGCGCTGCTTGAGCGCTGCATCGATATTATCCGAGCCTCGATGCACGCTAGCACAGAGCGGCGCGACGTGCAGATTGCACTGCGCGTGATCGAAAAGGTGTGTACAACGTTTCCTGTGGCGCCAACGAAGATTCCTTTGGCAGCGACCTCGCACTCGCGATCTGTTGCGCTTCTGCGTGCGGAATTCATCGAGCAGGTCGAGCACAAGCACCAGCTATCCACAGGACTGCTCACCGAGGAGCTCGAGTTGTTCGTGTCCCAATCGCATGGTCAGGAGGACCAAGCGGCGTGCCTTGCGGATGTGCGCGCGCGCCTGGAGCTGTTGAAGTTTCTGCACGTGGGCTCTGGACTCCGTATGCCCGAGCAGCAGATCTCCCGCCTTTGGGGCCTCTTCACCGGAGCACCGAGCAGCAAGCTCGCAGAGGTGTGTCCTCGATCTCAGCCCCTCCCGCCAGCCGCTGCCCATCCACCGCTGCCCGCCCAGCCGCTGCACACCTCACCCATCCCCGCCGCCCCAAACAATTCATCAGCTTTTCTTCCACTGGTTGCGGGACGCCCAGGACTCAGTTAGCCATGCTTCTTGCTTCAGCCCCGAAGTGCTGGGCTTCGTCCTCCGTACTTTGTTCTGCCAGCAGACCGATCTTGCCCAGCTGCGTCCGCGTGGCTTTCATTGCCTGCAAGCCATCTTCGTCAGTGTGAACAACAACAAGGGGCGGTTTGTTGCGGAGGACAGCGAGGCGATGGCTGACGGGATGGTGTTCAAACGCAGCGGGCCGCCAGAGCACTTGCGCGGCAAGCGCATGATTGGCAGCAGGATTCGAGTTCAATGGGATGATGAGAAGATGCACGAGGGAGTGGTGGTGGCATTTGATGTTCCGGTGTATTCCCAGAAACACAGGATCTTGTATAACAATGGCGACACGGAGGAGCACAAGCTTTCCCTTCTGGACCAGTGGCACCTTCTTGGGGCCGAAGACGAGGCGCGGGCAGGGCCAGTGGCGGTCAAAAAGCTGAATGACGAAGATTTGACTGGGCTGGAAGCTGTTTGGACTGTTTTCCTTCGCGCTGTTGACGAAGAGGTCTCGCGCGCAGCATCGGACTTGCTCTTCAACGTCTATGACATGATGACGAGTGTTCAGACTGCCGACTCGAGGCAGCGGGCTCTTGAAGAGCGCCAGGCGCTCCTGGCGAACCTGCCTGAGCACCGCATCTATGAAGAGGGTGACATGGTCGACGTGCAGCACTTCTACGAATCAGCTGTTGATCCCAGCCAGGTGCTCTGCAAATGGCGCAAGGCTCAGGTCACTGACGTTACTCCAGACTGCGTGTCGATTTGCAGCATTACGGTTTCGTACGTGGAGTTTGATGCTGATCGCGAAGACGAGGTCAGCTTGCTGTCGCAGCACGAGGAAGGTGTCACCGACGACGGCAGCCCGGGCCCTCGACTTGCTCCCATCGACACTGCTTCGGCGGACTGCGCCGAGCGCCTCCTGTCCGTGGAGGAGGTGGCCATGCGTGCCACTAAGCTGCAGAAGGGTGCAAGGCCAGTAGCCAAATTGCCCGGGTCGGATTGCCGCGGCCAGCTTGTTGATAGGCTGTTCGGGCAGCTCGAGCGCGAATGTACAGCGTCGGATATCAGCGCTGCACTGGTGCATCGCACTGTTGTGCTCTTGAAGCGCTTCCTCGGGCACTATTCAGCGAAGAGTACCGCGCGGTCCCACCTTGGGTGCGGTCGTGGGCAGCCACTCACGCTGACGTTGACACAGGGGTTCGGCACGGCGTCGCAATCGAATCAGCTCCCAGTGCACGGGAAAATCACGCTGATTGACCTTCGGAAGATGCTGGTGGACATGTTTCCAGCCTTCACTCTCAAGACGCTGCAGATCCACCACATTGACAAGGTACTGCAAATGTCCGAACAGACTCTGGAAGAAGTTGGGGTGGGCCCAAGCACAGCCACACTGGCGCTCACGAACAGCAAGGTGGGGCACAAATGCAAGAGCTGCCATCACATCCACGTTAAAGGCGACAGCTGCGGCGCAATCGTCAGCATGTCTTATGACAACACCAGGAAATTCTGCATCTGCACAGCAAAAACTGTGGTCCCACCGCGGCGGAAGGGCCTCTCGTCGAGCGCTCGCGCTTGGTCCCCCGCCAACGATCTCTCTGCGAGCCGGAGCCGCTTCCTTCTGCTTCTGGACTTGCTCGAACGCCCGCTCGACAGCACCACGCGCAAAGTGCTCTGGCGCATCCTCATTGCCACGCCCACAAACAGGGAGGAGCAGAGCATTGTTGCGAGCCCGGATATGGACTGGTCGGCGTTCTTCGAGAAGGAGAGCTACTGGCGGGTGATATATTCCCTACACATTGTAGACTCCCACCTGCTGCCCGCTGACGAGGCTGACAGGGCACAGGCAGATGCTTGGCGCAAGCAGTTCATTGAGAGCACAGGGTTTGCTTCCCTCTTCCAGTTCTTTGTGAGCCTTGACCGGCAGCCCTGCTGGACCGCGGAGCCTCTGGCAGCGGCCATCGGGTTGCCTGTAATCCTTCGCATTCTTAACTTTTGTGTTGCGGGCTCCTTGGGCGCCGCTGCCCCCGCAGCTGTGCTGGCAGACAGCGCAGACGGCTCTGAGGAAGCACAGCTGAGCGTGGCTGCTGCTCGCGCGCCGATGGTCCGCCAGTTCAGCGAGCGTTCTGGGGCTCTTGTTGCGAAGACGGTTGACTTTCGGGAGCTGGCATCTCACCTGGTGACGACGGTGCAGCACGTGCACGCGCTGATGTGCAGTGAAACGACGATGGTGCTCGTGCCCCGTGAGATCGCGGTTCAGCAGGCAGCGATCGACGGCATGACAAGCCTGCAGACGATCTTCCGCTCAGACCATGCGCTGGCCGTGGAATTCTTCGAAACCAAGATGGAGTTCGTCGTTCACGACCTACTGCTCCGCAGCTCGTCCAAGCGCATCAGAGAGAAGACGAGCTCTGCGCTCCTCGAGATGAGCAGGCTGCAAAGCGAGCTGATGGCACGCATTTTTGCACAGCTCAACAGTGCACTGAATGCGCTTCAGCCCAGCTCCAAGGTGTGCTCGGAGTTCTTCGCGCTGTTCGCCAAACTTGTGTCGAGCGCGCGCGCGGCACGGCTCGACACTGTTCTCCCTGGGCTTTCTACTCTGGGCCGTAGGATTGTCCAGCGCTTGGTCTCGGACGATGCTATGCTCGCATCGTCCCCAGGCGAAGATTTTATGCTGGTTGGCCTCATCAACCTCTTGGTTCCACTTGCCAATTCCGGCACCGGAGGCGGGATCGAGTCACCATCTAGATTATTGCGCTCACTTTTTCATGACTTCCTCATGACACTGCCCCGCGCGGGAGACGGTAGAGAGCCGAGATGTACGACACCCGAGTCGCGCCAAGCGACGTTCCGGCTGCTCCACGCCCTAGTTCGTGACGACCCTGACATGCAGCTCGAGTTTGTGTCTATGATGACCAAGTTCGTGAACCGTAGCCCAGCGCCTGTGCGTAGAAAGGACCGTGGATGGGAATTCGAACCGGACTGGGAATTTGAAGCCACGGCGTCGGAGGACGTGACTAGTCAGTGCAAAATGCGCAACGCAACGGAGCAAGTGGGGCTGCTGAATCGTGGGATGACGTGCTATGTGAACTCAATTCTGCAGCAGCTGTACCGGCTTCCGAAGCTTCGCCATGCCATCCTCAGTCTCCCGCCACCGCTGCCCAAGCAGACCAAGCTCCCCACTAAACCAATGTCCGTTGCTGGCGATGCAAGCGACAATGCTCTGGAGGCAGGCCTTGACGAAGGCGATGCCACCGATGCTACCCCCCCGCCAGATGCGGAGGTGCAAACCCCGCAGCACGCTGTGTCATTCGAAAACAATTTCGATGAATACGACGATGACCTTGCCGCTGCGATGAAAGCCTCCATGCAGGACGCTGCTGATCCGCAGCCCGAAACCAAGGCTAGCGAGCCGGTACCCGAGGAGCAAGGCAACACTGACAAGGGCGAGGTGATCCGGCAGCTACAGCGGGCTTTCTTATTCATGCACGATGGTCGGCAAGGGTGCTTTGAACCGTACCCGTTCGTGATGGCGTGCAACTGTCTGAACCTCAACTTCCGCGTCACGTCTCAGAACGACGCAACAGAACTGTACGACAAGATTGTTGACTGCATCGAAGACGGGATGAAGGGCAGCCCACAACTCGAGGTGATGAAACAACTTTTTGGTGGCGAGGAAGTGCGCCAAAAAACGTGCCACAAATGCAAACAGACGTTTTCGGTGAGTTCCGCTGCTTTCAACCGCCTGGAGTTGCAGTGTAAGGACAATGACATCATGAAGAAGAGCCTTGTCGAGTGCCTCGAGGTCTTCACTCAGCCAGAGGTGATGAAAGGCGACAACCAAGTGTTCTGCGAGGCGTGCCAAGCGAAGTGCGACATGACTTTTGGCACCTGTATCCACACCCTTCCAAACGTGCTGCCGTTGCATTTGAAGCGCTTCGACTTCGACGTTCGCACGTTTCGCACGGTGAAGCTAAATCAGAGCATTTCATTCCCCCTCGAGCTGGACATGCACCCGTACACAGAGGCAGGTATCCAGCAGCGCGAGAAACTGCGCAAGCGCCAGGCCGCAGCTGAGCGTAAAAACGCGCAGAAGGAGGCAGCTGCCAAACCCCTGGACGACGACGACAAACCCCTGGAGACCAGCGTTGAGGCGCTGGACACGAGCGTCGAGGAGGCCGATATCGGTGCCTCTGCCGGCGCTGGCGAGGGGGCAGGTGCGCAAGAGCCAGCGGAGGAGGCAAGTAGCAACAACAGCAGCAGCAGTAGCAGCGACGAAGAGTCGGACGATGAATTCGATGCGCAAGAGCAGCACTGCTGGTACGATTTGGTAGGGACTGTCGTACACCGTGGGCAAGCAGGTGGGGGGCACTACTACTCGTTTGCAAAGGATGAGGAGCACGAGCGGTGGTACAAGTTGAACGACGACAAAGTCTCTGTGTTCGATCCCTCCTCCAAATCGGACGGGATTGAGGCGGAGTGCTTCGGTGGCGAAGAAGAGCGCACTGTGACGGCCTATGGGTACTCTACCGTCGAGACCTGCGAGCGAGACAACAATGCACTCATGCTGTTTTATGTGCGCCGTGGCTTCTGTTCCGACGAGGTGCCCTCGAGCAGCAGCGACGGGCTCGGGGTGCACGGTCGCGTGCAACCGCCGCAGCTCGCGAGACAGCGTTCAGACCCTGGCAACGAGACAGGCGAAGGCACAGGCGAAGGCATTGCACAGCACGCTGCTACCCCGCCGCTTGTACCTTCTCTCCAACGCTCGCTGTCACATTCCGAAGCGCACGAGCACAAGGATCGACACGTAAGTTATGCTCTTGCTGGCTTCTGCGTGCACCGGCCCGTGTGTTTCGTGCGGGGGAACTACATCTCACGCCTCCCTTGCCACGAACCCCTGCACCTAACCCCCCGCAAACCTGCTGCTACAGGCTGTCCAGCTGCGCTCAGAAATGCAGCACGAGGTGTGGAAGCGAAATGATGAGTTGCGAAGGCAGCAGCTGCTGTTCGACCCCACGCTCTTCCAGCACCTACTCGAAATTGTGCAGGACACGTCGCGAAGGGCTGACGAACCCAGCTCGTTGACCGCCGATGCAGCGACATCGGCAGAGACTGCTCAGTCCACCGAGGCCCGTGTGGCCGTTGTGCGCCTCGGGACCACCATGTTCGTGGACGTGATCCTGCGGTCGAAGTCCAGAGCATGTGTGAACCCGTGGGTACAAGCGCTCGAGAAACTGTACCGGCTCTTGCCACAGGCAAGCCAGTGGCTGCTCTGCCAGGTCACTGGAGAAAAGAGGCTCCCGTGGCTCCAAACGCTGCTGTTTGAGTGCGCAGATGCAAGTGCGCGAGAAGGTTTCAGCAGGCTGGTGAAGTGCGCATTGTCCACGGTCGCCACGGAATGCCTTGGCACAGCGCTTACGCCACACGTGGACGTGCTGGCTGACATGAGCTCCTTTGTGGTCGCGCTCCAGGAGCTGATGCCGAGCGCTGCGCAAAACTGGTCCCGTGCGGCGGCTTATGTTCAGCTCTGGCAGTCTGTGTGCGCGCTGGCTCCTCTGTGCCCTCCGGTCGCCACGCTGCTCCAGGAGCGCTCCGTGGTCGCCACACTCTGCCACCTGTATCTTGGCAATAAGTCGCCCTGTGCAGCGGGGTCCGGCTTGCCCACGCTGACGAGGGTTGGCGTTGGGCAGGGGATGGAGCCCGAGTTTGGTGGCTTGCTCGCTGCCTTGCAAACCCTGATGGACTGCGACGGGATGGAGCTTTCACCGCTCTCTCTGGAGCTGTGGCAATGTAACGAGCTGATCAAAGAGATCGTTCAGCGCAACCCGTTGCTTGACGGTGGATTGTGCGGACCCACAGCCTTCGGAGATTCAAGCCTGCTCACGGCTGTATGCCGAGGCAGCCTGGACAACTCCACGAAGGTGGTGACTTGCCTGATCGAGTCCATGAGCGATACGCCTGCAGAGATCTACCGCCGCACACCGGCGGAAGCTATCTTGCACGCCCATCGCAAGGTGGCGTTTACTGTGGTGCTGGCCATCGACGATGCACATTCGTCGGAGCGCGTCTTGGTCGCCATGGCAATGCTGCTGAAAGTGATGCAGGACGCAGTCACAGCCGCCGAGTCGGTCTCCAGCCAGGCTATTTCTGTCGGACAGCTGGCTGAGCTGCTTTGCTGCATGAATGAGCACCCGAGCTTGGCTGCCGCTGTAGCAGCAGCAGTTGATCAATGGTCGTGGCTCGTGGAATGGCTGGACAACGACTCCTCGCCCACACGCCAAGGTGCGAATAGCAGCCAGGACGTCCGTGACGTCGTGACGCAGCTGGACAAGATGCGCTGCGACTTATTGGACTGCGAGCGCCTGCCGGAGCATCACGCGGACGGACTCGCGATATCCGTATCGGACTGCGGTACAGACTACGCGAATGGCATCTACTACTACCACGGCAAGCTCAATGGCCACCCACTCTTCCGGCGACAGGCCATGGCTCCCGCCTCGCAGTACAGCATAGCGTGGGAAGATGAGAAGAGCACCGAAGTGAGTGTTGCGCTGCCCTGCTGCCATGTCACCGCTTCTCCCGACGAAACATTTGCATCGGCACAGCGTTCTAATTCACACCACTCCCGCCTCGCTTCGCAGCTCCACCGCGTGGAACTCTACATCAGCCGCAAATATCCTAACAATGGTCGAATGGGCAATAAGGACTACTGGAGCTTGTTCAAGGCGAGCGAAGCGGGCGGCGACATTGGCACCTACTGGGACCACGAGCTCTATACATCAGATATGCAACAGTCAACATCAGCAAGCCTTGTGCCGCCAGCCAAGAGGGTGATGTGGAATGTGAGCCAAGAGGGCGATCTCCCGCTTCCCATCGTAAAAGTCGTTGTGCCTGGTGAGGGAGCAGTCCCGGCCAAGGAGGAGGCAGCTGAGCTGGAGGAGCACAAGATCGACAGCGAGATGCAAAACGTCTGTACGGAATTGGACCCGTCGGCAGACGAGGTTAGAGTGGGTTCGCCCATCTCGCGAGCATGCGTGGACCCAGAGTCGTAATGTTCTCTCTCCGTGTGCGTACTAAGTAAGCGTACTAAGCGTACAGCTGTATGCGTAGGACTTTCGTCTCCTAAGCGTACATGTAATATTACTCGAGTAGTAGAGATTTATATATTATTTATTTATGTCACAATTTATGTAAGTTAGGTGCATTATTCGTCGATCGGCCACCGACCACCGACCAAAAGGGAGCACGGGTTTCTGCTGGATCAACATTACACATTACACATTACTTTTTGAGAAGAGCACGGATTTTATAATATGCGTACGCATAAGATTACGCGCAGGAGCCGGAAGGTAAGTTAATCAGCAGTAAAATTTATTAACGCATAAGACAAAGCCTTACTACACTACTCGTGGGTTAAACGGCGGGTCGGAGGGGGGCGCCCCCCCTCGCACCCCCATCACCGATGCTATAAAGGAAACCGCGCCGATTAATCAGCAAGGAAGTGCTTGGGGTAGGTCAATGGCTTCCCATGCGTGTCGAAGGCCCTGGTGCTCATATTTTTGCGTTTGTCCTCAACCCGGAACGCCAATGGTCCTTGCATCGGCTCAAGCCACGGGCCGGCACCTGTGTTGATTGGCGTGGCAACCTTAAGATGCGTCGTGCGCTTGCCCACTGCAGTCTGAAACGCGTGCTTATCCATCCACTTCTTCTTCCCTGCGTGGTAATCATGGAGCTCCTGCTCTTGAGCGGAGCGATATGGGCCGTCGTTGACGATCGAGTACCACCCGCTTGCAGGCTGGGACTGGTCGTGGCGGCGCATCGCCTTGAATTTCTGCAGGTGCGAGGGGCGAGTGATGCAAGCACGAGAGCAAACAAACGTGTGAGAGGCGAGGTTGGCGCGAACCGGCACATCAGCTCTCGCACAAATACGCACCGAGTGGTTACAAAAGGACGCTGACCGGCCATTGAGGCGCCGCACCCTGCGAGGTGCTGGGCGCCTGCGAGCGGCGGCTCGCCCAAGGATGCCGCCGTCCTCATCATCCGACACACTCAATGACGGCGTGGTACAACTCGTTGCACAACTATCTTCGGAGCCAACGCTGCCAGTGTTGGAATCTGTCGCAAAGGACGACCGAGCAGTGCTGGGTGTACCACTCATCGTGCCGGCACCCGAGTGCGTGTCTTCCTCAATCTCGCGTCCAGATGCGGACGGCGCACGACTGCTGCGGGCACTACCCAGTCGCTGGGACAATTCTGCCTCAGCAGCGCGCACGACGGAGCAGCCGGAGTGGCTTGGCCTCCGCGCATTCGTCTGCAGGTCCCCGCGGGGGGTCGCTGAAAATGCAGATCGCGCCGAGAGCGGCGTTCGCAGCAGATCGGCTGTTGCTGTGGAGCTTGTTGATGCCCCACTGCTGGAGCAGCCGGAGTGACGAACCGAGTTGCCACTCGCCGCCAACGCCGCGCTTTTACCGAGAGCACGCGCCACGGGGGCAGATGCGGGGCGGAACCTGCTGCCGCAGGCCGGCACGGGTTGCGTACTGTGCGGGCTTGCCCGTTGAGGCAGCCGACTGCCCTTCTCCGCCCCGCACCTTGCCACATCTGCAAGGGCCGCAGCCGAAAGGATGCGGCACCCCGCGCCACTGCGCGTTGTCCGTGCGCGGCGCGCCTCCTTCGGGCGCAGGCTGGGGCGCAGCATGCCTGAAGAGGAGGAGTCCAGGTGCTCGTACTCGAGCGTGAGCCGGAACTTCACCTCGACATAGCGCCGGAGCAGGCGCGAAACCTCGGGATAAGCATCCCCCGCGGCAGCTACCTCAAAGTTGGCGAAGATGGTGTTGCCCACTTCGCCAATCAGCGGGCCAAAGTCACCGTCGGCCAGCGACGTGTACGGCGTCGTCGCGCTGCTGCCGGCCTCCTCGTCGAGCGCCCACACGTGGGACGTGTGGACGAGGAACTCCAGCCGCGGTTTCGAAGCACGCATGCCCTCAAAAAGCCAGTGCTGCAGAGCCTCGACGCGCACGCGGCAGACCAGCTCGCCGAGCCGTCCGTGCTTCAGCACCCCCGCCACTTCCTTGTGCGCGGGTGCGCGCCGCAGGTTGCCGTTCGCACCCACACCGCGCGTGCGCTCGCACCCTGCTGCACCTGCACTGCGCTGGCGCAGGCCTGCACCGAAGCTGGGGCGCCAGCACAAGTTCTCCTGGTCAAACTCGTAGACGTCACCGCTCGCTGTGTCGATACATACGTCACGCTGACTGAACGCAGGCCGCCCGCCCGCGCCGTGCCGCACGGGCACTGTGGCGATCGAGCGAAGGCTGCCGTCGGTGGCAGGGCCCGGCCCAATGTTCAGCACACGTAGATTCGTGGCGCCCGTTGCTTGAACGAAGGCGAGCATGCGCGCTGCTGCACCACCGAGGAAGGCGCACTTGCTCGTGTCCAGCACCATCTTGAGCAGCAGCAGCACCTGCCGCGCCTGCGGGGCCCACGGCGCGGTATCCACAGGCATGTCCACAAAGATGAAGTCCAGGCGATCGAATTTGGTCACGGCCATCGGATCGCGGAACTTGCCCCCAACCTTGGGGCGCTCGCCCTTCGGCAGCGGCGAGTCGTCGTACACGAATTCGGCCAGGTTGGTGCTCTTGCGCACGTGGAAATGCACCGGCCGGACATCAAGGGCGGCGAAGCTACTGAAGGCTTGCTCGACTTGCTGCTTGAAGCGCGAGAACGCCGCCCGCCCGCTCGGCGTGGGACCGCAGCCGTCCACGATCAAAGCCTGCATGCCGCGGGGTGCTTCGGCAGGCGGTTGATTTTGTTTGGCGCCAGATAAGGCAACGACACAACACTCGTCACTCGTTTGGGCGTTTTATGAAATG
>Ga0308021_10001082_pt1 | contig 12485 bp, 9 predicted proteins | sample Neamet351_FD_201296 | JGI IMG/M metagenome (GOLD analysis project Ga0308021, IMG submission 201296) | Marine microbial communities from water near the shore, Antarctic Ocean - #351 | ecosystem: Environmental > Aquatic > Marine > Unclassified | place: Southern Ocean | collected 2014-10-02
CAAGCTTAAGTAGCATTGCTGCCACCAGCGGTCTCATTTTGATAATGTGTGTTTTAGCTGCCTACTTTCCGGCCCGTAGCGCGGCCAAGTTAGATCCTGCTGAAGCCCTGCGTACAGCTACATAATAATAGTTGGATAATGGACGGGTCCGGTTCCCTCGACTGGGCTACACAAAATAACATGTGCCTTGTTCGTTTTACTCATACTGTCTCTGTAACCTTTTTAAGGTTTCGCGAAGTATCCGGGTCGATACCGCGATCAGCCGCCAATTTTTCAATGAATGCGTAAAAGGACACGATAAGAGCAAGAGGGTCAGTGAGGGGATGGTCGGTAGACGCAAAACCCAGCTGGTTTACATTCGTTGCTTTGTCCGACGTAATAAATACCGACGCCCCCTGGCTTGCAAATTTCTCTGCGACGGAATTGATAGAATCTTCTGCAGCATCTCTAGAAGCAAGAGCCAGTATTGGATATCCAGGCTCCACAATTGAGATTGGCCCGTGCAACACTTCGGCCGAAGAGTAGGACTCTGCGTGTATTTGGCATGTCTCCTTGAACTTCAAGGCAGCTTCGTTTGAGATAGCCAGGGACGGACCTCGGCCAAGTACGTATAAAGAATTCTGATTGGTGAGACTGCCTCGCAACTCTGGCCAATCAATGTTTGTGGCCTTTTCGAGGTGTTTAGGAAGAGAATCAATGGCAGCGATCAACATATCATCCTGCTTGAAATATGCGACGAGTGCGAGGCCTGCAACAGCCGATGTTACGAAAGTCTTTGTCGCGGCGATGCTGGTTTCAATCCCGGCGTTGATGTTGATCGTGTGATTACAAACAGCAGCTAAATCAGAAGACATTTCATTTGTAATGGCAATCGACATGGCGCCAGACTGTGTTGCAGATTGCGCCATTTGCACAACGTCTGGGCTTTTTCCGGATTGCGAGATCGCGATGCAAGCACTACTGTCAAGGCAAAGTTGGGCCCCAAAAATTGATGCAATCGACGGGCCGATGGAGGCCACCGGAAGTCCTAGAGTTAGCTCACAGGCATATTTCAAAAATGTAGCGGCGTGATCTGACGATCCTCTTGCAACGGTCGACATGAAAGCCGGATTTTGCGCACGTAAACTTTTCGCAGCTGTTTCGATCGCAACTCTTCCGTCACGCAGTAGTTTTTCGGTTGCGTCCGGAATCTCGAGAATCTCTTTTCGCATAAATGTAGAGTTCATAGTCATCAATAACAACTACCGGCAGCCTGAACTTTGTGCGGCGATAACTCAGAGAGCAGGATTTGGGATAAGTTATCTGGGCCTCTTGTGCCTCCTATGTGTTTTGTTGCCTCGGCACCATTTAAATTTCCGGCCCTCAAACACTCGTATAGCGGTCGCCCATTTATCCATGAAGAAATAAAGCCTGCATTAAACGCGTCGCCCGCACCAATTGTATCCTCAACCTCGCAAGAAATTGCCGGGGCAGTAGTAATTGATGCTTCTGTGATCAAATCAGCGCCGTTTTTACCGCGTTTAACTGCGACAACTGGGACATGCCGTAGAATCTCGGCCTGATGATTTTCAATTTGGCCTTCAATACAAAAAAGTGCGCGCAATTCTTTCTCGTTAGGTAGAAATACGTCGATACCCTTCAGCAGTTCCCGTGAAGCGGGTTCACGGATTAAGAACTCGTCCCAAGAGCAATCTAACGATATTGTCAGTCCGCGATCCTTGGCCATTTGAGTCAATTTCGGAAATTCTGAAAGCGTAGCCAACTCCGCGATGTGTACATGCGATAATTCTGTATCATCCATCGCGGCGGCGATTGTGTTTGGTATTGCCAAGCCACTTCTATTGGTTAAAAAGGCCCGATCGCTCGATGTTGTAATGGCAACCGTAACTTGAGGGGCTGTTTCAGCGCTGGCCTTTAAGCATTGCGACGAGTCTATTCCTGACTTCTTGATTTCAGCTTCTATGACCTCGCCGAATGGGCCCGACGGGATGGTTGAACACAAGCTGACCTTTTGATCTGCTGCTACCAAATATGCCGCAGTTATAAAAGCACCACCACCCGCGCAGGTTGATATTTTTTTTGCGAAAAGCTCTTCGCCAACGACTGGCATTTTCGGAACACCCGAAAATATCAGATCACAGTATAGTCGGCCAACACATAAAATTTTACCTGCTCTTGGGGCAATCATTGTATTACCGCTCCAGTGTCTGCGTTAAAAAAGTGAATTTCCTCTTCCGGTGCTTTGAGTCGGATCTTGTCCCCGATTTTTGGCGGAGTTCGGCCTGGAACAGTTGCCAAGACTTCGCAATCGTCAAGTTCAACGTACACCAAAGTTTCTGGTCCCAACGGCTCGACAATCTTAACAGTCCCTTCAAAAAGGGCAGGCTCATCATCACCAGTGGGCGTCAAGTCATTCGGTCGAATGCCAACCATAATGTTCGAAGCGTCCGTATTTAGATTTATTGGGATAGTCGGCCCGGTATCTAATACAACGCCTACCTGAGACTTTTTTCCGGGTAGCATATTCATAGATGGTGCGCCAATGAACTGCGCCACAAACATATTTACGGGCTTTTGATATACTTCCGAAGGTGTGCCAACCTGCTGGATATGCCCATCCTTCATGATCACGATCCGATCGGCAAGGGTCATCGCCTCAACTTGGTCATGTGTCACAAAAATGATTGTAGTGCCAACGTCTTGATGCAACTTTTTTATTTCCAAACGCATCTGTGTCCGCAGCTGTGCATCAAGATTCGACAACGGTTCGTCGAACAAAAATACCGCTGGATCGCGAACCATGGCGCGGCCTATTGCAACCCGTTGGCGTTGACCACCTGATAGTTGACTGGGCTTTCGATCTAGCAAATCTGTCATCCCTAAAAGGTCGGCGACTTCTTCAACTCGTGTTACTTTGTCTGCTTTTGACATTTTAGAAGTTCGCAACCCGAAACCAATGTTCTTGCGAACCGACATATGTGGATAAATTGCATAGTTTTGGAAAACCATCGCAATATTTCGCTCTTTTGGTTCAAGATTGTTGACGACATTTCCACCGATCAATATTTCCCCGCTGGACACCTCGTCCAACCCAGCTAGCAAACGTAAAGTTGTTGATTTTCCGCAGCCGGATGGACCCACGAAAACAACGAATTCACCATCTTCAACAGCTAAGTCGATGCCGTGAAGCACTTCGGTTTTGCCAAACATTTTTACAAGGCCTTTGATTTCTACCGTAGCCACTTAAGTATCTCCTTCGTTGTTTGTTAATCTGGAAAATGACGATATACGTGCCTTTTCAGATTGAATTCGATACGTTTCGTTTTTAGATGCACGCCCTTTTTGTCGTATCAAGTCTTTACTATATCCAGACAACGCAATATTCATTGGTACTTCAGCCGGTCCACCGTATCTGGTGCGGACAGCAATGAAATTTTCAGGAGATACTGCCAATTTATAAGCCTCTTCGGACAAATTCGTGCGACGATCAGTATGATCTTCAAAAGCCTCTCGAAACGCGTTATAGCCGTTCGCCAGCGGCTCGGATTTTTGAATTACATAGCGTGAAGTGATTGCCGCAATTTCATGCGCTTGCCTAAATGAAAGGCATTCTTGGCGCACTAAAGTATCAGCCAATTCGGTAACGGTAATGCAGCTTGTGTCGATGCTTTCACGCACTTTATCCGAATTTATTGATAGTGCAGGAATAAATGCGGTAAGCAGCTTCAATACACGAGTACCGCTTTCAAATGCGCTGTACCCAGCTTGCTGCACTTCGCCTTCACTATCGTTCATATCAGTGAAAGGAGTATTGTGCATTGTGTTAACTACCATATCGCAGCGACCAACGGTCAGAGACGATAACAATCGTAAGTGTTCGATTGGCACCGGGTTTCGCTTTTGAGGCATTATCGAACTGATTTGCACAAAACTGTTTGGCACATAGAGTTGAGAAACTTCAAATGCACTCCAAAACTGGAAATCCTGAATGACGCGGCCTAGGTGTACAAATAGCAGTTTCATCGCACTATAGAGACCAGTCACATAGTCGACGGCAGCTATGCATGAATACGAGTTTTGCAATGGTGCGCTAAACCCCAGCAACTCTGCCATGCGGTGACGGTCAATCGGGAATCCGGATGTCGTAATTGCGGCTGCACCCATTGGGCACTTTTGCAAATCGGCGCGTACTGTGTGCAAACGTTCAATATCGCGTAATAACACTTCAGTGGCGGCTCCAAGATAGTGCCCAAAAGTGCTGGGTTGTGCTGGCTGACCATGGGTATACGCCACGACTAAGGTTGTTTTTTCGCGTGTTGCCGTTTCTATAAGTGAACCCGCCAAAAGATGAGTGTAATCGATAAAGTCGTCCAGTCTTTTAGTCAATACAAGCTTGAAAACCGTATGGTCCATATCGTTTCGGCTGCGCGCTGTGTGCAATGCCCCTGCAAGATCAGCTCCAACTCGTTTTTTCAGTTCGGACTCTACAAAGAAAAAATAGTCTTCAAACTCGCCCGTGTACTGAAGTGAACTTAGGTCGAGGTTTTCATCGATTGCTGTTAAGGCAGTCGCAATGCTTGCAGCGTCCGCTTTCGAAATGATCTGTGTTTCCGTTAGCATAATCAAATGGGCTTGATTAATCGCCCTTACGGCCTCAACATAATGTGCTTTCGCACCTTCGAATAATGGTGCCAGTACAGTTTCTTTATAGATAGGATCGGGAAAGCTCGTTTTATCAATCATCCTTTTAAACCTGTCATTACAACTCCGCGAATAATGTAACGCTGAAAAACCAGAAACACGATTAGGGTTGGAATGGTCGCTAGCGCAGCGCCCGTCATAATCAGTTCCCATTCGACACTTTGCTCGACACTGAATGTAGTCAGTCCTACTGGAAGCGTATAAAGATTTGGATCATTTGTAACAATTAACGGCCAGATAAAAGCAGTCCAATTACCGAGGAATACAAATATCGCCAAAGCCGAAATCGCTGGCGTGACCAGAGGCATAGCGACGGTCCACCAAATTTGGAATTCGTTCAGCCCGTCGATACGTGCGGCCTCAAGAAAATCATCAGGTACGCTTTCGAAGAACTGTTTCATCAGGAATGTGCCAAAGGCCGTCATAATGCCAGGGAACATGATGCCCCAGTAGCTGTTTAGCCAACCGAAGTCCTTGGCCATGAGATACCAAGGAATGACAAGCATTTCTGTTGGGATCATAAGTGTGGACAAAATTGCAACAAATACAACCATCCGGCCACGGAAGCGGAATTTGCAGAGCGTATATCCGACTAAGGAGTCAAATATCACAGCCGAAACAGTAGTAATTGTTGCGATGACTAGCGAGTTAAAAAACCACTTATAAAACCGACCATCCTCAAGAACATATGTGTAGTTCTCGATTGTGGGATCATCTGGAATAATCATCAGATTATAAATTTCGTGCGGCCATTTAAAGGATGTCGACATCATAAATACGATGGGCATGACCATGACAACTCCGCCAAGGAATAAGATTGTCCACCGGATAACCTGAGCAGGTTCCATCCGTTTATTGTAGTTGTAGGGCTTGGCTGCGTTTAGGGTGGCAGCTGATGCCTTAATGCCAATATCACTCATCTAGCGCTCCCGCATGACATATAATTGAACGAGACTTACTATAAGTAGAATTGTGAACAAGACCACCGTTTGTGCTGCTGCATATCCCATATTAAAATCGTTGAAAGCCGTATCATATATCATCAACACTAATGGTTTAGTTGAGTTCAGCGGGCCGCCAGGGTCGTTTGTCGTCATGTTGAAAACTTGGTCGAATATTCGCAGAAATCCGATTGACGAAAACACCACCAAAAAGACAATAGTGGGTTTAAGTAGCGGCAAGGTGATTTCTCGCAATATGGTCCAAGAACCGACGCCATCAATCTGTGCGGCTTCATAGTAGGATTGCGGAATCGAACGAAGGCCAGCCATAAAAATAATGATCTGAAAACCAAGCCCCGCCCAGACCGCAGGGGCCAACACCGAGGGCAATGCCGAGAACGTCGAGTTCAAAAACGGAAGTTGTGAGATGCCCAAACTCGACAGAATGTTATTGAAGAGCCCTATAGGCACGGGCTGGTAGAACCACCTCCACAACCAGGCCATCGCCACTGCCGACGTCATGAACGGTAGAAAATACATCGCTCGTATGGTTGCATGTAGAAAGCTAACTTTGTCTAGGTGGTAGGCTATTACAAAGGAAATAACCAAACTGATAGGTGTTCCTAGCAGCAAATAAATAAACGTATTGGAAAACACTTTCCAAAATACTGGGTCCGAAATTAATCTTTGATAATTCTCAAGTCCGGCCCATGTTTTTGCGCCCAGTAAGTTCCAATTTTGGAATGAAAGCACTATGGCACCAAAAGTCGGATAAAAGCGGATGACGATATAAAATAGCACCGGTATGGCGAGAAACGTCCATGCCCATACGACCTGCTTTTGTTTAATTGAGAGTTTGCGATACCAATGCATATCAAGCCTTCAAGAAAGTAATGATGGCGGCACATATGCGCCGCCATCGAGTTCTAGTTATTTATAGTATCTGTCAAGAATTACCTGCTCTTGTTCAGCTGCAATTCCAATTGCATTTTCGGCAGTTTCTCCTTCAAGAAGGATACGTTGCATCGCGTCCATCAATACCTGACGTTGACCCGACTCGTTTGCAAAAATTGTTGTTTTTGCGTAGGCAAGTCCACTGATAAAGGGTCCAAATACCGGATCAGCTCGATTTGCATCAGTCAAGCCTGCAGATGGTTTTGCGGGTAATTCGCCAACCGTATCCAACCAGATTTGCATAGCATTATCCGACGTGATGAAAGCAAGGAATTTCAGCGCAGCCGCTTCTTTTTCCCCTTCAGCCTTAGATGTGACCGCATTTACCCAGTAGCTTGAATAGTTGGACTGGGTACCATCTGGACCAGCTGGAAGTTCAGCAACCGCCCATTCTAAACCACGTGTTTTTTTAAGAGCACCGATACGGAACGATCCATCAATATGCATTCCCGCACGGCCTGCCTTAAAGGCTGCTTGTGGTTCATCCATAAATCCAGACTGGGTTACACCGTGTTTGGTTTGAAGATCGGAATACCACTGCAAAGCTGCTGCACCCGCATTGTCATCATAGGTAACGGTTTGATAATCACTGGTGTATGGCTCGCCGCCGAACTGACGAATTAGAACTTCACGGACCCAATGGTGATCCTGAGCGTTCATACCTGTTGTGATACCAACTTGAGTAATGTTACCAGCTGCATCGGTTTTGGTTAGGGCTCTAGCGGTTTCAACCAACTCGTCGAGCGTTTTCGGCGGTCCGTCAATACCGGCTTCTTCAAACAACCGCGTGTTATAGAACAAGGCCAACGAACGAACAGCTGTCGGGAGGGCCATGTACTGGCCGTCTTTTTCCATGGCCTGAACCATAGGGAAGAATTCCTTACGGATTGTCTCTGGCGGGAACGCGTCGACGGGTAACGGAGAAATCAAATCTGCTTCGACATAGTCATTTAACCATCCGTAAAACAGTTGAACTACATCCGGGCCTTCACCAGCCGGAATTGCCGCTGCAACTTTTGTGCGATAATCCGCATACGGGAAAGTGGTTTGATTTACGGTAATACCTGGGTTTTCAGCTTCGAACTGCTCGATAAGGGTATCGATCGCATTTACGCGAGCCTCATAGAAGTACTGCCAATAATTGATTTCTACTGCTTGGCTGGCACCAGAACTAAGAGCGATTGTTGCTCCAGCTGTGATTCCCAAAATTGTTTTCTTCAACGATTTCATATTTAACATCCTCCAGTTACGTGTAATATTTCCGATAAGTTGTTTCTTATCCGATATATAAGACCCGCCATATTCCACATTCAGAAGCTTTTCAGTGGATCTATCAATCTAATTGTTGACTAGCTTCGAAAATAAGTCAATACTTAATTCAAGTTACTTGAGTAAATAATTTTAGGCTATATAAACCGTGAGAGAAAAAAACAGTACGGGCGGTAACGCCGGACGAAATCGAAGCCATAATAGACGTGTGGTGCTCAATTTTGTACGTGCCAACGATCCTTCGGGCCGGGCCGAAATCGCGCGGAGCTGCCAATTAAGCATTCAAGCGGTGTCAAACATAACCGAAGTTTTAGAAGAGGACGGACTTCTCCTTGCTGTCGGGCAGAAAACGGGTGTGCGCGGAAAACCCGCAACGCAATATACTTTAAATCCAGAAGGTGCATTTGCGATTGGCATCGAAGTTCGTCCAGACGCATTGATCTGCGCGGTACTGAACCTGAAAGGTGAGTGCGTATATAGTGAGAATCAAGCTTTTGCCAATGCCGATCCTGACAATGCCATTCCGGCGATTAAGAAGATGGTCGATAGCGCAATAAAGAACTGTAATCGTAAAAGAAACCAATTGTTGGGCACTGGTATTGTTATGCCGGGGCCATTTGGGGTGTCGGGATTGAGTGCACTTGGCGGAGCTAATTTGCCAAACTGGGATGGGATTGATATACAGACCGCTTTCGAAAAAGCGCTTGAGTGCCCGGTCATTATAGAAAATGACGCGACGGCTGCGGCTATTGCAGAACGCGTTACCGGAGTAGCAACAACCACAGATACTTTCTGCTTCGTATACTTCGGAATAGGCCTTGGCTTAGGTGTTATTGCCGACGGTCACGCTCAGCGTGGCGCATTTGGAAATTTTGGCGAAATTGGTCACATTATTACGCAAACCGGCGGCAACCAATGCGCTTGCGGAAATCGAGGCTGCCTTGAAACATATGCCAGCCGTATGTCAGTAAAGGCTCATCTTGAAAAAAATGGGATTGATTTGCTGGACGAATGTGCTTTGGGGCAACTGCTAAACGACGGGAACCCTGAACTGATAGATTGGATTGAAACCGCAGCCCGACATCTTTCGCAAGCCATCAGCATTCTTGAGAATATTTTTGATCCTGAAACGATTATTCTTGGTGGCGCTATGCCGGACGCGCTAATGGATACATTAATCGCTAATCTTGAATTACCCAAAGGGTCACTGGCCAACCGCGACGATCGGACTTTTGTGCGTGTTCAGCGAGGTTCTTCGGGTCCGTTTACGGCAGCTATTGGCGGTGCGGCAATGATAATTCATAAAACGACAACGCCTTCTATGGCATTATTTAGTTGAGTAAAAGCAATGACCCTCACTGATATCGACCGGTTAACCAAACAAAACGCTAACCCTCGTGCGGTTAAAATGTGGAAAGCACTACAGCCATTGCGCTCCTGCTTATCCTTTATGAATACGGGTGCACACCCGGACGATGAAACAACTTCCATGCTTGCTTCCCTGGGATTGCGTGATGGCGTTAAACTGTCTCATGCTTGCGCAAACCGCGGTGAAGGCGGCCAAAACGCCATTGGAAGTGAGATTGCACGTGACTTAGGGGTCGTTCGAACATGCGAAATGGAACGCGCGGCTGAAGTCATCAATATGAACCATTATTGGCTATCTGAAACCCCCGAAGATACAATTTTCGACTTTGGGTTTTCCAAATCTGGAAGTGAAACACTGGAAAAATGGGGAGAACAACGGACGATTGAACGCTTTGTTTTGATCATTCGTCGCGAACGCCCTGATATAGTCTGCCCTACATTTTTGGATATATCGGGCCAGCACGGCCACCACCAAGCAATGACCCGAAGCGCCTTCAAAGCTGTGCTTCTGGCGGCGGACCCTGCCGCATTTCCTGAACAGAAACTGCCCGTTTGGCAAGTAAAAAAACTGTACCTGCCAGCCTGGTCTGGTGCCGGTGATGCGTATGACGACGATGTCCCACCGCCACCAGAAACCGTTTGTGTCGATTCTACCGGTGCTGACCCTGTGCTCGGAATAGATTACGCTCAGATAGCGCAATATTCCCGCGGTTTTCATCGAACCCAAGGCATGGGACGATGGATTGAACCAGGACTACCAAGTGTCTGGCCTTTGAATTTGGCGTGGTCATACGATGGCGTCGAACCACATGAAAAATCGATTTATGATCACCTACCAAAGACACTATCTGAATTGTCGGAATACGCTAAGTGTGCTGAATTGGATATCACGTTATGTAAGGCACAGACCGCATTGAATGCAGCAATTGCAGCCTGGCCGAATTATATGTCAATACGTCAATATTTGATTACGGCATTGCAGAACATCGCTACTGCAAAAACTAATTGCCCAGATACTTCTTCGGCAGAGGTTTTGCATCGTCTATCGGATAAACAACGACAAATATCGAACGCCCTCGCAATAGCAAAAAATATCAACTGTCGCGTGACTTTGTCGCAATACGAAGCGCGTCCTGGAGAATGTTTCGAGCTAACGACACACCTTAATGCACCTGATTGTAATGTTACCGCGCATGTGAGGCTACCAGGCCGTTGGACCGTGGAGAAGTCAGAAAATAACACTCATAAGATTTTCATCCCTTCTGATGAACAACCAAGCGATCCTTATCCAGACACATGGTATCCTGATCGTGCGAACACTCCATTGAATGTGGTTTTGGAATGGCACGAAGGCGACCATTTGGTTTCGATTTCGATTGACCCAGAGGAACGCCTAAGCGTTCTTCCCGCTTTTTCTGCAGCATTATCCCAGACTGATGCTGTATTAAACTTGGTCAATCCAGTTGATATAAAAGTTGGCCTTACACAAATATATCCAAAAGATTCGGACTGCGAATTTTCAAGTATGCACGGTTGGAAAATTTCGCGAACTGATAATCACTTTAAGCTACAACCTTCAACCAGTTTGACTGAAGGATTGTACACCTTCGATTTGCTGCTCGATAAGAATCCAACTCAATCGATCAATCGGATGAGTTATTCACACATTGGCACAGCAAACAGATGTGTTTCTGCGGGTGTTAACGTTCAGGTGGTGAATGTAGAGCTACCACAGGGGCGAATAGCCTATATCGGAGGTGGGAGCGACCGCACGGATTTTTGGTTGCGAAAGCTTGGGCTAGATGTGGAAAGCCTAACAAGTGAGATGGTGCAGAATGTTGAATTGTCGAAATATGACTCAATCCTTATTGGCATTTTTGCGTTTCAAAGGTGCCCTACGCTAGACTCCCGTTTGAAAGACTTGCATAACTGGGTCTTGGCTGGAGGAAATCTCGTCACTCTTTATCATAGGCCTTGGGATAATTGGGACCCAGGATCCACTGCACTTGCCTACTTGAAGATAGGCAAACCATCCTTGCGATGGCGTGTAACTGACGAGAGTGCCGACGTATTGCATCTGGAGCCTAATCATCAGCTGTTAAACACTCCCAATAAGATAACCAAGAGCGACTGGGATAACTGGGATAAAGAGCGCGGACTCTATTTTGCGGAAAGATGGGACGAGGCCTACACGCCAATTCTAGAAATTTCCGATACAAACGAAAGCCCCCTTCGTGGTGCATTGCTTACTGGAAAGTTCGGCAAAGGACGCCATACGCACACGAGCTTAATATTGCACCATCAAGTGGAAAAACTGGTTCCGGGTGGCTTCCGAATATTGGCGAACCTTCTTCACAACCCTGTTTGAAATCATTCTTAGGTGAATATTGTCGGAATTTCCTATATATTCTTTACCCTATCCTCGGAGGTATACAATGACCTTTTCGTTTGACCAATTCGTCACTGAGGCCAGAGCTGCTGCCGTCTCTGACAAACCGACTCTCACAATTCGCACCTTGATGCTAAAGACACTGGAAACACCAGAGGCCCTCGTCGCCGACAACCCGCTTGAAGACAATGCGGATGAGGTAATGTTATTCGAAGATGAAACTGTTTCAGTGTGGGTCTGCCGATTTGACCCTTACACCGTTGTTCCACCGCACGAGCATAAAATGAATGCTTTTATTGGTGTTTTCAAAGGCCGGGAGAAAAACCACTTTTTTAAAAAAGACGCCAACGGGCTTAAGTATAAATCGACTCAAATCATCGACACTGGACAAATGACGTCTATCGGCACCGATGGTCTTCATGCGGTAGTCGCAGAAGGAGAGGAAGATTGTTACTCGCTCCATGTCTATACCGGGCCGCTATCAAAAATCAAACGCTCATTGTTTGATTGGGACACGGGCCAAGCACTAGAGTTTACTGATGAGAATTTTCATCGCTTAAAGAGACCTGCTTGCGAACTGACACTCAGCTAATAAACTTTCAAATTGTGGGCCCACCATGTAAAAGTTTAAGGGGATTATTTGCGGCTCAATGCCTCATCTAGACTGTCACGTAATAACTTCACACGATTACGATTAGCCCCCATGTCAGACTGACCTACACGAGAAGCGCTTTTTACTTGAATCAGGTTCCCAGTACGGTCAAATAGTAATTCAACGTCGTCAATGAACCCCATCACTGGGGTAGTGAACTGATAATGCCGGTAGTTCTCATTTTCTGTTATCAATAAAGCCTGTGGCATCT
>Ga0308021_10001084_pt1 | contig 12469 bp, 7 predicted proteins | sample Neamet351_FD_201296 | JGI IMG/M metagenome (GOLD analysis project Ga0308021, IMG submission 201296) | Marine microbial communities from water near the shore, Antarctic Ocean - #351 | ecosystem: Environmental > Aquatic > Marine > Unclassified | place: Southern Ocean | collected 2014-10-02
CGTTTGATATAAATCCTCCGTGAACTTCAATGTCGAATTCTCCGCCTTGGATTATAACACCCGCCTCCACGTTAAGGGTACATCCCTCGGGCACGAGGATGTTATCGATGAGTTGGTATGGGGAGTTTATGAGGGACCAAGTTCCGCACACTTCGCCTGAGACGGCAGAGATAGCTGTGACAGAACAGTGTATGTCTAAAGTGGGATTGAAGGGGTCGGAGGTGAAAACGGTCAAGTCAACTTCGTACAAGCCACTGAGCTCGGAGTAGAAATTTACGGCTACTTGAGACGTGTCGCCCTGTGGAATAGAAATTCCGCCTTCGGCATAGAAAACGGGGTCAGAACTAGAGATCGAGTCTATAAATAATGTACCTATCCCTGTGCTAGCTATGGGGAGGAACATCGTCGCGATGTTGTTGACCGATTTGGTCCCAAAATCTAGGGTATCTAAAATCAATTCCGCCCCGGGAAGAGTGCCTTCGGCTACCAATGATATCGTATCAGCTCCGAAAACGCTACCAGACGCAATAAGCTCAATAGGGAAGGTGTTGACAGAAGTAGGGATAAAGGACATTGTGGTTGATGCAGAACCTTCTCCAGGAACCGTTAGCGGGTTATCTGACATATAAAAGGGGGAATCTGTCACATTGAAAGTAACTTCCTGAGGAACGGATAGGGTATTTGTTAGCGTTACCTCAATCGTCGATGTAGAGTCAATCGTTGTGGGAGGGAAAGCAAGTGTGTCAACGGTAAAAGAAATTTGCGCCAATCCCAACCCAGGAAGGGCTAGAATTAGCAAGCAAATTAATAGGAGTTTTCTGTAAATATTCATGAAACAGTGGATTATTTCGACTTAATGATGCGTTGAGTAGAAACTTCTGCTCCGTCTACTGAGAGGCGGATTGTGTAAGTTCCAGCAGCTAAATCGCTTGCGTCGAATTTGATATTGTGGATTCCTTCTGAATGCGCTCCGTTAGAGATTACGGAATGCACGCGGCCCTGCAGATCTAAAAGCTCAACCGAGACTTCGCCTTTCTTTAAGAGAGTAAAACTCACATTAGAAGTTGAAGTCATGGGGTTCGGAAATACAGCTAGAGTAGCTTCAAGTCCCGTGAACTCAAGGTTGAGTTTCACGTGCTCCATGTCGCCACGGAACGTTTTTCCCGTGAGCTCGATGACTGCTCCTCGGAAGCTGAAGCTCAAAGCATCCCCTGAACGTAGACCGTAAATTCCAAGTTCATCTTCGTAGACGGCCTCAGTCATGAGGTATCCTCCCGGAAGAATCTCTAAACGAGAGACTGTATTTCCACGAGCGTTTGTTACGTGAACGTACTCTCCCGCAAAGGCTTCCAAGTTTGACGTTCCGTTGAGGATAGCGTATCTCGGATTTGCGATTGAAATAACGTCATCTACTAGCGGAGCAAGTACTCCTCCGTCCGTTGCGACTGCCGACTTCACCCAGTACCCAAACCCATTGCGCATCTCTGTCAATGTATTTAAGAAAGGAAGTCCATTGGGATCGAAAACCTGAACACCTTGGTCAAATCCAGTCACGTAGATCAGATCTCCGTTAGAATTTAGATCCTCGAATACAACCTCAGGAGCGACTCCTGAATCATATGTGTGACCTACGAGGTTCCATCCTTCGTTTAGAGGAGGTAAGTAACCATCGTTCAATTGTATTCCCTGAACATTTAAGACTTCATCGGCGAAGACCTTAACCCAATATCCATATCCGTTGTCCAAATCTCCAAGAGAGTTTAAGAACGCCAATCCGCTCGGGTCATAGAACTGTACTCCAGAATTAAATCCGGTAACGTATTGAAGGTTTCCTTCCGAAAGTCCACCAAATACTGAAGCTACGTTTGCATCCACTGGGATGCGGTCTGTAGAGATCAGGTTCCATCCTGCGTGCAGAACGATTTCATCTGATCCCGCGGTGGTCTCTAACGTGAGAGAAGACGGGTCAGAAGCATTTCCATTCACGTCGAAGTGAATCGCGGTGTATGTATATGTTCCACCGAGTTCTACCGTCGCGTCAACAGACAACGTATCTCCAGAAATATCCGCTGTAAATCCAGCATCCGAAGTGACTTCTGTATATGCGTAATCTTCCTCGAAAGGGGAGGTCCACATAATTTGGACTTCACCTGTTTCCAGAACCATCCCTTGTATCTCAGGAATTTCTGGTGCAAGGTTGTCCTGAGACTCTCCGCACATCACATTCGAATACCAGTATGTATCATCGTCATCCGTATGAGCGACTACCGTAAAGCAGCTGTTGAATGTCCCGAAGATATTTGTGTTTCCAAGTGTAGAAGCCTGGTAGGCATATCCGTTGAAATCTAGAGAAGGCATCTCGCCTACAAGCTCCCAAGATCCTTCGTCTAAAGTCGAGATCGATGCGCCTGTAGGATCGTAATGTCTCCAAAAAGCATAGTGTGTTACGTTATTCACCAGATCGCTGTTGTCATAGAAACTCGCTCCGAAAACGACTCCCACAATTCCGCCTTGGTCTTGTGGACTGTCTGAAATCGAGCTCAAAGTACTCGCCCCATCTGGCAAGGCATCTCCTCCCCAGTATGCATTGTCTGGTCCTCCATAGATTCCCATATCGGCTCTTACTCCACCCAACCCGAATGGCATGTTTGTATCCTGATGCCAAGGTTGCCCTCCGTCTACACAAGGAGAGAAGGTCTCAAGATGAAGCGCATCATCTGAGAACAGTGGATCTGCCTCAATAACACCTTCACCCCAATAGTATTGGCCTGACCCGGTCGTTCCATAGCTACTCCTTCCCTGAACGGTGCTGTAGCTCGTAGAAATCACCCCTCCCGAGATATCAATCTGTGTATAGTTCGAGGAGTTATTCCCCCACAGAATACTGTTGTTCAGCGTGTGGAAATTGTTTCCTGTCAAGACCAAACCTGTTCCTCCAGAATATGCCACATCGCAATAGGTTACAGTAACCGGCGATCCAGATTCTATCCCCGCTCCGCTGTTCCCCCTCAATCTCGAGTTGTTCATCAGCATCGTTCCCCCATCTTCCAAATCAACCCCCGCACCTGTATTGTCATCGATATATAGATAATCCAAATCGAGTATCGATTCATCTCCTGCCGACACCCCTCTCGCTCCGTTATTGGAAATACTACATCCCAATATCGTCATATTCGAGTTCGCTCCCGCATCGATTCCATCTTCTCCATTTCCGTTGATCGAACATTCCGTCGCTTGAAGATCTAAATCTCCATTAACTTCAAGTCCATCCGTTCCATTATCGCTCAAGCTACTTCCATCTAAATTTAATGTAGCAGTAGTAGACTCAATGTGCACACCATCTAAGGCGTGCCCTGAGATCGTAGAATTTGTCATTGTAAAACTCACGTGGTCAGCATACAACCCAAGTCCGTGGCTGTCTTTTTCTCTATCGTGGTTACCTAAAAGTTGACTGTTTTCCAAGACCACATTTAGCGTGTCATTCAGTGAGTGAAAATCCCCTGTAAAAGTGGAGTTGTAGAGTTCGATTCCTCCGGTGCTGAACAAATTTGTTCCTAATGCTTCTGAAACAGGGTTGTCTTCACCATCGTAAAAACTTGTTGTGAAGACGAAGTTATCTATAGTTATCGTTCCCCTATACTGAAAGAGGCCCCTAAATCGAAATTGGATAGTATTCTCTGGGATTAGGTTGGTTAGATCAAAAGATTTAGTTGTGTTATTTAGATATCCAGGACTGTTATTGGCCTCTAAATCCACCCATCCACCACCATTTAAGCTGACTTGAATCCAGTAGTCTATATAAGTGTTATTGTGTCCCCAATTATTATTGTATGTATCCATCATAAAGGACACATTTGTTGGAAACTCTCCAGAGTTTAATTGAAATACTGGTGTGGTGGTATTATTATATCCCCAATAACTAGAAGAGCAGCTATCATAAACCCTATTTACGCTATTCCCATTACAAGTTTGGGCTAAAGAGCTTGGACAACCCCATCCTTCATATGTTAAATCCCATCCTTGGCAGTTATTGTCACTAAAATCCTCAACATATTTTCCAATATGGCTTGCGGCATTTTCGTTGTCGTACAGGTATGAGTAATCTTCTAGATAATCAAGAAAGTAAGGTAATGAATCCTGAGAATAAAAATTCACATCTCTAATTAACCTATAATCTGTATCGGTAAACTCAAACTCATTCGTCTCCGTTAAATCGGTGTAGTTGAGGACTACGTTTTCCGAAGAGGAGTGCGAGATGAACTCGCCCAGAGAAATGGTTACGGGTGAGTCAGCCGTTCCGTTACTTGCGAAAACGCCGAAAACTTCGATGTTGTAGTTGTTGCCCACTACGTCTACCCCAGCTTCTACCGTCAGGGTGCATCCTTCGGGTACGACGATGTCGCCCACGAGGGTGTATGGTGAGTTTTCTACGGTCCAAACAAAGTCGCACACCTCACCACTCACTTCAGAAATCCCAGTCGAGAGAAGCGTGATGACTATCGCCGAATGATTGGGATCGTTTGTGATAAGCGTAACGGTTTCGCTGAATTCACCCGCATTGATGGGCGCGAAAACGAACGTTAAAATCTCTGTTGTATCCTGAGCGATATTGAATACCGATGCCGCAGAATCTACTGTGAACACAGGATTGCTGAACTGCAAATCCGAAATTACCGCCGTGCCATTTCCTACGCTAGAGAGGGAAAGGGAAACGGTATCGGTTTGGCCAATAGCTGTAGTAGCAAAAGACAAAGTGTCCGACACCCATGTGAGCTGGACCTGGATCCCGTCTCCAGAAACCACGAGCATAGCCTCACCGAAGATGGTGCCGACTAAGTTTAACGTGTCCGAAAAGGTGCCTATCGAAGTAGGGGAGAAGGTGATTGAAAGATCCAACGTGTCGGAAGCCTCAACACCCAGAGAGTCATCGGCCAAAGCGAATGGAGAATCCAACCCACTGAACAACACCGATTGCTCAATCGCAACTGTATTTATAAGTTGTACATCAAAAGTAGTTTCATCCCCCACAGTAGTAGGGGTGAACGTGTGAGAAGGTCCAGTTTGGAGAATGATTCCAGTACCGGTTTGGGCTAAGAAAGCTGTGCTAATGAAAGCGAAAAACAGAAAGGGTAGAAGCTTATTCATGGTTATAAATATTTTTTATTCGCAAATGGTTCCAAAAAGTAGAAGGAAATCAATAAGGTCAGCAACTTGTACAAACCCGTCGTTATTTAGATCATGTGGACATCCATTACACAAGGAGCCATATGCAATTAAGATGTCAAGAAGATCTATTAATTGCACTTGTCCATCTTCGTTAAAGTCTCCAGTACACGGAACGTAATTGTTAAAGTTGAATATTGTAAGTGGGTTATTCCAACCAGGAATAGGAGCACCATAGGTATTTTCCCACCCTGACAGAAACTCATTCCCGAGGGAGTCGACATACGTGATAAATAGATTCTCGCTTGCATCGTATAAGACCAGAGTGAAAGTCTCTCCAGGATTCATCCCTTCGTCGGGGAGACTGGTCGTCAGGTCATCTCCATAGATTGATAAACTCGCATATGCCACTCCCTCATTCATTAACACAGAATTTGCTCCAGCACAATTTCCAGTCTCATCGAAAGCGGCAATCCAATCTAATCCTGTCGCCATGACTCCATCAATCTGTATCGTTCCGTAAAAAGTTCCAGACATGGGGGTAGGCGTGAAAGTAAATGTATCGGGCTCTGTAGTGTTGTAGTTGCAGTTTCCATCATCCTCAGTTGCGAGAGGGTTGAAGTTAATTGCAGTTGCGTCATCACAACCCCATACCTCATCCACATCACATATGCCATCGAAATCGAGGTCCTCAATGCAGCTCCCTCCACATATTCCAATTTCATCTACTTGATTTCCGTCACAATCACACTCCCCTTCTGGGATCCCTCCTCCTCCACAAATTCCACATTCACCGACTGTGGTGCAAGATCCATCTTCATCGGTCGCCAAGGGGTCGTAGTTACAAGCTGTGTTGTCTGTACATCCAGAGATTTCATCGGTATCACATACATTATCTGCATCCACGTCCGATGCACAGTTCCCACCACATACACCTAGTGCGTCAAGCTGGTTCCCATTACAATCACACTCCCCTTCAGGTATATCAGCACATCCACACGTATATATAACTCCAGGCCCGTTACATACTTCACATTCATCTAGAACGCCTACGCATTCGTCTTCGTCATCACATATACCATCTGTATCCTCGTCCTCTGTACAACCTCCTCCACACTCACCTACTGTGTCAAGTATATTCCCGTTACAGTCACAGTCTCCTTCTGGAATATCGGAGCATCCGCACTCATATACAGCTCCAGGCCCGTTACATACTCCACACTCATCTAGAACACCTAAGCAATCGTCTTCATCGTCACAGATCCCATCTGTATCCACGTCTGCTTCGCACGTTCCAGCACAGACGTCGATTGCATCAAATTGGTTTCCGAGACAGTCACAGTCCCCTTCTGGAATATCGGTACATCCACACTCGTATACTTCACCGGGTCCACTACATATTCCACATGCATCAAGTGCGCCTACACATTCGTCAACATCGTCACATATCTCATCACCATCTGTATCCGCGGAACAGGGTCCGCCACACTCTCCAAGAGCGTCAAGCTGGTTCCCACTGCAATCACACTCACCTTCTGGAACCCCTCCTCCTCCACAAACTCCACATTCATCGAATGAAGCGCATGAACCATCATCATTAGTAGCCTCTATAATGAAATTACATGATGAACTATCTGTACATCCTTCTATCTCAAATTCATTACAAACTCCATCGCTGTCAGAGTCGTTGAGACAATTAACGTTACAATCATACCCTATTTCAGGGTAGATACAATTGAAGTTTGAGCTAGAAGAAGTATCGAAATTACACGCCTCTGGATCCAGACAAGACGGGACGTATTCTGTAGAGAGGAAATTGTAGATAGTGTTCGGGTTTGAGTAATCCGGAAGCGGGGCGCCGTTAACATTTAACCACCCCCCCAATTCCACAGCTCCAGATGGCTCATAGTATTCATGTACGGTCAGTGTGGTTGCATCGAATATTTGCAGCGTGAAATCGTCTCCATCAGTTAGCCCCTCGTCCGTGAGACTGGTCGTCAGGTCATCTCCGTAGATCGTTAAGATTACATACGCCACTCCCTCGTTTATTAATACGGAATTTGCTCCAGCACAATTTCCAGCCTCATCGAAAGCGGCAACCCAATCTAGTCCTGTTGCCATGACCCCATCAATCTGTATAGTTCCGTAAAAAGTTCCAGACATGGGAGTAGGTGTGAAATCGAATTCGGCAGGGGGTTGGTTTAGTTCATGAGGATATACACAAGAGCTGTCGTCTTTCGTATAGCTAGAGTTAAAGGCCTTCGGGTCTGTGCATTCATCAGCTATCTCAGAAGCCTGTACTGGAAAGCTTATAGAAAGGAAAACCAAAAAACCAACTAAATATCTCATAGACATACATTAAGAGTGAGTAATTTACTACTATTCTAATGAAAACATTGAGAATGTCTTGAACATTATAAGACACGAATCCTTCGCTCTAAAATATCAGCAAGACGTTAAACGTTCGAAATCCCTTTAACTTTTAGGTTGTAAAACAGTAGGCGTGTCAGTGGCTGGGATATACTGAGTTAACTTTAGTGTAAATTGCAAATAAAAAATGATGAATCACTTTACGATGTTACTCTCCTCTAAAATTAAATTTGTTCCTGCAGCACTCATTTTGCTACTGTCTTCTTCTTTGAGTTTCAGCCAAACCGTGATCTGTCCAGGCGCTGATGTTGAAATTTCAGCTGCAGGCATGGCTTTTTCTCCTACAGCTTTAATTGTTGATGCTGGAACGACATTGGGCTGGGTGAACTATGATGGATATCACGATGTAAATGGCGGGAGCAGTTCAATTACTGGAATTCCGTTTTATAACCCCGAATCATTTTACCTGGCATATGTTTCCGGCACTGAAGAAGGTACTTGTATCGGCACGCACACGTTTACTTTACCAGGCGTTTATTTCTATGATTGTACCACATACGGTCATGCTGCATCTGGGATGATCGCAAATATTACAGTACTGGCAGTTGTGCCTGGCTGTACGGATTTTATGGCCTGTAACTATGACATTGCCGCCACAGAAGATGACAATTCATGTGAATATGCTGTATTTGGTTATGATTGTGATGGAGACTGTCTTGTTGATTTGGACGAAGATGGTATTTGCGACACTTGTTTTGAATATTCATTCATCGTAATAGACTGTGAATGTGATATTTTCGATCCAGCAACTTACACAGTGCCTTTTATCGATATAGACGAGGCGAATTGTATTTACACCACCGATTGTTATTGTGAGTGTTTTAATGACACTGACGGAGATGGCATCTGTGATGAAAACGAGACCCTTGTAGATGAATTAGAAGACTTCTCAATGACGATCTTCCCTAACCCGGTCACATCGGTTTTAACAATCACATTAAATTCACAGTCTACGCTTCAAGTGTTCGATGCTGTCGGAAAATTAGTTTTCGAATCAGGAATCGTTTCAGGTTTGGAGTTAAATGTAAGCGACTGGAAAAAGGGGTTCTACACTGTAGCAACTCAAGCGGGAAAATCGCACAATTTTATCGTTGACTAGAATCCAGGTATCAATAAAAACAATGAATCACATAACTATGTTTATCTCCTCTAAAATTAATTTCGTTTCTGCAGCCCTCGTTCTGCTTCTTTCTTCTTCTGTAATTTTCAGCCAAGAGATCTGTCCAGGTGCAGATGTTGAAGTTTCAAGCCAAAACTTTTCTTATAACCCTTCAGCTTTAACTGTTGATCCCGGAACGACTGTGGGATGGGTGAATTATGGTGGAACCCACGATGTAAATGGATTGGCAAGCTCGGTAACGGGAGCGGCTTTTAACAACCCAGAGTCATTTGCATTGGGAACGATGGTGGGCAATACTGGAGGAGTTTGTTTAGGACTACACACATTTACGGTTCCTGGCGTGTATAATTATGATTGCTCGGTAGGAAACCATGCTGCAAATGGGATGACTGCAACACTCACCGTAACATCGACCTCTATCGTAGAGGAACTGCAAGACTTGTCAGTGAGGATCTTCCCAAACCCGGCGACTTCTACTTTAACAATCACATTAAACGCCAAGTCGTCTCTTCATGTGTTCGATTCTATCGGAAAACTAGTTGAGGAAACTGGCCCGATTTCGAGTTGGGTTTTAAATGTAAGCGATTGGGGAAAAGGACTCTATACAGTCCAAACTCAAGCTGGAAAAACACATAGGTTTATCGTTGAATAGACTTACGGAAAGATAATATTGAAACAAAAGCTATACAGCTAATAATAAATCACATAAAAAGGGGATTGATTTGGGAGATGTGATGTGTTAAATTTGCCGCATGAGTGTAAAAAAATTGTGTGACCTCAAGCCCGATGAGATCGGTGTGATTGAAAGGGTGGATACCCCGGAGGAGGTCATGGCACTTGTACAAATGGGTTGTTGCGTGGGGTCGGAGGTTGAAGTAAAGCATGTTGCTCCACTCAATGGACCCATGGCGATTTGCACCTGTGGAAGAATCTTAGCTGTGAGAAAGGAAGCCGCGGCTCACCTTTGGGTTAGAGTTGCTACAGAGCAGACTCAGTTGGCATAGCGCCATATTTTTCGATACGCTTATTCATGACACGAAACCACAGTGGTGGGAACAGTGCAAGTATCATCATCCCAGGATATCCTGTTGGCATTTGAGGACTGTCGTCGAAGTGCTTCAGGGTTTGGTATTTCTTACTCGCGATATAATGATGGTCAGAATGACGCGTAACCTCTAACAAGAGTATTCGCCCTATCGGGTGGTTAGAGTTCCAAGAATGTATAGGTTTCGTTCTTTCAAATCCATTGCCCGCCTTTGCACGGCGTAAGCCGTAATGCTCTATGTAGTTTACTGTTTCAAGGATTAGGATGCCTATTGTAGCACCTGCGATAAAGCAAAACATAGTTTCAAGCCCGAAGAACAATGCGATCGTTGTGACTAACGCAATTTGGATTATTTGAAATTGAAGCATTTCATTGCGCCAGCTCCACACACGCTTTTTCTGTAGAGTTAATTTTTTTTCTTCAAGGCGGAATGCAGACTTCCAGCCACCTAGGATACTCCTGAAGAAAAAGGAGTAAATAACTTCATTATATCTGCTTGAGGCAGGGTCTAGGTCAGTTGAAACATGTTTATGGTGTCCTCGATTGTGTTCTATGAAAAAATGCATATACAAGGTTGAGAGTAACAGCATTTTACTCATTAGCTGCTCATACCAAGTATTTCGGTGACCAAGTTCGTGTGCTCCATTAATCCCAATACCACCACAAGCAAGTCCGTAAGCTGAAGTCAGCCCTATTTTTTCATAAAGAGGTAGCGTATCATCGCTGACTTGAAAGAGAAAATAAACAAGGATAATACCCTGGAGTGGGACCAATCCGTAGATGATTAAGTCAAAGAGCACATTGTTTTTTACCTCCTCTTCCTCTTGAGGATTTACATTGTAAGTAGTTCCTTTGGTAAACAATTCAATAAATGGAATCATCCCGAAGATGAAGAGGAAAGCAAAAAATGTCCAGAGGTTTCCAGCCCACAACGAAAACAAGATTACGAGTGGGGTTGTGTAAACAAAAAGATACTTGAATTGAAAACTCTTCATAGACAAATGTAAAAGCTATTGTTGAGAATCGTTAGACGGCATCGTACAACGGACTCTTTCACATGTGGGTTACATCTCTTTTGCGATGGCGCGGATTTCGTCAAAATAACTTTTTAATCCCTGTTCTGTAAATGTTTCTTCTGTCAATCTGAGATAGAAATTTTCAACAGTTAGGTTTAAAATCATTCTAGCGAGATGAGGTTTATCGTCTAAACCGATTGCTTCAGGCCAAAACTTTAAGAGCGCATCTTCAATAGGTTTATGTGCCTTTTCAAAACACAATTTATAGCTTTCAATGTGCCTATTTATTCTTAATTGACGGTTAAAAAACGCGTCCTCTTTAAACTCATACAGCACCTCAAAAAAATCGGGGACCACATTCTCACATTGCTTGACACGATTAAAAATCTCAGTAGATTTTACAACATGAAAACACAACAATTCATCTATGAAAATATCCAAATCCGCAAAACAGTGGTAGAAAGATGATTTGCTTTTACCGATCTCTCTAGCGAGAACTTCTATTTTCAAACCCTTAGGCCCTTCATTAGAGAAGATGGTATATCCTGCTTCAAGCCACGGAATTGTAATCTTAGAATCCATCTAAGACATTGTATGTGGCCAGGGCGGCTAAGTAGGCGAAGATTGTGTATCCAGCAGCTTGAGCCAGGGCCCAAGGCCAACTGTTCAGTTCGCGACGTACGATTACAATGGTGCTCATGCACTGCATTGCGAACATATAGAATACGATTAGTGATGCAGCCGATGCGGTATTGAGCAAGGGTCGGTTCGTGCCTGGTAGAACTTCATTGGCAAGTCGGTGTTTGAGGGCGCGGATGCTTCCATCTCCACCCTCAGGAGTGGGGTATAGGGTGTGCATCGTGCCAACAAAGACTTCTCGTGCCGCAAAAGAGCTGACGATGGCAATCCCCATTTTACCATCGTACCCAAGTGGTCGGACAATAGGCTCTATAGCATTTCCAATGGAACCAAGCCAAGATTGCTCTAGGCGTTCTCCTGGATTGAGGGCTTCACGTTCTTTCAAAGTACCTGGCCCGATAAATCCGAGTGACCACAAAATGAGGGATATGATCAGAATAACGGATCCAGCTGCACGAAGAAAGATGGAAGCCTGACGGTAAGATTGGCCTAATACGGCTTTAAGAGAAGGAAGTCTGTACGCCGGCCATTCTTCTGCTGCTTCATTTTTTACCTGTGGGTTAGGCATAGCCTTGTGAATGATAAAGGCAAGAGTTAAAGTGGACAAAGCTCCGATTAAATAAAGTGCATATAGAAATAAACCCTGAAGATTGAACCAACCAAAGATGTGTTCATCGGGAACGGCAAAAGCGATTAAGAACGCGTAAACAGGCAGCCTTGCCGAGCAAGTCATCATAGGCGTCACCAGGATAGTTAACAATCGAGCACGTTTGTCAGAAATGGTTCTCGCAGCCATAATAGCGGGAACGGCACAAGCGAGTCCGCCAACAAGAGAAACAGATGATCTACCAGTAAGGCCCAAGCGTCGAAAAAATCGATCTGAGAGGTACCCGAGTCGAGCCATATATCCGGAGTGTTCTAAAAAGGCAGTAAAGGCAAATAATATGGCAATTTGTGGCACAAAAATTAAAATCCCTGACAGTCCAGAAAGGAGCCCGTCCACAAGTAAACTCGTGTACCAAGCTGCTGGGAGTGTCTCAGAAATCGTTGAGATCA
>Ga0308021_10001087_pt1 | contig 12458 bp, 8 predicted proteins | sample Neamet351_FD_201296 | JGI IMG/M metagenome (GOLD analysis project Ga0308021, IMG submission 201296) | Marine microbial communities from water near the shore, Antarctic Ocean - #351 | ecosystem: Environmental > Aquatic > Marine > Unclassified | place: Southern Ocean | collected 2014-10-02
GTAGCACCACTCACACTGCTTACTTCAATACTTCCCATGTACGGCGTTAGCGCTGCTAACATCTTGGAAGAAATTGTTGTGACTGCGCAGAAGCGGGAGCAGAATTTACAAGATGTGCCTATCGCCATCACATCGTTTTCTGGGGCCCAGATGAATGCCATGGGCATACAGGATAGCTTTGATATAGCCACGTTCACGCCTGGCGTACATATCAGCGGCAATCTGGCGGGGCAAAATACGCAGTTTTCCATTCGCGGCGTTACACAGAATGATTTCAACGATATTGTTGAGGCCCCCAACGCAGTCTATCTGGATGAAGGATATATTGCCGTAGCGCAGGGTCAGACATTCGCTGTGTTCGACATCGATCGCGTCGAAATCCTCAAAGGGCCGCAGGGCACGCTTTTCGGGCGCAATGCCACAGGTGGTCTGGTGAGCTACATCTCCAACAAACCCGATTTTGAGAATGTTGGCGGCTACGTCGATGTAACAGCTGGCACCTTTGATGTCCCTAATGACGCCAATCGCTATACCGTAGAAGCGGCGTTAACGGGCCCCCTCAGTGAAACAGTTGCTGCGCGTCTGGCAATCCGTTACAACAAGCAGGACCCTTACCTGAAAAATATTTACCCTGAAGGAGCCATATTCAATGGCCCGCCCGATGGTAAAGTGGGTCAGGACCTGGGTGATGACGACTCTATAGCTGGAAGACTTTCTCTTTCTTTTCGCCCCACTGACGCATTGGAAATACAGGTTTCCGCTAACTACGCCGAATCTAAGGTTGCCACTGGCCCTTACCAGTCCAAGTCTACTATTGGTATTGTTGAGGGTGGCGAATTGGTCAATGTCATTAATACCCCTGCGAATGAATCACGTCTGACTATTGCCGGTGACGGCGATGGCGGGGCCAATGCAATTGACGGTAGTGTTCTGCAACCAGGCGCGGGTATCGGTCTGGGCGGGCGATTGGTTCCCGGCGGCGATTTCTTTGGATACAAGGACGCCGATGGCGCTGATTTCACCTTCTCAGGTGATTTTGCTTTCGAAGACCAGGGCGACACCGAAAGCAGTGGCTTCAGTACCCGAGTGTATGGGGATCTGGGCGGTGGCATACAATTCACTTCCGTCACCGATTTCAAGACATTCGAAAAGCTATTATTTATTGATGTAGATGCAGCCCCTGTAAACCAGTTGGCTAACTACGCCGCTGTCGACGCAAGTACCTTCAGTCAGGAACTGCGCCTTAATGGCGAGAGTGATCGCATGCGCTGGGTTGCGGGCTTATATTACCTCACGATTGATAATCAGTCCGAAAACGGCCTCAAGGCGCCGGCTAACAGTATTATCAATGTTGGTTTGGGAGTACCGCTGGACATCGGTGTGAGTGCCGACTTACAGACAGACTCTTATAGTGTATTCGGTCAGATTGAATACGATATCACCGAGACGGTGTCATTAACCGGTGGGCTGCGAGTTATTCAGGAGGAAAAGAAATTTGATGTGGGCCTAGGGTTTTTCCTATCGCAGGGAAACATGACGGTGAACCAGGGTGATTTTCTTCCCAATCCCGCCGGTGCAGGCTCGCCCTTTTTCTATAAGGATGACTCTTCCGACACACTTTGGGCCGGAAAACTGCAGCTTGACTACCGCCCCAGTGATGACCTGTTGTTGTACGCGGGTGTTAATCGCGGTGTGAAAGCGGGTAGTTACAATGCGCCTCTGCTGGGCTCCTATCTCGGCTCGGGAGGCGATTCGGCATTGCCCTATGATGAGGAAGTGCTCATATCCTATGAGGGTGGTTTTAAATCCACACTGGGAGATGGCAGTACGCGCCTAAATGGTTCCTTGTTCTATTATGACTATTCGGATTATCAGGCCTTCATGTTCGTGGGTGTCGGTGGCGTTGTTATTAATGCAGACGCTGAGACCTGGGGTGTTGAATTGGAATTACAGACTTCACCGATGGATGGTCTGGACTTGATGTTCAATGTGGCTTACTTCGATGCAAAAGTATTGGATGTTCCTCTACGCAGTGGTTCGCCATTACCTCCCAGGGATGTTAAGCCCACCTATGCGCCCGAGCTGCAGGCGACTGCGATGGTTCGCTATAGTTGGTCTGCCCTGGGCGGCCAGCTGGCAGTGCAGGGTGACGCGAGTTACTCCGACGAGTTCTACTATAACTTACGCAACTTTGATGCTGACAAGTTCGGTAGTTACACCATGGTCAATGCAATGATCAGTTGGGAAAGTAGTGACATGCGCTGGCTGGCGACACTGGCAGCGCGCAACCTTACCGATGAGCGAGCGGGCGTCCAGGGATTCGACCTGGCAACCCTATGTGGCTGTAATGAAGTGTCCTATCGTGCACCACGTTTTGTTAGTGTAGGAATGCGATATAGCTTCTGATTCAAAAACGGCAGGGTACAATGGAACACGATAGGCGACGATTTCTGAAGTCATCAGGAATAGCGCTATCCGCCATTGTCGGCGGTGAAATGTTGCGCGTGTCACCTCGAAGCGCGCAGGCGGCGGCCCTGCCTTACCAGATTTTGACCGAAGAGGAGGTTGCCACGCTCCAAGGACTGGCGGAGGCGATTGTTCCCGGCGCGCGTGAGGGCGGCATAAGTCATTATATTGACAAGCAATTGGCAGCAGCAGCTCCCAATTGCTTACTCATGCTCAAGTACCTTGGTGTGCCCTTTGAAGATTATATCGGCTTTTACCGGGGTGGTTTGCGCAGCGCAGACCGTTTGGCACGTCTGCGTTTTTCTCTTTCCTGGTCCATGCTCAGCGCTGAACAGGCGCAAACTTTGCTGGTGGAAATGAGCGGCAACACGCCCCTTCAATGGGATGGGCCACCCGCGCCATTTTTCTTCTTCGTTCTACGAGCCGACTCCAGCGATGTTGTGTATGGCACCGAACAAGGCTTTGAGCGCATTGGTATGCCATACATGGCACATATCGAACCCGCACAGGCCTGGTAGAACCTATGCAGCGTATTAGCACTGACGAAGTATTCGACGTATTGGTTGTAGGCTCAGGTGCGGCTGGCAGCGTGATTGCGGCACAGGCAGCTCGAGCTGGAAAGCGCGTGCTGGTGCTCGAGTCTGGCCCGGCTAGGCAAATGTCTGACCTGGTTAGCTCCCAGCTCTGGGCGAGACGCCTGAAGTGGTCGGGAGCTCCCGTAGAAGAGGCTGGCAACCTGCCCATAGGCCATAATTTTAATGCGGGATGGGGTACCGGTGGCAGTGCATTGCATCAGTTTGCCGTGTGGCCGCGATTACATGAAAACGACTTTAAATTGAAGTCAGACTATGGAAGGGGCCTCGATTGGCCCATTGAGTATGATGATTTGCGCCCCTATTACGATAGAGTTCAGACTGAGGTTGGTATCAGTGGTGATGCGAGGGCGGAAAAGTGGCGTCCCCCGGGGCAGAAGTATCCTATGGCGCCGCTACCTGTATTTGCCCAGGGTCGATTGATCGATAAGGGCTTTGTTGCACAGGGTATGACAACCGCCCCCATCCCGGTGGCTATTAACAGCGAAAACTATCGCGGCCGTAAAGCCTGCCTATATGACGGCTGGTGCGATGCGGGCTGCCCAATTGGGGCTCTGGCCAACCCCTTGGCAACTTACCTCGCTTGGGCTTTGGAGGCGGGGGCAGAAATACGTAATCGGGCAACGGTTGTTAAGATATTACACGATATCAGCGGGCGTATTGCCACGGGTGTTGAGTATTGCGATGCTGACGGCGCCCGTCACACGGTTCGTGCATCAACAGTCGTTCTCGCGGCGTTTGCGGTTCAAAATGCTCGCCTTTTACTGGCATCGGCTAGTGAGCGACATCCGCATGGCCTGTCAAACAAGAACGATCTGGTAGGGCGGTACCTTATGACCCACCCGGCTAATTCTATCTATGGTCTTTTTAGTGACGAGACTCAGCCACATTTAGGCCCCACCGGTGGACAGTTAATAAATCATGACCACTATCTTCAAAAGGAGAAGGGCAAGGCATTCGGTTCCTATCAGTGGTTGATAGCCAATGCTCTGAAACCTAACGATTTGTTGGGTATTGCCAATACGCGCCCTGATATATATGGCGCTGCACTCAATGATTTCATGCGAAAGGCCGCGAGCCATATGGGTAATATGGTGTTCGTTGGAGAAGACCTGGCGCTGGCTGAAAATCGCATTGAGCTGAGCGAGCACAAAGACGATTATGGTGTTCCACTGGCACGGGCAACGCATAATATTCTGGACCCAACCGCGCTTCTGTGTGACGCTGCTGTGGCACAGGGCCTTGCTGTTTTCAAGTCAGCAGGTGCAGCGCAGCCCTGGGCAGGACCGCGAATCGGGATGCACATTATGGGCGGGACCGTAATGGGAGAAAATGCCGCTTCTTCTGTTACTAACCAATATGGGCGCTTACATGAACTGGATAATCTGTTTATTGCAGGGCCGGGGCTTTTCCCAAGCAGTGGAGCGGTAAACCCCACGTTCACAATTCATGCTCTTGCGCTGCGTACTGCCGATCATATCCTCGGTAGCGATATGCCATCTAACCCAGCTTAAACTTTAATAAATAAGCACTGACCACAAGAGAGAGCAACATTTTATGGAGACTGACGAGCAATCTACCAATTCAAATGAATTTGGTGTAAATCGTCACTGGCACCTATCCACCAGTGACCATGAAGTTGCCATATCCGAATTCGAGTTCTCGATTTTCAGAATTTTTGCCGCCTTCACTCGTTGGATGGATGATCTTACCGCCAGTTGCCAGGGCTCTGACGATCAGTCCATGAGTGGCATCGATTTTTCCATCCTCAATGTGGTCCGTATGCATGACAGGCCCAAGGGCATCTCCGAAGTCGGGCGACTGTTGAATCGAGATGACGTGTCAAACATTCAGTACAGTATACGCAAACTCACCAAAGCGGGATTAATTGTAAAAGTTGGGGAGAAAGGGCAGAAGAAGGGTGTGGTGTATACAACTACTGACCTGGGCGTGACCGCCACCGATCGTTATGCCAAATACCGTAGGCAGCTGTTATTACCGCTAACCAAATCTATTTCGGCCGACGAGGCAAAAATTGGAGAACTGTCCAATATGCTCACCTTACTGTCGGGGATCTATGACCAGGCGGCATGTGTGGCAGCGACGCATAGAGAAAAATAAAGCGTTAGGGCGACGTGGATTTTAAGTCCTTTAGTCCCGCTGTCGCTCGAAGTTAAACCTTGGATAATTGCCCAGTTGGTAGCTCACGGTATAACGCTCACCGCCAGCTAAAGGTTCGAGATCATAGCAGCGCATTGGCAGTGTAATCTCGGCCTCGTAGTCCTCCAGGCAATAGTTTTCATACACGGTAACGCGCGTGAACAGGGCTGCGTTTAACCGCTCAATACCATCCACCCTCGGAATCTCCACAAACCCCAATTGCAGTTCCAGCTTATCTGAGCGTGGACTGTACTGTGCAGCCTGGCGTTGAGTGGCCGCATTGTCAGGAGATAAAGAGCAGAGTGTGGCAACGGCATGGCGCTTTGGTTTATTTTTAAGGGTTACAGTATTTTTCGTGTCTGTATCTTTGTAAAATACTTTCTCTCTTTCGAGGTCGGCCAGAGACAAACTTACGTCGATACGCTGTGGTATGAAAACACCTTTTGCAAAAACCTGCGGCGCCAAATTGGCGGTCACTGCAAACTGTGGTTCCTGCTCTAGAGATTTCTGCATGGTCTCAGCGATTACCAGGTGCAGCTTCTGCGGGTGCTTATAGGCACAGGCGTCACCTTGCACGGTGCTAACTGCATGGCCAACAAACCCGAAATTCTCAAGTACGAGTTGCGCACTATCCAGTGAGCTTTGGTGGATATCCAGTAATGTTATGTTGAGATCGCCCGGAGAGAACCTACTCAGCAGTGGCATAAGCAGTGTTGCAAAAGGGCCGCAGCCTGCATACAAAATTTCAACTGGGGTGTCGACAAAGCGCAATTTTAGCGCACTTATCGCTGCATGCACGCTGCGGATAAAAACGATGCTGCGCTGATAATCATGTGCACAATGCGCCGCTGCCGCGGGGTTAATGGCGACACCGCTTGGCAACAGCGAATCGTCGGCCCACCCATCAAAGCTGGGCCCGGGCAGTATACCGCTGAACCTACTGCACGAAGAGGTGAACATGTTTAGCGCATTGCGTAGTTCTTGCGGCGAACTACTTTCATCCAGAAGAGTGTCACCAATAGAGTTAATATTTATAGTGAAAACTGCTTGAGCGTGTGCGGCACAGCCCATAGTTTGGGGTGGCTATCAGTTAAAAGCACCTTATATTTTATCTCCGTAGTGGACATAGTTGTGTTCAATTCTGGTGCTGAAAAATGTTGGCAGTAGGCTCCAAACTGACCGGTCTTTAATTTAATAGATCGGCTGCGTTGGCGTCAGGTTTTATTCTCAACCAACCCTAGCCGACTTGCCGATCTAAGCCAGTAAAGATCGGGCTGGAGGCTTAGCGAAGATCGGGCAACTTGTATTCCTGCGCCTGCAGCTGTGAGCGTATGGTCTTCTTGTCAATCTTGCCGGTGGAAGTAAGCGCTATTTTCTCAACAAAAATAATTTCGTCGGGCAACTGCCACTTGGCAAAAATCTTGGTGCAATGTTCAAGGATTAGCTCACTGGAAATCTCGGCACCTTCGGCTAGAATGACAAGCGCGACCGGTCGTTCATCCCATCGGGGGTGCGGTTGTGCAACCACTGCAGCCTGAGAGACACCGCCCAGCGCCACGATGTGATTTTCAAGATCAACAGAAGAGATCCATTCGCCACCGGATTTGATCAGGTCTTTTGAACGGTCTGCAATGATCACATATTCTTGCGCGTCGATCTTCGCCATGTCGCCGGTTATTAGCCAGCCATTATGAAACTTATCGGGCTGTGGGTCGTTGTAGTACTGCGAACAAACCCAGGGGCCGCGGATTAGCAGCTCTCCTACGGCTTCACCGTCGTGGGGCTGTGGTTGCCAGTTCTCGTCGACTACTTCGACTTCCAGACCGGGCATCAATAGACCGGCTTTGCCAATATTCTCAAACTGTTGGTCTTCAGTGCTCTTTAGGTGAGAGCGTTTTGCGACTTTGCGAGAGAGAGTGGCAAGAGGATTGGTCTCTGTCATTCCCCAGCCCTGTATCATCTCAACACCAAGGTTGTCCCAATACCAGCGTATCAGGGAGACCGGTGGTGCTGAGCCACCACAGGTGAGACGAGAAAATTTGGATGTATCGTACTTGCCCGGATTCTGTTCCAGAATGGTTCTGATACCCTGCCAAATTGTGGGTACGCCCGCTGAGATGGTGACCTGTTCTTCTACCATCAACTCAAGCAATTTTTGTGGAACCATAAATCGGTGTGGCATGACCTGTTTGCAGCCTAACATGGAGGCTGTGAAGGGAAGCCCCCAGCCCATTGCATGAAACATCGGGACAATACCGCAAAGCGCATCCAGCGCCGTTAGTGACATGGCGTCAGTCATCGCCTGCGTGATGGTGTGCAGATAGGTCGAACGGTGGGTGTACATAACCCCTTTTGGTTTCCCCGTGGTTCCACTGGTATAACAAAGACCCATAGGCGAGTTTTCATCTATTTCAGGCCAGTCATAGACCGTTTCTTGTCCGTCGATAAAGGCCTCATAGTCAATACTGTTCGGGTGAGATGTTTCACCACCTTCGCCATAGCGACAGATGACCAACAATTCAACACAGGGGATTCTATCTAGCAGGGGCTCGAGTAGGGGCAGCAAATCCTCGTCAACAAAAATAACCCGGTCTTGAGCATGATTGATAATGTATTCGAGATCGGTAGGGCTGAGCCTAACATTGAGCGTGTGCAGCACCGCGCCCATGGATGGAATCCCCTGATACAACTCCAGGTGTCTGTAGTTATTCCACATGAAGCTGGCGACCCGGTCACCGGTCTTGATACCGTGTGCATTTAGTGCGCCGGCAAGCGCGTTGGCGTGATCCCATGTGGTTTTCAGAGTCTGGCGATGAGTGCCGTTGTGCAGCAGCGTAACCACCTCTTCATTGGGGTCGAGCTGGGCGCCGCGGCCGAGAATACGAGATAGCAGTAGAGGAGTTTGTTGCATAGTCATATGGATTATTCTCTTTATGGAAGGAATATTTAATTGGCTGGGCTAATTTTTTGCGCCCATTGCAATGGCACGGTCTTTTGTAGAACCGTCATTCAGGTCATCGAGCCACCCCGCCATTTGCTCATCTATAAGGGTTGTGAGTGCCAAAATATGGCCGGGGTCACTATTCAGGCAGGGTATGTAACCGAAATGTTCGCCCCCTGCCTGTTTAAAGTAGGTGTAATTTTCATCGTCGATTTCTCCAATAGTTTCAAGGCAATCTGAGGAAAAACCCGGACACACAACCTGTACCGATTTTATGCCCTGACCTGGAAAGGCTTTCAGCGTTTCATCCGTGTAGGGCTGTAGCCACTGTGCTTTGCCAAAGCGGGACTGGAATGTTGTGAGATATTCAGATTCCTGCAAACCGAGTTTCTCCACTACCAGGCGCGTCGTTTTGTGGCATTGGCAGTGGTAGGGGTCACCCTGGTCGAGGTAGCGCCGAGGCTCTCCATGGTAGGAAAATATGAGTTTATCTGCCGTGCCGTGCTGCTCTCTATAACGCCGAATGCTCTCGGTAAGCGCTTCAATATAAGCCGGATGATCGTGATACTGAGCGACAAAACGTATTTCAGGTAGCCAGCGCCTTTGGGTGAAGTCCGCCGCCACGGCGTCAAAAGTTGAGCCGGTGGTCGCTCCGCTGTATTGAGGGTACAGCGGCAGTACCAGCAATTTACGTACACCCTGCTGCAGCATATTTTGCAATGTTGCGGCAATATCAGGGGTGCCGTAGCGCATGGCGAAGTCAACGATAACCCTTTTACCATAGCGTTGCTGCATCACCGCGCGCACGGCATCTGCTTGATCTTGAGTGTGGAACATAAGAGGCGACCCCCTCTCGGTCCAGACTTTCCGATAGGCTGCGGCGGAGCGGCTGGGCCGCAGACGAAGGATAATGCCATTGAGAATAAGCCACCACGCCGGTCGAGGGATTTCGACCACGCGCGGGTCCCACAGGAACTGCTTCAGATATTTTCGCAGTGGTTTAGTTTCAGGCGCGTCGGGCGTGCCCAGGTTGGTGAGTAGAACGCCCACCCTCGGGGCTTGGCTGTGGTCAAAATTTGGGCTGCCAGTATATTTCATGGGGCTCAATATACGTTTGCCCCACCCCGATGCCAAGCGAAAAAAACGTATATTGCCTGTTGCTTCCAATGTGGTTGGCCTCGGTTACGCCATCTCATCAGAGACGTGTTTCAGGTACTTGTGGGTGCCAGCGCAGCCCGAAATTTCTAGGGCCATTTACTTAGCTTTATCTATTCCCTTGTTTTTTCTTTCGGCGTCGCCTTGCGCTCCAGTGACAGGCTGGCAATAGTCCAGCCGTCATCGAGGAATTTTTCCCAGCGGGGAGAGTAGGGGGCGAGTTTGCCCTTGTCATTCCAGGCCAACAACAAAATACGCTCGCTATCCCCCTGCGCCAGGAATTCGTCAAAGCTGAAGCTATCGGTCAATCGTGTGGTTCTGATCTGTGCCCCTTGGCTCATGTAGCTGAGCAGCTTGGACAGGCTGATGTCTTCTGCAAATAGTCTGCGCCCAGCCAGCTCCATCGAAGGCGTGTGTTTGTCTTTACTGCTGCTTCCTCCCTCCTCGATACTCACTGGCAGGGCAAATACTTCCCTACGACTAAAGTCGCGGGAGAAATAAGCACAGGCGAGGCGGTTGAACTCGACATTGCGTGACATGGAGAACAGCCTGCCTATACCGGCCAGGTCTAGTGTCCGCTCGGCGTGGTCGGACATGGGGTTGCCATAGTAGGTGGGGATGCCCGACATGCGCGCGGTGCGCAGGCTATCCCAGTCACTGTGTGAAATGACCACGTTGAAATCGGCCTCTTGTATAACTTTAGCCAATGCGATCGAAAACGTATTGGCTCCCATGATCAGCACACCTTCTGGTTCCGGTTCAGTGACGCCCAGGGCACGCGCAAGCGGACGGGCGGTGAGGCTCTCAAGAAAAACCGTTCCCAGAATAACAACGAAGGTGAGCGGCACCAGCAACTCGGCCCCAGCTACATTTTGGGCTGCCAGGCGCTCTGCAAATACAGCGCTGATTGCGGCAGCGATGATACCTCGTGGGCCGATCCAGGCCAGTGTTGCGCGCTCCTGCACGCGTAGAGTAGAGCCCAGTGTACAGAGGAAGACTTTAATGGGACGGGCTATAAACTGGATGCCCAGCATGACTAGAAGCGCGGTGGGTCCCAGCGCTCGAAGTTGCTCAAAATCAAGACGTGCCGCAAGCAAGATAAACAAGCCCGAGATCAAGAGGATGCTCAGGCTCTCTTTGAAGTCCAGCAGTTCGCGAATATGCAGCTTACTGGTATTGGCCAGCCATGCGCCCATTACTGTTACTGCCAGCAGGCCGGACTCGGTTGCGAAGGTGTCGGCTATGGCATAGACAGCGAAAACCACGAAAAGAGTCGCGACATTGTGCAGGAACTGTGGAATCCAATAGCGGCGTAGTGCCTGCCCCCAAAGTAGGCCGGCTAGGCCGCCTACCACCAGTCCGCTGGCGAGCATACGCAAAAGCAGGGTGAACACTTCAATCCAGCTTGTGGTCGCCTGGCTGGCGATGATCACGGTAAATGTGAGTACCGCGAGAATGGCGCCCAGTGGGTCAACTAAGATGCCCTCCCAGCGCAGTATGTTGGCCACCGCGCGGGTGGGGCGTACTGCACGCAGCATTGGCATAATCACGGTGGGGCCAGTCACGGTCATGATGGCGCCAAACAGAAAGGCCAGCGGCCACTCCATCCCTGCGAGCCAGTGTGCCAAAGTGGCGGCCAGAATCCAGATGATGAGCACGCCCCAACTTATCATGCGCCGCACCACGGTGCCGTGGCCACGTATCTCTTCCCGGTTGAGTGTTAGACTGCCCTCGAAAAGGATGATGGCAACAGAGAGAGAAATAAAGGGGAACAGAAGGTCGCCAAACAGTTCATCCGGGTCCAGAAGCCCGGTGACGGGGCCTAGCAGCATCCCTGCCGATAACAGAAACAGAATGGCCGGGACGCGCAACCGCCAGGCCAGCCACTGGGAGGCCAGCGAAAGTAGGCCAATGCTAACGAGCAGGAGTAAAATGTGGTGGGACATGAAATATTCCTTGCGAGAATCCGGGCGCGCGGCGCTATACTACGCTACCCGCTACAGACTATGAAGCCTGACCAGGGTTAGTGCGCAGTAAGTCCGCGGTTTGTTATAGAAAAAGGCATAGCAATGAGCATAGTCGTTACACCCTCCGGTCAGGCCTGCGCAGCGGAAGTTACAAATGTTGATTTAACCGAGCCACTTGACGCGTCAACCGTTGCTGCAATCAGGGCTGCCTGGTTGCAGCATCACGTGTTGTCCTTTCCCAGCCAGGGTATGACAGACGACGATCTGGAGCGGTACTCATCCTATTTTGGGCCCTTCGGAGATGACCCCTTTATTTCGTCTATTGCAGGGCGGGAACACATTATCGCGGTGGAGCGCCGTTCAAGCGAGAAAGCGCCTCTCTTCGCGGAGAATTGGCACACTGACTGGAGTTTTCAGGAGACGCCACCTCCGGCAACCTGCCTGTTTGGTATTACCATCCCGCCAGTAGGCGGCAACACCTTGTATGCAGACCAGCATAAGGCTTTGCATGACATGCCCGACGAACTGCGGAGTAAACTGGCGGGCAGGAATGCCATTCACTCGGCCCGCTCCGCCTATTCGCCCGCGGGCATGTATGGACAGGAAGACCAAATGAGTGATCGCAGTATGGAGATCAAGCCTTCTACCGAGGCACTGGAGACCCAATTGCACCCCTTAATCCGAAAACACCCAGAAACCGGGGAGGAGGGCATTTTTGGCTGTGTAGGCTATATTGTTGGTATCGAAGGCATGATTGATAAAGACGCTTTTGAATTGCTTTTCCAGCTGCATGAGTGGCAAACCCGCGCGGAGTTTGTTTACCAGCATGTGTGGCAACCCAATATGCTGGTGATGTGGGATAACCGTTCGGTGCTGCATCGCGCCACCGGTGGCTATGACGGACATGACCGCTTATTACACCGAACCACTATTGGGAGCATTAATTGCTAAAAGCGCTATTTCTCGATATGGATGAAACGCTCTGCGATACGAATCATGCTAATGAGCAAGCTACAAAATTAATGGCGCGCGCAGTGTCCGACCAATACGGAATTGACGGTCGGGATTTTGCAGATACTTACGTGGCTGGCATTTACCGGCAGTGGAGCGCTAGTCGCAGCGAACCGTATCTACCGATAATCGAGCAGCAAAGCGAAGGTGCTTTTCGTGTGCAGT
>Ga0308021_10001088_pt1 | contig 12440 bp, 20 predicted proteins | sample Neamet351_FD_201296 | JGI IMG/M metagenome (GOLD analysis project Ga0308021, IMG submission 201296) | Marine microbial communities from water near the shore, Antarctic Ocean - #351 | ecosystem: Environmental > Aquatic > Marine > Unclassified | place: Southern Ocean | collected 2014-10-02
TACGCTCACGTAAAATTGCTTCGTCAAAATAATAACAACTTAAACAGTACCACCCTACGCGCTTTTTCTTTATTGCATTAATAACTTCTTCCGTTTTACTTTTGCACTTCGGGCACACGTTAGTGCTTAGATCATTTGGCATCTTGCAAAATCTCCAGACATTTTGCTACCTCTTCTAACCTATCAACAACCTCAAGCAGTTGTTGGCCTAGCTCAACTACTTCTTCGGCATCGTCTTCGTTAAATTCTATTGTTACTTTCATTCGTCGTCCCATGTAGACATAGCTTCATCGGCTGCGCGGTCGGCCATCTCTTGCTTGCGCTCTTCAGGAGATACGTAGTCTTCCTCCTGTGTTAGCAGGTACTCTTCTAACTCTACCGTTACTCTGTCTCTGCTCATCAGTGTGTCTCCTGAGTTATTCCGTCCCATGCTTCTTCCATTAGCTCAATGAAATCTTCTTTGAGCATTCCGTTAGACTTACTAAGCTTTATTAGTATTGCACTAAGCGTGACAGATACCAAAGTCACTGCACCAGCTTCTTCAGGAACCTCTGCGGTAATGCACGCAATAAGTTTGTCCTCTAGGTTTTTAAGTTGCTCGTTCATTTCTGCTCTCCTTATAGATCGTTTTTGATAATGTACTCAGCCAGTATTTTTAAATCAGATAAAGGCTTCTTTGGCCTTGGGTGGTCACACCTTTCACAGTAAGTTTTCTTAATACTTTCTCCGTTAGGAAATGCCGAGTTTGAGGGCGTAACAACTTTGCAATGCCCACACTCCAAATATAAATACCAAGCGGCGCTATAATCTTGAGGGTGCCCACCAGCCCTACCCAGAGAACTTTTTGTTAACTCCCGGCTTGGGCTAAACATTCTTTCTATTACTTTCATGCCTACCTCCTAAATATGGCGCGTGTTTGTAATGCTTCAGAACCCCACCTATTCAGGGCTATTACACACTACGTACACGACTAGCTTTTACGTAGCTTATTCGGCATAGGCAAGAAGAGGGAGCCGGACGTTTGGAGACGTCAAGATTAAGCCGCTTCCTATGCTGAGGGTGTTTTCCTGAACCTGCCCACCGCCCTCTGGGGCAGGAGGTCGTTACTAGCACAACCCCATACAAAAAACTTAACACTCTCCATAAGAACCACCAAAGCCACCTTCACAATCCAACGGTAAACCCGTTGCCCAAGCAGGTGTTTCTTTCATGCACCTGTAAATATATTCCATTGCTTCCTCGGCTTTTTCTTCTTTGGCTATGCAGCCTACCGCATCATGTACAGTCATAACTACTTTATACCGTCGTGCGACAAGCAACAGGTGGTGTCCAATTATTATTCGGGCCAAGGCTTGGCATACGTTCTCTACCACCTTGCCACCGTAGATGCGGTTAGGCACTGTTGTACGGCCTCTCTTAGTGTCATAAACCAATTCAAGCATACCTGTCTCTTCGTCTGTACTACGGCGAAGGTTGGGGTACTTTATGTACAGGCCATTGGGTAAGAGTATGCCCTTCTTGCCCTGAACCTTAAGCAATGAATCTGTGCCAAGTGTAGTGTGCTTGTCTTCTAACATGGCATCTAAAGCGCGACCACACAGCCTCCAAAGAGATGTTATAGCAGGGTTGGCTTCACGGTATACTTTTATAATGCGGCTGCATTCTTCTTCCTCAAGGTCAAACCCAAAAGATTTTAACTGCGCCTGAAACTTTTTATGGCCCATTCCGTAGCCACAACCCAGAACAGTTTGCTTACCAACAAAGCGTTGATCTTTGTCTATCTCCCCTTCAGGAATCCCGTATATGGCTGACGCCATAACCTTGTAGACATCCTCACCTTTGGCAAAGGTATCTACCAAGTTGTCCTGTTCTGCTAACCAAGCAAGAGTTCTAGCCTCTATCTGAGAAGAGTCACAGTCAAGGAATGCGTAGCCTGCGGGGGCCAACATAGCGTTCTTAAGTATCGATCCCCGGGGAAGGTTCTGCATGTTAATCTTATCGTCACCACCCCATCTTCCTGTATGTGCAGCGTAATACTTAAGGGGGATGGGCAGCGTGCCCCTGCTACCTATAGCTATAAACCTAGCGGTACGGGTCTCATCAATCGTAGACTTTACCCCTAGCCTAGCACCCACAAGTATCTGGACCACAGGATTTTCATGATCTTTGAGAGCTTGGAAAGCCTCATCTGTCTTAGCAAAAGCAAAAGCTTCTTTGCCTGTGCGCTCACTTATCTTGGTGGGTGGTACAACACCCTGATCCTTAAGCAGTTCTGCAAACTGTGGGTTACTCATTATCTGCTCACGAGAGACATTGGCTTGGCTCAACCATGCAGCCTTCTTAGCCTTCAGCTCTTCCAAGTGTATCTCCAACAGGTACGCACCTACTTCTAATACAGGCTCTGTAAACATCCTCAGTGTCAGGTCTACCAGTTTGAGTTCCTCAAAAGGAAAGCCGTCTATTACTAAGCACATAAACAATTTATAAGTAAGTGCTGTGTCATTCTTACAATACCCTGCGTATGCCTCTAGTTCTTCAGCAGAGAAGTCTTCACGATGTTTACCCAGTGCATCTAGAACCTCGGTCCCCTTCTCTCCTATATTGTAGTGCTGCGACAATCCTTTAAGGCTACCGCCCACTTGAGTCCCATGCAGGGCACGCGCCATAGACAGCGTGTCAGCAATCCGAACAGGCTTTATGCCGAAGTGCCAATTAAGAATAGCCATATCAAACATGGCATTGTGCGCTACAGCTGTGCAGTTTGCCCAGTCAAACTGGTCTAAAAAACTCTGCGTTTCTGCGTGAGTTCCTGAAAACCAAGTGTTAGTGCTATGACTGCTAGTACTATCATCTGTCTGTACAGACACACCGATGACTTCAAACTGGTTGTCCCTGACGTACTCTTCAGTTGTTAGCTTAGACAAACTAAACGCTCGGTCATAATAAGTTTCAAAATCTAATGTTATAAATTTCATTTAGTTTAAAATATTCTCAAGCTCATGCATGTTGTTCTCGTGTATAACTAATGCAGTTCCACCAGCAGACTGAATGGCTGCTAACTCCCTGTCTTGAAGTGGGGTTGTTGTGTTCTTACCTGCCTTGCATTCAATGCCAATGAACACGCCCTTGTGGCAACAGACCACATCAGGAACACCACTGCGCCCCATGCCAAACGTAGCGGGGAAAAAATAGTAAGCGCCGTTGGCCTTAAGAATCTTAACGACTTTATCTTTGACTTTCTTTTCGGGGGTAGCTGCCATAGTTTTTATTATAGGGAGGGGGGGTTTACAATGTCAAGCTTTGTGGACAAAAAAAAGCCCCGCACGAGGCGAGGCTTGGAAGTTGAGTTTAGGCATTGCCTAAAGTGAATGGGGTTAAATAATATTAATAGTTGTTTTCTCCTTTACATGGTTAGTTAAGACTTTACGTATTTCCCCTGTGTAACTAGGGAATTGTTTGAAGTAGTTAATAACATCCACAGGTACACGCACATTTACATGCACTAGGGTAGGAGTTTTTTGCTTACCTCTTTTATTCATCATCGTCCTCCTTCTTTAGTAACTTCGCTAATCGTGCTGTGTATGTAGCTAACTGTTGTTCGCTACGCACATGAGGTGTACCACTCGTGTAATGGTTAACGCTGTCTATGTCTAGGCCACGCCAGTACCGCAAATCACCAAGGTAGTTCTTTAGGTATTCCTTTAGTTCATCGTTCATTGTCGTTCTCCTCCATTTCATACGTGTCGCAAATACCGATAGCCCCGCCTATGTCGTACTCGTTGGCTTCAGCAAGTGATACAAGCCTTTTTGCAATTGCTACATGGATTTGCTCAGGCGTTATGTCGCTGCCATCGTCCTCTTCCGAAATCACAGTAAACGCTATGTCTAGCATATGGTTGTATTTAGTCATTGTCTTGCTCCTTACCAGTCAAACTGGCTGATGATTGAATCAACTTTGGCTTTCATATCCTCTCGTGTTTCGGGAGATTCTTTTATGTCCTCAATTTCTACGCCCAGCATAGTGCGCTCCAACATTACTCGTGCGCGTTCCAGCTCGGGGTCGTTAGTTACATTGAGGTGCGACAACATATCGCAGAGGTGTCTGGGGTTATCCACAAAGCTGCCGTACCAGTGCTGCTTGGCATCCGTTGTGGTTAACTTGCTACTCATATCTGAAAGCATTCCATGAAGTCTATGCCACGCACCACCCATAGCCTTCTGAGTTTTCTCCGCGTTCTCTTGGTCTAGTGCCTCACGTAACTCTTCCAAATCTTTTGCTGGTAAGTCTAGGTACAAGTGCCCACTCTTAGGCACAGTCTTCATCGTGAGCTTCCACTCGTACTTGCTGTACACCTCGTCCACGGTAGGGTAGTCATTGGGGTCGTGCATAGCACCTAATGAACCCGCTGCTATACGGCATAGGTGATCATAGTTCTCACAGATGTAATCGCGTCCCTTGTAGAAGTGGTCGCGTCTATTGTTGAACTCCGTCTTGAAGTCAAACAATAAACTGGATGGCAAGATACGATCACCCCTGTCCTCCCAAGGTAGTGTCCAATCATGCTCTTCCGTTCTTGATCTGCCTGCGAACAGATTCATTTCTCGGACGTGCTTCGTACCAGACATTAAGTCTTTGCTGTACGTGCCTGCGCTCTTGTCTGCCCCTGTGTTGTAGGCCACATTGTCTGACTGCTTGCGGTCTAGTTTCCTAGCTGCCCACGACCTGACGGTAAACCTTACTAGTAATGCGCTTGATGATATGCTCATAATTATTCTCCATAAAACTTAAGTTGAGTTTAGGCAATGCCTAAAGTGAATTGGTACATCTAGTCTTTCTTTCTACCTGCTAACCTAGCCATTGTTAATGTCTTGGCTGAAATACAATTAACACTACGGATTCCTTCTGCGCTTTCCTGCTTGTACACATGGTGCGTGTAGAATGAATCAGCATTGCCTACACCCCGGTTGTACTCAGATGAGAAAATCTCACACTGATCAAGGATGCCTTGGATAATATCTAGCTGCTCGTCGTTCACCACGTATTGCTTACTGTTCATATCTAATACAAAGTTCATGCGGTTCTCTCCAGTCTGATTGTTTTGCCCACAGGGGCTACGATGTTTTCGCGGTTGTGTATGCCCCACAGTACAGGGCAATCCCAAGTACCCCACTCGGGTACTTCACCGTCAGTCAGCATCACTACTGCATCCGGGTTTATCTTCTCCTTGCGTAGGTAGTCAGACACAACACGCGGGTTAGTGCCACCACCACCAGAAGGTCTGGTAACTTTCTTCCAGTCCTTGAAGGTAGCTGCCGTGTATTGCTCGTGCCCACACACCCATCCGTCCCAATAGATAAGGTGTATCTTGTCTATGGCTAGCTGACTAGCCAGTCCATCAAGCTCACTCATGCACGTTGAGAAAGAATCATCAAAGAACATAGAGCCAGACACATCGATGCCACATACCAACTCCTTTAGTGATTGCCCCTTGCGTACTGGCAAGAACAAACCAATGCTCAGATACCTGCGGTTCAGCCTGCGGAAACTACTGCCCGTAGCTTTACTCATGGACATCCGTAAAAATTGCTTGAACTGTTCCAGCCAATTTACTTGAGGCTTGAGTAAGTCACCTAAGCCAAGAAGATTTGAGCCGCTGCCTTTACCCATCTTCTTAGCAGCCATTACTCCCTGTCGTATAGCCGAGTCAACATCTTGGTTGTGACTGGTCTGCTCTTCCTCAGTCATCGATGATGCACCATCCCAATCGTGTTCATCGAACCCGCCACCACCACTACCACCACCAGCGTTACCGTCAGCCTCACCATCAGCCTCATCAGTCTCATCAGCTTTACCTTCTTCCTTCCGCTTCTTCTTCTCCTCATATAGCTCGAAGAAGATTTGCTTGACGGTGTAACCTTTGAAGCGAGGGTCTAGACACCCAAAGTAGTTGCCCGCCTCATCCCTAGGCATGGCAACAATCTCCTCCTTGGGGTCAGCATCGATAATGGTTTGGTTAATCCAAAAGTCCATAGCACAGTTAGCTAACGCTGCATCTAACTTCTTCAGCGGTGCATATATCAAGAAGTGCCTGCCTGCCTTGTGCCATGTCTCATGGATGCAGATAAACCCTATCTCCTTTGGCCCGTACTTGAAAATGAACTCGGGGTTGTACCACTCATCGCGGCCATTGGTCGCAGCTGTGTCTAGCTCATCAGTGAAAGTACGTGTACCCAACATCATCATTGGGCCAAGATCAACGAACCTCCGGTGCCTCATCAGGTTGATGCGTATTCGCTTGAACTCGCGTTCTTGTTTGTATGTGATCATGTGTAACTCCATTTGAGTTTAGGCAATGCCTAAAGTAAATCTTGGTTGGCTTCAGCCCACTCGGTGAACGCATCTGCACCAAAGGCGATGCGCTTGTTGGTTGGTGAAGCCGTTGGCCCCGCAAAGCCCACACCGAACATGACTTGAAACTCCTCATCCACACCCCTTCTACCGATGTATGTCATGAAAGACTCGAGTTGCTGTGAGGTCTTGATGTGGTCTAGTGCACTAAAGGTCATAACAGCAGCTGCACCTGAACTTGATGGCAGTCGTGCTGTGTGTGGGTTCGCTTCAATCTCAGCCCAAGTTGGCATAGACTCGTGGTGCTGAATGAATTGCAACAGTGAGTTGGTTGCCGCTCCACCTATTGTGCCTGTAAGTGCCGCCTTCAATGCGTTGCTTGAGAACTTATCTCTGGCCTCTACTATGTTGCTTGCCAACTCTAGGGTTCTAGGTGTGACACACGCTCCAATCATTATCTTGGATGGGTCAAAGATAAACGGGTTAGTCTGCTGCCCACTATCTCTGTAGGAAGCTAGGCAGTCTGGAGTACGGTTCACCCATGCCATAACAATACGGCTGACTTTGTTGGCCGCCGCCCACAGTAGCCACTCATCAGAGGTAGGCTTGGATATTTCTATCGTGCTGATACGCATCGTGGTGTGTGCCTTGAGACTGTCGCCCACTCCATCACTGTCTAGGTTGCCAGTCAGAACTACAATGCTTCCCTCCGGCAGACCTAGGTCGCCTAGACGTGGGTTCCAGACTTCTAGTAACGGGTGAAGAGTATTCTGAACCTCTGGGTCTGCCTTGGTGAACTCATCGAGAACGATAATGGTTGGCTCATTGAGATGTAGCTTGAACTTACCATTGGGAAAATACTCGAGTATCTTCTTCTCGTAGTTGGGTATGGGTATTGCACCGTCACCTAGCGCCATGTTCGGCACATCAATGAGGGTGTACGGGTATCCAGTAATCCGGGATATTTCCTGAGCCATAGAAGTCTTACCAATTCCCGGCTCTCCGATAACCCTGTACTTGTTGTTTGGAGTAGCCGCTATCAACTCCGGCGCCTCTGCTTGTGTTAAGGTAATGCGATCTTCTTGTATTGTTGTGCTCATGTGTAGCTCCATTTGAGTTTAGGCATTGCCTAAAGTGAGTGTATGTATTTCTGGTTGTTGTCTGGCTTGTATTCGCCAAGGGGTAATTCCTTGCGTACAAAGATTTGATCTCTGTGTGCGTACTTGGGTGCTTCCATAAATGCTTGAATCATGTGGTGTGGTTTATAGAAGTACTCCTGACCGTAGGGAGTCCTCCCTGTGTAGCCATACCTGTACTCGGAAACCATAGTGACCGCTGCCATAGCTTCTAGAGCTTCGGCCCAGTCTGCTTTGTCGTCATGACGCATCACGCGGCATAAGAAGTCTGCATTATCACAGGTAAATAACGTGGATGATTTTATCCCCGGCCAGTCGTTTGCCCCTCTCTCTTTTATACTTCTCAAGAGCTTGGAGCGCGAACCTATGTCAAGACCTGTGTCTCCTGAGTAGCCTATCTTTATCATAGTCTTGGCATACGCCATGAACGGTGCATATAACTTACGCACACTATTTAAGGCTTTGCGGTTTACTCTGTGGACTAGACACAACTCGGGGTTGTATGGTTCACCCTGTGAGTTTAGGAGTATTTCCTTTTCGAAGACGTAGTGCATAGGCCCACCTACAGATGCAGGAAAGTGGGTGTACTTCATACAGTCGTCTTCGCGCCGCCAGCCACCACGGACAGATTGCACACTAGCATTAGAACAACCAAGAATTGTGTTGATGAATATCCTCGTGCTGACTGTGTTGTAGTGGCCGTAGTTTAAGCGTACATCTCCATTCTCATAGAAAATCACACAGTCCGTGTCATACAGACGGCAAGCAATACTGTTCGGTCGCCTCATCAACTTCATGTGTATAGCTCGCCTACCAGCAAGTGGGATAACCCCAGAATTCCTACCTGTCCCCTGTATGGGTTTAATGTTGTTCAGGTGAAACCTCGCTGTGGAGTAGTTGTTGATGCATGGGATTTCATTGGTGTTTATATGAAAGGACATCAGTCTTGCCTCGCATCTAGGTGTGCATCGATAACGGCTTGCTCTAGCTCTCGTTCTTTCTCATGCAGCGTTGGGTCTATCGACTGTATGCTCTTGCCTACTAGGGATAGCTGTTCGGCAATCTTCTGCCGCGTTGCTTCTAGTAATGCTTCCATTTCTTTTATGCTCATTGGTCTTGCTCCTAGTTTGCTCGTACGCTGGATGCGTAGTTGCATTAGTTGTTCATGGATACTCATGTGTCGTTCTCCCAATAGCCCTTCGTAAGTAGTTGGTTCACTTGCTTGTGCGCTTCTAAGTGATCGCGCACTTCTAGCAGATACTCATCACTTAGGTCTAATTCTTCCCTAATTTCGGTGAGCACCATACCCAAAGCTACTCGCGCTATCTCTTCGATAACTACGCCCATCTCTATCTTATCCATCTCTTTCTGATCCATGTGTCTTGCTCCTATAGTGAAAGTACAATTCGAATTGACCACAGCGCGTAGTCCATCAGTATGAATAGGCCAATGCTCATAGCTATTACACCCAATGCTTGCAGTGGACGTACCCACCAAGGTCTATTGTTTGCCCATGCGTGGGTATCGTGAGGGTCATCAGTCTTGAACTGCTTACGTAGTTGCTCCCGCAGCTTGTTGGATTCCCTGCGTGATGCTTGCATATACTTAATATCATGTAAGGTCATATGATTCTTGCTCCATATCCCCGTCATACTTCCCTGCACAATTCCACTGTGCTATATCCCGGTTGTGGGAAAGGGCGATAACTGGTAGCAGTGGACGAACGTGATCGTCAAAGTAGACCTGTTCGCTCCTCATGGTTAAGGCGCTCCGTACTTCCAACAACGTGTACCCTTCATCGTCACATATTGTGTATATGAACTGTTGCATATCCATGTCGTTATCCTTTTGCGATGGCTCTTAGGTAGCGGATGCAAAACGCAGACTCTCCTCGAGTTGCTCCACGTAGTTTGCGTATAGCTAAAGCGTGTCTTGCAATCTCTACGCTCTTAATTGCGATGACCTCGTTGTTGATGGTTAATTGATTAGTCATGTCGTTCTCCATATTGGTAGTTGAGTTTAGGCAATGCCTAAAGTGAATGTGTATCTAGGTGGTGCGTTTAGGGTTCAACTGCTTGAGGTCTTCTCGTGACATAAGCATGTAGTTGCTCTTGTTCAGTGGTGCTACCGTATGCTTAACGGCGCGTGCTTCTGATTCGCCGCATAGCAAACATACTGTGATGCCTAGCAACCTGCGAGCTGGTGAATAGGGCTTGTTACATTTAACACACTGGGCCATGTCGTTCTCCATATTGGTGGTTTGAGTTTAGGCAATGCCTAAAGTGAATGGGTAGTTCCTGACTTACTAAACATCTCCTGAAAAAAATTAATCTAACAACAAGTTGTTATTGTACCACAATTAGATTGATAAGTCAATACGTACCACAAAAAGAGTTGGGATTAATTTAAGCGTTGTAAGGGCGATACAATGTTACGTTTCGAGTGTTACGTTTATGGGTATTGTTACGTGGGTCTATGTGGAATATAACGGGAAACGTAACAGAAGAATGTCCGATGAATACTGGGCTGTGTTAAGAAAGTAGTCCTATTGTTATAATGTTATGTAAAATTATATATATATATAGAGCTGTTTGATTTATGTAACGGTGTGGAGAGTCTTTGCTTGTTACGGGGTATCCTGTCACAACTACCGGCTACCCTTGTTTTATAACGTAACAACGTAACAATAGGCCAATCTTAAGACTAATCAAAGACTTACGCATGTTAGTTAAACATAACATTAGTTCTAAACCAGCCAGAAACGTAACACTAGATAATCTGCTGCTACTACTAGTAGCTCTGCTACTACTATCACTACTGTCATGCTTTTAAAAATGACTGACACAGCGCGTGGGGCAGGCTGGTGTGGCTAGGTGAGCAGGCAGAGCGGGGGAGGGCGGGACAAAATCGAGGCGAAAAAAAAGCCACGCCCCGAAGGGAATGGCTTGATTGACTTTAGGCAATGCCTAAACTGAAGTAGGCACCGGCTGTTTTGAAAGGTCTTCAAGGCGAAGCGATAATCGTTTCAGTAGCAAACCGCGCTTTATAACCGCCTGCGTTATTCCCCAGCCTGATTCAACTTTAGGGTCGTTTAGATATTCGTCCCATTCTGCTTGGCAAGTATTTATGGCTAATCGTAAAACGTGTATTTCTGATTCGTTCAAATTGATGGTTGATTGCATTTCAAATGCTCCAAAATTATGGGGCCTTTCGGCCCCGTGAATGATTACAAGTTTTGTAGTTTTATTATTAGTGCGTCAAGATCGAAGGCGCCCACATCGCCCTCTATGGCATTGAGCTTGGTAGCTAGTGTTTGCGCCATATCGAGAGCGCTCTCGATTCGCTTCCCGCGTGTGAGGGAATCTTGTTCTGCTTTTAATTCTTTAGACTTTCGAGTGCAAGCATCACGAGTTTCTGAAAGCTCCGTGACTTCCGCATCGATCTCGCTGGTATCACCACCGTTTACCTGCGCGATAGTCTGCTCTGCTTTTGCAACTTTCAGATTAGCCGCGACAACCTTCTTAACATCCGCGATCTCTTGCCGCTTGGTCGTTATGGCTGCGAGTTCGGCCAGTCTTTCAATTTCCTCAGCAGATTTTACAACCGGCTCCGCTTTTGGCTTGATAACATCGCGCCCGAAATATGCGCATTGATAATCTTGCCAGAGTGTTTTCCGGTTTTCATTTACCAGCCGGATAGTCTCGACCAATGCCGTGGCTTCCTCGAGGGTAAGACCTAGGCGCTTGGCTTCAGCATTTTGCGAGACTGCTTTTGAACCTGCTTTGAATGCTTGCGTATTGATCCCGCCGAATGGCTTGTGTGGGTAGAGTGCAGCCTCTCCGAATTTCTCAACAGCGCCTTCCATTGCTGCGTGCTTGGTTTCAATTGTTGTGGCGTCAATGTTTATCAGATGGGTTGAGTATTGCTTTGCTGATTTGAATTGTATTGTTTCGATGGTATTTCTCCTCGGGCGCTGAATTGCTCCCGTAGTTTATTGTACCACAATTAGCCTCGATTGTCAAATTGACTTTAGGCATTGCCTAAACTGAATGCTCACCTACCCTGTTTTACCCCGCTCCCCTCCCCTCAGACCCCACCTACCCCCCACCCCCCGTTTTTGTGTAAAGTTGCATGACTGCCCTATGCATAATAAACCGCACAAAGGATACTTCGCCCCACAAAAGAGGCCCCCCCCTTCTCTATATAAATCAATGACTTACGACCCCCACCCCCCTAATACACAGAAACACCCCCCCGTCAAGCGACCGAAACCCCCTATTTCAATCCCCCCATATATAAATTGCACCTGCGATTCTTAGTGTTGCACCTGCAATTCTTAGTCTTGCACCTGATGTATTAATCCCTTACACTGCGCGAATCCAGTACTACTAGGTACTTGCGCGAATGCCCAATGTAAATATAGAACCCACCAAGGATAAGCCGATCCCGTACAACTTGCGGGAAGAAAAACCCGGCACTGTTTTAGAAGAGCTAGCCGTTGCAGGAAACACGGTAGAACTTCAAGAAGCTTTAGGCGCTGCCCTAGACATAACAGATGAAGACCTAGAAAAAGAAAAAGCCCTGCTAGATGAAGTAATCAAGCGCAAGAAAACTAAGAATCTAACCCTACCCAACACGGCCCTTGCAGCTGCCTCGTTTCTGCGTACCTATGGGCAGCAACTTGCAATGGACACGGCAGAAGCTCGTGCGGCTATTACCAACAAACTCATGGAGATTGCAAACTGCGGTGATCCTAGATATGAGCTAAAGGCGTTGGAGTTGCTGGGCAAGCACAGTGATATAGGCATATTCACCCAGCGCAGTGAGATCACAATAAACTACAAGAATCCGGCTGACCTTGAGAACGAGATCAAGGAGAGGGTCAAACGACTGCTCAACGCCAACATTGTGGAGACCGTATCTTTAGATGAGTCCCTAGATGAGGAACTTGGCAT
>Ga0308021_10001091_pt1 | contig 12405 bp, 5 predicted proteins | sample Neamet351_FD_201296 | JGI IMG/M metagenome (GOLD analysis project Ga0308021, IMG submission 201296) | Marine microbial communities from water near the shore, Antarctic Ocean - #351 | ecosystem: Environmental > Aquatic > Marine > Unclassified | place: Southern Ocean | collected 2014-10-02
CGGCGTTCTTCGGTGTTTGGTTTCACCATTGGGCGCGATGGTAAGGTTAAGAGGGGGGCCTTTTTCAGTCTCAAATTCACCGGTGGGCCCATCGCTTACCGACCCGCGGGATGTCGCGACAACAGGAAGAATTCTTGCCACAAATGTCCGTGCAGTCCCAGAATCACCGCTGGCGGATCCCCCTCCACAAAAAAGTCCAAATTCAGCACCGCGCGCGGTCGGTGTGCGCGCAGCGCAGGCCTTTCGAACAAGCAAGACGCGAAGCAACATGAACGAGCCTGCGAACCAGAAGCTGGCCAAGGGGCTGATCGATGGCGCGTACGTCGACCAGGGTGCGCAGGCACTGCGCACGCAGGCGAACCTGCTGAAGGTGCTGCTCTCGCAGCGGCGCCTCCCCGACGTGGGCTGGGCCGAGCAGACCATCGAGTACGTGCTGGCCGAGCTGGCGCTCATGGACTCGAACAACTTCACCGGGAACGTGGGCGTGGGCGAGCGCGAGGCGCGCATTATCTCGCCCCTCGTTTCGCGGCGGCATTACCACATGTGCCACGGCATCGGCCGCAGCGGCGATGTGGCGGCGGTGCAACCCAAGGCGGCCGGTTCTTCGCTGCTGAACCAGCTCACCAACTGCCTCGCACTCGACGCCATCAAGCAGGCGGGGCTCTCGCGCGCGAGCAGCTGCGTCGTGCTGCCTCTGGCCACGGGCATGTCCGTTGCGCTGACGCTGCTCACGCTGCGCAAGACCCGGCCTGCGGCGCGCTACGTGCTGTGGTCGCGCATCGACCAGAAGAGCTGTCTCAAGGCGGTGGAGACGGCGGCGCTCGAGGCCGTGGCGGTGCCGCTGCGGCGCGAGGGCGACGAGCTCGTGACGGACACGGAAGCGATGGCGGCGCTGCTGGCCGAGAAGGGCGCGGAGAACGTGCTGTGCGTGCTGAGCTGCACCTCGTGCTTCGCCCCGCGCGTCCCGGACCGCGTGGAGGCCATCGCCGAGCTGTGCGCGGCGCAGGGCGTGCCGCACGTGATCAACAATGCCTACGGCGTGGGGTGCTCCAAGACGATGCACGCCATCAACGAGGCAATGCGCGTGGGGCGCGTGGACGCAGTGGTGCAGTCGACGGATAAGAACTTCCTCGTGCCCATCGGCGGGGCCGTCGTGTGCGGCGGGCCCGGCAAGCACGGCGCGAACAAGAAGTTCGTGGCGGCGTGCGCCCAGATCTACCCCGGGCGGGCTTCGTCCGCCCCCATCGTGGACATGTTCATCACGCTCCTGGGGCTGGGCGCCGCGGGCTGGAAGGCGCTCCTCAAGAGGCGCAAGGACATGCTGCCGCGCTTCCGCGCCGAGCTGGAGGCGGTGGCGGCCGCGCACGGCGAGCGCATCATGAGCACGCCGCGCAACAACATCTCCATGGCCATGTCGCTGGCAAATCAGGGGGGTGCGGACGGCGTGGTCGGCGGGCCGCTGCCGCTCACGTTCCTGGGGTCCATGCTCTTCTCCCGCGCCGTGTCGGGCACGCGCATCGTGGAGCGCGGCGGCACCAAGACCATCGCAGGCGTGGACTTCGTGGGGTTCGGCTCACACTGCGACGATTACGGCTGCGCGTACGTGACGGCGGCTTGCGCCCTGGGCATGGAGCCGGAGGAGCTGACGGTGTTCTGCGCGCGGCTGTCCAAGTGCATGCTCGAGTTCCGCAAGCAGGTACAGGCGAAGAACAAGGAGGCGGAGACCGCCGCTGCCGCCGCATCCGCGGCGGATCCGCCGCCGCCGCCAGCGATGCAGGAGGAAGCGAAAGAGGCGCCCGCCGCAGTTTGACTGAGAATGCATGAAAAGATAAAACAGCAGGGCGCAGCATCGTCGTCCTGTGTCGGCCTGTCTGGTTGGCTACGGAAGCCAAAACCTACAGCTGCACAGGGCCGGGGAACAGACGACGATGAGGGCCTCAGGTAATTTGCCGCAGCCACGCGCGATGCTCCTACATGCGTATTCCTCGCGCTGTGCTAACACCAGCCCCTACCTGCCCACGCGTGAACGCGTTTCTCACGCGTGCACGCGAATTACCAGCGCTTCTGGCCGGCCTGGCCTTGCCCATGGCCACTGGCAACAATTGCAATGGTGGCCGCCTCTCCGCACAGCTGCCTGACGCCGAATGCGATGCGTGGCACGACTTCTACGACGCTTTGGGTGGCCCCAACTGGGTCGGCTGCAGCGGCTCGCGCGACGGACCCTGCGAGTGCATGGAGATGGCGGGCGTAGCGTGCAACAGGCACGACCTGGCGCCGCGCATCATCTGGTAATTTGCCGCAGCCACACGTGATGCTCCTGCACGCGTATTCCTCGCGCTGCGCTAACACCACCCCCTACCTGCTCAGGATCGACATGGATGCCAACAACATGCACGGCACCATCCCCGCGTCTGTGGAAGCGTGGACCGAGCTGACAGGTAATTTGCCGCTGCCACGCGTGATGCCCCTGCACGCGTATTCCGCGCGCATCGCTAATAGTACCCCCTCTCTGCACCAGGGATGACGCTCTCCGGTAACTCGATCACGGGCCCGTTGCCCAAGGTGAACTACACCAAGTTTTACCAACAGAGTGTCCTGATCGACGCGTCCAACCCGAACGAGCACAACGCGTTCACGTGCCCAGTGCCGAAGGGCGCTCTCGAGAAGTGCACGAAGACAACCAAGGACGGGCAGAGCGTGAACATGGCGGCCACTGATTGCGTCAAGGGCACGCCAACGCCGGCGCCGAAGCCAACCCCTGCGCCGGGCCCGGGGCCGCACCCGCCGGCTCCCACCCCGCCAGCCCCTCTCTCTGGCGACTGGTGCGGCACAACGTGGGCGGATGCGACCAAGTGCCACTCGAAGTGCAATGGCTACGATTCTTCGTGCCCGGCTGGCGAGCACTGCTACGCCTCCATCGCGTGCAAGTAAAGAAACAAATCGTGTCGATAAAGAAAAAGAGAGATGAGAGATGAGAGATGCTGTCCTGTCCCACACGTCCACGTCTCACTTCACAGATCTCACAGCTCACAGGTCACACAGACGTCACAGTTCAGTATCCCCTAGAGTGACACCTACCTTGTAGAGTGAGAGTCTGGGCGGAGTTGGGCACGGCACAGCAAACAGCAATTTGTATTTTTGTTTATTTGTACAAGCTTATTGATCATCATTTCTCAATCCGTGTTGCAGAGCAGCGCCGTGCCGCGCAAGCCCCAGTGTGCTGGGTTCTTGACCTCGTTGCACTGCAGCGTGACGCTGAAGACATAGAAGCGATCCGTGCGCGTCGGGTACTTGTAGACCGGGCACTCGTATGGCCCGGTCGCCCCGAACATCTGCCGCCGCACCTTGGCTGCATCGCCCTTGATATTGCCTGTGACATGGATCACGGGCAGCAGTGTGAATAGCTTCTTCGGCTCGCTCTCAACCAGCTGATTCTCGGGCTTCGACCATGCGCAGCCGTCGAGATAGAGGCCGTGCAAGTAAATGCCCTCGTCCGGCGGCACCTTCACCGCGTTCTCCGTCAAGAACTCCTTCACCTCGCACTGGTACACGACGTCGTCCAGTGCCCAGTTCTCCTTCTTGTGGCGACGTGTCACCTCCTGCTTCATCGCCGTAAGCAAGCCCTGCAGTGGCGGTGGCGGTGACGGTGGCGGCGGGTTAGCAAGCGAGTCGCTCGCAACGGGGCAGCAAGCAGCAGCAGCAGCAGCAGCAGCAGCAGCGGCGGCGGCGGCGGCGGCGGTGGCGGCGGCGGCGGCGGCGGCGGCGGCGGCGGCAGCTAGCGCGGGTAGCGAAGGGGAGACGCACCTGAGGGTTGAAAAAGCCAGTGAGCCAGAAAGAGTTGGGGCGCCCTTCGTTCATCCACGTGCGGTTCTGATGGTCGCGCTGTAGCAGGCTGGAGAACCACAGGCCCAGCGTCGGAAGGATCCACGAGAACTCGTCGCCCGAGATGGTGAACACCCACATCCGCGGCACCGTCGCGTCGAAGATGGCGTCCAGCGTCGCCTGCAGGTCGTCCGTCATTACCACCTCGCCCTGGATCGCCAGGCGCAGCTGCGTCAGCATGAAGCGTACCTTCGCCAGCACGTTCTGAAGCCGCTGGATCTCCTGGAACAGGAAGATATTGAGCGGGATCGTGAGGCCACCGAGCTTCTGGATGCGCGACTTGTATTCGCCCTCCTCAAAATCCGGCGGCAGACGCTCAAGGAATTCCGCCGCCTTCGCAGACACCACGTCTGCACGCGAAAGTCCGCCCGCGCCCGCCCCGCCGCCCTTGGGCTGCGTCATACCCATCTGTGCGAGCAAGAAGTTGGCCTGCTTCACGCGGAATGTGAGGTCGGCATTCGGGTGGAGCCCGGTAATCTCGGGTGAGTCGGTCTCCGGCAGCGAGGCGCAGTACTTGCGGAAGTCGTCGATCTTGTCCGACACCGGCACGGAGTACACACAGTTGTTCGGGATGGGGCGGATCGGACTGGTGGGATTGAAGACAAAGTCGGGCTGGCATGAGTTCTTGTCCAGCCAGCGCGCAGCGTAGAGCCCGAACATGCGGCGGTCCGTGTTGTCCGTGATCTTGCCACCGTACTGCGCCTCCGCCACCATGTACTGCAGCGTCGGCCACGAGATCGGGCCGTTGTACAGATGCTTCTCCAGAAACTGAATGCAGGCGCTGAGGTCTCCCGTGTTAAATTCGTACGGCACACACCAGCCGAGCGGTCCGAACTTGCGCCGCTCGTACACGACGCTGTGCACAAAGCACAGCGCAAACAGCAGCTGCCGCCACTGCACGGTCTCCACACGCTCCAGGCGGTCCTGATCGACGGAGATGGTGTATGAGCGCATCAGGCCGGCGCGTAGCCCAGCAGGCGGCTCGTTAGTGACCTTGGTGGACATCTGCAGCAGGCCGAGCGGGAAGTCCTTGTTCGGCAGCGCAGAAATGAAGAGTCGGAAGCCCTCGTCTTTGTGCAGCTTCTGCAACAGATCTTCCATGATCTCCATGAGCGGCAGGCCCAGCTCGCAATTTTGCAGCAGCACCCACGTGCCCGCCACGGCGGCCGCGTTGATCGCCTTGATGGCCACCGGCTCCTGGCCCTCGCCAAGTGACACCACAGCGGGCGAGGGCAACTTACGCTTGCGCGCCAGCTGCTCGATGGTCTCGGTCGGGTCGGCCCCCGTGGACAGCAGGAAGATGACCGGCACTTCGCTCTCCGAGTCGTCGTAGATGTTCTCGATCGTGTCCGTCGCCGGGTCGATGTACTGCTGCCCCATCTCGGTCGTGTTGCGAATGAACTCCATGCAAGCCAGCACACATCGGTCGACACGCAGCGACCGCACCATCAGCAGCTTGAGGAACGGGCCGTTGTCCGCTGCGCGCTCCGCTAGGTGTGAGTCGTAGTCAGGCACGGGCATCTCCTCCGGCTCGTTGTCTTCGTACCAACGGCGCCACATGGTCTCGTTGCCCGACATCTCGTTGATCATGTTGCCAAAGAACTTGTTCTGCTGCGTCAGCTGCACAACGTTCAGCCATGCCTCGTCCGTCATCCAGTTGAACTGCTTCTTGCGCGCCGACTTGATGTCGAGCGCCGCGCCACCACGCAGCAGTAGCGTCACATCAGAACCCGTGAGGCGCCCCGCCGTCAAAATGACCTTGAGCGTCATGAGCAGCACAAACAGCAACTTGTCGCTCTCGTACAGACCGCGGTTGATGTAGCGGTACGTGAGGTACGTCATCGTCTTGATGATGTTCTCCACGCGCTTCGACGCGAGTGCCGCCTTCTCGGCCTTGTCCATCGACTCGTTGAACTTGACAATGAACTGCGCGAGCGACGTCTGGTACATCACGTTCACCTTCGAGCACTCAACGATGGCGAAGTAAAGCACCGAGCCGCGCGTCGCCACGGGGCGGAACTGCTCGCGCTTCTCGTTGATGTTGCGCTTGGTTTCGTCTGCAGCCTGTAGCTTCTCTTTCACGTCCGCCGCCGCAGCTTTCGTCTCAGCCAGCACGCCGATGAGCTCTTCGTCCTCGAGGAGGTTGCCTGTGTTGGAGCTTAAGCGCTCGAGCAGTGAGGCGTCGAGTGCCAGCAACGACTTAGTGTTTGCATTGACATCCTCCAGCACAGCCTTGAGCTGCTCCTCCAGCGCCTTCTGCTCCTTGCCGATCACGCGCCCGAGCAGCTGCTCCTCGAGACCCTTCTGCGTCACGGTGAAGTCCACCAGCGTGGTCTTCGCCTGCAGCTCGGGCGAGTAGTGCGGGTTGGGGAGGCGCGTCACGAAGTACATGGAAAATTTCATGTCGTAGTCCATCGACTTGTCTGAGACGTTCACGGTGTACTTCTTGCCCTTCTTGATCAGCTGCTTCTCGAGCACCGGGTCGAACATCGGGTCGATGTCCTCCTCCACGTTGATGATGAGCAGCGCCTTGCCCTCGGCCATGGCGAACTCCAGCTGGTCCTTGAGCTTCGGGTGAACAAGCGTCGTGACGCCGAAGTGCGGCAGCCGCTGCTCCTCGCGGCAGCGAATCCAATTAAGCGCCTGGCCCTGCGGGTCGATGAGCAGCGGGAAGCGGCTCGAACGCGTGACAAGGATGCCGTTCTGGATCGAGAGCGGGTCGGTTGGCAGCCCCTCCATGTTCCAGTCACCAATCGTGCCGATATCTGCACAAAAGGTGATGAGGTCGAGGTCCTTGGTGCAGGGTACGTTTCGCTCGCGGCAGTCGCGCGCAAATTTTTCGCTCTGCAGAAAGCCGCGGAAGGCCTGGTTGAAGGCGCCGCAATACGAAATGAAGGCGCACGCAATGGCACAGTCACCGACGAGCCGCTCCTTCGTAATATGGAAGTTCTCAGCATCGTCGGTCCAGCGCGCGCGCTCGCCCGCCAGGCCCTCGATCAGCTGCGACGCCTGCGACGACTGGCGCTGCAGTTTGAGTGCGCCATCCTCAATGCGTTTCTTCTCTGACATCTGCGCGTCGAAGACATTCTGCAGCTCCGCGAGGCGCTCGTTGCACCCCTTGAGCTTCTCCTGCGCGGCGGCGAGCGCTGTCATCGCGGCTTCGAGCTGGCCCTCGGCGATGGCGAGCGCCTCGAGCTTGGGCTTGACGATCTTCGAGGCCTCATGGTACGACTTCATGGCAATCACGAAGGTGCACAGCCCCTCGGCGGCCGACGAGGCGCTCTTTGCCACTGCTGGCGTGAACGTCTCGATCTCGATGTACGGCAGCAGCAGCTCGATGGTCTCGGGCGAGATAATGTCCTTGCCAGTTCTGCCGAATTCCTGCAGGTCGCCGAGGAACGTGGCGGACGCGAGCATCGTCTGCGCGTGCGGCGTGAACGAGGGCTCAATGAAATTGAGGTCCTGCTTGGCCACAAACAACGTCGCCTCGGCGCAGGGGGCCATGGGGTTCTGGAACAGAAGCAGCACGCCGTCGAACACGAGCTTGATGATGTCAGTCGGCTTGTTGTTCTTCTTGATCTCACCAATGTGTGCGGGCTTGATCGAGTCGATGGCAGTCACGGCCTGGTCGACGAGCGGCTGCGCCTTGGCGAGGTCCGCCATGCACGCGGTCTTCTCCCCCCCAATGCGCTCGGCATCCGCCTCACAGCCGGCGGCGATCACCGCGACCGCCTCGCCCTCGGTTTTCGCTTCGCTCGATGAAGCCTCGAGAGACGTGAGCATCTTGTTTGTGTCTGCCGTCGCCTTCTCGAGCTTGATCTGCTCCTTCGCGAGCACAACCTTCATGTCCTCCACGTCAGACGCGCCCTGGATCAGCTTCTCAAGCCCAAGCCGTACGCGCCCCTCCTTGATCTGAATCTCCCCCAGCTTCTCCGAGTACATGATCTTGTACGAGTTGAGGAACGACAGGTACGACTTAGGCGTCTGGTACACCTTGCGCTGCATCTTCTCGTCGTACTCGAGGCACACCTCGTTGGCCATCGAGTGCACATTGCCCATGTGGTCCATCACCGATGTCTTTACCTTGGCCGTGCATTCGATTTGGTAGTTGCCGATCAGGCCGTACGACACCGCGACGAGCGCCTCGGCCGGCCACGGCAAGAACCAGTCGATTGTTGGCGCACTGATCAAGCCGGGGAACTGGCGCGCGCGCTCCGGGAACTTCGGGTTCAGTGGCGACATGCAGAGCATCATGTGCAGGTTGTCGCGCACCGAGTCCGTGAAGAACTGCTTGAGGTTGACGGGCGTCTCCTCCAAGCCAGGGCGCTCCTTCAAGAAGGCATTGTGCAGATCGGCGGTCATCGCCATCATCTCATCCTTGGCGAAAAGGTTGGCCACCTCGCCCGTCATGAGCACGGAGTTGATGACCTCGAGGAAGCCCTCGTTCTTGATCTCCGACTCGGTGAAGAGGAACACGGTGGGCTTGCGTGCCGCACCCGCGTTCTTGTACATGGTACGCAAATCCTCCATAAGTGACGCGATATTGTACTGCTTGGTCAGCGTGATCTGGAAGCACATGGCCTTAGCAATGTACGAGGCCAGTCGCGTGAGGGACTGCTTGCCGGAACCACCCACGCCGACAAGCAGCCCTGAGCCACGCGGTGTCTCGATAAGGCGCGAGATGCGCAGCAGGTGGGCCAACGCGTCGTCGAACAGCACGAGCCCCAGTTTCTTCTGCGGGTAGTCGAAGTCGTGCACGTTCATGAACTCGTTCACGCGCTCGCGCACCTGCGTCAGTGTACCACCTGACTCGTAGACCTTGGGCGCCTCCTCCAGGAACACGCCCTCCTCGTCCTCGATGTCGTTGCGCAAGAAGGATACCATGATCGGCCCCGCGCCCACAGCCGCATTGAGCTCCTCGCTGTAGTGCCCGACCAGAGCCTTGTCCATGTACGTGTGGAACTTGTCCTTGTCCTCATGGCAGGTGAGCTTGTCGCAGAACACGCGCTCGCACTCATGTTTCCACAACCCAAGGAGCACGACCTCCGGCTTCATCTTGTCGATGCGACGGTTCTTCACGGCAACCGGCTGCTCGGAATCTGGCGGCTGCTTCGAGTTCACGCCATCCGTCGCCATGATGCCGCCACCCGTCAGGATGGTCTCCTTGGGCGTGAGCAGCACGCCCTGGAAGACGCGCGAGAGGTCGCGCATGTTGAAGACGTAGTGGAACTTGGCGGGCGTCGGCAGCATCTTGGCCTTGACCGTACCCCACAGGTCGATGGTTGCCTTCGTGAGCATCGTCACCACCGACATAGTCGCGGCGTTAAACTCCTTAGCAGGGAAGCGCCCCTCGAGCATCTGACCGTAGATGTCGTTGATGGAGGTGAGCGAGGGCAGCACAAGGTTGAAGATGAAGAAGTGGCGCTTCAGGCGGTTTGGGATGTCGTTGCGCCCGCCGCCCGGGTGCCCCATGCCGCCCAAGTACTGCAAGTCTTCGCACACCTTCTTTTCGCCACGCTTGTCCTTGTCGAGGAAACAAAAGTAGCCCTGCTCTACGATCAGGCGCACGCACTCGAGCGTCGGCTGATCACCCCAGTCGTTCACGAGCGGCATCGACACGTCATCGAGGAAGACGGTCATGCGCTTAGAGTTGGGCGGGCCGAAGTTCTTGCCGCCACGCTTGTCAAGCTCCGCCTCCACCGTGCTCTGGAACATGAACGGTGTGGTGGCGCTCGAGAACGAGATGGTCTTGATAAGCATCTCGTCGGGCGAGAGCGTGTGGAAGAACATCTGCGCCGTCGAAGTCTTGGCCGTGCCCGAGCCACCCACCATCAGCACCGGCAACCTCTGCTTGTGGATGGTCTTCACAAGGAACAGCGAGCGCGTCGAATCCATCGTGGGCACAAGGAGGTTCGAGTAGTCGAGCGTGCTGCCCTTCGGGTACTTCCACAACGGCGGGCGCCACAGCTCCCACTCCATCGTTTCCGGGTTCACGAAGTACTCGTACAGAGTCTCGCCCTCGGCGCACTCCGGCATGGAGGCACCCGTACCGCCCTCCTCCGCAAACTCACGCAACGTCGCGTCGAACAACACGCGGTCGTCGGGCTCAAGCAAGCCGCCCATGGACCACGTCAGCGAGTAAATCAGGAGCTTCTCGAGCTGCAACGCGAGCTCTTCCGGATCACTCGAGAGGTTCGCCGCGCCGGCGCCATCGATGAGGCCCGTAAGCAGGTTCGTGAGGCGCGCGATCTGCCCCACGCGCGAGACGCTCATCACTTGGTGCGTCTTGCGGTTGAGGAAGTCGATGAGGTGGCCGGGGTCGATCGGCGAGTTGCTACCCATGTACCGAGCGCACAGTGGGCGCAGGACCTCCACGTGCGCGGCGGGGCGCGTGAGCAGCCACGCCTCGAGCACAGGCGCCCAGTCGAGGTCGGTGTCAGAGACGTACACAATGCCGGCACGGCTCACCGTGGCGGGCGAGGCGTTCACCAGCGTCTCGACCTCGAACATGAGCTTCACGTTAGCCGTCATGGGGATGCGATCGCCGTTGGCGAGCGTCAAGATCTTGTTGTCGTCGAGCACCGTGTTGAGGTCCTCGATCCAGATGGCGTCCACGGGCCCGTCGGCGACGATCCAGGTGTTAAACTTGTTCGCGCGGTTGTTGTACTTCTGCCACATGGCCGCGAAGACACCTGTTGTCCACTCGCCGCTCGCCGGGTCCACCTCGCCGTACATCTCCGGCGCGCGGATACCCTTGGGGTTCAGCTTCGACATCTTGTACGTGGTTTTGAGCGCGACCGTGCAAGCCGCCTGCAGCATGTCGAAGATGCGCGATTTACCGCCGCCCGTGGGCCCGACGAGCATGATGCCGTGGCGCACCAGGTGCGTCTCGTACAGCTGGATCACCTTATTGAGCCAGCCCGCGTGATTGATCAGGCCAGTGTCGGTCACGGCCTTGCTGAGCGCCTCCTGCACCTCGGGATAGTCGCCCTTGGCGGGGAAGGCCGTGGTGGGGAAGAGATCAGACAGCAGCGAGAGGAAGAGCGGCACGTCCTGCGCCACGAGCTTCGAGAGGTTCATGTCGCGCAGCGTCTGGTACATGAGCGTCGACTCGGCCTTATCGAGGTTCGCGCGCTTCGTGGCGCCGCCGGTGCGCAGCACAGAGAGGATATTGCGCAGACCCCAGTCGTAGTGCTTCTGGTTCGAGAGCTGCTCCTTGCACGTGTTGTACAGCACAAAGAATTTCTTGCCAAGCATGTTGAACTCGGAGAAGCCCACAGAGCACAGCTTCACCTTCATGATGATCTCGAAATTCGGGACCATCATCGTCACGCCGCGGAAGAGCGCCTTGAGGTTCTCGGGCAGCTCCTGGCGGCCGGCGTAGCCGGGGTTCATGGTGATGAAGAAGCCGCAGACGGGGAGAATAATAATGTCTTGCGGCTCACCCGGGAACTGAAAAAATGTCGCACCGCTCTTCTTGGCGTTCTGGATGGCCAGCACCTGCTGCGCCACCACGGAAAGCACGGGCAGCACGATGCGGTTGAACTCGTCGAAGCAGCCCCAGAGACCGCCCTGGCACAGGCCCTTGAAGATCTTGGCGCAATCCGTGTACTTCATCTGGTCCGTGCAGTTCGTCACCACCACCCACATGCCCAGGGCGCGGCCGAGGTCCTTCACCGTCTCGGTCTTGCCCGTGCCGGCGGGACCAGCGGGCGCACCACCGAAGTACATCCCCAGCGCCTGCGACAGCGTGATGTAGCAGCGGTCCGTCAGCGGCGTCACCACCAGGCGCTCCTTGCAGCCGAGGTACTCGTACTGGTAGTTGAAGTCGACATCGCACACGGAGATCACGCAGGCACCCTCCTCGTCGCACTCGTCGCCCTGCTCGCCCTTCCAGTAGAAGCGCGCCTGCTTCAGCCACTCGAAGTCGTTGGCGTCGGAGATGTTTTTGTCCTTGTACAGCTTAAATACATCCTGCGTCACGTCGCGCTGGTGCACGTGGATCGTCACCAGAGTTTCGATTTTGGTGCGATTCTCCTTGCGGCCGAGGTCCTGCAGGCACCAGGACGAGATCTCGCTCAGCACGCCCAGCTCCTTGGTGCTGCATTCCTTCATCACTGTCTTCTTTGTGCGGCAACCCTCGAGCGCCTGCTGCTGGTCGGCCGTCCACATCAGCTGGATACCGAGAAGCGCGCACTGCGCGATGTACGAGTCAACAAAGCCGCGCAGTGCCGCCTTAGGGTCCTCCAGCGCGAGCACATCGGCGGCGGCGTTGCGGCAGATGTCCTTCATCGAAACCTGCATCTGCTTGAGCAACTCGGCGAGCCAGCCCTCAATGTTGCCTACGGCGCGCACAATGGTAGAGAACGGCACGATCTCAGCCTCGTTGGGCGCCACAATCTGCAGGATCTGCGTTTTGTCCGTGGGGTTGTGGATCACGCAGCTGATCGAGTCGAAGACCTTCTCGTAGTACTGGTTCATGCTCAGCGGGTCGGAACCCTGTGAGAGAATGAGCAGCAGGCC
>Ga0308021_10001092_pt1 | contig 12394 bp, 17 predicted proteins | sample Neamet351_FD_201296 | JGI IMG/M metagenome (GOLD analysis project Ga0308021, IMG submission 201296) | Marine microbial communities from water near the shore, Antarctic Ocean - #351 | ecosystem: Environmental > Aquatic > Marine > Unclassified | place: Southern Ocean | collected 2014-10-02
TGTTTGTTTCTTGCCCAAGAAAACCACATCCATTAGTTGTACCACCACTACCCTCATTGATTGTAGTATTACCTCTTAACATTCTAAACACATAAGAACCATTTGAACCACTTGCATCATCTACACCACCTATAACAAAAGATACTAAAACCTTACTAGAACTATTACTAGGGGTAATTACTACATTCATATTGGTGATATCTTGAAAAGTGCTAGAAGTAGATGAGAATAAAGTAGTATTGTTAGATGACACCAGTTGTAAAAGTTTACCACCATAACCACTAGTAGGTAATCTTGCTGTTGGTACCGTGCCTGTTGCTAGATTACTTGCATTTAAATTATTTATATTAGTTCCGTTCATGCTTCCAGAAGTACCGGATAAGGCTGCAGCGTTTAAACTTGTTATACTACTACCGTCTAAGGCTGCATATTGACCAGTTAAGTTTGCGGCGTTTAAACTTGTTAAGTTGGCACCAGAAAAAGTTGGTGTGCCGTAACGAGCGTTAGGTATTGTTCCAGAAGCTAGATTACTTGCGTTTAAAGTTGTAAGACTTGCACCTGAACCACTTAAAGTGGTTGCAGTAAGTGTACCTGCAACTTCTGCTCCTCCATTAGTGGTAGAAAAACGTAAAGTATTATTATGGTATGCATTAAAGGCACCGGTAGAGGTAGCGTTAAACATGTTTCGTGTATTGCCATCATCTCTAAATAAAATGCTGTCAGCATTTACGTTTAGATTGCCAGTAGAATTTTTGATATAACCATTAGAACCATCCATATAAAGATCTAAATCAGTTGTACCACCAGTACCTAAAAATAAATGAATGTTGTCATTAAAAGTTACGTTACCAGTAAAGGTTCCACCACCGGAACCAAACTTTGTATTTAATTGAGTTTGTGCGTTTGAAGTTAATGAATTTATAAATTCAAACTCTGTATTTGTAACCGAACCATCAGCCATGTTAGGGGACTGTAACGCAGTTACTAAAGAACCTGCAAAACTATAGCGTACTGATTCGTAAGTTGCCATAATTTATTTCCCGGTTAATTTCCAGCCTGTTGCCGACGCTCCTGTATAAACAATCGTGAACGCCGAATTGTTTGTATTAACGGTACCTGCTGCAGTTGCTCCAAAAATAACATTAGTTCCACCAGCGTTTAGAGTTAAAGCGTTAGTTGCAAAAGTTCCGTTTAAATCTAAAAAAGAAATTTCATCGCCCAACACAAGTCCAGCAGTAGGTAAAGTTATTGTACACGCTTGTGCAGAAGTATTAACCATAATTTTATCTCCTATAAAAGCAGTTGCCGTTGCCGTTGCTATTGATCTCCAAACGTTTTGCGATTGATCTAAATCAAAGAAAGCATTAGCAGTACCATTACCACCGGCTGCGGTATTACCTGCAGCAATTAAAACTTTTCTTAATGGTTGTACTACTTGAGTTGCCCCTGCAGCACCTATTCTCATTGTTATAGAATATTGATTTGAACTATTAATTATATAAAACATTTTTTCAGTAGGCTGTACTTGAATTATATGATTTTGACTTGCATTAATAAAATTAAGTGCAAACTGTCTTTGTTCATTAGTAGTAGATGCACCACCACCATCGGTGCTAGTTAAAATTACTGTTGCCGACGCTCCAGCTAAACTTTTTGTGTAAACCCCAGCAACTGATTCTTCAACTGAATTACTGAAAGTGTTATTAGTGGTAGCTCCCCAAGAGTTTGATTGTTCCCCTGGATTAATTAATTCGTAACCTAAACGTGTTGAATAACTTGATGCCATATTTTATCCTATGTTACCGGAGTCCATGGACCACCAGAATCTGTTTCTTCGTCTACCGGAGTCCATGCATTAGCTGGCGCACCTGGTACATCAGCCCATGTATTTCCTGAATTAGTTGTATCAGGAACAAGGGCCCATGTAAAGACTGCAATTGTACCAAGATTTACAGCAATAGGCAAGCTATCTACTTCAATTGAATTTTCAATAACTACTTGTCCTAAAACGCTGTTAACTGTTGATTGGAGAGCAAACACTCTTGTCTCTGCAACCACTTGACCTAAAACCGCAGGTACGGTAATTCCAGTAACAGTTACATCTGCATTTAAAAATAATGAAATATTACCTAAGACTACAGGCACTGTAAAAGTAATTTCTTGTGGAGATAATTCAGCTATTACTTGTCCTAATACAGTATTAACCGTAACGCCTGTAACAACGTGAGTTTTATTAATTGAAGCAGTTGCGGTACCTAATTGCGTATTAACTGTTGATTGGAGAGCAAACACTCTTGTCTCTGCAACCACTTGACCTAATACAGTATTTACCGGAGTAAGTGACGATTGTACTAAATTAGAATCAGCTTTAACGGTTTCATTGCCAAGTGCTACCGGTATAGTAAAGCCAACTGCAATTGATCTCATTTCTAAAGTTACTTGACCTAAAGCGGAAGCAATTGTTTGTGTTGCTACGTTATGAATATTTTCTACAGAAAAATCTGGACCACCAATAGTAAGACTTAAACCAGATAAAGTAATAATAGCGTCAGGTTTAATGGGCGAACTTGCAAAAGCCTGACCTGCAAAGCTGGCTAATGAATTATCCATTTATTTTTCCTCTAAGTCTTTAACTCTAGCTTCTAATTCTTTTATTGCTTCTATTAAAAGTGGTACCAATTTCTCATACCAAACAGTTAAATATTGATCGTCTATTGGAGCAGTTGTTACTACTTCGGGTAAGACTGCTTCTACTTCTCTAGCATTAACTCCAACTTGTCTTCTATCGTTGTCATAGCCAAGAGCTTTAGCAACATCGTTTTCATAAAAATAATAACCAGATAAACTTCTTACTTTTTCTAAAGCATTATCAATTTTGCTTTCAAAGTTTTTTAACGCTGGGTCAGAATAATACGCAGAAATATTGTTAGTAGCTCGAATTTCTCCCGTGGTTCCTGATGCGCCAGTACCTATACCTAAACTATTTACTTGTGCATTTGAGTTAGTACTAAAGCCACCAGTTGGTCCGGTTGGTCCCGTAGGGCCGTTACCGCCAGTTGGTCCGGTTGGTCCCGTGCCTCCGGCTGGTCCATTAGGTCCATTAGGTCCGTTAGGTCCGGTTGGTCCCGTGCCACCTGCGTTGCCGTTAGGTCCGGTTGGTCCGGTTGGTCCCGTGCCTCCGGCTGGTCCGCTAGGCCCCGTACTACCAGATGGTCCCGTAGGGCCAGTTGGTCCGGTTGCGCCAGCGGGAATAGTAAACGCGAATACTTTAGCTGTGTTTGGTCCACTAGAAGATATTCCAATTGGACCGGTACTTGCTGTCGGAGTTCCAAAACCTGCAGCTGTACCAGTTGGTCCGGTTGGTCCGGCACCTCCGGCTGGTCCGTTAGGTCCCGTCGGACCAGTTGGTCCAGTGCCACCTGCGTTGCCATTAGGTCCCGTAGGTCCGGTTGGTCCGGCACCTCCTGTAGGTCCGGTTGGTCCGGCACCTCCGGTTGGACCTGCTGGTCCTTGTGCCGCAACATTAGCAATAGTTGCTTTTTGAATAACTGATCCTGAAACGTCGTAAACTGCTAGCAGATCACCACTAGCAACACTTGTAAAAGTTGGGTTGCCTGAAACGGTGTCACCAATTAAGGTTCCGGCCAGTGTGGCTCCGGTCGCACTAGTTTCGAACTTATTTATATTATTATGAAATAATTTTACACCACCATCTTGGTTAGCTGAAACCATTACTTCACCATTTCCACCTTGTACTTCTACACTATTCGCACCTTTAATAATTAAATTCCCAGTTCCTCTTTCGTCAATATAGCTATTAGTACCATCATGATACAAAGCTAAATCACCATTACCTAAAGAACCAATTTCTAATCTAACAGAATCATTAAGTATTAAAGCACCGGTCATTGTGCCACCAGCTTTCATTAAAGCGCCAGCAGCTGTTACATTAGTTGCATCGGTGACATCAGCGTTTGTTTCAATAGTGTTTAATTTAGTGCCGTCAGCACCAACGTCTCGACCATCCACGGTCCCCGCTACGGCAAGATTGTTGCCAGTTGCGGTAATACCTGATGATAACGCTACTTTGTCGGCATTGTCTTTAAACACGGCCCGAGAAGCGGGCTGTGTACAAAATATGTTTTTGGTTCCAGCGGAGAAATTAACAGCGTTATCGCTGTTTGATGAGGATAAGACTGTAGTTCTAACTAAGTTAGCAGATGAACCATCTAAGGTTCCAACACCTACTTCAAACTCACCCAAGGTTGTGTGAAAGATAGCATAGTAAGTAACGTTACCATTACCTATGCCTGTACCGAACGTTTCAAAACCAGCTACAGCTCCCCCTAGAGCAATGTTGCCCGTTCCTGTAGTTGTTGAGTTTTCTTTAACTCTATCATTAAGAACAAATGCCATTTAGATTTGCTCCTTATGTTAGTCTTAAGATCTCAGAACCACCACCCGCAGTCGGGAATTGAATTGTAAAAGTACCATTAGTTGCGGTGAATGTTCCACCAAAACTTAATACTGCCACTGCATTATTTGTAGGAGCAGAACCATCTGAACGATACATTAAACCACCTGCTGCTGAAAAAGTAGCATTGGGCCATGAAATGTTGTCAAAGTCAGCATACGCTACGGTACCACTAAGAACTACAGTTGGGTTTTGTAAAGCATTTCCTGCTGTTGCGTAACCGTTTCCGTTAGCTACTTGATTGTCTGTAGCTGTTGCTGCATAGTTTGCTGTTGCTGCGCCTAAAGTTGCAGAAGAAGTATATAACGATATTTTGTATGTAGCGCCGCCGTCAAAGTCGTGCTTGCCTTTTAACAATTCTTGTTTGAAAACATTTGCTACTGCTTGTGCTATTGCCATAATTTTTCTCCTTAAGGGTTATTAGATGGAATGGATACCCTTAACTCGCCATCCCTATATTCGTCACGTTTTTTCTTACCTAGTTGCTCAGTTGCTAATCCTTGTAGAGCCGACTGATAAGAAGTCTCATAAAGTTGTAGCATTTCAGCAGGTCCTTTTAAGAATTTAAATGCATCGGAAAGACATGCAAATAAAAGGGCGCGTGGTGCGTTAACGCTGGTCCACGTAGTAAACGGGCTTGTCGCTTTCATATCAACTAAACTAGTTGGTTTTTTAGTTAAAGCCAATTCTACTTTATACAGTCTATAGGGCGAAGGTGCAATATAAATTGTTTGTTGGTCCCAGACTGCAAAGTATTTAGGATCATCCCCAGCGGCTGCTGGAGTAGTCCTATTTGGCCAATATTCGATTAAATAAGACAAATCTTTTCTGGTCATAAAACTTCGTTCGTTAGGAATATTATTTGTTTCTGTATAGATTTGAGCGTATCTAATGCTAGAGAAATCAGTTAAATTTGCTCCAGGCATTGCCACTAATGGGTTAGCTTGACCACCTACAGGGGCTGCAATACTAGCTGTTTCATAAGCCATATCCGCTGGAATTTCAATGTCTCTAAACATTCTAAATTCAACATTTCTAATTAAACCATCTAAAATATCGTTAGTTGCTGTTTGAGTCCAAATAGCGCTGTCAGTTTCTGTGTACTGTAAAATTTGTTGTATAAGTTGTGCGTATGTTGTCATGGTTTTAATAGTACAGGGCCTGCTGATGCAAGTCCACCCCCTCCGTGTTGATTACCTAAAGTTGCAGTGTTGTTGCTAACAACAAAAGAATATGAGTCTGTGTCAATGACTGTAATTATATAGCCTGCTGAATCTTCTAGGTTTAGATTACTAATACCATCAAACTGTAAACAGTTTCTAAAAGAAACTCTATCACCACTAGTTCTGTTGTGGTTATCTTGAGTAACCGTAATTACATTACTGCCTGCACCGCTAGTTTGAAACGGATTATTGTCTAACATAATTGCGACTTCTGGTTCAACACGAGCTGGTCTAGAATCTCTTAGCCCTTCTAAGTCGCCAGATAAATGTCTTATTACAAGTTGTGGATGTTTAGGCTCCCATTCGGTATTGTGTACAAAAGCACCATTCCATTCAAACATCATTTCTCTATATGGAAACGCCATACCACTTCTATCTGATATCGCTAGTGCGTATTTTCCTCGAGCAAAATTAGACATTAGGGTAATACGCCTGTGGAGTTATATATGTAGATGTTGGTGAACCGTCTTCAGTTAGAGCTCTATTTAATTCATCTTCATAAATTAATTTTAAATTTTGAATATATTCAACTTTGTATTTCATAGAAAGATAGTAAGCTAGCCCAGATATCATACAAGGTACAAAACGGTAAGGTACATCCGCTACATTGCTGTAAACACCAATGTCCTGGATGCGTTTAATAAAATACATAAATACAAAATTACCAGCGGCGGTTGCATCCGGTGTTGGATAAAGATTCATCACTATTTTATCAATAAACCTTTGTACGTAATATTGTGAAGGAGTTGATTGATTTAGTTTAGCGGATAAAGCGTTGTAAGTAGATCTAGATATTTTTGTTAAAGCAGAATCAGCTTGATTAGTTGCACCACGGTTTCTTCTATAAGCTGCTTCTAATATGTCATCAATTCCATAAAGAACTACCGTACCATCAGGGTTAATTACCGGTGCCGTAGTACCATCTCCAGGGGAACGTGTAAAAACATACTCAGCTTGACCCTGTACTAAGTTAACTTGTGTATTACCAACTTCCCAATAATGTAACCCTCGGTTAGCCCATTCTTGAAGCATAATGTTCAAAGATCGGTGAGCCGATTTCATTTGATAACCACTTACATTAACAAGACCGATTCGTTCAAAAGACTCTTCGATAACTTCGTCGATATAAAGGGTTTTCTCAAAAACAGTAGTTTCTGATGTTGCCATTTATACTTCCTTATAAAGTTGCTGTTAATGTAACGCCAGCCGCACTATTAGCAGTTAACACAACATGTATTGCTGTCTTACATAAAATTCCACTACCTGGTACAAAGACACTTAAGCCTTCGGTTCCAAATTTATATACAGCTACTATTGAATCAGCTGACGACGCATCAGTTGCGTCAAAAATTGTTAATGTACTTGCTGCAACTCCTGCGCAATTGATAGATGTAATTCTAGCACGACCTGCGGCACGTAAAGTACCTGTAGCCGCTGCATGTAAAGTGACTTGATCTGATGTAAATGATCCTCCGCCTGCTCCCATAATTTTCTCCTATACTTAGGGGTCCGAAGACCCCTAGTTAATTTTTAGTTACGCTGTTGCTGCGTCTTGCAAATTATTTGCTTGGACATACGTAATTGTTACACTCGCTTGACCTGCAGTTGATGCTGCTCCTGCTGATATAAGAGTAGCAGTTACTTGCGTATCTTCGTTAACACGATCCATATTATCAAAAGCCGAAACTTGTTGTGTGTGTTCTGCTGCAACTTTAGCGTTTTGAGCCGCAGTATAAAAAGCTGCTGTTGCTCCACCTGAATCAGTTTTACCAACCGACATAGTCGCACTAGTTCCTGCGTTACTACCTATTGCAAAACGCATTAGTACTTCTACTATCTGTGAATTCTTAGGTATTACAGCTACGTTGTAAGTATTTGTTCCAGCTGCGACTGCTGGGTCAATCAGAATTGATTGAGACATTACTACTTGTCCTGTATTTTTTACGTTTGTGCCGAGTGTACTACCCGACGTGTCTTTGATTGTTCCGGCTTTAATAGGACCGGAAAAAGTTGTTGAAGCCATAATTTTTCTCCTAGTTGTTTAGTGTAGTCTCTAGGCCGTCGTCTGAGTACGTCTACACCAAAGGGTTATCTCAGTTTATTAGAATGAAGTATACGCTTTTAAATAATAATATGCAAATAAAAAGGGGCCCGAAGGCCCCTTAATATAAAGTCTTAATCTAATGATTAAGCACCTGGAGATCCGAAGATACCTCTAGGATCAGACCAACCGAAGCTGTATCTTTCTCTAGCTTTATATCTCATATTGCCAGTTTCAAAATCGCCTTCCATAGCAGTTTTGATTGGCGCACGAACCATATGCTTCATACCATTAGGAACATCTGTTTTGATAAAGAACGCATCGTCATCATTTAAGAAGTTATTCACAGCATAACCCTGTGGAATCATTCCCATATTTTTCATTGCGTTTGCATCATTATCAGCAGTTCCAACACGTAGTGCAGATTTCATAATTCGCTCAGCAGCAAATTGAAGCTTAGAAGGTATAATTAGTTTCATACCTTTAGCAGCAATTTTTAAGCCACGCTCATCAGTCATCTTAGCAATGTCAATCAAACAGCTCTCTAAAGAAGTTTCAGAAAGGTCAGCAGATACTAACAATTCATTAATGAAATTTCCAGCGATTGTTGGATGACCAGCAGCTCTAGCAGCGGTTTGACCAGAGAATAATGGTTGACCATCTCCTCCAGTTACACCAGCAGTGAAGCCGTTGTTTAAAACGTCAGCAGCTTTAATCTGCTTAGTTTGTGCCATAGATCTTGCTAGTGCTTTAGTGTAACGTGCAGATAATTTATCATACAAGTTATCTTCCACTGACTCTTCCGTTAAGCTAAATGCTAACGCAATTGTTTCGTGTTGATATCTCGCAGTAAACGTTTCTTGCGCGTTATCGTAAACCACAGCAGCACCCTCGGATTTTACTCCGGCAGTGTCGAAACCAGATAACATTACTTCTTCTTCAAAAGCTCTGTCACTGTTCTCTGTGTCGAAAATCTCCGTATGTTGATTTTCGTAGTTTTTGTACTCAAGTCCAAATAATGCATTTAGACCTGGCTCTAGCTCTTTTGCTAGTTGTTGTCTTGATATAGCCATTTTTTAAATCCTCCTGCTATTATTTAAATTTGTGTTCGTTGATAGTAACATTGTAAATAATATTGTTTGAGCCAACTGAATTACGACCTTCTTTAGTAGAGAAGCTGTTAATTCTTAAGTTAGCACCAGTTCCAATATTACTTGAATCAAGTTCTGTCACCGATACACCGGTTGATGAGTTTCCTGTTCCTAGCGTAACATCAGCTGTTTTACTGATATCAGCCTGGTCAGAAGCGCCGTCGCCTTGTATTTCGAAACGTTGGTACGGATCGTCATATACAAAGACAGTAGCTTTCTGTGAAGCAGGTCTTGTGTTTTTGAAAGTTGGTTTCCCAGTAGCGTCGTCGAAGTTACTTCCCCAAATCACACCTATAGCGTTGGTAGCATCTGTGCCACCACCAGCAATTGCGAACAGTTGAACGTCACCTGCAGCTTCAACGATTTTCACGATGTCACCTTGGAACATTTCCACTGCGTAGTTTGCAAGTGCTTTATAAGAGTTCATTGCTGGAGAAGTTCCACCGCCGAGTTTACCAATTGGGTTGAAACCAAAAGGGGCATCATTATTTGCCATATTGTTTTCCTCCTTAAAAGGGTTAAGTTATTTTATTAATCTGGAGGGTAAAGATAACGAAATTGTTATTTTTTAGTACCACCAAAAGTTACACGAGTCTGCCGCTCTTGATTGATTGGCATACTTGGGTGCTGTTCTTTTAAGACATCGTTTTCTAAAGCCTCGTTTGCATCTGCGCCTTTTTGCGCAAAGTAAGCTTCACGAGATTTTGCGAGCTCTTCAGATATCCTTGCCAGCACAAGGCCGCCAACTCCGATTACTCCCTGATATTTACCTGATTCGACACTTGGGAAATCAAAATCTGGATATTCATCGGCTCTCACCAATTCCCATCCTGTTCTTAATTTGCCCATCATATTCTGTTGGTCGTCAAAGCCCATACTTTCGGCTCTTAACCAACGGTGCCTGTAACCGTCTGGTGCAGGGGGTGCATCTAGTGCTGATGGTGGAGACCAAACTTTAGGTTGTTCTTGTTTAACCCTAGTTTCGCTCACGCGGGAAGTTTTAACAGTAGTTTCTGTTTTATTTTTATTCATATGCTTATACCTCCTTTAGCGATAGTTGTTTCGCATACTCTTCGAGTGGCACACCTAATCTTTTAGAAATAGCGACTTGCGAAGGTGTGAGTTTCACAGTCTTTCTGCGTCCATTATTTACTGCCGGACGACGGGCACTTGCTACATTTTGCACTGGTGCATTAGTAGATTTTTCTACATTACCAAATTTCTGTGGAAATGCAACCCTTATTCTCTTATCTACTTCTTTATAGTATTCTTGAGATTGAGGATCATAACCTTCTTCTTCAACTAGGTTTTTATGTATGTCAAATGCAGTGTATGTCATTGCATTATTAGTACCAAACCATTTGTTTTTTGAGGCCCAGTCTTCTGCTTTTGGATCAAGGTCTCTACCTGCTTGGGCAACTTCACCTGGCGATGGTAGATCACTTGCTGCTTGAGCTAAGTTCTCTGTTCTAGCTGGTCTTGCTGCTCTTTGTTCTTGTGCAGAGTTAATTTGTTTTAACCTAGCTTCTTCCATTGACATTTGTGCAATAGCTCTTTGTGCTTCGATTTGTGCGTCAACATCTTGGTTTTCAATAGCTGCTTTATAAGCAAGTTTTGCAGCATCCATACCATTATTAACTTTAGCTTCTAATTCTTTAGTATAATTAGTTCCTAGATGTTCGTATTGGTTTCGAATTCTCTGCGTTTGTTGATTAGCTTGTTGTGCGAATTTAATAGCTTCTTCTTTTTGTCTTTCAGCTTCACGCATTTTACGTGTAAGTTTTGCTATTCGTTTTTGTACGCCGTCGGAATATTCTTCAAGTTCTTCTTGGGGTTTAGTTTCTGGAACAGAAGACTGCTCAGTTGATTCCGTAGCTGTGTCCGTGGACTCATTACTGTTTTCACTAACTTCTTCGACATTTATTTTCTCCTCATCAAAAGATTGTTCCGGTGCTGGTGCATCCAGATCAATTTCTGTTTCTATTTCATCGTTGTCTCCAACGTCTATCTTATCTTCTAGCATAGTTTTTCTCCTCTATGTTTTTACATTGCGTGCAAGATATTTTCAGGATCATCTATAGTCCCTAATATCTCATCATCGTTTAACATTCTTATCTCTCCACCATCAATTTCCATACGTGATCCTGCATATCGTGCAAAAAGCACCCAGTCTTTTTCTTTGCACCACGGACCGGTAGGATATCTATCTTTGTCTGCGTAACAAAGATCACCCATCTTTAACACATAACCAACTTGCGTTGCTATACGTGCTTTATCCAATGTTTCTTGTGCAATAATGATTCCGCCTTTAGTTTCTTCTTTAACTTGAAAAGGCATAACAAGTATACGCCAACCAGTAGGGGTGGGTAATTTTTCTAAACTTGTTGAGGTTGTTTCTTTTTTAACTTCTTTATCTTCAGCTTTGTATTTAGCTTCTAATGGATGTAACTTTTCCGTTTTCGTCATCGTCATTTGGCTCCTTAGGGTTTAGCAGGTTAGAGAGTTCCTGTTTTATTGTATCCATCGAATGGATCTTACCGCAAATATAACTATATTTGCTCATATTGTCAACACCTCCGCTCATTAGTGTTTGAGCACAATCATCGATACTTTTTTCTAGATGTCTTTGTAATTTATAAATTACGTTTACCGGGTCGTTATCTTGCATTTATCGGGTTCTCCTAATGAAGTCCAAAACTCGTCTAGAGCATTGGGCTTTTCTTGTTTACAACATTCCCCCGATTGTTCTTTGTCTTTAGTGTGTTCTTTACACTTATCTTGTTCTTGCATTTTCGTTCCTCCCTTTGTCTAATAGATTCTTGGTATGAAAGTTCTAGTAGTTTATTCTCGTTGTCCCAATATTCGTGGAACTTCACTTCTTCTTCATAATATCGGCTGTTTTAAGTCCATATATTGATGCGACCACGCCAATAAAAATTGATTGGTACCAGAAAGGCAGGCTTCCAAATTTGTCAAAAAACATATCCAATTTGAATTGAATTTCTGGATCTCCCGAGAAGACCGACCAAATTAATAATATTACTGGTGCTGAAACCAAGATTAAAACAAACTCGTCTTTATAACCTTGGTCATTGGATTGTCTTACTGACGCCTGATACTCAACTTCCCCGCTAGCCATCTTTTGAGCGTGAAGTAAAGCAGCATCAGACATAAGTATCTTAGCTTTTTGCTTGTTAGCAAATATAGCCGAACCAGTTTTTAATACTGTTGGTAAAAGGGATAACCACATTTATTTTATGAAAATATTGCGATTATGATTATAGCAACTACAACGCCAGCAATAACTTTTTTCTTAACGCTTAGTGCATTCCATTTTGCTTTTAAAGATTCAATTATTATCATTTAGATCTCCTTGTTTATTTTTTGAACTATATTACTTTTTAATTAATTTTACTACTTATTTTTAAATAAAGAACCAACACCATTGGCCATCGGTCCGCGTTCCGGGGGTAATTGACTGTGTTGTACGCGTCCACCTAAATTA
>Ga0308021_10001094_pt1 | contig 12387 bp, 10 predicted proteins | sample Neamet351_FD_201296 | JGI IMG/M metagenome (GOLD analysis project Ga0308021, IMG submission 201296) | Marine microbial communities from water near the shore, Antarctic Ocean - #351 | ecosystem: Environmental > Aquatic > Marine > Unclassified | place: Southern Ocean | collected 2014-10-02
CGTTGGTTTAGACGTGGAATCTCTTAGTTTAGCTACACCAGCTCGAGATAACGTTACTAATCTTGTAAGTTATTTTAAGGATCCGCTGAGTTATGATGGTACAGATTCAATCTCGGAAATTCACCCAAGTATTAAGAGTGCAGATATTTTTCCAAAAATGCGTTCATTAACGGATGAAGATCTATTTGCAATGGCTGGACATATCTTAATTCAACCAAAAGTAGTTAACGAAAAATGGGGTGGTGGTAAGATTTACTACTAAAGTTTATTCGTTCTCAACTTAAGTTGTATAGGATTTATAAACCTAGTTATTACATTAAAAATAGTATACTTATTTATATGGAGTCGTTAAAAAATATAAATACGTATACTATTTAACAAAAAAAAACCAAAATAATGATAATACCCAAAAATTCAAGAAAGAATGGCTTATACAGTGTATAAGAACGCACCTCTTGTTTCGTAAATACATAAATAATAACGGAATAAGTTATTTTTGTAATAAAAACCTACGTGCAATGAAACAATAATCTAATTAACAGGTATAAACCTGGGAGGTTTTCAAAACCAAACAAATTAATTTAATTATAATCAAAATCATGACTACAACTTTAGAAAGACGCGCAAGCGCAAGCTTCTGGGAGCAATTCTGTGCATGGATCACTTCAACTGAGAACAGACTATACATCGGTTGGTTCGGTTGTCTAATGTTCCCTACTCTACTTACAGCTATTTCAGTTTACATTATTGCTTTTATCGCTGCACCTCCAGTAGATATCGATGGTATCCGTGAGCCAGTTGCTGGTTCTCTACTTTACGGAAACAACATCATCTCTGGTGCAGTAGTACCAAGCTCTAACGCTATCGGTGTTCACTTCTACCCAATTTGGGAAGCTGCTTCAATCGACGAATGGTTATACAACGGTGGTCCTTACCAACTAGTTGTATTCCACTTCTTCATTGGTGTATGTGCTTACATCGGTCGTGAGTGGGAACTTTCTTACCGTCTAGGTATGCGTCCATGGATCTGTGTTGCTTTCTCAGCTCCAGTAGCTGCAGCAGCTGCAGTATTCGTAATCTACCCAATCGGTCAAGGTTCATTCTCTGATGGTATGCCTCTAGGTATCTCTGGTACTTTCAACTTCATGCTTGTTTTCCAAGCTGAGCACAACATCCTAATGCACCCATTCCACATGCTTGGTGTTGCTGGTGTATTCGGTGGTTCATTATTCTCTGCTATGCACGGTTCATTAGTAACTTCATCTCTAATCCGTGAGACTACAGAGAACGAATCAGCTAACTACGGTTACAAGTTCGGTCAAGAAGAAGAGACTTACAACATCGTTGCAGCTCACGGTTACTTTGGTCGTCTAATCTTCCAATATGCTTCATTCAACAACTCTCGTGCACTTCACTTCTTCTTAGGTGCATGGCCAGTAGTTGGTATTTGGTTCACAGCTATGGGTGTTGCTACTATGGCATTCAACCTAAACGGTTTCAACTTCAACCAGTCTGTTGTTGATTCTCAAGGTCGTGTAATTAACACTTGGGCGGATATCCTTAACCGTTCAAACCTAGGTATGGAAGTAATGCACGAGCGTAACGCTCACAACTTCCCTCTAGACCTTGCTGCTGGTGAGTCTTTACCAGTTGCTCTAGTTGCTCCTGCTGTTGCAGCGTAATTAGTTATCTAGATCCTATAAAAACTAGAGAGACTTTGTCTCTCTAGTTTTTTATATATAGTAGATCAGTTCAAAATATTTTCCGTGACCCTACAAAGAGTGGATTATTAGTATTTTATATGACTTATTCTACAATACGAATACCTCTGGTGCGAGAAACCTATAATTTTATTGAGGCTGCATTTCATGTTAGTATTGTAGTGAAATTAAACCAATTAGACCAGCAGTTAATACTTTATTTATTGCTTACTGTACTATTTAAATTTATAAAAGTGCAAATTTTCAAGAACTATTTTTGAACCCAGAAAATTAAGACCTAGTAGCGGGAAACGGATTTGAACCATTGACCTTCGGGTTATGAGCCCGACGAGCTACCAAACTGCTCTATCCCGCGAAAAGTAACATTATAAAGTTTATTGTAATGTTAGATGAAAATAATTGTCAAATCGTTAAATACTTTGATTTTCCATTACGAATTGTAAATAAGATTTTAATAACTAACGCTAAAATTCCGTCCTATTGTTCGTACAATAAGACATTTAAAGAAATCACCCTTCACCCGTACATCCAAAATCTCATCAATTTGTTCCGACGATTATTCACTTGGTGAGGGGTCCTCCACTTAAATATTATACTAAAATGTTTTATTTAACTTTGTTACAATATGACGTAAAACTCGTTCATCTCGACGAATAGTACTATTTAAAAGATCAACAAGTTGACCATTCCCTAAGAACACCATTTGAATAAAATTAGCTGCTTCAAACTTTTTTATAGCATAGCTTAGACCTTTACGACCTTGATTTTGAACCATGACTTTACTGCCCTTGCTCGTTAAAAACTCCTGGTAAAATTCAATTTTATTATCTACCTCATTATCAACAAGATTCGGGTCTAACAAAATTAGTATTTCATATAACTCTAATTCCTTACGCATACTTATAAATATATTAAAAATTGTAATTTCATTATACCTAGGAAAATTGAAAAAGACAAGTATCCGTGGGATTCGAGCCTAAAATTTTATATTAGTTATTCCTTTCTTTACGTTTAGGGAAAAGGCATTTCTACCGCACCGTTAATTGTTGCTTCGATAATTTCGTTTTCGTGTTTCAAGAACCATAAATAAAAAACAAGACAAAACTACTAACACCCGAATATATGCTATAATGATAACAAGTATTTAAATCGACAAAAAATAATAAGTAGCCGAATTACTAAGTTAATTAAAGAAGTTCATAATACATGTCTCACTTCACAAAAATTAAAACTAAGCTTTACAACTTGACGATTCTCGAAAAAAGCTTAGATGATCTTTCATTAGAAACAGAGATTGGAAGTAAAGAAATACGAGGCTATAATAATCAAAAACATGTAGCAGAATTAGTCATTAAACAATCGAATAATCATGATATTGGCTTTGCCTGGAATGGGAGTGAATACGAATTGGTAACAGATTTAATGTTTTGGTCGCAACCTTATTCCATCGACAAATTTTTAAATCAAGTTAATCAACGTTACGCCTACAATTCAATAGTACAGATGAGTGAGCGTGAGGGTTTTCAACTTGCACAATCCGAAAATCCACAAAATGGTTCTGTAAGATTATTATTACGAAAATTTAATTAAAAAGGTAATAGTAGAAATGCAGATGATATTTTTATAAAATAATATACATTATCTAGTAGAAATATCATCCGTGAATTACTATATAAAAATAATTCCCCGGCTAAACAAAAAATACACTATAATCAACAGTGATCAATGTAAAAAAATGTTATTAGCAGATAATTTAAACCAATTACTTGAAATAGTACCAGATTTTATCCAAGGGCCATTAAAACATCACCCTAAACGAGAGATTTTAATAGAGATTGTATTAGATATTGGGCGTAGACCAGAGGCAAGATTTGCTGATAGTACCGAATATTTATCCTATCGTACAGTTGTATGGCAAGATCTAGACTATATCATAAAACGACTAGGGAAGTTCAGTGATGATAACCGAGCCGGAATAGAGAAGACGCTACATCGTATAAGTTCTCTACGAAATCGTCAAGGCAATATAATTGGATTAACTTGTCGAATCGGACGTGCCGTTTTTGGGACAGTTAGTATTATACGTGATTTACTCGAAAATAAAAAATCAATTCTACTATTAGGTAAACCAGGTGTGGGAAAAACAACTGCTATACGGGAAATTGCTAGAGTATTATCAGATGGGATGAAAAAACGAGTAATTATTATTGATACATCTAATGAAATTGCGGGTGATGGTGATTTACCACACCCATCTATTGGAAAAGCCCGTCGTATGCAAGTTTCAAGTACCAAGAACCAACATGAAATTATGATTGAAGCAGTCGAAAATCATATGCCGGAGATTATAATAATCGATGAAATTGGTACTGAATTAGAAGCAACAGCAGCACGCACAATTGCGGAGCGAGGTGTTCAGTTAATTGGTACAGCACATGGCAATGCGTTAGAAAATTTAATTAAAAACCCGACTATTACAGATTTAATAGGTGGAATACAATATGTTACATTAGGAGATGAAGAAGCAAAACGACGTGGGTCAGCAAAAAGTATTTTAGAACGAAAAACACCCCCTACGTTTGATATAGCTGTTGAAATTCATGATTCACAAACTTGGGTTATTCACGATAACATTGGAAATTCAGTTGATTTATTGCTTAGGGGACAAAACCCTCTACTGCAAAAGCGAAATTTAACAAGCGGCCAGGATGTAAATATTCATTGTGAAATTAGCTATAATAAAAACGAACCTCATAAGACTCATCACCTTAAATCTAATATACCCGTAAAGAAACAGAAAAAAAGTATTTTACTAAATGGGGTTAACCTTAAGGAAAATCAAAAATTCAAAAAATTAGATAACGAGAGTAATACATTACTAACAAAAAGTGTTAATTTATATACCTACGGTATAAATACTCAAGAGCTTAACGCCATAATCCAAACTTTACGACTACCAATAGTTATAACGAAAGAGATTCAATATGCTGATGCTATTTTAGCTTTGGAAAATTTAGTTAAAAATAATCGAAGATTAAAACAAATTTCATATTCACGTAAAACCACAATTTATACAATTCAACGACACAGTTTATTAGAAATTGTAAAGGCATTACAAAGATTAGATAATAAATACGATACGTTTCCGACAATTAAAAGACAAACTATTCGTAAAGCCGCTCGTATTATCGATAAAGAATTGTTAACCCCTCTAGAAGAGACACGGCTATCCATTGAGGAAATTATTATTCCAAATCATAAAATACTCGATCTTTTACCCAGAACAAGCTCTGTTAGAAAACTTCAACACGATCTAGTAAAACATTATCAATTAAACAGCACTAATGTTGGAAATAAATTAAATCGCCGTGTTCGAATTTACCCAAATTAAAAAAATACCATAGTGAATGTTGGAAAAAGTGTTATAATTATTGGCGTAGTATTAAACATACATATTCAATGGCACTTAATTTACAAGAAGAGTATAACAAAACCGATATTCAAGGGATCATCGATCAACTTGAAGAAGATCTGGTAGGTTTAGCTCCCGTAAAGGCACGTATTAAAGAAATTGCTGCATTACTATTAGTACAGCGTCTTCGAAAAAATCTTGGGCTAGGGATAAATTCAACATCTGTCGGGTTACACATGTCATTTACTGGTAGTCCAGGTACTGGAAAAACAGCCGTGGCGAACCGTATGGCAGATATATTATATAAACTTGGCTATATTCGTAAAGGGCATTTAATTACAGTTACTCGTGACGACTTAGTAGGTCAATACATTGGACATACCGCACCAAAAACAAAAGAAGTTTTAAAACAGGCTATGGGTGGAGTTCTATTTATTGATGAAGCATACTATTTATATAAACCAGATAACGAGCGTGACTATGGTGCTGAAGCCATTGAAATCTTACTTCAGGTAATGGAAAATCAACGTGAGGACTTGGTTGTAATCTTTGCTGGTTATAAAGATCGTATGGATAGTTTCTATGAATCAAACCCAGGTTTATCATCAAGAGTAGCAAACCACATTGATTTTCCAGATTACACAGCAAATGAGTTACTACAAATTTCAAAGTTAATTCTTGAAGAGCAACAATACCGTATGACACCAGACGCAGAAGCCGCACTTTTAGAGTATGTTGCAAAGCGTCGAGAATTACCATTATTTGCGAATGCCAGAACAGTAAGTAATGCAATTGATAAAGCACGAATGAGACATGCTAATCGTATGTTCGCTTCAGGTGATAAAATTCTTACAAAGGCAGACCTAGTAACGATCGAGGCTGATGACATTCGTCTAAGTAGTTTATTTGAGGAAGTATAAAAAATTTATTTAAACATCAATAAAAAATTATGGTAGAAGTATTATTATCAGGTCTTGTTCTAGGATTAGTACCAGTAACAATTGCAGGACTTTTTGTAGCAGCCTATTTACAATATCGACGTGGAAACCAATTTGGAGTCTAGCTTATAAGAAAAGATTTTAAATAATTAAACCCTCTAAAATATTATTTTTAGGGGGTTAATTTTTTAAGGGTACCAGTGTGCTAATTTTTTTTAATTTTTCAAATCAATAATAATACGTGAACGTAGAACAAAGTAAACCACACGGTGTCGAATACGCGTCAACATAATAACGAAAAAATTATAAGCTTCTTGTTTATACTCCGTTAAGGGATCTTTTTGGCCGTAAGCACGCCAACCTACAGCATCTCGTAAAGCAGAGATTTTTTGTAAATGTTCTTTCCAGGAGAAATCAATTTGTTGAAGTAAAAATGAACGTTCTAATTCACGTAATAAACCAGGCTCAATTAATTTCATTTCAGCTTCTTTTAAATCATAACTGATTTGAAATTGCTGTTGTAGGTACGAAATAAAACGAACCTCCTCTTGACTATCCAACTGTTTCGGTTGAAATAAAAATGGAGTACCTAATAAATTCTGCACCTTTTGAAGAATACTAGTCTTAAGTAATCCATTTTGTGTTATCCCCATAAAGAAGACAACATCGTACAAACTCCTTTCAGCATACTCAATAATCCAATCGCGAAGACTATCAATTTCTAAAATTCGACGGCGTTCAATATAAACACCATTACGTTGAGTGTTTAATGCTTGATCATATTCAAACAATTTTTTGCGAATATCAAAGTAATAAGCTTCAACTTTTTTTTGTGCAGATTCTAAACTTTGGTTTAAAAATGTAGACTGAATCGGTACTGATTCTTGTAATCCTATATTCTGCATCAGACCTGAAATTTTATCACCACCAAAAATTCTCAGTAACTTATCCTCAAGACTTAAGAAAAATCTAGATGAACCTGGATCACCTTGGCGACCTGATCGACCCCTCAATTGGTTATCAATCCTCCGAGACTCATGACGTTCAGTACCAATTACATGTAACCCCCCTAAATTTTGGACGATAGATCGATCAGCAACAGCAATATTCTTATCACTTTCATAAATTCGAATATAATTACTCTTCAACTCTTCCGACAATTGGACTGGTAAATCAGGATTCGCTTCAAGGTACTGCAAAGCTTGATCATATGTATAAATATAATCAGGAAATTGAATATCTTTAAAAAGTTTTGATAAAGTAGACAATTCATCAACTGAAAGTTCGACTTGATCAGCGCCAACTAGCGATTTAGAGTAACTAATGAATTTCTGAAAACGTGAAAGTGTAAGCGATTTTGGATTACCCCCCAGAACAATATCAGTACCCCGCCCAGCCATATTTGTAGCAATTGTAATTGCATTCTTACAACCTGCTTGTGCAATAATTTCCGATTCACTTTCAATATTTTCAGGGCGAGCATTTAAAAGTCGATACGGTAATTGATATTCAGTAAGTAATGCTGCCAATAATTCTGATTTTTCAATCGTAGTTGTCCCAACTAAAACAGGACGACCTAAATTATACATCTCAAGACATTCATTAGCGATTGCTTGCCATTTTAAATACTGATTTTTATAAATCAAGTCAGGGAAATCCTTACGCTGGATAGAGCGGTTTGTTGGTACTGGAAGAACCTGTAAATTATAGATTTTTTCAAATTCGACTTCTTCTGTTTTAGCTGTACCCGTCATTCCGGATAATTTGCTATAAAGGAGAAATAAATTTTGATATGTGATTGAAGCGAGTGTTTGACTTTCGTCTTGAATAGGTAATCCTTCTTTAGCTTCAACTGCTTGATGTAAGCCATCACTCCAACGCCTCCCAACCATTGTTCTTCCTGTAAACTCGTCCACAATAATAATTTCATTTTCCTCATTAGCAATATAATGAGTATTTCGAACAAACAACTCTTTTGCTTTAACAGAATTTAATATATAAGGAATCCATGGATCTTCTACGTTGTATAAATCAGAAGTACCTAACGCTTGCTCACAAAACGCTAATCCTTCTTCTAATAATGTTGCATTTTGATTTTTTTCGTCAACAGAATAGTGGATATCTTTACGTAAAGTATCAACTAATTTCGTTGTGCGTAAATATTTTTGTGTCGGTGCCTTACTTGGACCAGAAATTATTAATGGGGTACGAGCTTCATCAATTAGTATGGCATCTACTTCATCAACAACACAATAAAAAAATGGCCGCTGAACTATCTCATCTACTGTGAACGCCATGTTATCTCGAAGATAATCAAAACCTAATTCATTATTTGTAACATATATAACATCACGCGCATAATTTTCTTTACGTTCCTCAAACTCCATCTCTTCTTGAATTAAACCAACACTTAAACCAAGAAAAGTATGGACCTGACCAACAGATTCGGCATCACGACGAGCAAGATAATCATTTACGGTAACGACATGTACACCTTGGCCAGAAAGAGCATTTAAAAACGTTGGAAGTAAGGCAACTAGTGTTTTTCCTTCTCCAGTTTTCATTTCAGCAATCTTCCCTTCATTTAATATAAGCCCACCGACTAATTGAACATCAAAATGTCGAAGGCCTAAAACTCGCGTAGTAGCCTCACGAACTAATGCAAACGCTTCGGTCGTAATTTGGTCGTTTGATTTTACACCATTACGTAGGTCAACTTTTAGTTGGGTAGTATAATCCCGTAACTGAATATCAGTTAGATTATTAAACTCTTTTTCGAGTACGTTTATCTGATTAACGATTTGGTCGTACTTTGTAAGGGCTCGCTTTGTCGAATTTTGAAAGAATGTCTCAAACATAAATTCAATTTTTAATTAATTATTTTAGAAAATTTCTAACTAGTGACAACTGGCTTAATTCGAGGTCTATAGTTTATGAGGGTGGGTTTTTATAAACGTTTGGTTAGTAAGTATACTTCTATTAAATTATACTATAATCAAACTAATCTTACCGAAAGTGAAAATAAAAACAATTAAGACAAACAAATCAGATAAGTCTTTCACTTTTTCAACTGCTCTTAAAATTAATCGTAACAAATGCAATACCTATAAATTACAATTGGGTCACCTGGGGCTCGAACCCAGAACTATTCGGTTAAAAGCCGAGTACTCTACCATTGAGTTAGTAACCCTTAAATTCATACAATAATTATATACTGATCTTGTTTTCTTTCATAGGGATTAATTTTAAAAGCAGTTTACGGAAAAACCACCCGTAAAATTAAATAAGAAGTATCTTCTATAAGATCAGATCGTTTAAAAGTTTTTACTAAGTTAAAACAAATTTGCAAAAAGCTAAAAGTTTTTGCTATTATTAAGTCATGGCTCAGTAGCTCAGTTGGTTAGAGCAGGGGACTCATAAGCCCAAGGTCGCAGGTTCAAGTCCAGCCTGAGCCAATTCGTATAAATATAAATTCAAAAATTTACTAAAAGAGCAATTAATATATATCTGTTAAAAAGGACCTGAAACTTTTATGAAATCAAAAACTATATTATACCAAGAAGATGCACGAAAAGCACTTGAACGTGGAATGGATACACTTGCTGAGGCCGTAGCAATCACATTAGGGCCAAAAGGAAGAAATGTAGTGCTAGAAAAAAAGTTTGGAACACCACAGATCGTCAATGACGGTGTAACAATCGCAAAAGAAATTAACCTAGTAGACAACCTAGAAAATACTGGTGTTTCATTAATTCGACAAGCTGCCTCAAAAACTAACGATGTAGCAGGAGACGGAACAACAACTGCAACGGTACTTGCATACGCAATAATAAAACAGGGGATGCGTAATGTAGCAGCTGGAGCAAATCCAATTGTTCTTAAACGTGGAATAGAAAAAGCTACACAATATGTCGTATACCAAATAACGGAATATGCCCGACCTATCGAAAATATTGATGATATTACAAAAGTTGCAACTATATCAGCAGGTAATGACACAAGTGTTGGTTCATTAATCGCTAATGCTATTGATAAAGTTGGGCGTGAAGGATTAATTTCACTCGAAGAAAGTAAATCAACAAGTACTGAGTTAGAAATTACGGAAGGTATGGGATTTGATCGAGGTTTTATATCTGGGTATTTTGTCACGAACACAGAAAAAATGGAGATTGTACTTGAAAATCCATTGATATTAATTACAGATAAGAGAATTCGTGTAATTAAACAAGATCTATTACCAGTTTTAGAACTAGTCACAAAAACTAACCAACCATTGTTAATTATTAGTGATAACGTAGAAAAAGAAGCATTAGCAACACTAATTGTTAATAAACTAAGAGGAATTTTAAATGTGGTAGCAGTCCGTGCACCTGGTTTTGGTGATCGTCGAAAAGCTATGTTAGAAGATCTAGCAGTATTAACTGCTGGTCAAGTTATTACAGAAGATGCTGGTCTAAGTCTAGAAAAAATTGATATCGAGACATTAGGAAAAGCACGAAGAGTTATTGTCGGAAAAGAATCGACTACTATAATTTCAGATGCAAATAAAGAAAACGTTCTTGCGAGGTGTGAGCAATTACGACGTCAACTAGAAAAAAGCGACACAAGTTACGAGCGCGAAAAAATTCAAGAACGTCTAGCAAAATTAAGTGGTGGTGTAGCTGTTATAAAAGTTGGGGCAGCCACAGAAACAGAAATGAAAGATCGTAAACTACGATTGGAAGATGCTGTTAATGCGACAAAGGCAGCAGTGGAAGAAGGAATAGTGCCCGGTGGCGGTTCTACACTAGTGCACATATCAACACAATTATTAGACTGGGCTAAGAAAAACTTAAAGGATGACGAACTACTAGGTGCATTAATAGTTGAAAAGGCACTAAGTGCACCTCTTCGACGTATTGCTACAAATGCAGGACAAAATGGAGCGATTATAGCAGAAAAAATTAAAGATGCCGACTTTAAAATTGGCTATGATGCTGCAACAAATGAATTCGTAGATATGTATAAGCAAGGAATCATTGATCCAGCAAAAGTGACACGTTCAACCTTACAAAATGCTGCGTCGATTGCTAGTATGGTCTTAACAACTGAATGTATTATTGTGGATAAAATGGATAAAAACTAAACAATTTGCTAATATTTTATCAAAAAGTTTGTTTACGTTTTTTATACTTAATTATTATTAAAAAAATTAATCACCAAAGGCAATAGCCTAACTAAATATGTTTGTAAAAAATGATATTAACGAGCTAAATTTAAACAAAATTCAAGATGATGAAATGGCATTATCTGAGCATATTGAAGAATTTAGCCAGAGAATAATTTTTTGTTTAATTCTTTTATTAATAAGTACCTTACTTTGTTTTACAGATATTAAACAAATTGTACAGATTTTTCAGATTCCTGCTGTGGGAATTAAATTTCTTCAATTTGCTCCAGGTGAATATTTTTTTGCATCGGTTAAGATTGCTGCATTTTGTGGAATTTTACTTAGCAGTCCATTAACCATATACCAAATTTTTTTATATGTTGTACCGGGTATGACAAAAAAAGAGCGTGATATTGTGCTTCCAATAACGTTTGGATCATGCATTCTATTTGCGATAGGATTAATTTTTGCTTACTTTTTTTTAGTTCCAGCAGCGCTTAAATTCTTTATTGCCTATGGAGCTGACGTTGTTGAACCGTTTTGGTCATTTAATCAATATTTTGATTTTGTGGCTTCTTTAATTTTTGCTACAGGGTTAGCATTTCAAATTCCTATCATCCAAATTGTACTTGGTTTGTTTGGAATCGTATCTGGTCAAAGCATGCTATCTGCATGGAAATATATAGTTGTTTTATCAACAATTCTTGCAGCGGTAATAACACCATCTACAGACCCATTGACACAAATTATTATGTCAGTTGCTTTGTTAGCACTTTATGTAAGTGGCGCAGGAGTTGTAATTCTAATAAAAAAATAAATTTATAGAATTTATTGGAATGTAGTTAAAAAATGGAGTAATATCCAGAATATTAAGATATAATCATTATGTATACTTTTGAATAGTTTAAATAAAATGACAGGCGTAATCAAAAAATTTAGATCAGTAGTTTTAGTTCTAGGGATTCTATTAACTCTAGCATTACCCAAAGTTTCATACGCTTATCCAGTATTTGCACAACAAGCGTACGAAAGTCCAAGAGAAGCAACTGGTCGAATTGTTTGTGCAAATTGCCATTTAGCACAAAAACCGACAGAAATTGAAATTCCTCAAGCAGTACTTCCAGATTCAGTTTTTGAGGCAGTTGTAAATATTCCTTATGATTTAAG
>Ga0308021_10001097_pt1 | contig 12370 bp, 12 predicted proteins | sample Neamet351_FD_201296 | JGI IMG/M metagenome (GOLD analysis project Ga0308021, IMG submission 201296) | Marine microbial communities from water near the shore, Antarctic Ocean - #351 | ecosystem: Environmental > Aquatic > Marine > Unclassified | place: Southern Ocean | collected 2014-10-02
AGTTCTGTATTGAAGCGTTCTGTCGCTAGCCAAGATGGCTTGTCGTCAGAAGTCTTTATGCCGGTCGCACAGAACACGCCATAAGCGTGATAATAAAAGCGCCCTACAACTGAGGCACGCTGGCCAGATCAATGGGTAGTTCTGCGCGCCCAATCCGCCCGGCTCTATCTTGCAGCGTGGCTTCGGCGCCCTCCAGTCCAATCATGATTACGAAATGCTTATTTCTGATACCTTCCAGGGCATAGCGAGCCAGTTCATCCAGGTCTTGCACTGGCAGTTCCATACCCGCGGCTGCCGCAGCTTTCTGAAAATCTTGCACTGTAGGTACAGGGTCATAGGGCTTTTCTCTTGCGAGGTCGGCGGGGCGGTTTCTGTCGGTAGTCCAGATGCCTGTATCTAGCAGGCCGCCTGAGGGGTAGAAGATAGAGGCGCCCAGGTTGGTCTCTTCGGTTAGTAGCTGCGCGGCCAGACATTCGGTAATACACGAAACTGCCGCTTTGCTTGACGCGTAGACCGACTGGTAGGGCAGGGGAGACACACCGCCATCGCCGGAGGATGTGTTGATGACATGGCCTGCTTCACCAGAGGCGATCATGCGTGGCACAAATGCCCGTATGCCATGCATCACACCGTGAACATTAACACCGTGAACCCATAACCAGTCGTTGGCTGTGGTTTCCCATACGTTGGCCGAGGGGGCTGCAACACCGGCATTGTTAAACAAAAAATGGCAGGCACCATGGGTGTCATACACCTTGTCGGCAAAGGCATTCACAGAGTCGGCGCACGATACGTCGGTCACTACGCCTATGATGTCGCCGGCGTCGGCAAATTCTGCAATGACCCGGTCCAGTGCCGCCTGTTCTACATCGCCTATCACCACTTTGGCGCCTGCCGCCAGCAGTTCCTTGACCAATGAACGACCAATGCCGCTGGCGCCACCGGTTACAGCCGCAATTTTATTGTTGAAAAGTTCCATATATATGCCTTATTAATTTATTGTTGAAGTTCTTTCCATAGCTTACCTGTAGAGGGCGGTTTAGTGCACGGCGCGTCGTACTAAACAGTTTAGTAAACTTTACCACTGCCCAATTTGTTCGTCCTGTGAGTCCCCTTGTAGTGAAAAGTTTACTGCTCGCTTCTAACGGCGCGAAACATAGGCTACAGTCTTGTTATATTTATTCAGTAGCCCCTAGCAGGAATTGTCCCAGTATGAATAAACCAGAGCAGAACTTGCCACCCATTGACGAACTCTACGATCCCAATTCGATGAAATACAGTATGAACCCCACGCCTCAATGCTTGGCGCTGGCGAAACGGGGCAAGTTGGTGTGGTATGAGCCGTGGCAGGCCTGGATCATGACCCGCATGCCGGACATTATGGACTGCTGGAAGCGCGAGTATTTATCATCAGACTTTTACGACTGGGAGTTTGCACCCCAGCGCCCTCCACAGGACCAGTGGAGTAATTTTGAGCGGGCCCTGATTGGACATTCATTAGTGGCGGACCACGGTCATCATCGCTTAGTGCGGCGTGTTACAGCGCCTGCATTTTCACGCAATGTGGTGGATGCTATTCAACGTCGTATCGAGCCGGATGTGCAAAAGCTGTTCGACCAACTTGGCGAACCGGACAGTTTTGACTATTTGGAAAAAATTGCGCAGGAAATTCCCTTTATTTCCATCACCCGCACCATAGGGGTGCCGGAAAAATACTGGCCACAAATCAAGCAGGTAATCCTAACGTTTACCGAGACCTGGAACCCCACCATATCCGATGAACGACGCGCGATCGCCAGAGAGGATAGCAATCAGGCGATTGAGATACTGAAGCAGGTGATTGCAGAGCGCAGAGAGGCACCGGTACAGGATGATTTTCTCAGTGTGTTGTTGAAGGTTGAACAGGAGAATGAAGGATTTGAAGAATGGGATATTATAACCTTGGTGCTCGCCCTTATTGGAGCGGGTTCCGATACCACTTTGGTGGCGCAGCAATGGTCTGTGTATGCACTGCTTAAAAATCCGGATCAAATTCCAGCGGCGCTGGAATCTGCTGAAAGCTTTTCCAATGCCTTCAGTGAAGTAAGCCGCTGGTCAACCCAGTCTAAAATGGGCTTTGCCCGCTACGCCCCCGAGGATATGGACTTACTCGGCCAGCAAGTACGCAAGGGACAAATGGTGCTGATGATGCCGCATCTGAAGGATCATGACCCCGAGTATTACGACGATCCGGAAAGGTTCGATGTTAAGCGCGAGTTTAACCCGGATGTGTTATTTGGCTATGGCCCGCGCTTCTGTATAGGCGCTGCTCTGGCCAAACGTCAGCTCTATCTCACTGTCAGCGAGCTGTTCAAACGCTTTCCGAATATCGAGTTGGCGCAAGAGCCTGAGCGGGACACCACCGACCACAACGCCATTACGTTTACCCGACTGATGCTCAAGACTAACGTCTAGCTTCGAGCCTGCGCTGCCTGGGCGAAGCGTCCCGTGTGATTAAGCTTTTGAGACCAACCTTTTGGTTCTCGCTGGCATTCTGGTGGTTAGCTCGTAGCCGATAGTACCGGCGCAGGCGGCCACTTCTGCAAGTGGCAGGCCCTGACCCCATAGAATTACTTCATCGCCGACATTAACCTGTGCCAGATGGGTGACATCAATCGTTATCATATCCATTGAAACTCGCCCGGCGAGCCCCGCACGTTGCCCATTAACTAGAACGGGGGTGCCATTGCGGGCCAGACGGGGGTAACCGTCGCCATAACCTATTGTGACCGTCGCTATGCGAGAGGGTCGTTCCGCAGTCCAGGTAGCGCCGTAGCCCACTGATTCGCCAGCCCCTATTTCGCGCATTGAAACGATGGTTGAACTCAGGGTCATGACAGGCTGAAGTGCTTCGGCGTTATCATGAGGTAGGGTTAACGGAGAGTTTCCATAGAGCATATAACCGGGGCGTACCCAGTCGAAATGAGATTCTGGCCAGGCCAGCAAACCGGGAGAATTGGCCGCAGAACGCGGCCCGGGGAGATTTTTACAGACGTTGTTGAACACGTCTAACTGCTCCTTAGTTTGAGAACTTTCCAGGTCATCTGCCGAAGCAAAGTGTGTGCACAGGACAATTTCATGGAGCACATTTTTATTATTTTTTAAGCGTTTATAGGCCTGGCCCGCCAGTTCGGGTGCGATACCAAGGCGGTGCATGCCGGTGTCGATTTTTAGCCATGTCTGCACTGGTTGCTGCAGGGCTTCTTGTTCCAGAACACTTATCTGCCACTCGTTGTCGATGCACAGCCAGAAATTCTCGGCGGCGGCAACGTGTACTTCCTCTCGTTCAAAAATACCTTCCAGCAATAGGATGGGTGCGCTGATGCCGGCGGCGCGGAGTTCAAGTGCCTCGTCAATGCAGGCTACCGCTAGGGCATCTGCCAGAGTTTGCAGAGTTTGTGCGACGACGACCGCGCCGTGGCCATAGGCATTGGCTTTTACCACCGCCATAATTTTTGACTGAGGAGCCAGAGTTCTAGCGTGCGCGATATTGTTGCGCAGTGCCTCAAGGTCGAGTTTAGCTTTAGTTGGCCTGGACATTAGTATTCCGACTTATGAGCGCTGTAGAGGGTTTGTGCAGCCAGCCAAACATCGCCGACTTCACCGTTGCCTACAGGCGTGCCGTCTATTTCAACCACCGGTGCAATTTCTTTGCTGGAGCTAGAAATCCACACTTCATCGGCATTGCGTAATTCCTCCAAAGTCACAATTCGTTCTTCAATAGGAATACTGCCATCCTTTTGCAAAATACTCAGCACCAGAAGGCGGGTGATGCCTGGCAGAATTTGGTAATCAAGTAGCGGTGTGGCGACCACGCCATTTTTGACCACGTAGACATTACAGGCTGCAGCTTCGGTAAGTTCGCCTTGCTGGTTATATAAAATAGTTTCGTTGTGCCCACGGGAATGTCCGAGCTGATAGTGCATTACATTGCCAAGCAGTGCTGTAGATTTGATATTGCAACGCTTCCAACGCAGGTCTTCGGTAGTGGACACGGTATAAGGCGTGGCAGTGGCTTTCTGTGGTTGTGGCGCAGGTGGTATCTCAAAGGCAAAAGCATAGACTGTAGCAGCAATGTCATCGGGATACGCGTGACTGCGCTTGGTATCTGCGCCGCGGCTCACATGAAAATAAAGGCCTAGGTTAGTACCTTCATTTTGTTTGATGAGTTCGTTGGAGATGTTGCGCCACTGATCCTGGTCAATGTGCATTTTTATTTCAATGGCGTCCAAACCGTTTTGCATTCTCTCCATATGAGGTGCAAAACCTACCAGAGCTCCATCGTAAGAGGGCACAACTTCATAGATGCCATCGCCGAACAGAAAGCCACGATCCATAGGGGAAATTCGCGCTTGGTCCATCGGCATGTATTTGCCATTTAAATAAACAATACTCATATGCTACGTCTCTTATTGAAGCTCTGTTGTGTTAGACAGACTTCGCCAGTGATTGCAGTTCGTGGATGATGCTGTAGCCTTCTGATGCAGGCAGCCCATCTTCGGTTGTGGTATTTTTCCGCGTTAGGCCGTCGACGCTACCCCTGGCGGAAAGATAGTCTAGAGTTGCCGCTGGTGAAATGCTGGCGAGCAAATCTTCTTCGGCCCAAAAACCCAGTAAACTGATGATGCCATAGGCCCCCCAGTTGGAGACATCGGCGACCAGTAACTCGTCGCAGCCGGTAATCGATGCATTGATGTCCAGCCCCGCAATTGCCTGTCGAATATTGCCCATGCCTATCTCGTTTCCCCCATCGCCAATGGCAATGGTAGGGCAACTGGCCAGGTCCATATAGGGGTCAAAAAAGCCACAACGCGGTGTGATGTCCTCACCACGCATGTTGTAGTAGCACCCGTCAGCAGTCAAACCCGGTCGTTCAATGGAAATAATGGCAGCAGGGTTGAGGCGTTGCAGGTTTTCTTGCGCTTCGCGTTTGGCACAGGCTAGGTCGGTGGCGCGTAAATCCAATATCCTGTAGTCGCCGCGCAAGGCATCGGCTAGCGGTGCAGCGCAAGCTAGGTGCACCTTAACGCCCTGCGCTTCGAGTGTGTCGTAAAGTGCGATTGCACCTACGGGTCCGTCAGTTTCAAAGGTCTCACCTACAGGAAAACCCGTGGCGACAATAACGTTTCCACTGATGCTTCGTAGGTGCGCGGCTGCGCGCAAATAGTAGCCAGGTTGCAAGGCGGCCTGGGCCGTCTTCATGTGGCGCAGGTTACGTGCTACCAGTATATTTTCAACAGCTTGGCTGAAGTCGAGATCGGTCATTGGCATGGTGTTTAGCACAGCTCCGAAATTGGCAGTCGATTTTGGAAACTCGCAGCCAGGTGCAAGGCATTATGTGCACCGTGGTGGCTGATAGGGGCAAAGTGTACGGTTCCGCCGGGTTTGAGCTGTGCAAGGTGTGCGGCGTCCAGAGACAGGGCAGAACCAATTTTCGGGTAGCCGCCTATGGTCTGACGGTCATTCAGCAAGACAATAGGTTGTCCGTCTGCGGGTATCTGTATGGCGCCGTAGCAAATACCCTCGGAAAGAATACCTTCAACGTCACAGCTGATGGGGGAGCCTTCCAGGCGATATCCCATGCGGTCACAGTGTTTACTCACGGTATAGGCTTGACTGAAAAAAAGACGCTGCTGTACGCGGCTGATGTGAGCTTCTTGATACCCCAGTATTACTCGCACGGTAACACTGTCTTGATAATGTGGTTGATGTTCGCGTTTCAAATAAAGCTCGCGGCGATGGGTAACAGATGCGCAGGGCAGGCTGTCATTTACCTGAAGCCGGTCACCACTGAGTCCGCCAATTTGTTCTCGCATGACCGTGGAGGTACTGCCAAAACTGGGTTCAATCTGGAAACCATCCGCCACCCCCAGATAACTGCGCGAGCCTTCTTGGGCAAAGTCGAGTGCCACAATATCGCCCGCTTTTACCGCGTGAACACGCCATAGATCTTTTTTTACTTTGTTGATGCGCAGCGGCATGGGCGCCCCGGTTACACAAATAAAAGTGTCGACCTGTGCTTCTAGTTGCAGGCCCCCAAAGCTAACTTCAATGGCAGTGGCCCCCGGCGTATTTTGTAGCAGTTTATTGCACCAGTTGAAGGCCATAGGGTCCAGCGGACCGCCAGTGGTTAAGCCAATGCGGTGTTGCCCCATGCGGCCACTGTCTTGCAACAGGCTCAAAATACCGGTTTGCACTACGCAAAGACTCAAGATAGTTCGCCCCCTAGGTCTAAAAAGCGCTGCCTGTCGATGGGGTCAAAGCGTACCCGGTCGCCCACGCTCACCGGCATAGTGGGGTTGCTCTGTGGATTGAACATGCGCATGGGGCAGCGTCCAATCAGGTTCCAGCCTCCGGGGGAGAGCGCCGGGTAGACCGCAGTTTGGCGGTCGGCAATTGCCACGGCGCCTCGGGGTACCTTGGTGCGCGGAGTTGCGAGTCGCGGTGCTGCAATTCTCGGGTCAACTTCACCAAGGTAGGCAAAACCCGGAGCGAAGCCTATGGCGTAGACCCGATATTCCATTTGTGAATGTATCTGGATAACATCGTCTATGCTGAGCATGGCACACTGGGCCAGTGCCTCTAAATCTTCACCCGACTCCGGCGCATAGTAAACCGGCAACACAACAGTGCTGCCCTGGGTGTCGCCGTCTCCAGTTTCCAAATCGGCGACTGCCTTTTGCACCTTTTCGCGTACCTGTAAATGGTCAGTGAGTAATACATCGTAAATGATAAGCAGGGAGGCGTAAGAGGGAATTAGGTCGACCAGTTCTGCCCCCATAACACACTCAATGGCAGCAGCGGCGCCCTGTACTCGTGCCGAAACTTCTGCACTGGCTGCATCACCCAGATACAGGATAAGTGCGTTTTCGCCTGCGCTATGAAGTATCACTGGGAAACTATTCCCCGTCTACTAGTGCGCGGATAGTCTCGATGGCAGCAACACCTTCGGCGTTGTCACCGTGTACGCACAGTGTGTCTACGCGCAATTGTAGACACTTTCCATCTAGGGTTGTAATCGAGCCGCTGTCTCTAATTTGGGCCACTTGAGCGAGCATCTTCTCGCGATTGTGCACCGCTCCCATTTTGCTGCGGGCAAGCAGCGCACCGTCGTTGTCATAGCAGCGATCGGCAAATGCCTCGAACAAAACGTCTATACCGTGCTCGTCGGCCTCGCTTTTGTGTTCATCTGCGTGAGGTGTGGCTTGCAGCATCAACGCCAGTGGCTGGTGGTAATTGCCGATTGTTCTCATTATGGTGGCGCGTATGGCCGTGTCACGCATCATGTCGTTATACAGTGCGCCGTGCGGTTTGACATAATGCAGTCGTTGCCCATTGCAGGCCGCCATGCCATCTAGAGCAGAAATTTGGTAGAGCAGGCTGGCTGTTAATTCAGCTGCGGTCATATTCATTGAGCGACGCCCAAAACCCACAAGGTCGGGATAGGCGGGGTGTGCTCCGACGGTTACTGAGTGCTGCTTTGCCAAAGCTAGTGTTTTGCTAATCGTGAGCGGGTCTCCGGCGTGAAAGCCGCAGGCGATATTGGCCTGGTCTATAAACGGCATTACTAGTTCGTCTGGCCCCATAGTCCAGCTGCCGTAGTGTTCGCCCAGGTCGCAATTTAGTAGCATTTTGTTCATCTTTTTCCCAATTGATCGTGCTGTGTTCAGTTGATCACATTACCGCCAGTTGACTGTTTCGCAAGTCAGTTACCAGCATACAGCCCGGGCTGTGGGTAATGGCAAAAGGCAGTTTTGCCGCTTCCAGTGCCACCTGGGGTGTTACGCCACAGGCCCAAAAGACCGGCAATTCATCGTCGCGCAGACTTACCGCGTCGCCGTAGTCGGGTTTCGCCAAATCGGCAATGCCAATTTGAGAGGGGTCTCCCAGATGTATGGGGGCACCGTGCACCGACGGGAAGCGGGTGCAAATTTGCACCGCCCTGATGGCGTCAGCTGCCTTAAATGGACGCATACTGACCACCATTTTTCCTGCAAAGGCAGCGGCGGAATTGCAGTCGATGTCAGTCCGATACATGGGCACATTAACGCCGTCCGTGACATTGCGAACTTCTAATCCATCCGCCAATAAAGCTTCTTCGAAAGAGAAAGAACACCCCAGCGCAAAGGTAACCAGATCGTCGCGCCACAGGGAGGTAATATTCTCAATTTCTTGTTTTAACTGGCCGTCGCGAAACACACGATAGCTTGGCACGTCTGATCGAATGTCTATATTCCCCAAAGGTGGTAGCGAGTAATCTCCTGGTGTGTTTGACATGGCTATAAGCGGGCAGGGTTTGGGGTTGAGCTGACAAAAGCGCAAGAAATCGTTGGCTTGGGCTGAAGGTAATATAACGATATTGCACTGTACGTGACCCGCCGCGAACCCTGAGGTGTTGGTGCTGTGCTGGCCGCTGCGAATTTTGCTGCGCAGTGCTTGCGGGGATGTGTTGTTGCTCATGGTGTGTCCTCAAAAATAGGCTCTGTCAGATATAGAACTATAATATAGCGCGCTTCGAACAACATGGCACGGCAAACTGATTGTCCATGGCACGGTAAATTGATTGGCAAAGCGGATCAAATCTGGATAATAGCCCGCCCACGCACCATAGTAGACACCCACAATGTTTGACCAGTTAGTTGAGGTTCTCACTCCCAAAGCCATTACGGAAGATCGTTTTGTGTGCGGCAATATGCACCCCAAAGCGCAGCGCGTATACGGTGGTCAGGTGCTCGCCCAGTGTATCAGTGCAGCGGTGGAAACAGCGCCTTCCGATCGCATGCTGCATTCCCAACACGCCTATTTTTTGCGCGCGGGCAACCCCGCTATACCTATTGAGCTAGAGGTAGAGACGGCACGCGATGGCGGTAGTTTCAGTTCGCGCCGGGTAGTGGCGAGCCAAAGTGGGAAAACGATTCTGGTCAGTTCCCTGTCTTTTCAGAAACCGTCAAAGGGTGACGATTATCAACTCGATGCTCCCACAGTACCTGCGCCCGAAGAGCTGTCTAGTATGCGCGAGCTGGAGCTACAGGCGGGAATTTTAGACGATGATTTTTCAATAATTTCAGGGGGCGACCTGGATGTACGTATGGTCGAGCCTGTCGATTGGTCTAATCCAGTGCCTAGAGAGCCCAAGTTACAGGCGTGGATGAAAGTAGGGGGTACTATCCCGGGAACGCTTGATGATAAAAGAGGGCTGCATCAGGCACTGCTCGCTTATATGTCTGATGCCTTCCTGATCGATGTTTGTCTGCTGCCTCACGGGCGTTCTTTCATGGACTCGAGCATGCAGGTGGCAAGCCTGGATCACGCTTTGTGGTTTCACGACGATTTTCGCGTCGACGAATGGCTGTTGCACACCGTAGAGGCAAAACGAGTAGGCGGGGGCAGGGGGCTGGCACACGGTAGCTTCTATAACCGCGGGGGTAATCTTGTCGCCAGTACTATGCAGCAGGGTCTGATGCGTTTTGTCTAGTTTGCGTTAAAGACGATCTATATCAATACACTGTACCCCATGGCTGTCGTTTTCGCTGTGAGCGTTCTATTATGATAAGACGATAAACATCTAAATACACAGGACGGATAAACTCATGCCCCACCCCAGCATCACAGCACAAACCTATCCACATAAGCCCGCCATTATTATGGCAAATTCCGGTGAGATGGTGACTTACCAGCAATTGGATGAGCGCTCTAATCAGGTAGCGCATCTGTTGCGCTCTCTGGGCCTGTCCAAAGGTGACCATATTGGCATGATGCTGACTAATAATCGTCAGTTTCTGGAAATCTGCTGGGGCGCACAGCGTGCGGGTTTAATATATACGCCCATCAGCACGCACCTGAAGTTGGATGAGACCGCCTATATTTTGAATAATTGCGGCGCCAAGCTGTTTATTGCCTGCCTGCCACTGGCTGATGTCGCAGAAAAGATCGTTTCCTCCTCTACCACCGCTATCAAAAATTTCTTGATGGTGGATGGCATTAAGCCCGGCTTTGAATCCTGGGAAGAGGCCGTGGATGGCCAGCCCACCACGCGTATAGCCGATGAAGCTAACGGCGAGGCTATGGTTTATTCTTCGGGCACAACGGGCCAGCCCAAAGGTGTTTTCGTTCCACCGGCCAGTGATGACGTTAATGAACCCCACCGTCTGGCCAGTTCATTAGGGGTGCTTTTTGGCTTTGGTGAAGAAACAATCTACCTGTCGCCAGCACCGCTGTATCATGCAGCTCCTTTGCATTACAACATGATGAGTCTGTACCAGGGTGCTACTGTCATCGTAATGGAGACGTTCGAACCTGAGCGGGCCCTGCAACTGATCCAACAGTATCAGGTAACCCATAGCCAGTGGGTCCCCATTATGTTTATTCGAATGCTTAAGCTGCCCGAGGAAGTGAGGGCGAAGTACGATATGAGTTCTATGCAGTTAGCGATTCACGCCGCAGCACCGTGCCCAGTGGAAATAAAACAGCAGATGATCGACTGGTGGGGCGAGGTTATTGTCGAATATTACGCTGCCAGTGAGGGCGTAGGCATCACCATTATCGATTCTTCCAACTGGTTGACCCACCGCGGTTCGGTGGGCCCCTCTGCAAGAGGTGAGCTACATATCCTTGATGACGATGGTAATGAACTGCCCGCCGGCGAAATTGGCACCATTTATTTTGGAGGCAATGACTATAAATTCGAGTACTACGGTGAGCCAGGAAAAACCTCAGAGGCCTACAACGATAAAGGTTGGGGCACTACAGGCGATGTAGGTTATGTCGATGAAGAGGGCTTTCTATACCTTACCGATCGCAAGAATTTTATGATTATTAGTGGCGGCGTAAACGTTTATCCTCAAGAAATTGAAAATCTACTGATAACCCATCCAAAAGTGGCTGACGTGGCTGTGTTTGGTGTGCCCCATGAGGAGTTTGGTGAGTCGGTGCATGCGGTCGTTGAGCCCATGAACTGGGTCGATTCTACCGATGAAGTTGCGATTGAATTGATGGAATGGGCGCGAGAACGGTTATCAAAGATAAAAGTCCCGCGTTCTTTGCACTTTAAGGAAAAACTACCGCGCATGGATAACGGTAAGATGTATAAACGTCATCTCATGGATGAGTACAAGGGAGACGCCCGGGATTAATCCCGGGTTCATTAATCAATTACAAGATAATTCCTACAAGTGCCAGCACGGCAAGTGAAATGGAAGGCAGAATCGAGAGTATAAAGCCAAGGGCTCTCGATGATGGGTTTCCTACATAGGCGCGCCAGTAAATAAACCGACCCACTAGGTAGACTACCCCTAAGCCGGCGACCAACAAAGTGGGCCAGTATTTTGCCGCAATAAATAATGACGGCAGGAACAGAACTAACACTTCAAGCGTGTTCATGTGAACGCGATGCATACGCTCAAAGCCCTCATCTCCAGTCATTGCAGGGGCCTCAAGGCCGGACTTGGCTCGAGCACGCCCCGTCATTATTCCAAAAAAGAAATACTGAAGTACCGCCAGAAGTGCTACTAGTTCTACATATTGCATTTTTTTTCCTCAGATAGTGTTGTGATATATGGGTGGTCTGGTGACCAATTTCGGATTCACCATTGTTCGCAGTGTGCCACACAAACTCAATCTGTTTTAAAGTTTTGATGAAATCTTACTGCTACTCTCGATACGCTAGAAGTTTTTGGTGTTATATGCCTTGTCGTCCTTGGTAACCCAAGTTAAGGTGGAGCCGTAAAATAATACAAAATAAATTGGAGGGATATTGCCCTCGGCGTGTTTCACCTATATGCAGCGCGATAATTTTATCGATAAGGCTGCAGCGAACCCCTTGACGGAGAGATAAGATGCACAATACAAGTCCCAAAAATCCACTTTATATAGGCACCCGCCGTATCAGCACATTGTGTGCTGCGGTTGCTATAGCCTCCGCTATGCCCGCTATGGCGCAGCTGGAGGAAGTTATCGTTACTGCTCAGCATAGGGAACAAAACATTCAGGATGTACCTATTACAGTTACGGCTTTGACTTCAGACTATATTGCCAAAGCGGCTATTTTTGATGCGGCTTCTATTGCCGCTAACGTTCCTGGCTTTTCGTTTGCAGAATTTGCACCTGGTCAAGCGTTAATGACATTCCGTGGTGTAGGGTCAAGTGACGATGGTGCCGGTTTAGATAACTCATCAGCGACCTTTTTAGACGGTGTCTATATTGGCCGTTTTGCGGGAATTAATTTTGATCTGTTTGATCTAGACCGGATCGAAGTATTGAAGGGCCCTCAAGGTGCTTTATTTGGACGTAATGCCATTGGTGGTGTTATTAGTGTTGTGACAACAAAACCAAC
>Ga0308021_10001107_pt1 | contig 12337 bp, 8 predicted proteins | sample Neamet351_FD_201296 | JGI IMG/M metagenome (GOLD analysis project Ga0308021, IMG submission 201296) | Marine microbial communities from water near the shore, Antarctic Ocean - #351 | ecosystem: Environmental > Aquatic > Marine > Unclassified | place: Southern Ocean | collected 2014-10-02
GTCAATTAAAGAAGAGCAAATGGTGTGGGAAGCAATCCATACCTTTGTTACGGGACACTCAGTTGAGGGTGTTCCCATTACACTTATCTCAGGAGGTGCAGAGGGTATAGACGGGTTTGCTAAGACCTATGCTTCTAAGTGGAGTATGGATCATATAGAGTTCATTCCCTACTTTAAACTAGACAGAGCTTCTACTTATTCAGCTAGACATTTCTTTATCCGCAATAAACAAATCATAGATAATGCGGATAGGGTGTTAGCTATATGGGATGGAGTTTCCAAAGGAACTGAGCATGGTATTAAATATTCTCAGAAGACAGGGAAACAAGTAATGGTTATAAAACGGAAGGGTTAATCCCCACCCCTTCTAGTTATAATGTAGCTTTCTAGTTTAGCGAAGCGATCTTGATTTTCTCTATGATGTGCAGTAGCCTCACTTTTAAAGGAGTTAATAGCTTCTTTAAAGGTGACGGCACTGACATATTCTTCTGCCACTTTCAACTCCAATACTGCAAGTTTATCACAAGTAATTCTACCTGCAACTCTACACTCTGTAATCTTTACTAGTAAGAACCTACCAAACCAAAGACCTACTGCTACTAATAGACCCGCTGCTGATATTAATAATTCAAAGAGCCAATCGGCATGGCTTGCATGTTCTATCATTTCTATTTCCCTTTATTATTTTCTTCTTTAGGCTCTAACATATTTTTAAGGAATGGCATTTTATTCAAAAGCATTTCCGTAACCTTTGGGTCATTGGGTGATAACCCATGTAGACTACTTAATACTTTACGCGTTAGTCCAACTCTATATGAAATGTTATTAGTTAATGATCTGACTTCATGGATATTATTTCCAGAGAATGTTAGAGAACCATTAATCATCTGAGGTTCTATAGAGATTCCAATCACCTTCAGTCTCTTTACGGTAGTTTTAAGGGAGTTATCATAAGCACCATTAGCCTGTCCAACAATCTCTTCTGCCTTACTTTTTGTCTCAGGGGTCAATACCTTTGCCCATTCAAGGCCTTCTGTAGAACCCCATAATTTCATTGCAGAATCATATTCTGTAACCCTACCTGAATCAGTATCCGCATTACCTATATTTACAGCAGTTAATAAATAAGAAGAATTAAACATAGTTAAATCTTCTTGAGTATTTGTCTTACCCGCTTCCAATGCTTCCGTTAACGATCTCGCTGATCCTTTCATTAGAAACTCTATAGACTCTGGACTAGCATCCATCTTGTATAGCTTTCTTTCTGTTCTGGAGATACTCATTGGTTTACCCGAATTCACTTTCTCTAATTGAAGCTGCTTTAATAACATAGTATTCTTTGTTAGAAGCATCATTTCTTTCATTAAAGGTAAATTTTTATACTTAGTCTCATTGGACATACCATCCCACATTTTCTCTGCTGCTGTTATTCCTGCCTCATTTAGTCCAGTAGTATCATAGGTTAGTTGTGCGATATTATCATTGATTATTTGTGTATTGTTTTTACCAATCTTAGCAGCAGTATCCCCCATTACGGATGCAACTATCCTTGTTTTAGAGGCATTTAATCTGTCTACTGCATTCTTTCGTAATGCTTCTGTATACTTATTACCCTGAAATTGGACAAAGAAATCATTAACTGCTTGAATTTCTACTTCATATCGCTGCTCAACTTCCTCCACTATTAGTTCTCTATTTCCCATACTAGAATTTGCTAACAAGGGCTTCGTAAGATTTCCAATATCCCTATGAAAAGCTAAAGAATTTTCGCTATCTATTGCTTGGAATCCTGATTTCCCATCTGGACCTACCTCTTTAAGAAGTGAAATCTTTTTAGTCGATTCTATGTCTTCATTTGCTACTAGCTCCACAGACTCCTGTACTTTAGACTTGTGAGTTTGTCTCTCATTTAGAGCCGCCCTCATCCCCTTATAATCCCTACTACCATCCTTCTTTAGTAGCACAGTAGTAAAGATTTTTAAATAGGATGCTTCCAGTTGAACATTCTGTCTTAATTCTTCTTTCTTAGCAGCCTTATTCTCCGCTTGTTCTATATCAACCCTATCCTTAACACCAGAAATCTTCATGTGTTTTTCAGTCTGAGCTATTATTTCATCAGCCAATGTTGGATTTCTAGCAATTTGTTTCTTCGTTAGCAGAGTAGCTTGTGCTACGTATTGGTCAACAGTAATCTTACCTTGCTTTATCATTAAAGCCAATTTTTTCTGTTCCTTACCTGCATTCTGAGTAGCCACATTAATAGATTCAACAATCTTATCACCATTGCCATCCACATTAGGACTAGTGAAAGCAGCCCACATATTATCTTTAGTCTCATAAGCAGCTTCTGCCTCTATCTCCTGTTGAGCTACCTCTTCGGGAGTAGTACCATTCATATACTTTTCAGCTAAATCTTCGTGGGCATATCTAAGATCAGCAAGAGTGAATTTCTTATGTATTCCTATACCCTGCTTGACCCCTGCTACAATACCATCACCTATTTGCTTTGCGGAACGGCCTTCTAGTTCACCATAGTTATGGTAATTAACCACCCCTGCCTGTGTTTCTTTCGCTGCACCGAAGTTTGGTTTAGATAACCTAGTATCTGCAAAATTAGCAGGTACTTTTTGTTTCTCTTTATATCTAGGCATTAGTTTAATTCCCCTTCTTTATGTGCTTTCGCTATATCACTTATTTCTTTATTGGTACTGTCTAACATTCTTTGTTGTATAATTCCCCACGGACCTTGAATCTTTCCGCCATGATAATCAAGAAGTTTTGCTAGTAGTTTATGCATCCCACTATCCCCTTCACCCATCTTTTCAATTCTGTTAACAGCCATATTAAATACATCATCCATGTCCTCTCTAGCCATATTTGGATTACCATCTAAAATAATGTCATAAAGAGTTCCTAATGTATTCATTTTACCTTCAACCAAATTACTTTCTCTATTATTAATAATCCATACTAGTTCATCAGCTAAGGTTTCAGATAAATCCTTTTTAAGTATTTCATTTTGTTTATCATTATCAACACTCAGCCAATAATCTGTTTCTTTACGAGTACGTAATCCCCATGCTCTTGCCAAGGATTCTGTTGTAGATACCTTTATCCCAATATCAAATTTATTCTTAGAAATAACTTTATGAGCAGAGTACTGTAGTATTCCCTTTGATATATTAGACCACTGAGAAGTCATTGATCCTAAAGCATCTATACTTAGCCTCAAGTTGTCCTGAGTAGTACCTCCCTTAGTTCCCCATATCCTACTTAGATCTGTCACTGTCTGCCATACACGCCCAACAGCAGACATTTGTGCTGAACGAGGCATTGAATTAGGATCATTATCCACCAGTTTATACAACTCCATGATGAAATTTCCATGCTGTACTAAATGAGGTGTAAAAGGATTAAACTTTTCAGTAAAATTAATATCTGTTTTTATGGAGTCTGGATCGTCTTCATCATAAGTAAGTAAATTTAAAAGCCTATTAGCTCTATTATCCATAAACCCGTTCTGATGTATATTCTTTAATTGTGGATATTCATTGAACCAATCAACATTTTCATCATCTGTTAGTAAATTATAAAATGATTCAAAGGCGGTTGTTGCTCCTCCAATAATTGACCCATCTCTAGCATAGTATAGATACCTAGTGGCATCTAATCTAGCACGTTGCCAACGGGTTAATATAGTTCCATTGGACTGCATAAAGTTTATAAAGATCTTATGTTGTGGGGCTGTAAACTGCATAAAGAAAGCCCAAGATCCCCGTTGTGTGGGTAGTGGGGCAGCCCTATTCATAGCACCTGCTAGTTTAAATGCCTCCACCGATATTTCTGCTCTACCTTCTGGCTTAAACCAATCAACATTTGGAAATTCTTTCTGCTTCATATCTAGAACATTATAAAACATTACTAATCTTTGACCCCGTTCCCCAACTTCAAATCCCCATTTCCTTAGTATATCAATAGGTACTGCACCTGTCTCCCACAATTCACGTAGAAACTCTTGAAGATTACTCTCACTAAGTGGGGCATCCATACTTGTTCCTGCATCTTTAATTAGTTCATGCTTAGTAAGTCCATCAAATAGACCACTCTTCTGCACCATATAATAATGTTTAAGTAAATGATCCGCACTCAACCCCGTTGATTTTGAAATCATATTTACTAATTTCATATTAGGAATATTAGCATTCTCAGAGGCTAGGAAGATGGCACGAACACTCATCATCTCTGGCGTATACCGCAAAGCACTTGGATTTACTCCTATCATTTCCCTAGCTTGTGCGCCTTGTATTAGTATTTGGGGTAATGGGGCTGTACTAATAAATATAGTAGAGGCAAAGGATCTAACATCATTCATAGGATTACCATGATGTCCAATTTTACGAATGGTATCTGGTATGCCTCTCGCAATATCCCTACTCCAAGACATGGTTTCTAAATTGAGTCTGTAGTTTAGTTTCTCAACCCAATCTGCTGCGTTCTCTGCCCCTCTCATAATCCAGAAATCTTCGGGATCTTTCAATTCCTTCTGTGTACCAAGGTAGGCATAGTTACGCCTAGCCTCTGCAAAACGAATTTCCAACTGCTCCAAAGGAATCAAAGAATCCTTTGGCATACGTATATCCTCTATTCTAACAGGAAATTTACTATCAGGAAGGAACTCTGGATATGAGGTAACAAAATCATGTTGATGTATTCTATCTATCTTATCAAAGATTTCTGTATGAGAAAGACTGCCATGTAGACTCTTCAATGAGACGTAATGATCTGCAATTCTTACGGGTTGTCCATTCGCATCTGTTAATTGTTGTTTCCCCCTCCTTCTTTCGTTTGCACCCGTTACACTAGCCAGTTCCATTGATTGAGCAAATGATTCAACCTTATCATTTCTTTCTCTACGGACTTTAAAGGTAGAGTCTGGGTTACGCTTACTAAGTTCTGCTGCGATTTCGTGTCCCTCATTAATAGTACGTGAAGCAGAAATGGTTGTCTTGAACTCCTCAAGTAAGGTTTTCTCATCTATGATCTTCTCACCATTGAGCCATGCTACTTTAGGAATCTCATCTATGTAGAAATTCTCTGTATGTTTTCTAGGCCACCATCCATCCATCGAGCGCATCACTTGATCGGGTAGAATACCTAGCCTAACTTCAGATCCAAAGGAAGCATAAGAATAGCTTCTACCATCTATAACTATCCTTTCTTTCAACTTAACTAATGTTCTATCTTTATCATTTTTAATATCATATTTACTTACAACCTTATTTCGATAATCCATTACCATCCACTTACCACTATTGATATTAGACATTGCTTCTGGAGATATCCTAGTCGTACCTATTCCCACATAGTCATTATTACCGCCCAATCTAATACCTTGCCACCCTTCATGCTCTAAGGCAACTCTTTTCTGGTTATTAGCTATTTCTTCCAATAAATTTATGTGTTTCCTACCAAGCAGGTGGGCTGAATATACATTCTGTGATTGTTTCCATGACAATAAATCAGCATACTTTGTATGTATTTCTCTAAGGGTAAAATTATTTACCCCTTCATCCATTCCCCTAGTAATCAATTCATTGAATACAATTTTTTCTTTTTTACTTCTAAGCTCTTTCTTCATTTTACTAGCATTATACTCTAGCATTTTGAACATCTGAGCCTCATTCTCTATACCCTGCATGTGCGGATGTTCTAATCTATTACTCGCACCATGCCCACTAAACCAACTTGCCAATGAAGATCTATTATATGCATTAGCAGAAATCATTCCCATCCTAATATTTTCTACACCAAGCCTACCATACGTACCTTCCCATTTTCTCTTCCATGCATGCTCTATAACCAATCCTTGATCTCTCTTAACAAATTCTAGAGTACCATGTCCTTTTAGGGACGAGTCATCTACACGATCTTGTAATTTCTTTAGTTCCTTTAGGGACTGTTTTGAAGGCTCACCATTCTTATTAACCTTGAATGTACCACCTCTAGGAGATAGATAAATATCTCTACCTTGTGTATTGTCAATACCTTGTAAAATTGGACTACTATTAGAGAATGAAAAAACTGGACCACCTTGTATCTCTGCTCTAAGATTGAGAGCCTCTGTTATGAGATCTTCTCTTTGTGTAGGATTCTGAAGATGAGGATTAACAGCATTATCATCCTTAGATATTTTAATATTATAATCCATTTCCTTTGCAGCTTCTATTATCCTCGTTGTTGTAGATAAATTAAGATTAGAATCTACTTTTAAACCTACAGATTTTGGAATGTTAGGTAAAGCTGAATCAAGTATAAGGGCTTCTATTCCCGCACCATCTGTAATGGTATCAGCTACCTTAACATCATTCTTCATTGCTATTCTAACAATTTCATTCTCTGCTGCTTTAGGATTCGCTACCTTCTGAGCTTCTGCAATACTTTTCGTAGGTACATGCTTTTTAGGAGCAGGTAACTCTTTAGATGAATTAGGTAGTCCTTTATTACGTGGTGCAGGTAGAGGAATTCCATCGGGCAGCCATTTTATATCGTCAGTTATCTTGTTAGCCCCTGCGTCAACACTAGAGGAGACACCTTCTTTAGGAGCTTCCCCACCGCCTTTAGTTGCCTTAATTCTAGCAAAGAGTATAGATAGACCTGCCCCTAATAAGGCATCAACAGTCATATTTGCCACATCAAATTGTTCTCTTTGTAACTCTGGATAACCTTTTAATACTTCATTCTGAATGGCAGTACTTAATTGACCAAAGACTGCTGTACCTGATCCATTAACAGCCATTAATTTTAATATTGATTGACTTCTATACCAAGGTAAGGCTGTTAGTATTGCTACTTCTCCTGCTCTGGTTGCTGCTGCCCAACCTCTTATAGATTCCTCTACCCCCTCTGCTTCCATTGTGGAGTAATTTATTGCTGTTCCTGCGCCCCAAGTACCTGCTATCAATAGACCATGCCTTCCCAGATAGGATAGAACTGCACTTACTATAGTTCTCGCCCCTACCGCCGGTCCTACTGGACCGGTTATTGGGAAGGAAGACATTAATGCTAGTCCTGCGCCTACTGGAAGTATTAACTCTCCTGCCCCAGAAGCTATCTGTGCGCCAGTACCTCTCCCTTTCAATCTCTTCTGTTTTATTTCAAGCAGTCTCTTGACCTCTTCCTTAGTCTCTGCTCCAAGGATCTCCATTCCCCCTGCTTCAGAAAGATTAAATGAATCTGTGAAAGAGTCTACTATATTTTCCCAATAAGGAAGAGCTAACATACTATCCACATCTTCTTCGCGGATTTTAACATCTAATTCTGTTTTACGATTACCTAATGTTTCTGATACCTCTCGCTGTTCTTCTCTAGCAGTATAACCTAAACCATCCATATTTCCTGATAGTTTATTCATATAACGCTCTTTCAATGATACAGAAACAGATCCAGTTATTAAATAATTCTGTAGTGCAGATTTCTTTAGGTTAGAGCCGAGGCTAGGATCTGATATAATACTTTCAATAGCCATTTGATCTGACTCATCATCACCTAGTGCTGCTTGTTCTGCTGCTGCATCTTCTAGATCACTTCTGCCTTCAGTGAATTGTTGATCTCTTGACTCCTCAAATTCAATATCATCTTGAGTTAGTCCCAATTCTTCTGCTGCATAGAAAGAAGCTTTCTTACTTTCAGCCAATGACTTAGGCGGTAATTTTGGTTCAGGAGGAGGAGGCAAATAGACTTCCGTATTATTATCTGGAGAAGAGATATCAATATCGCCTCCATCTTTATCCTTAATTTCTATGCCAGACAAGTCATTCATGTCCTCCTCAGTTACATCCTCCTCTGCCTTTATAAAAGGATCGGGGGCTGCCTCTGGGAACTCTTCCGGTTTCAATCCTTGATCGTCAAACTCAGGAGTAGCTACTGGAATAGGTTCTTCAGTACTAGGAACTATTTCTTCTTGGGTTATCACGCTGACATTGCCCCTTTAGCTGCTCCCATCCAACCACCACCACCTGCTCCACCTATAGCTGCTCCTGCTGCCATATCACCAAAACTACCTATACCTGACATCATTCCGGAGAAGGCTGCATGTTTAGCACCAATGCGATTGTATTTAGACAATGCATCTGCTGACTGCTGACTTAACGCAGATAAGCGATCACCAAAACCTACATACTGACTTAGTTGTCCCGTGTTCTGTCCCAATTGAGATATAATACTACCCGTAGCACCTGTAGCAGACGATGTTCCCCCCACTCTAGCTCCGGCATTAACTGTTCGGTTAATAATTTCCGCCCGTTTGACTCTAGCATCTCTTAGCTGCGCTATCTTTTCTCTCTGAACTGTTAATGCATTCTGCTTTTTGGTTACGCGTTTAGCTTCTCTATCCACCCGTTCTTTAGCTGCTAATGCTTTCTTCTGCTTCTTAGCTGCTTTCATTCCATCTATCCCACTAAATAATGATGTTATTGCACTCATTTAAATGTCCTCTCTAATAATACTGTATATCAGTGAATCTTCCATCTTCCCGCCATACAGGAAACTCTTCGCTATGATTCCTTCATACTTCATCCCACAATCCTTCGCTACCTTTATTGCTAACCTATTATGTTTAGGTAGCAATGCATATATATGATGTAACTCTGGTATATCCCTAAACCCCTTTAGTATTGCTTGTCTTGCATATACAGAAGTGAATCCTCTTTCCATTTTCATTACATCCGTTAGATGTACTTGATATGAATTGGGAGAGATAGGTATTGCTAATATTTGTCCTATTACTAATTCATCCCTCTTCATGTCTAGGAATATTGGTAGATGAGTCTGTGGTCCTTCTCTCCGTTCTAATGAGAGCATTAAGGTCTTGCAGGAGCTTCCATGAGTACTGCCCAACCTAGTAGTCTCATATCTTTTCCTGTTGAAGATTCAATCCTCAATGATAATGCTTTACCATTTCCTCTTAGTTTACTTTTCGTTACGATTACATTCTTTCCATAATCAAATGTATCACTATCACCTGTAGGTATATAGTTTCTCTTGTACCTGTAGCACTCAAAGGATGTTCCCCACTTGCCACTATTAATACTATCAGCCCAATCCCATTGAGCCTGTACCATGCAGCTTGATTGGTTGTCGGCTATTAGATCCGCACCAACTGTAGTGAACCCATCCTCAGTCCTATCTAAATACATAAATAGATAAGGAATATATTTCTTACGCATTAGATCACCAAATATATCATACCCAGTGATTAAATAACTTGAGTAAGTTAGACCTGTACTGTCTTCAGTATACCAATCTAAGAATGAAGTATTCTTATATTGTGCAATTGTAAAGTTAGTGCTTTCCGATGCAAGGAATGAATAAGTAATTGTTCTATTCGTTCTAGTTAATACTCCTACAGTAACTCCTACACCTGATCCGGCCTCTACTACATCATTCCCCACTACGATATTCTCTTGAACAGTAGATACAGTAAACCTAGGTAGCACTATGTAATCCGCAACGAAGGGACTACCTGATGCAAGAGGAGAAATTGTATTGGGGTAAAATGCTTTCAATGTTAAATCAAGTACCAATTCTCTATTATATGTATTCACATAATTATTGGTAGTGTAACCTGCGGAATCATTGAATAGCCATCTGATTCTGTTTTCTTGTTCTTCGTACATTGCTACTGCGTTCTGTACTGCTAGTGCAGGGATATCATTATAGAATCCCTGAACAGTTGTAAGTGATATTGATTGTGATGAGTATCTACCTGTAGACACATCTTGCTCTAATAGGAAAATCCCTGATCTAGACCAGTAAGCTACTGTACCATTCACTTCTACAATACTTCTAGGACTCTCTGTGCCAATGGAAGAGATCTTAGATACTTGGAATGAGGTAGCTTTAAATCCACCAGTGTCACCAAAGATTTCCCACACACCATTCTCTGAGAATACTAATAGAGAACCTTTAGTGGAAATTAATCTAACTACCTTGGAGATATCTGGGATTTGAATAGTACCCCCATCAGTATCAATAACATCATTAATATCTTCTGAGGTTGGATCAGCAGAAGTATAGCACTTAGCTAAAGCAGCAGTAGCCGAAGCTACTTGGGTAAAGAATAGAAATCCTGAATAGTATGGGGACTCATCATCACCACCAGTAATTGAAGAAGTTATGCCTGAATAGAATACTCTTCCCGCATAGGTGGCAATGGTTGAGAAGTTTCCATTCTCTTTATCAGTAGTTAGTGCAGCAATACCACTCTTAGTAATTCTAGAAGCACCACGATGGAGAGCATCAATAACATATCTACCTTTAGGGGCAGGTGCGTTATCAGTAGAGGCTCTATCCATAAATGTTGGATTGTACTTCTCGAAGGTAGCGGAATCTGTTGTGTCTGCTTCCTTACCAAATGTCCACACATCAGCATTACTTGGGTACTCAGCGAGGGTTGTGAATGTACAATTTATTGCATCAGATCCACAAGTAGATATAATCTTTGGCGACCACCCTTGATTTCTTAGATTATAAAAATGTGCATCAGCCAGAGTCGTAGGTCTTTCATCAAACTCTAGCCCATCATCAATGCCCCACGTATCTCTAATCTGAATAGTAATAGATGTTTGTGAAACTACATCAGTTACACTATTATAAGTTAGTAGTACTGGATCATCTATATCAGCAGAAACAATTACTACATTATTATTAATTGTAGTTGTTTGGATATCTGAATTGGCAAGTCCTGTTATGACAAGTCCATTACCACTATTTAAAAACTCAGTAGTAGGAGATGGATTTAATAGATTGATAAACCAAAGTGTATCATAAGATCTAACGATCCCAATCATCTTGGTTGTATCCCCATCAGGACTATTCCAGTGATGTAGACTCTGCCTAGAACTCTGCAACTGAAGCTCAGTATGTCCTGTAGCTTTCTTTACATAGTTAGTTTCATAGTCCACTCCTAACCGGCGAGATCGTCTACCTGTTCTCTCAAGAACAAAGTTGTCTTCGTCTACGGATGCACTCTCTGGAAATGTCAGAGCCGTTGCTTCAGTAACTAGTCCCTTAACGAAATTATTATGTTGTTTTTCGGAACTAGCTTTTGCCATTAGAATGCTCTTCTATTTCTACTTGCTTAAAACCTTCCTCCTGCCTTGTACGTTCCTTCCACATATTAAATGCTTTTCGTGCAATATAATCAGCAGTAAACAATCCCTGCAATTCTGCGGGTAGTATTCCTCCACTATTCCATTTAAAAGTTAGTAGCGGTGATTTAGGATCTACGTTCAAGTGAAGTTCTTTTCCTGCTGCTGTTGTGTGCATTAACATTTATTTTTTCCTTTTCTTTTTTGGTATACCTACTTGGTTAGTAAATACATCAAATTCTTCTTGCTTTTCTTGATCCTGTAGGTATTCGGCTTCCGCATATTTTCCTGCCTTTAATGCCTTGTGAGAACGTTCTCTAGTGCTTAGATAAATACGTTCTTTAGCTGCTACTTTCTTCTTCTTAATTTTCTTTCTTAACTCACTTACAGAAGGTGGGCCTTTTTTCTTTACAGAAGAAGTAGTTTTCTTTGCGGGGGTTTTAGTTGCTGCCTTTTTCTTAGCTACGGGTTTTTGCGCTGCTTTTTTAGCTTTCATCTTAGCTGATTCTTCCCTAAATATTCGATCCTCTATAGCTTTCCCACGCGCTATTTGTTTCTTAATAGCAGCCTTCTGTTTTTCAGTTTTCATTAGTATTTTTTCCCTTTTCTTCCGTAATCACCAAAGGCGATTCCGTTACTTACTCTGAATGCCTCTTGGGACATTCTACGTCTTTGTATCTGAGATTGTGCTGCTGCAATTGGATTGTCACTTTGTTTTAGTATTACAAACGAAGCGGTCTTTGAGTCAGCTAACAGATAACTAAAAGCTTGTTGCGGTAAATCTGGAACGAAAGTATTGGTAGATGTCCAAGTTGGTTGCACCTTACCAAAGCATTGTGACTTACTCTGTTGCATATTACTAGTATCAATTGCTGAATCATAAGAATCAAATATTAAATTAGATTCATCAAATGAAGTGTAGTATGTTGGAGCTACATCATTCTTGATATTTAAAGTAACACCAGTAGCATCTGTAACAATGTCTACATCTGTTGCATTACTCTTTCTAACAGCAACTAGATCTACAAACTCTTTAGGAGTCTTGTATGCTATGTCTATATATTTATCAAATGCATCGCCTACTTTCTTAACATTGTATTTAACCCATTCAACATCTATGGTGCTGTCTGGTATCTTCATGTGTGTAGGTCTAGCAGCAGTAGCTGCTTCTAGCTGAATGAACTGCTTCA
>Ga0308021_10001109_pt1 | contig 12311 bp, 13 predicted proteins | sample Neamet351_FD_201296 | JGI IMG/M metagenome (GOLD analysis project Ga0308021, IMG submission 201296) | Marine microbial communities from water near the shore, Antarctic Ocean - #351 | ecosystem: Environmental > Aquatic > Marine > Unclassified | place: Southern Ocean | collected 2014-10-02
TACACTGGCGGCATTGCGCAATGCGTCGGCGAATGAATTCGTAGGCAGCCTTGTAATAGCCAATGTCGATAACAGCTCACTGGTCAGGGAGAGTGACCTTGTTTTTCTGACCCGTGCCGGTGCAGAAATTGGGGTGGCATCGACCAAGGCGTTTACCTCCCAGCTTCTAGCATTTCTTATGCTGACAGTGGTTTTAGGACGGCGCGGGACTATGGCGGAGCAAAAGCAGCAGGAGGTTTCCGCTGCCCTGCATGACCTTCCGGACTATGTAAGCCAAACATTGCAATTGGACCCAGTTATCGAAGCGCTCGCTGAATCATTTATCTCCAAGCACCATGCCCTGTTCCTAGGGCGAGGAGTTCTCTACCCTATTGCGATGGAGGGGGCGCTTAAACTTAAGGAAATTTCCTATATACATGCCGAAGCTTACCCCGCTGGTGAACTAAAACATGGACCATTGGCGCTGGTAGATGCCGACATGCCTGTCGTGGCGGTTGCCCCCAACGATGAACTGTTAGAGAAGCTGAAATCCAACCTGGAAGAAGTGCGCTCTCGTGGCGGTGAGCTCTATGTTTTCGCCAGCCGGGAAGCAGGGTTCAAAGACTCTCCTCGCGTACATGTTATGTCTATGCCTAGCTGTCCGGAGGTGTTAATGCCTATTGTGTACACGGTAGCGCTGCAGTTGTTGTCTTATCATGTGGCAGTGCAGAAAGGCACGGATGTTGATAAGCCGCGCAATCTGGCAAAATCGGTCACCGTTGAATAGGTTAACTGGGGGGTTAATGCCCACCCCTCTAACCCAAACCACCTCAATCCTTTCGATACTTCGAAACTGCTATTTTTAGTTTAGACTTAGTGACTGATGTAACTAACTTGTCTATTAAATAGAAAAGATGCCTAAAAAGTGAGTAAAGTTAAGATATGAGAGAAAGAATAATCCCAACAATGATGTTTCGTGATGCTGAAAAAGCGATTGAGTGGCTGTGTTCAGTGTTTGGATTTGAACGAAAGTTAGTTGTCCCAGGAGAAGATGGAAAAATAGTACATGCGCAACTAGTTTGTGGAGACGCAATGATTATGTTGAGTGATGGAAGTGGACATAATGAAGATAATTACGGACACCTCAATAGGACTCCAAATGAAATAGAGGGTTACAACACTGCCGGATTCTATATGTATGTAGAAAAAATAGATGCACACTATGAAAAGGTTAAGTCTGCTGGAACGGAAATAGTTTTAGATAATGTTGATCAGGATTATGGAGGTAGGGGATATACCTGTAAGGATTTAGAAGGGCACCTCTGGAGTTTTGGTTCTTACAGTCCCTGGGAATAGTTGCATAGGATGAAACCCCCATCCTTTCACCTCAGATACCCCCACATTTCAAAAGTCCTTCCATTCGGTTTAGACTCTAAGTCACCCATTTAGATAAAGTTGAATTAGAGGTGTTTCACTATGAATAACAAAATACCACCACCCATTATCACTTTGATATGTGGACTGGGCATCTATCTCTCTAGGTCTCTGTTTCCAACATATAACTACATCTCGACTGATATGATCGGATTGTCATTTTTACTGCTCGGACTAAATACTTTAGTCATAGCGGTTTTGTCCTTTAAGAGACAAAGCACTACTGTTAACCCACTTCAACCTGAAAAAGCATCCTCATTGGTTGTCTCGGGCATCTTTAAGTATTCTAGAAACCCAATGTATTTAGGTATGCTATTAATTTTGATATCGATGACAATAAAATTTAATTTTATTGGAGGCATCTTAATTATTTTTGCGTTCATTGCTTTTATTACAAAATTTCAAATTATTCCTGAAGAGATTGTACTGGAGAGGTTGTTCGGAGACGAATTTACTCGTTATAAGAAAAAAACAAGAAGATGGATTTAAGATGCAAGAAAAACATATTAAGTTTTATATGAGATTTCACAAAGAATTTCAGAACAAGAAATCAAATTCTCTGTTCGAACTGAATCAGTCACGGTGGAATAATTTTACAGGTAGGTTTTTTTAAAATATCAAAATGAGTAATGTCTTGAAATGGTTTTCTTCTGTAATTGTTTTTAATATCGTCCTTATTGTTTGGTTAGGTTTTGTTGAAAACAGCAATGAAAGTCTAATGTTGTGGGCAAGGCATACAGCACGTATTTCATTTGCTTATTTTCTGCTTAGTTTTAGTGCTAGTTCTTTACATTATTATTTTCCTAATACTTTAACCAAATTTATTAGGCATCAGAGGAGGTACATTGGGTTATCTTTTGCGTTAGCACATACAGTTCATCTAGTTGCTTTGACTTCTTTTTTTATTGTTATGGAAGAAAATCCGGGCATTGTCACACTTATTGGTGGAGGTTTGGGGTATGTATTAGTTTATGCAATGGCACTGACATCAAACGGCAACGCAGTAAAAAAACTTGGATTAAAACGATGGAAACAAATTCATTGGTTCGGTGCTAATTATATTGCTGTAATTTTTGCATTCGCTTATGTTGGTAAATTGCTTAATGGGCAACTTAATGGAAGTGATTATGACTACCTTACTTTTTCTCTAATAGTAGGTACTATTTTTATAGTTTTTATTTTAAGGATAGGGTATTTCTTGAAATCAAAGAATTCGACTGTTTCAAATTGAACCTAGAAACTTCTTTTTCCAAAAAAGGAACCCTATTCTTAAAATGATTGTGCAATTGGTTCGTGGTAATCTTTACCGAGAATTTTAAATAATGAGCAGCATGGATAGTTTTGGCAGATAAACGACCTATTTCCACTACTCTGTCACCGTGGAGTGACGGGGTTTGATGCACTTAAAACCGTACATGCTTTAAGTGCATCCGCCTTCATAGGAGACTTTATCTTACGCCGCGGGGCCCCTGTGTAATGTGCTTGGAATTACTTGGGATTTGCGGCTTTGTATTCTCGAATGGCAGAATTGAACGCGCCGGCTACTGACTCTTCTGCAGAAACGGCTTGATTATAGTTATCCAAAGACTCATCGAGGAGCTTCTGTCCGGCTTCTTTTTCTTTCCCTTTGCTCTGTGCGACTTCAGTCTCCGCGTCTTTGATACGAGCTTCCACGCATGACATATACTCGATATTAGTCGTCTGGAAAGATTTTACTGCTTTTTGCCCGGTAATCATTTGATCCATTGTGGAGCTGGCTCCATCGGGAATAGTTGGAGCAGCGGGGTTTACACACTCAGCAGCACCGGCAAGGGAAGAGCCAAGTATCAGGCTTAGTGCGGTTACATTGATAAGGTTCATATGCGTTTCCTTTATTGTTGTTTGCCAACCCAGAGGGGCGACAAGTGATAAGTCTGTGCCAGTTGAAGTGCTATTTTTTCAGCAATTTCCTTGTTGGGCAAGTCTAATACACGTACACGGTAGTAGAGCGTTCCCTTTTTCTCCCCTGATACGACGGAGACGTTCCATGCATCCACTGATAACCTGGATGCCCAACGCTTAGCTGTGGCTTCGCTTTTATACGAACCGAAGTTTACAAACCAGACACCCTGCATGGTTGCGGGATGGGCAGCAGCTTCACTTTTGGTTCGATTAAGCTCTTCATACAACCCAGTAATTTTGCTTTGTAACAACTGTATCTGAGCTTGTAGATCTTCGTTGTAAGCCTGCAGACTTCGTTGCGCCTGTCTATCTTGGGCTACTTCGCGGTTGCTGGTCGTCGTGGCGAGCTTCGCTGTGAGCAAACGCACCTCTCTTTGCATCTCTAGGCGCTGCTCCAATACGCCGTACCCGCCCGCCGCTAAAACTAACAGTGCGATGATACCCGCGGCGAATAACCCTGGGGGCCAAGGCTGGCTGTATTCATCGTCTTTATCTTCACTGTTCATAGAGCTAAAGCTTAACAGAGGTACCCTTTGTTTTGGCGAGAAGTTTTTGAGCAATTTAGTGCTCAATTAGTGTCGGTGCCTGTGAGCGAAGGGTACAAACAGGTAAGATGCTACGATGGACGTATCAGATATTCTCTCCTCACTGAATGAAGCTCAGCGGGACGCTGTGGCGGCGGAACCCGGCAACATGCTCGTGCTTGCCGGCGCGGGCAGCGGTAAAACGCGTGTGCTGGTGTATCGTATAGCGTGGCTTATTCGTGCACACGACTTCTCCCCGTTCTCTATTCTTGCCGTGACCTTTACCAACAAAGCCGCAAAGGAAATGCGCAGCCGAGTAGAGCAGATGTTGCAAATTCCTGTGCATGGAATGTGGTTAGGTACATTTCATGGGCTGGCACACCGCCTGCTAAAGGCGCACTGGAAAGAGGTTGGTTTGCCGCAGAACTTTCAGATTCTTGATAGCGATGACCAGCTACGCCTGGTGAAGCGTATTTGTAAGGAACTGCAGCTTGACGATGGTCGCTGGCCACCCCGCCAGGCCCAGGGATACATTAATACCCAAAAAGACGAAGGCCTTCGCTCGCACCATATTGAGGCCGTGGGCGGAGACTTTTACCAGCAGACCATGCTGGGGATCTACCGAGCCTATGAGGCGGCCTGTGAGCGTGCAGGCATGGTCGACTTTGCAGAGCTGTTGCTGCGTGCACATGAGCTGTGGCTGAAAAATCCTTCTGTGTTACAGCATTACCAAAGCCGCTTTGCGCAAATTTTGGTGGATGAGTTCCAGGATACTAATACCATTCAATATGCCTGGTTGCGAGTGCTCGCGGGGTCGACAATCCCTATCGTCGCCGTGGGCGATGACGATCAATCCATCTATGGTTGGCGCGGCGCAAAAATTGAGAATATTCAGCGCTTTACCGATGATTTCAAAGACACTAAAACCGTGCGTCTGGAGCAGAATTACCGCTCCACTCAAACTATTTTGCGGGCCGCTAACGGCATTATCACCAATAATTTTGGCCGACTGGGCAAAGAGCTCTGGACAGCGGGTGACGAGGGCGACCCTATCACTTTGTACGCGGGGTTTAACGAGCAAGATGAAGCGCGATTTATCGTTGAGCAAATTGGTAAGTGGCTGGACAATGGCAACACCCGAGATTCTGTAGCAATACTGTATCGCTCCAATGCCCAATCGCGAGTGTTGGAGGAAGCCCTCATACGGCAGGGCGTTCCTTACCGGATATACGGCGGCCATCGGTTTTATGAGCGTATGGAAATTCGTAATGCACTGGCTTATCTGCGCCTGCTGGTAAATCGCGCCGATGACGCGGCATTGGAGCGGGTGATTAACACGCCAACCAGGGGAGTCGGCGGGAAAACGCTGGAGGTTGTGAGGGAGTGTGCACGTCATCGCGACATTTGTCTGTGGTTGGCTATAGAAGCCGTTATTAACGAAAAACTATTACCTCCCCGGGCCTTAAAAGCGCTGGAAGGCTTTACTGTTCTGGTTAATGAATTGGACTCCGGTACCGATGAAATGACCCTGGAAGACTTGGTGGAGCATGTTGTGGAGGGGGGCGGGCTACTAGATTTTTTCAAAAAGGAAAAAGGAGAGAAAGGTCAGGCACGGGTGGAAAACTTGGAGGAGCTGGTGGTTGCTGCCAAGCAGTTCCAATATCAGGAGGAAGAACTCTCACCGCTGCAACAGTTCTTGGATAACGCCGCTCTGGATGCCGGAGACGGGCAGGCGGCAGAGCACGAAGACAGCGTTCAAATGATGACATTACACTCGGCCAAGGGGCTAGAGTTTCCATTGGTATTTCTAGCGGGTGTGGAGGAAAACCTGTTTCCGCATCGCATGTCTCTGGAGGAGCCGGGGCGCTTGGAAGAAGAGCGTCGCCTCTGTTATGTTGGCATTACTCGCGCGATGCAGAAGCTGGTCATCACCTATGCTGAAACTAGGCGTATGCACGGCAGTGAAAATTTCAATGCCCCCTCTCGCTTTATTCGAGAGATACCGGCAGACCTGATACAGGAAGTGCGACTGAACTCCACTGTGACGCGGCCAGTCAGTAGCCTCTCTCAGGTAGAAGTACCTGACACAGGCTTGAACCTGGGCCAGCGGGTTTATCACCAGCTGTTTGGCGAAGGCGTGGTGTTAAACTTTGAAGGACGCGGGGGCAATGCCCGGGTAGAGGTCAATTTTGATAATGAAGGCAGCAAATGGTTGGTGGTGCAATACGCCAAGCTGCAACTCATCTAGAAAAGAGAACTACATGACAAAAAATACTAACTCGGGGCGATACATGCCAATGATAATTTTATCGTTGGTTGCGGCATTGGTCACGGTGTTGGCCCTGTGGGCCACAGATCGGGCTAGGATAAATACAGGGGGAGATAAAATTGCCAATGTCCCTACTTCGGCAGCCGAAAATACTAAAGTTCACTGGAAGATAATCACCACTTGGCCGAAAAACTTTCCGGGACTGGGAGCGGCTGCGGAAAATTTTGCCACTATGGTAGACGAAATGAGTAACGGGCGCCTTACGGCCAAGGTTTACGGCGCAGGAGAAATTGTACCGGCCTTCGAGGTGTTTGATGCAGTGTCCCAGGGCGTAGCGGACGCCGGGCACGGCGCCGCCTATTACTGGAAAGGCAAAGTGCCCTCTTCGGTCTTTTTTACCGCGGTGCCTTTTGGTATGAATGCTCAGGAGATGAACGGCTGGTTAGAGCGCGGTGGCGGTTTGGAGTTATATAGAGAGGCCTATGCCCCCTTTAACCTGATTCCACTGGTAGGGGGCAGCACAGGGACACAAATGGCTGGCTGGTTTAATAAAGAAATCAATTCGCTAGAGGATCTTAAAGGGCTCAAGATGCGCATTCCTGGACTGGCAGGCGAGGTTTTTAACAAGGTGGGAGGCATTTCTGTGCGTATCCCCGGTGGAGAACTGTATACCTCACTGCAGACCGGTATTATTGATGCGGCGGAATGGGTGGGCCCCTATAACGACCTCGCCTTCGGGCTCTATGAAGTTGCGCAGTACTACTATTACCCGGGCTGGCACGAGCCTGGTGCCATGTTGGAGTTTATTGTGAACAAACAATCTATGCAGGCATTACCTGCAGACTTGCAAGCCATTGCCGTCGCGGCAACACAGGCTTCGAACCAGCTGATGCTGGATGATTTTACGGCACGGAACAATCAGGCATTACGCCAATTAGTCGATGATCATGGGGTCAAATTACGTCGTCTGCCAGATGATGTGTTGATTGCGCTTGCCAGAGCCAGCGAGGAGGCTATACAAGAGCTGATAGCCGCAGACCCCATGTCTGCCAAGGTTTATGCGTCGTACAAGGCATTTTATGATGGCGTTAGAGCCTACCATCATATTTCAGAGCAGGCATATATTAATGCCCGGGATGTAGCGATAGATGCCCTAGAAAAACATTAGCCGTGGCTTTGAATGCAACAGTGGCGCCTGTGCTGCTTAGGAGCGAATCTCACGGGTTCGACCAGACTTATCTATGGCCACAAAGACAAACTCGCCTTCCGTAACCTTAATGGGTTCACCGTCGTGTTGGGAGTTGATCCACACTTCAACCATGATGTGAATTGAACTGCGGCCAATATCTAAAATATCTGCATAGCAGCTAACCACGGCTCCCATGTGCACAGGCGTAAGAAAGGCCATGCGATCGATCGCCACAGTAGCGACTCGGCCTCCGGCCACATCGCCTGCTGCGATAGCGCCGGCAATGTCCATCTGAGAGAGTAACCAGCCGCCAAAAATGTCGCCATTGGCATTGGTGTCTTTAGGCATGGCGAGGGTTTGCAGTGCGAGATCCCCTTGTGGCGTCGGTGCAGAGTTAATATCTTGCATGGGAGTTAAACCTGATTTTTGTGGGTTGTGGAGCGTTAGTGTTTTACCGCTGAGGGCAACCATGTGGCCAGAGGAGGCCAAAGCCATAAAGTGGCAAGTACCATAAGCTGGATAATTATAAAGGGAATAACGCCTCGGTAGATAGCACTGGTTGACAGTGAATCAGGGGCAACACCACGCAGGTAGAACAGCGCAAACCCAAATGGTGGAGTCAGGAATGAGGTTTGCAGGTTTAGCGCTATCATAATGCCCAGCCAGACAGGGTCCACGCCCATAGTCAGTAAAATAGGCCCGACGATGGGAACAACGACAAAAGTTATTTCAATAAAGTCGAGAATAAAGCCAAGTAGAAAAATCGCCAGCATCACAATGAAAGTTGCACCCATTACGCCGCCAGGCATACCTAAAAAGAACCCCTGTATTAGTTCTTCACCACCAAAGCCCCTGAACACTAGCGAGAAAACAGCTGCCCCGATTAGAATCATGAAAACCATACCGGTTGTCTTCATGGTGTTTATCACGGCGTCTGAAAGCAGGGCCAAGCTCATCTGGCGTTTTATAATGGCTAAAATCAGGGCGCCGATAGCGCCCACGCCAGCGGCCTCTGTGGGTGTTGCGGCACCGGCGAGAATAGAGCCAAGCACAACAGCGATGAGCACCAGAGGCGGCAGAAGGCTGTTTCTTATTTCCTGGGCGCCAATGCGCTCGGTATTGGCTGCCGGCGCAGACTCCGGCTTCAGCATGGCGTAAATCAACAGGTAGGCAATGTAGAGCGCAACTAGCAACAGTCCTGGCAATAAAGCGCCCAGAAATAAGTCCCCAACAGAAACTGTCTTGGGGGTGAAGATATTCATACTTAATTGAGCCTGCTGATAGGCGTTAGAAAGTACGTCCCCAAGTAAAACCAGAGCGATAGAGGGGGGGATTATCTGCCCTAGTGTCCCTGTGGCGCATATTGTGCCGGCGGCAAGAGATGGGCTGTATCCGCTGCGCAACATACTGGGAAGAGATAGCAAGCCCATGGTCACGACAGTGGCGCCTACGATGCCGGTGCTTGCGGCCAACAACATACCCACGACGACGACCGAAACCCCCAGCCCACCACGCAGGCCGCCAAAAATCTTGGCCATACTGCCCAGTAGCTCTTCGGCAACTTTGGACTTCTCTAGAATAACGCCCATGAGAATAAACAGAGGCACGGCTATTAGGGTAGAGTTGTTGATCGTTCCAAACAGTCTGCCAGGAAGGGCCGATAAAAAATCAGCATCAAAATTACCCGCGAGGATACCACCTACAGCAAAGACCAGAGCGGTACCCGCGAGGGTAAAAGCCACGGGGTATCCCAGCATAAGGAAAAGGCACACTGCACAGAATAAAAATAATGGCAGATAGGCGACCATCAAGCCTCACCCTCCACCAGAAACAGTGCATTGCGCAGTACTTCTGCCAGCCCCTGACAGAACAGACTGATCGCCATCAGCGGCACCAGGCTCTTGAGCAAAAACACAGCGGGTATTCCGCCTGCCTCAGGAGAGCTCTCCCTGATAGCCCATGACTCTGTCACGTAACTCCAGCTTATGCCGAGAATGTATGCGCACAAGGGAAGGAGAAATATGATTCCTCCCAGGCCATTTATCCAGGCCTGAGTGCGCGTACTGAAGCGTTGGTAGAAAATATCTACTCGCACATGGCCTCCCTCTTTCAGCGTGTAAGCAGCGCCCAACATAAACAGCGCACCGTGCATGTATATGACCGCTTCTTGAGCTGCGATTGAACCAATGTTAAAGCCGTAGCGCAGCAATACGATGAGGGCAGTGAGCGCTGCCATTGCGAGACACAACCAAGCCAAGATTCGCCCGCTATAGTCGGTAAATGCATCGATATAATCCACGATGGCGCTCAGCAAAGGCATGGCAATGAAGTCTTTTTGATTATTTGCAGGAAGGGTATCATAGCTGCCTTGTGAGCGCGCTCAAAGTGCGCGCCCAGAGTCTATCCTTATTGGAGCCCCGACAATGATTACAGTCATTTCCCCTGCAAAAACGCTGAATTTTGAGCTCCCCGGCACAACCCGCAAATCTTCCTCACCCGAATTTCTCTTGCGCTCCGGTGAACTGATTGAAGATGCCAGAGCAATGAGTCCTGAGGACATTCGCGCACTTATGGGTGTGAGTGACAAGATCGCCCAGCTAAACCACCGGCGCTTCATGAATTGGAGTGCACCTTTTGATCTGGACAACGCAAAGCAAGCCATTTTTGCTTTCCAGGGTGATGTTTATACCGGCCTTGAGGCCGACACACTCAGTTTCAAGCAACTAAATTATGCCCAACAACATCTGCGTATCCTGTCTGGGCTCTATGGGTTGCTGCGCCCCTTGGATTTAATGCAGGCATATCGACTCGAAATGGGTCTCAAATTTGCCAACCGCGTAGGAGCCAATCTTTATCATTTTTGGGGAGATCAAATCAGTGACGCCCTAAATGCGCAGTTGAAGAAATTAAAGCAGGATGTCTTGGTCAACCTTGCGTCCAATGAATACTTCAAAGCGGTGCGTTCGAAAAACCTGAATGCGGAGGTGATCACGCCTATCTTCAAAGATTTAAAATCGGGGAAATATAAGATAATCAGTTTTTATGCGAAAAGAGCCAGGGGTGAAATGGCGCGGTATATTATCGAAAATGAGATAGAAGACCCCGCCGACCTGAGAAAATTCAAAAATAGCGGCTATAAGTACAACAAAGCTGAGTCTACGGCGAGAGAGCTAGTGTTTACTCGAGATACACCCCCGAATTCCAAATAGAAGGTGCCACATATGGATGAAGAGAAAGTCCTTAGCGTCCTAATTATCGGCGCGGGAATGTCTGGAATTTGCATGGGCGTAAAACTACAAGAGCGGGGCATCAATGATTTTTTGATTATAGAAAAGTCTCCCGAGGTTGGCGGCACCTGGTATGACAATAGCTATCCAGGTGCCTGCTGCGATGTGGCCTCGGTCCTTTACAGCTACTCATTCGAGCCGAACCCCAATTGGACCCGCGTTTTCTCACCGCATAACGAGATCCAGGCCTATTTTTCCCATTGTGTGAAAAAATATGGCTTGGATGCACACATCTGCCTGAATACGGAGGTGAAAAGCGCACGCTTTGACCAATCGACAGGTGTTTGGCTGGTAGAGCTTGAAAATGGAGAGCAACACAGAGCTAAAAGTCTGGTGAGTGGCCTCGGCCAGCTCAATCAACCTCACGCTCCCAAATTTCCCGGGGCCCGATCGTTTACGGGAGAGAGCTTTCATTCGGCCCGATGGCGTCACGACATTGACCTCACCGGCAAGCGCGTGGCCGTCATCGGCAACGCCGCCAGTGCACTGCAGTTTATCCCTAAGATAGCGGAGCAAGTGGAGCAGCTCACGGTCTATCAGCGCAGTGCTAACTATGTGATTAAGCGTGATGACCGCGACTATACCGCGCAGGAAAAAGCCCGCTTCAAGCGTTATCCCTGGCTGCAAAAATTGTATCGGCTAAATATGTATTTGCGAGCCGAGATGATTGTTTATCCAGCGATGCGAGCTAAAAGCTGGGTTCGCAGTTTCTATGAAAAAGCGACCAAAGCATATCGAGAGGAAGTCATTACCGACCCGGAGCTGCGGCGTAAGTTAACACCGGATTATCTGGTGGGGTGCAAGCGTCTCCTGGTGTCAGACGATTATTTCCAGGCGTTTACCCGCTCCAATGTTGAGCTGGTGACATCGCCTATTACATCGATATCAGCCGGTGGTGTAGAGTCAGAAGATCAGGTTTCACGCCCAGCCGATGTTATTATTTACGCCACAGGCTTTGAGGCAACCAAATTTTTGTCTGGCGTGGATATTTATAGCAGTGGCGGAGTGTTGCTGCACGATACCTGGGCACAGGGGGCGGAGGCCTACCGAGGAGTGAGTGTGGCAGGCTTTCCAAACTTCTTTATGCTGTATGGGCCAAATACCAACCTGGGAAGCAATTCGATCATATTTATGGTGGAGCGTCAGGCGAACTATATTGTGCGATGTGTGGATAAAATTCTCTGCCATAAACTTATTAGTCTGGATGTCAATAAAGCTGTTATGCGAGCATATAATGACCGCATGCAGGGTGAATTGGCCAAGACTGTGTGGGTGGCCAGTTGTGACAGTTGGTACAAAAATGAAGCGGGAAAGGTGGTGAATAACTGGCCCCGCTCTACCCTCGCCTACTGGTGGCATATGCGCAACTCGGATTTCACCGACTTTGATATGCGAGCTTAGCCCGGGAGTAGAAGCTCAGAGCTTGGTTTTGAAGGGCAGCTGCGCAGTCGTTTGCTGCAGATACTGCTCAATGTGAGCCCGCTCCTCTACAGTGAAATCTGCAATGGCCTGGGAGAAACCCGGGTCTGCAATCCAGTGGTTTGAATAGGTTTTCACCGGTCTGAAGCCGCGCTGTATTTTGTGTTCGCCCTGTGCGCCCGGGTCAAATTTCTTTAGGCCATTGTCGATACAGTACTCTATTCCTCGGTAATAACAGGCCTCGAAGTGCAGATAGTCGTATTCACGGA
>Ga0308021_10001111_pt1 | contig 12304 bp, 10 predicted proteins | sample Neamet351_FD_201296 | JGI IMG/M metagenome (GOLD analysis project Ga0308021, IMG submission 201296) | Marine microbial communities from water near the shore, Antarctic Ocean - #351 | ecosystem: Environmental > Aquatic > Marine > Unclassified | place: Southern Ocean | collected 2014-10-02
GCAAATTACGATGTATCCGTCCGGGGCCGAGCTCGCAACATCAGCGCGCAGGCACAGCAGGAGGAGGACGCAAAAAAAGTGTACCGATTTAAACGGGAACTAGCCGCGACGCGTTTTCGGCCACGCTTTGAGAATGGGCAAGCGGTAGCCACGCAGGGCTTATCGCGAGAATATGTGCTGTATGATTAGGCGTTTTCAATTAACAGTAGGGCCCCTTGGGCCTTAATGCCGTCACTTTCCACCTGCCAGTTGAACAGTTCTGCAAAGTGCGTTTCTATGCAGTGAGCGGCCACGACAAGAAATGGCGCACGCTCTGGATCGGCGATAAGTATTCGTTTAACTCCCGCCTCAACCGCTCTGTCCACCAAGGTATTGACCCTGTGTGCCAGCTCGTCCCAAAAACAAATATCTGCAGCGATAAGCATGTCAAATTTTGACAGTTGGCTGACGCTAAGGTGCTCAAATTTTGATACCAATGGCGTGGTGGTTACACCATTGAGCTGTGCAACTGCATCGAGATAGGGGTAGACATTGGGGTCGGCATCCACAGATGTGACATCAGCTTGCAGATTTTGGGCGCACCAGATACCAGAAATGCCCCAGCCGCAGCCGACATCGATAATGCGATTACAGTGTTCAGGTGGATGTTGTTGCAGGTAATCTATTAGCAGGCAACTTGACTTCCATAACTTATTTCCGTGAATGGAGGGCTGCAGGTCCCTACGTTTAACACGCCGAATAGCGGGATGGGAGCTGGTGGGCATCGTTACGCCAGCAAAGTCGTGCGCAATGGGGGGTGTTTTTGCACTCAAAGGGCTTTCCTACAATTTTGGGTTTAGCCAGATAGGAGAGGTCCAGGCCCGCTCCTGTATAAACGGAGAATAAAATGGTTGAGTGCTTTCGTCCATACAGCAATTGCTATAAACCTCGCCAAATACCCAGTCGTCCTGCAGCTGCGCCGTTTTCTGCGCCGCCAATGTAGAGCAGTTTTGTGCAAACGGATTGACGCCGGCAGCCTGGCATTGGCGCGTGCTCCAACGGCAGCTCTGATTCTCCAGCACGCGTACATAATAGAATGCGCTCTGCCGGGAATTGTACTGTGGGTCGTGCCATACGGTGCAGAGGTTTTTATAGCCGCTGCCGGTTACCTCGCAGGTGTTGTGGTCGACGCCCCCGTTAGTGTGAGCTGAGCCGGCCACATCGAAAACTTTTTCATGAGTGTTGCCCTGATCGTCTAGCCAGCCCTTTATGATCTGTACGCGCTGTAGGTCGGTACCGGGGTGGCCCTCCAGGCCTGGATCTTTGGACGCACTAACTAAAAAAGCAGGGGATTGGGGCGTAGCGGACAGTTCCCCGCCCATGGCGACGCCTAGGGCGTAGACTTTCTCGATCATTTGCGGATCTTCACACAGGTTCTCGTCCAGCTCTTCTGCGGCAAAAAAACGTACGATGGGCCGCGTCCCACTGGTGGCATAGGTCTCTTTGTTGCGCATGCCTTGAAAAATAGCATCTCTAGAGTTTTCTTGCGCCCAAACTACCGCCAGACCGCCGGGGTTATCTAGAAAATGGTCCTGCAAATTCCGGTAGCCTGAGTCCCGCCTGCCCAAATGCCCCAAATAGTTGTCTTCTTCGGCGCCGCCCGGTGTTGCGCTGTGCGTGTCGGTGCTGCCGATAAACCCCATTTTAAAGGGGTTGGTGCCGGTGTCACTTTCCAGTTTCAGGCCATCTTTAAGTACATTACGCACCATGTTGCGGCGCCCGAAGTCGTCGACTGAAACTGGCTCACCCACTTCAGAGCGCATTTCACCGTAGACGGTTCCAAGCATGGCCAAGTTGTCCGATGGCGCTTGTTCAAAGGTACAAAGCTCATCCTCAGTGGCAACACCGCGGCCCAGTAGACGGTCGAAACGACATTCGCTGGACGCTTTATGTTGTACCAATTCCACTAATGGCTCAAAGAACAGTCGGTCTTTGGCCTGCTTTTCGTTCAGTGGGTCTGGGAACATTAATCCCCGGCTTAAATTTGAGTTGTGTGGGATGGACATCACGTCACAGCCGGCATCGCCCTCAATACACTCTTCACGCAGGCGTCGCCACAAATCGGGGAAATTTTTCGAGCCGGTGTCGTAGGTTGAAATGGCCTGCGCTGTCACTTTCTCATTGCGAAAAATGACATTCCTGTGCAGGTTGGAATAGCTGGGCGCATCGGTGTATTCATACGCTACAAATGTGGTGAAACTGCAGTCGCTGCTACGGTCATAGTGCGCCTCCGCCGCTTCTTGAATGCGCACCCATGCCGCTTTGTGTGCCGCGTCGCAGTCATCCAACGAGCATACAAAGGACTGTTCTGTTTGTGTGCCGCCACCAACCACCCCTAGGTTAACCCAGTAGTCTGCAGCCAGCAGTTGCACTGGAAACAGTTCATTGCGCGACGCGATGCAGGCCGGAAACCAGTAGGATAATTTGGAGGAGTCCTGGGTGCACAAATCAATGGGCCCCAAAAACTCCGCGTGGTCTGTGACTGCAGTGAAGTCCAGCGGTCGTTGTATTTTTGCCTTCACATTCTGACTGCCATCGGCGCCCGGCAAGGTGATAGCTTCGCCTTTGGCGTAGCGATAGGCAGCCCAAGGGTCATTGCGTTGGCTGGACACATAGCTATCGAAGGAGTAGCTGGTGTGTACATGCAAATCACCAAATAAGGGGCGCTTTGTGGCGGAGAAATTGTCGCAGGGTTCGCGAGCTTCAGTGCGTTCAAATGATAAGGTTTGCGCCATGCTAACACTGCTCATACCCATGTTTAGTGCAGCGAATATGGGCACGAGAACTTTCAATGCAAATGATGTGGCTGGTATAAATGTCATTGTGCGAAGTCCCTAGGCATAGAATTTCGTTCGGAAGCTCGAAAATTCTACCACAGTGATTGCTGTTCGCTGCACAGCGCCAGGCGTATCTGCGCTATTGAGTTTTGCTACTCAAGCCCCTCAACTTCTTCAGCCTGTGGCCCCTTATCGCTATCGCTTACTACATAGCTGACACGCTGGCCATCGCGCAAGCTGCGGCGTCCTTCGCCGAGTATAGAACGAAAGTGTACAAAAATTTCTTCGCCATTATCGCGGGTAATAAAGCCAAAGCCCTTAGTGACATTAAACCATTTCACTTCGCCTTCTTCACGGTTGGCAGAACTGCTGGTTTTGGCCACTTTTTTGGTTGGCTTGCTTTGACGTGGTGCCGCTTTTTTGGGCTTGGAAGTCTTGCCGCTGACAGGCTTGTTTTTCGTGCCAGGGGTGAACTTGATGGAAACCAGTAGTGATGTGACGATAGTGGCAGCGGAGAACGCGCCAAATAAAATCAGGTAAGCTGTGTTGCCTCCGTGAAAAAACCCAAGAAGGGCGGAAGCTATGGCCGCTACAACCAGGCTGATAATAAGCTTTCCGGTAAGACTCATTGTATTCCTCTCATTATTTTCTAAAGTAGGGGCCTTATGTGGCCCATGCAAAAATGCCGCGCAAGTCTACCATTATTGAGCAATGGAGAAAGTGCTGACATCAAATTAGACGCTATTAATTGGTGGATTTTGCGCTAGATGCTAGAAACTTCTTCACCTTGGCGCTCTTTGGGACCCTCTACTCACATTTTGACAGGGCTTTTACCGTTACATCTCTTTGATTCGCTGTGTTTGCTCCTGCAGTTTTTCCAGGGCCTGTTGTTGTCCAGCCACTTTCTCGCGCTCTTTTTCTACGACTGCCGCGGGGGCTTTATCAACAAAGGAGGGGTTGGATAACTTGCCCTGCAGTCTAGCCAGATCTTTCTCAAGTTTTTGTATTTCTTTGCTAAGCCTTGCCAGTTCGGCACCCTTGTCGATAAGGTCTGCCATTGGAATTAGTATCTCGAGTTTACCCACCAGTGCGGTGGCGCAAACCGGAGCTTCCTCACTCTCTTCAAGCCATCTGACATCTGACAACTTGGCGAGTTTTTTGAGAAACACTTCGTTCTGCTCAAGGCGAGATTTGTCTTCCGTATCGCCATCTTTGAGAAAAACCGTTAACTCTTTACCCGGTGCAATATTCATTTCTCCGCGAATATTTCGAATGCCGACGATCACATTTTTGAGCCACGTAATATCTGCATTTGCGGCTGTGTCTATAAATTGCTCCTGACATGTTGGGTAGGGCTGAAGCATAATGGTGGGCCCAGACTTTCCAGCCAGTGGCCCTACTGTATGCCAGATTTCTTCGGTAATGTAGGGCATAAAAGGGTGCAGCAGGCGCAAGCACTCTTCAAGTACTTGTATGAGTGTCTTGCGTGTGCCGCGTTTTGCAGTCTGCGAGGCCGACTCGTCCCACAGTACAGGCTTTGAAAGCTCTAGATACCAGTCACAATATTCGTTCCAGACGAACTCATAAAGCGCTTGAGAGGCGTGGTCGAAGCGGTAGTTGGCGACAGCGTGTGCTACTTCCGCTTTGGTTTCCTGCAGCTTGCTCATTATCCAGCGGTCGGCCAAAGTGAGTTCAAGCTCGCTAGCTTGTGCCAGGCCACAGTCTTCATTTTCGCAGTTCATCAGTACATAGCGCGCAGCATTCCAGATCTTGTTGCAGAAGTTTTTATAGCCTTCTATGCGCCCCAGATCAAATTTGATGTCGCGTCCGGTGGAAGCCAGGGAGTAGTAGGTGAAGCGCAGCGCATCGGTACCATAGGCGCCAATACCATCTGGAAATTGCTTGCGGGTTGATTCCTCAGTCCGCTGGGCAAGATGTGGCTGCATCAAACCACTGGTGCGTTTTTCTACCAGGGCATCAAGGTCTATGCCGTCGATCAGGTCGATAGGATCGATGACGTTGCCCTTTGACTTGGACATCTTCTGGCCTTCAGCATCGCGTACCAGACCGTGCACATAAACGGTACGGAAGGGTACCTCTTTACGGAAATGCAAGGTCATCATAATCATTCTGGCAACCCAGAAAAATATAATGTCGAAGCCGGTCACCAGTACTGAGCTGGGGTGGAAAATAGCGAGGTCTTCGTTCTCCTCGGGCCACCCCAGTGTGGAGAATGTCCACAGAGCTGAAGAGAACCAGGTGTCGAGTACGTCGTTGTCCTGCTTCAGCGTCACGGCATCGGACAGTTTGTGTTCAGACCTGACCGCGGCCTCATTGTCGCCTACATAAATATTGCCTTCGTCGTCATACCAGGCGGGGATGCGGTGCCCCCACCATAACTGACGGCTGATGCACCAGTCTTGGATGTCGCGCATCCAGGCAAAATAGGTGTTTTCCCACTGTTTGGGCACAAACTCTATGTCGCCGTTCTCGACCGCTTCAATCGCGGGCTGGGCCAGGGTTTTGGCGTCTACATACCACTGCATGGTGAGGTAGGGTTCGATAACGACACCGGAGCGGTCACCCCTGGGTACTTTTAAGGTGTGATCTTCTATGTTTTCCAGCAGGCCCAGTTGATCGAGGTCGCTGACAATCTGTTTGCGAGCATCGAAGCGGTCCATGCCGCGATAGGCTGTTGGGGCATTGTTGTTGATGGCCGCCTCGTCATCAAAAATGTTAATGACAGGCAGGTCGTGGCGCTTTCCCATGTCATAGTCGTTAAAGTCGTGTGCTGGGGTAATTTTGACGCAGCCAGTACCAAAATCCATGTCGACATAGTCATCGGCGATGATGGGGATTTGTCGTCCGGTGAGGGGGAGTTCAATGGTCTGGCCAAGCAGATGTTTGTAACGGTTATCATCAGGGTGAATTGCCACAGCTGTGTCACCTAGCATGGTTTCCGGACGGGTAGTGGCCACGGTGAGATACCCCTCGCCGTTAGATAGCGGGTATTTAAAGTGCCACATAAAACCCTGTTCTTCTTCGGAGATCACTTCCAGGTCAGAGATGGCGGTGTGTAGGGCGGGGTCCCAGTTAACCAGGCGGTTGCCGCGATAAATGAGCCCCTCGCGATACAACTGGATGAACACAGTCTGCACTGCTTGTGACAAGCCCTCATCCATGGTGAAACGCTCGCGCGACCAATCCATGGAAGACCCCAGACGACGCAGTTGCTGGGTGATAGTTCCACCAGATTCTTCCTTCCACTCCCAAACCTTGTCAATAAACTTTTCACGGCCAAGCTCACTTCGGCTTATACCCTTGGCTTCCAGTTGTCGCTCAACCAACATTTGAGTGGCTATGCCCGCGTGGTCGGTGCCCACTTGCCACAGGGTGTTAAACCCCGACATACGGTGATAGCGAATAAGTGCGTCCATCAAGGCTTCTTGGAAACCGTGACCCATGTGCAGGCTGCCTGTAACATTCGGCGGGGGAATCATAATGCTATAGGCCTTTTCGCCGCCCTGCGGGGCGAAGTACCCTTTAGCTTCCCACTCTTTGTACCAGCGAGTTTCGATGTTGGCGGGTTGGAATGTCTTGTCCATTACTTATGTAGTCCGATGTTTTCTGCCAATAGGCCTCGATTGAGTAAACGGCTTCTGCACTTTCTTTTCCGGACTATCGACAGCAAGGGCGCTGTCGCCAAGCCTACACGGAGAGCCTGCCGCTTTTTATGGGCATGTATTCACGGCGTGTCCGGAAAAGAAGGTGCAGAGACTGTTTACGGCAACAAGCCATAAAGCGAAGAATTATACGACAATTCAAACCTTCAGGTCGTGTTTTTCCAACTGATACCCGCGCTCTTTGTAGAACGCCCATGATTTGCGCAGAGCGCTGAGGCTGGCTGGGTCCTGAGTGACGACTTCGGCCACGCGACTGAAACGACTGAAGAATTCGGGGATCTCGAGATTGAGATTTATCAAGAGGTCGTTGTGGGAGGCGGGTGTCTGCCCCCAGCCAATTGCAATGTTGTGTGAGTGCTCCTCGCCCTCCAGAGCGTGGGGTAGGAAGCTGCTGGGCCGAAAACTCCACAATAGCTCATCCAGTTCCCTGGCTTGTAGTTCATTCGGGGCATTGATGTAAACTTTATTACCCTGCTGAAATGCCTTTTCAGCCAGACGCGCAGCCACGTGCAGGCGCTGGCCCTGATCGGCACTGTGTACTACATAAAATCCAACCCGGGTCACAGTGTTACTTGCCCGCTCGGTCGCTTAGATATTGCGTGAGCAAGGCTACTGGCCGACCAGTGGCTCCTTTTGGCGCGCTGTTCCATGCGGTTCCCGCAACGTCTAGGTGCGCCCATTTGTACTTCTTGGCGAAGCGCGATAGGAAACAGGCAGCGGTTATACTGCCACCACCGGGGCCGCCTAGATTGGACACATCGGCAAAGTTGGTGGCCAGCTGTTTTTGGTAATCGTCCCACAGCGGCATATGCCAGGCCCGGTCATGGGACGTAATGCCCGCTTGCAATAGCTGGGTTGCCAATTCTTCCTTGTTTGAGTACAGGCCAGTTGCGTGCGAGCCAAGGGCAACCACGCAGGCACCGGTCAATGTGGCGATGTCTATAACAGCCTTGGGCTTGAAGCGTTCGGCGTAGGTCAGGGCATCGCACAAGACCAATCGGCCTTCTGCGTCGGTGTTGAGTATTTCGATGGTTTGACCTGACATACTGGTAACGACGTCCCCGGGCTTGGTTGCCCCGCCGCTGGGCATATTCTCTACCGCACCGACTATACCAACCACGTTAATAGGCAAACCCATGCTGCTAATGGCATCCATGGTGCCAAACACACTGGCAGCTCCGCCCATGTCATATTTCATTTCGTCCATCTTGGCGCCGGGTTTGAGTGAGATGCCGCCCGTGTCGAAAGTGACACCTTTGCCTACTAATACATAGGGCTGCTGCTTGGTGTTGCCACCTTTATAATTCATCACGATGAGGCGTGCCGGTTCGTCACTACCGGCAGATACAGATAGCAGCGCTCCCATTCCCAGCTCGGCCATTTTCTTTTCGTCCAGAATCTGGGTGGTTAGTTTTGGGTTACCCTTGGCAAGGTTGCGGGCTTGTTCTGCCAGATAACGAGGTGTGCAAATGTTGGCAGGCAGGTTAGCCAGCTCTTTAGCTGTGTTGATGCCCGTGCCGGTTGAGCTGCCCGTGTTCAGCGCTTTTTGTGCGGCGCGAGTGTTTATGTCTGAACTGTGGCCAACAACCAATTTGGTAATTATGGGTGCTTTCTTGGGGTTACTCAGGGTGTGAGTATAGCGGTACAGCGACGCGGTGATCGTGCGAGCAATGGCTTCGAGTAGCCAGGACGGGTCGGTGTCAGCAATGGTCAGGTGCTGTGCCATAAGGACTGCATCCTTAGCCTGGGTAGAACAGACGCCCCTGTATACACTGTTGATGAATATTCTCGAGGTGTCGCGATCAAACTTTTTCGCATCGCCGCAACCGATTAATAGAATGCGTTTAGCTGCTCCCGCTCCCGGTAGCAGCAGTGTTTGGCCTGCTTTGGCTGAGAAGTCGCCCAGTTTCAACGCGCCAGAAATAGCCCCGGTGGTGAGATTATCCAGTTGCTGGGCCAGACCTGACAATTTTTTCCCGGTAAACAGAGGGGCGATGAGACAGCCGGTGGAAAGGGAGGCAATATCAGAGATATTCTGGGCTTTGAACGCAATGCGGGTCATGTTGTTTTCCTTGACTGTAATAAACGGCTGCTAGTGTATGACTTTACGCATTCAAACTGAACAAAATCACTTGGAAACTTTGTGACTGAATTGAGATGGTAGGGGCATACGCCAGTCAATGATGCCTTTCGCTCCTACTTTACTTTTTTTTCTTCTCTTTTTTGGGTAGCAGAATCAGCTCGGTACCGGACAGATAGTCGTGCCAGGTCCTACCCTGCGCATCGATTAGGCACCACCAGTAGCCTGCACCTAGACACAGGGCAGACAAAGCAGCGCCCAGAGCGCGAACAACGGCCTGGTAAAGTTGAATTTTTCCACCAGCGGAGTTCACTAGCTTGATGCGCCAGGCTTGCATCGAAAGGGTTTGACCGTTCTTGAGCCAAAAATAGCAAAAAAAAGCGACCACGGCCGTCAGCTCTATTAGTCGTACTAGGTTCGCGTCCAGGATCGACACGCGAGTGTCATCAAAGGGTTCCAGGCCCAGTGCAGTTCGCAGGCCCAAACCGATGGCAACGGCCACCATTACCAGTGGCAGCACCAAAAATGTGTCATATAAGATAGCTGCTAGGCGCCTCAATAGGCTGGGATGTTCAGTTTCAGTGGAATCGCTCATAAATGCAGTTTAGCACTACGGAGTTGAATGATTAAGAGCTCGAGTAAAATTGAGTCGCGAAACCCTTTGTAAAGGATGACATTGAAGGGATTCTTGTTTTTTAGTATTCTGTACATAGAAAATTGGTATTATAAGAGCCAGTTCGAATATTTAGCTGTTGTGTGCTTTGACGCAAACATATCCAAACGTAGGAATTTAAGCGCTTTAAATTACAAATTTCGCGACAGATATGAACTAAGAGTATGTATGAATGATGTGCATGACAAGCCAATTAATATAGTCCCATCGGGGCTGGAGCTCCGCACTAGCTGCTCCGGTCCATTGTTGAGACGTTAACTTTGCAAGGGTTAAATTGTAATGCAAGATAAGATTAATTTAGTAGTGGATTACCTCAATGAAGTTAAGACTCGCTGCACCTACAATGCAGCGGCGAAGGCCTTGGGCATTACGCCACAGGCGGTAAGAAAGCTGTTGGGTGAAAATAGGCCCGAGGCATCTTGGCTTGTTAATGTGGGGACCGAAGAGCCGGCAGGGTACACCGACGAAGAAAAACACCCGGAGCTTTATCGCACAAAGCGAATTATTAAATCTTCGGAAGTTTTGACTCGAAATCTCGACTTATAAACAGCTAGCGCCCACTTCTACATAAATATTTTACTGCGGACCTCCTTCGTATAACTTACGAAGCAATTCCACCTTCAATTTTAATTATTTATAGGGGGGATTACCAAACGATCGATAGACTCAATTATTGTCGTTTAAATTCACCGCAACCGGCAACACCGCTCTTACGTAGGCTTGGCGGATGCGAATAGCAAATAACCATCACATTGTCACTCAGGATATCGAATGTTAGTGATCCATCCTCATCGACCATAACCCCACTATTCATGCCTGGTCGCATCGCACCAATAAATTTCTCTGTTCGATTAGACGATGTTAGATATCCTGAGAAGTTTAATCCTTCTGCTTGCTCTATGACATGCGTGATTTCAGTCTTAATGAAGTTAATGTGTTCTGGTACCTTCGTGCTGTGATGTTCATTAACACCTATGACTGAAACATTCGCAAAACCCTTCCACGTTCCGATGAGACGGGTAGCGTCGCTTGCAGCAGAGGCTGTTGATACGCCGATGACGCATAATATCCCAATGATATATTTTATGAATGACATAACGATCTCCTCAATTAACGATTAAAAACAATTGTTATAAACATATATAAGCGGCTCAAATCTGATGAGCTACTGCCTGCATAATGGGTGAAAGCAGACCCGAAGCTCATTATAGGCCACTGCGCACTGGCTGTCTGTGCCGTCAAGGCGGCTCACGGCCAAAGTCAGAGGCGGTAAACAGTGTCACGTCATTATTCAAACCCAATTTCTTCATCGTAGTATGACATACAACTATTTGCCCCGTATTCTGGGTATCCGTAAACAGGGCAGGGCTGCGAAGACTTGTGTAAGCAGCGGTTTCGTCTTAGGCTGCTAGGGTAGATGACAGTTGGAAATAACGACGCCAACATTACCAGGTTTTTACGTGGATACTGTGCTTTTGTGTGACATTTGGACAATATGTTTTTTCTCGCTCAAAAACACTGATGACATAGCAGCCAGTTTAATTGGCCGCAGTATTTAGGACGTAGTTATGAACGTATTACTTATAGAAGACGACAAAGATGTAGGCGACTTTATCTGCTCTGAGCTACTCGCTGCCGGGCATGCCTGCGTACACAAACACAACGGTGAAGACGGGCTCAGGGAGGCACTTTGCGGCCATTACGATGTGCTGGTGGTAGACCGTATGCTGCCGCTGATGGACGGACTGACTCTTATTACAACCTTGCGTAACAGCGGGTCTACTTTGCCGATACTGGTGCTCAGTGCACTTGCTGAGGTGGACGACCGGGTGCGTGGTTTGCATTGCGGCGCCGACGATTATTTGACAAAACCTTTTTCCATGGAAGAGTTATTGGCTCGCCTGGAAGTATTACACCGGCGTTCCAGCGTGTCATCGGCGCGCGCAGTTATCTCCCTAGCCGTGGAAGATTTAACAATGGATCTGCTTACTCAGGAGGTTCAGCGAGGCAATGTAAAAATCAATTTACAGCCGCGCGAATACAAGTTGTTAGAGTACCTGATGCGTCATTCGGGTCAGGTAGTGACACGGGCGATGTTGCTGGAACACGTATGGGGCTACCATTTTGATCCGCAGACCAATGTTATCGACGTACATGTTTCGCGGTTGCGGCAGAAGATAGATAAGGAGTTTGCTACAGCGCTGCTGGACACAGTGCGCGGGGCTGGCTATCGACTCGGCGCCCAAAGCTGATGAAAATCCGCGATGTTCTGACCAGTATTACATTCAGATATATCGCGCGCTACGTGATGTCGTTGAGTGCGACAGTTTTTGTATTGTTGGGTGCGCTCTATGGTTATTTTACCTATACCTATTTTAGTGACCTTAGCAGCTCTATTATCGATGAACTGGACACTATTGAGTTGGTCTACCGTGGTCAGTCCATGTCGGGAGTTGAACAATATATTGATGACCAGTTGTCAGGTCGCTCACTTGATGCTTACTACTACCTGATTACCGACGCCGATGGTGAAAAGCTCATGGGAAACCTGCCGGCAAGTCCCCGTTACAGAGAATTTTCAGACGGCTGGCTGGGGTTTCAATTGGATTTGCTGGAGTGGGGGGAGCCTAGCAACGCTGAATTTCTCGCTCGGCCGATGCAATTCGATGATGGTTTTACCGCACTGGTAGCGCGAAACTATGCCGATGCGGTAGTGCAAGCGGGTCTTGTGTTTCGCACCCTGATTCGGGCCATGGTAGTTACTCTGGTTCTGGGTTTGACCGGGGGCTACATCAGCGCCTCTTCTACTCTGGATAGAATTGAGCGATTGAAAATAGAGCTATCTAGGGTGATTCGCGGTGGCCCCGGGCAGCGTTTGAAAGTAGGGCGAGAGCTGGGCAACGTGCGTAAATTGGCCGTGATGGTGAACGACATCCTGGATCAAATGGAATATCTGATGCAGGGTGTGCGTCGGGTGTCGGATAATATTGCCCACGATCTGCGCACGCCTCTCACTCGAATTCGCAATCATTTGAGCCAGCTGCAGTCGGGT
>Ga0308021_10001119_pt1 | contig 12273 bp, 1 predicted proteins | sample Neamet351_FD_201296 | JGI IMG/M metagenome (GOLD analysis project Ga0308021, IMG submission 201296) | Marine microbial communities from water near the shore, Antarctic Ocean - #351 | ecosystem: Environmental > Aquatic > Marine > Unclassified | place: Southern Ocean | collected 2014-10-02
GTATTAGAGGTATTACATCCGCTACCAACAGGAACTCCCATTGTTTTGGTAGACCAAGAATTAGTACCTACTTCTCTATAACGGAATCTAATCTGATCTACTTGACAAGATGCAGAGTTCATATTATCCCAATTAAAGGTGGCTCTATCTTGTATAATATCCGTTAAATTAACTCCTGTTACATCACCACAACCAACACATGAAGTCCACTCACAAGAACCATCATCACAAAGAGCATTAGCATCATAGTTACATGCTGTAACATCTGTACAGCCATCAGGTAAAATACATAAACCATCATCAGTTGTTGCTAATGGATCATAATTACATGAAGTTGGATCCATACAGCCATATATACAATTTTGAATATCTACATATACTGAATCTGTAGCAGTGCAACCTAAGGAATCGGTTACTGTTACATAATTCCAACCAAAAGTTGAAACCATTACTGAATTTGTTGTATTTATACAGGGTAGTGGTGCACAACTAATAGAATCTACATCATTGATCCAGTCTACATTACCAACAATCAAACCATGATTTGTGCTGCCTGGTATAATATCATGAATAGTATCCCCAACTCCTTCATCAAAATTCCAATATCTTAATAATTGAGGATCGTAAGAGGATGGTGGACAATTAACATAATCTGCAACCTGCTGAGCAGTCAATGCAGTATTAAATACAATAAACTCATCCATTTTATTATTGTTCCAACTACTTCCTCCTATCTGAAGTTCTGTAGTAGTTGGAATGTTATAAATAATATTATCAGATTTTACTAATATACCATTCATATATAATAATGAATTAGTATTAACAGACTGATCTATTACTAGAGTGAAATCTATCCAATCTGTAATAACGTCTAAATCAACTGAGTAATCAAAATAAGTCTGACCGTTTGAAGTAACTCTAATATATTTACCGATAGAATAATAATGTACCGTCAAAAAGTTATTTAAGTTAAAAAATCTATCTTCACCAGTTGTGTTTTCATTCTTATATTTCCAAGAGAAAGTTAATGGGGTTGTTGAATTTGCAATAAGATCATTAGAAGTACCACAATTAATATAGCTATAGCCTTGACCACCCTGAGTGGATGTATGAAATCTTAATGATGAAAAATTAGTATTAATAGAACTCATATTATCTGATTGCCAGCAATAAGTTGCATTAGTAATTGGATTAGCACTAATGAGTGCACTATCACAAGCTGTTATGCTATCACTTCCAATATCAGCAACTGCATAACAATTAGTACAAGATCCGTCATCAGTATTAGCTGTTGAATCATAATTGGTAGCTGTTGGATCAGTACATCCACAAATATCAATTTGAACATATACTGAATCCGTTGCTGTACACCCTAAAGAATCTGTTACTGTTACATAGTTCCAACCAGAGGTTGAAACCATTAATGAATTTGGTGGAGTAATAGGTGTAAAAAAGTCTCGAATTGCTCTTACTTTGCATTCATACGATTTAGTATGAGCCAAATAACCTCCTTGATTAAACAGATAAGCGTTCGATTGATTCACTTCTGAAGATGACCAGTAGTCTATGTTGCTTAAAGGGGTTCCACCATTATTAATAGACCCCTGATTAATAAGAGCTTCTAGTTGATTCCGCGCATGCAATTCATTAAAGCTTGGTAAATACCAGTCAGTGTAACCTCCATTTGTTGAATTGTAACAAAGTTCTGCAGCTGTACCAGCTGTTGAACATCCATTCAAGATATCAATCGTGTTTTGTTCACCTGTTCCTATTGCAAGTCCTGCTGCTCCTACCAAAGTTCCATAACAACCCCACTCAGCGTTTCCATTATTAGTTAAGTCATAAATATCACAAACCATTCCATGAGTATTATCATTAGGATTAATCCAGAATACTACACCTCCCTGATAAAAGTCACCTATAGCAGGAGTTGCTGAATTTGATATGCTTGAAGTACTCCAAACATATGTGCCATTAATAATAGTATTAGTACTGATTAATACACTATCACAAGTTGTTATGGTATCCGCTCCTATATCTGCTACTGCATAACAGTTTAAACAACTTCCATCATCCGTGTTAGCTAATACATCATAGTTTAATGCAGTTGTATCAGTACATCCATATGAATAAACCTCACAAGTTCCATCATCAGTATTTGCTAATACATTATAATTAGACATTGTAATATCTGTACATCCATAAATAACTTTATATATCGAAATATTATCTACATAGCCATTATCTCCATTATTAAAAGATCCATACGAATATTTATTACAGGTTTGGAAATCAAAATCAAAAACACCCATAGATACATATGATGTTACATCATAAATAATTTCTTGCCAAGCATCAGAAGTAGGAGTATTTGGCTGGAAATAAGTATTTCCATTATTATCTGATATTGCTGCATTATCAGCCTGAACTCTAAACCATGAATAATTAGCGTTATAAGAATATTCTTGTTTTAAATCAAATTTTAAATGATAAACATCCGAAGGATTATATACTATCGCATCAAGATCAACACAAACATTCAGAGCAGCAATATTATCCGGTTTTGTATTAAATGCATTTTGCCCCGAACTTGGTGTTCCTCCACCCCAAACATTTATAGCTTCACCATGCCATCCATAATTACCATCATTTGCAGCATAGCCATTAACAGAAGATGAAGCATTACTTCCACTAGTTAAGGTAATACGGTTATTTGAAGATCCTAATTCAAGATCATCACTATAAGGTAAAACCTCTACACATTGTATGGTATAACAACTACCATCATCCGAATTGGCTAAAGCATTGTAATTTGTTGCAGTAGGATCTGTACATCCAAGAATAGTACAATATGGTATTCCAATATTTGATATTATTGAACTGCTACCTGTACTTAAAGTACCATAAGCATACACTGTGCTATTTACATCAATAATAGTATAAGTAGCTCCACTCCAACCGTCTCCATATAAATCATATAAATTTAATGAATAACAACCAGTTGGTAAGCAAATCCAATTATCATAAGTTGTATTACTATTATAGCATGCGCCAGGAAATGATTGACAACCCCCTGAAGCTACAATACTTCCTGTAGCATCTACTAATTCCCAAGCAACATCTGTTCCGTAATTAGCTGTAACTATTTGAATATTCACAAAATTACCTGCACACATACTACAAGTACTATCATCTACATTAGCCAATGGATTGTAATTAACAGCTGTGCTATCGGCACATCCCAATACTATTGGAACGCAACTTCCATCATCAGTATTTGCTAATGGATTATAGTTGAACATAGTAATATCCATACAGCCAAAAACGATTGCGATACAAGTTCCATCATCTGATGTTGCAGATGGATTATAATTAAGTGCTGTAGGATCCGTGCAACCATATACTATCGCTATACAGCTACCATCATCAGTATTAGCACTTGCATTATAATTAAACTGGGTAGAATCTGTGCAACCGTATACTATCGCTATACAGCTACCATCATCAGTATTAGCACTTGCATTATAATTAAACTGGGTAGAATCTATACAGCCATATACTATCGCTATACAGCTACCATCATCAGTATTAGCACTTGCATTATAATTAAACTGGGTAGAATCTATACAGCCATAAACATAAGAAATACAAGAGCCATCATCAGTATTTGCTAATAAATTATAATTAAGAGCTGTTGAATCAGTACATCCATTAACAACTGATATACAACTACCATCATCAATATTAGAGTTTGGATTATAGTTAAATGATGTAGAGTCTGTACATCCATAAATAGCCTGCCCAACTAAAAATGTCGAGTCAATAGAACAATGAACATCTTGAGCGGTAATAGTGTACACTCCTGAACATAAGTTTGAAATAAATGATGAAGCAGGATTATTATTTATCAAATAAGTAATTGGTGGGTAAGAGGAACTAGCAGCTATAAAAATAAATCCATCACAATTGCCTGTTGAATTGGAACCAATTGTTAATTGATTAAAACTAATATCACAATATGTACAACTTCCATCAGCAATGTTTGCACTTAGATTATAATTTATTGCTGTAGAATCTGTACATCCATAAACATAAGGCATACATGAACCATCATCATAAATAGCAGTTGCATCATAATTAAATGCAGCAGAATCTGTACATCCAACTCTTGTAGTTAATACTATTGTATCTGTAAAACCACAGCCATTATCATCTATAACAGTATATATATAAACATCATCACATAAATTTGAATTTGAATTTGATGTTGCTCCATTGCTCCATAAATAAGTATATGGAGATGTTCCCATAGGAGTCAAGAATATAAATCCATTACAAGTCTGTAAATTTGATGGTAAATTATAAAAACTATTCACAGTTATAGTACAAGAATAACAATTTCCATCATCTGTATTTGCATTAGCATTGTAATTGATAGCTAAGGAATCTGTACAGCCATAAACAGGTGCAATACAAGAACCGTCATCTGTATTTGCTAGAGAGTTGTAGTTAAACATGCTGGAATCAGTACATCCATATATAAATGGAATGCAAGACCCATCATCAATAGTTGCATTAGTATTGTAATTGATAGCTAACGGATCAGTACAACCACACGTTCCTATATTAACATATACAGAATCTGTTGCAGTACATCCTAAAGAATCGGTTACTGTTACATAGTTCCAACCAGAAGTTGTAACTGTTATATTATTAGTTGTGTCTGTATTGATTGGAGCAGAGAAAGACCGAACTGCACGCACAGAATAACTTGCAGTTTTTGTACCAATATCATAAGCATAATATCCTGTCGTATTAGAATAAAACATATATGCATTTTGTTCAGAAGAACATCCAGATCCGCAATTTAGCCCAAATCCATTGTAACCTATATAATAAGAGTTATACTCTGTAGAACTCCAGAAATAACTATTGTAGCTATTAATTGTATTTCCCCCTTGATTAGTTATTGTAGAGTTAATATTAGATTCTTGTAAATGAATTTGCTCTAACTCATCCATTGAAGGTAAGAACCAATCAGTGTATCCTCCATTAGTAGAGTTAATACAAAATTCTACAGCAGTTCCTGTTTCTGAACATACAGATAAATGATCTAATGTGTTTTGTTCTCCTGTTCCAACCTCTATACCATCAGATCCTGGTATATTTATTCCAGAACAACCCCAAGTTGCATTTTCTGATAGATTATCAATATCACAAACTAATCCTTGTGTATTATCATTAGGGTCTATCCAAAATACCACACCTCCTTTATAATAATCGCCAATAACAGGCATTGCTGAAGTTGATATATTAGATGTACTCCATAAATAAGAACCATTAGCAATTATATTTGTACTAATAAATGCACTATCACAAGCTGTTATTGTATCAGCTCCTATATCAGCTACGGCATAACAATTAGTACAAGTCCCATCATCTGTATTTGCAGGAGCATTATAATTAATAGCAAGGGAATCTGTACATCCGTACACAAATGAAATACAACTTCCATCATCCGTATTTACCAAAGCATTATAATTAAACTGAGTGGAATCTGTACATCCATAAACAAAAGCAATACAGCTTCCGTCATCTGTATTTACTGATGCAGTATAATTATACATTGTAGAGTCCATACATCCATAGTTATAAGTAATACAGCTTCCATCATCAACATTTGCTCCAGCATAATAATTAAACATTGTAGAATCAATACATCCATATACTATCGCTATACAAGAACCATTATCAGCTGTTGCAGTTGGATTAAAATTAAAGGCTGTTGAATCTGTACATCCATAAATGTAAGCAATACAAGATCCGTCATCAGTATTAGCAAGTGGATTGTAATTCCACATTGTATCATTCATACATCCGTACACAAATGAAATACAACTTCCATCATTAGTATTTGCTAAACCGTTATAATTAAACTGAGTGGAATCTGTACATCCATAAATAAAAGCAATACAAGTTCCATCATCAGTATTTGCAGATGCATTATAGTTGAATTGGGTAGAATCAATACAGCCATAGTTATAAGCTATACAGCTTCCATCATCCGTATTGGCCAACAAGTCGAAATTAAACATGGTGGAATCCATACATCCATAAATAAATGGAATACAACTAGCATCATCACAAGTTGCAACTGCATCATAATTAAAGGCCGTTGAATCCGTACAACCATAAATAGTAAAACAAGAATTATCATCAATCCATGCTAGTGGATTGTAATTACAAGCAAGAGGATCCGTACATCCGGCAAGAGAACAATTGGTGCTAAATGCTGTCCAGGAATCAACATTCATCCAATTAGAAGTTGAATAGGCAGCATTATCAACCTGAACACAAGATAGATTAGGATTGTTTAAACTATTATAAAGAGATACAATAGTATTATTTCCATTTTGGAAGTTCAAACTACTTAAATTATTATTGTTTACTAATAAATATTTCAAATTAGTACAGCCGCTAGCGTCAAGTGATGTTAATTGGTTGTTTTTCCCTTGAAAATAATTAAATACTGGCTTATAGCCTAAATCCAAGGAGTCCAAGGAAGAAGAAGAACAATTGAGCCAGAATAAAGCAATATTGGCACTCAAATCCAATGAACTTAATCCTGGATTTGATCCGCAATGAAGATTAGTAAGCAAAAGATTATTACTTAAATCTAATGAAGAAATCTGAGTGGCTTGACAATACAATTTCTCTAACAATAAATTATTGCTTAAATCAATATTTGAAATACTGTTGATTTCACAATTAAGAATTCTTAAAGAAGAAAAATATTCAATACCTGTCAAATCAAAAATTCCTTTTGAAGCTATCTGTAAATCTTGAACTGTATCAATTGCAGCTGTTGGAACAGTATCATTAAGTGGTCCTGAATCTAAACCAATATCTATTAAATGCTGCTCAAAATTATCATCAGGCACATAAGTAAAGTTTGTACAGCTAGCATCAGATGTATTAGCTAATGGATTATAATTAAAGATAGCAGAATCCATACATCCATAAATAAATGGAATACAAGTTCCATCATCAGTATTAGCTAATGAATTATAATTGAACATTGTTAAATCCATACATCCATAAATAAATGGAATACAAGTTCCATCATAAGTATTAGCTAGTAGATTATAATTTAATGCAGTAGAATCTGTACATCCATACACAAATGAAATACACGAACTATCATTGGTATTAGCAAGTGGATTATAGTTGAACATGCTTGTGTCTGTACATCCGTAGTTATAAGCAATACACGATCCGTTATCAGTATTGGCCAACAAGTCGAAATTAAACATGGTGGAATCCATACACCCATAAATAAATGGAATACAACTAGCATCATCACAAGTTGCACTCGCATCATAATTAAAGGCCGTTGAATCCGTACATCCATAAATAGTTAAGCAAGAACCATCTTCACAGCTAGCAGAAAAATCATAGTTACAAGCAAGTGAATCCATACAGCCATAAATAGTTAAACAAGAACCATCATCTATAAAGGCTAGTGGATAGTAATTACACGCAAGAGGATCCGTACATCCGGCAAGAGAACAATTGCTGCTAAATGCTGTCCAGGAATCAAGAGTAGTCCAATTAGAAGTTGAATAAGCAGTATTGTCTACCTGAACACAAAATAGATTAGGATTGTTTAAACTATTATAAACAGATACAATGGTATTGTTTCCGTTCTGAAAATTTAAACTACTTAAATTATTATTGTTTACTAATAAATATTTCAAATTAGTACAGCCGCTAGCATCAAGTGATGTTAATTGGTTGTTTGCCGCTTGAAGATAATTAAATGCTGGCTTATATCCTAAATCCAAGGAGTCCAAGGAAGAAGAAGAACAGTTGAGCCAGAATAAAGCAATATTGGCACTTAAATCCAATGAACTTAATCCTGGATTTGATCCGCAATGCAGGTTAGTAAGCAAAAGATTATTACTTAAATCTAATGAAGAAATCTGAGTGGCTTGACAATACAATTTTTCTAACAATAAATTATTGCTTAAATCAATATTTAAAATACTGTTGATTTCACAATTAAGAATTCTTAAAGAAGCGAAATCTTCAATACATGTAAGGTCATAAATACCTTTTGAACCTATCTGTAAATCTTGAACTGTATCAATAGCAGCTGTTGGAACAGTATCATTAAGCGGTCCTGAATCTAAACCAATATCTATTAAATGCTGCTCAAAATTATCATCAGGCACATAAGTAAAGTTTGTACAGCTACCATCAGATGTATTAGCTAATGGATTATAATTAAAGATAGTAGAATCCATACAGCCATAAATAAATGGAATACATGAACCATCATCTGTATTAGCTAGTAGATTATAATTTAATGCAGTAGAATCTGTACATCCATAAATACTTTGAGAGTTAGCTGAATAGACAGTTAGTAAAATAGAGCAGAATAAAAATAATAATTTTTTCATAATAAAATATCTAATTAATTTTGTGTATTTGTCGTAATACAGCGGCTAACATACAAAAAATAAGTTATTGTTTTACAGGCGTTTACGAATTGTTTTATTCTATAACTATTCTTTTCTCTACTGTTCCATCATCATAGATGTAAAAGAGAGGTGTGTTTTTTTGGAAGGTTGTTTTTTGACCCAAATTATTAACTATTCTTAATAACTGCCTTGTAGTTTCTATCTCATTTATAGCAGTAGTTGAATAATTGTAGAATGAAGTATCACTATTACACTCATTTTCTCCAGTAACAAAAGCCCAATATGCACCAACAGATGCAGTTGTAATCAATTGTGTTATTTCCCCTGTACTCCAAGAATATGTATAAGGGCCTAATCCAGCCTGAGGGATTAAGATTAAACTATTGTTGTTTTGAGAAATATTGGCAATAGGAATATTCTCTATTGTTAATTCCAAGGTATGCACACTATCACAGCCTGCTACATTTGTATAGGTATGTGTTAATACTTGAGAACTAGTTATCGTTTGTCCATCCCAAGTATAGCTGTCACAAGCAATCACAGATGAAGACACTACATCTGAATAATTAATCGTTAGATTAAGTGTATGCACACTATCACAACCCGAAACATTAGTATAAGTAGTATTATACGCTCCTGATGCTGTATAAGTCTGTCCGTCCCATACATAAGGAGCACAGCCAGTATCTGATGATGTGCCTGTATTGGAATTAACTATTAAATTAAGTGTATGCACACTATCACAGCCTGCTACATTAGTATAAGTATAGGTGTAAGCACCACTTACAGCACAGATTTGCCCACCCCAAATATAAGGACTACAAACAGTATCTGATGAAGAACCTGTAGTAGAGTAATTAATAGTTAAATTAAATGTATGTACACTATCACAGCCTGATACATTGTAGGTATTAGTGTATGAGCCTGATGTAGTGTATGCTTGTCCATTCCAAGTATAAGAATCACAAGATGTTTGTGTAGTGCTATTACTAGCTGGGTAATTACAACTACTATCACTAATAATTGCTATTGTATCATAATTACAAGCAAGTGGGTCTAAACAACCTAAAGCTGTAGCGCAATTTGTGCTAAAAGACATTGTTGAGTCTATATTAGCATTGGCTACTATCCAATTGGTATCTGCCCAAGCAACATCATCAACATCTATACAATAAAGGTTAGGATTATTGGTACAATAAAACATTGTGTCTAATAAATTATTATTTCCATTTCTTACATCAAGGCTTGTTAGTTGATTATATGCACAATTCAAATAAGTTAAAGCACTATTACTTACGTCAAGGCTTGTAAGTTGATTTTGACTACAAAGCAAAGTTTGTAAATCAGTAGCACCACTTATATTAAGGCTTGTAAGTTGATTATAAGAGCAACTCAATTCAGTTAAAGCAGTAGCACCACTTATATTAAGGCTTGTTAGTTGATTATATGCACAATTCAAATTAGTTAAAGCAGTATTAGTACTTACATCAAGGCTGGTGAGTTGATTATAATAACAATCCAAATGAATTAAAGCAGTATTAGTACTAACATCAAGGCTTGTAAGTTGATTTTGACTACAAAGCAAAGTTTGTAAAGCAGTAGCACCACTTATATTAAGGCTTGTGAGTTGATTATATGCACAATTCAAATTAGTTAAAGCAGTATTACTACTTACATCAAGGCTTGTAAGTTGATTTTGACTACAAAGCAAAGTTTGTAAAGCAGTAGCACCACTTATATTAAGGCTTGTGAGTTGATTATCATAACAATCCAAATGAATTAAAGCAGTATTAGTACTAACATCAAGGCTTGTAAGTTGATTTTGACTACAAAGCAAATAACTTAAAGCACTATTACTTACGTCAAGGCTTGTAAGTTGATTATTATTACAACCCAAATACCATAAAGAAGTATTTTGACTTACATCAAGGTTGGTAAATTGATTACTAATACAATGCAAAGAAGCTAAAGCAGTATTACTACTTACATCAAGGCTGGTTAGTTGATTTTGACTACAATCCAAAGTTTGTAAAGCAGTATTATTACTTACATCAAGGCTTGTAAGTTGATTATAAGAGCAACTCAATTCAGTTAAAGCAGTAGCACCACTTACATCAAGGCTTGTAAGTTGATTATTATTACAATCCAAATACCATAAAGAAGTATTTTGACTTACATCAAGGCTGTCGAGTAGATTATATCTACAATTCAAATAAGTTAAAGAAGTAAAGTTTTCTATTCCTGTCAAATCAGAGATGTTTAAACTTTGACAATCAATAGTATCATTAAAAGCAGTTGCTTCACTTACTTGTATTTCAGTATCTCCATTGGTATTGATAGCTGTATTTCCAACTAAATATGCTTTAAAGTTAGCGTCAGGTATATAAACCTGCCCAAACCCAATCATAGGCAAGCAAAGTAATATAAGTAGTAGTTTTTTCATTTTAGTTTATTCTATAACTATTCTTTTCTCTACTGTTCCATCATCATAGATGTAAAAGAGAACCTCATTCTTAGTGCCTTTTGTTTCTCTACCTAATATATCAATAATCTTTAATAGGGGTTTTTCAGTATTAGTGACATCTAAAAGACCTGTTGTATTGGTAATAGTTAGATTAAAATTAGCAATACTATCACATCCTACTGAATTAATTAAAGTCACTGAGTAGTCCCCTGATACATTAAGAGGCATTCCATTCCATACAATACTTGCAGTAACAGATAATGTGTCAAATGATGAGGTGTTATAATCCATTGTAATGCTAGTGTACACGATGTTATCACATCCATTTGTAGTCGCTAATGTATCTGTATAAACTCCTGTTGTATCATAAATACTATTTCCCACTATAACACTATCACCATAACATATTGAAAAAGCTTGTTGCCATATTACAGGTGTTATACTAATATTAGTGTAAACAATACTATCACAACTATTAGGTGTAATTAATGTGTCTGTGTAGTTTCCTGTTGTATCATAAATACTATTTCCCACTATAACACTATCACCATAACATATTGAAAAAGCTTGCTGCCAAATAACAGATGAGGTGCATCCATTACCATCTGTTTTTATTAGAATTACATCAAAATTTCCAGCTCCAGTACTTGATCCTGTAATGATATATCCTCCATCAGTGGTTTGTTGAACTGATCTAGCTACCCGTGTAGAGGAACTTACTCCAAAAATTTTACTCCATTGTTCTATACCACTTCCATCTGTTTTTATTAGATATAGATTTAAATATCCAAATCCAAAAGAAGATGTTTCTCCTGCAATGATATATCCTCCATCAGTGGTTTGTTGAACGGAATAACCCTTATCAATACCTGTTCCTCCAAAGGTCTTATACCATTGCATTACACCACTTCCATCTGTTTTTAATAAAAAAACATCATCAGAAGTACCAAAACTTGTCATTCCTGTAATGATATATCCTCCATCAGTGGTTTGTTGAACAGAATGACCCACATCTAACAACGACCATGTGTGTCTCCATTGTTCTATACCACTTCCATTTGTTTTTATTAGATAGTATTCATATCCATTCCCATTAGCTTTTGACTTTCCTGTAATGATATATCCTCCATCAGTGGTTTGTTGAACGGAATAGCCTTCATCAAAGCAACACCCCGCACCTATTCCCGAAAATGTTTTAGTCCATTGTTCTGTACCACTTCCATCTGTTTTTATTAGAAAGGTCACAGGAGTAAACAACCAAGGCACTAAATTTCTTGAACTTCCTGTAATGATATATCCTCCATCAGTGGTTTGTTGAACGGAATA
>Ga0308021_10001124_pt1 | contig 12243 bp, 9 predicted proteins | sample Neamet351_FD_201296 | JGI IMG/M metagenome (GOLD analysis project Ga0308021, IMG submission 201296) | Marine microbial communities from water near the shore, Antarctic Ocean - #351 | ecosystem: Environmental > Aquatic > Marine > Unclassified | place: Southern Ocean | collected 2014-10-02
CCACTGCCAGCTTGATCGGCATAGGGCTTAGCCATAAAGGTGGCGCCAAAACCATGTTTTCGGCTCACACTTTTGATGATGCGCTTTAGCAATATGGCTTGGTCGCAAGCCAATACAGGATCTGCAATATGCTGCAGGTTTATTTCAAACTGCCCAGGGGCATACTCTGCTACTGCTGTAGATGCCGGTATGTTTTGCCCCTGGGCAGCAAGCACGATGTCATCTAGAAGCGCACTATAGTCATCTAAATTGTCTACTGCATAAACCTGAGTGTCTGACTCGCGAAGGCCTGTTATTGGTGCTATTGGGGGCTGTAACAGGCCTGATTTAAGGCGCTTGGCATCGGTGAGGTAAAATTCCAACTCAACGGCTACCATCGGGGTTAGGCCTTGGCTCTGATATTGGTCGCAGATCTGATCTAAAACGTGGCGTGGGTTAGCAAAGTAAGCTTCACCAGGGGTTTGTTCCATAGTGATTAAACATTGAGCCACAGGTTTGTTTTGCCATGGCACCATAGTTAAGGTGTGGGGTATTACTCTACAGGGCTGGTCACAATCACCCGTATCAAACCCAATACCGGTGCTCTCTACGGTGTTGCCATTGATATCAAGGGCGAACACTGAACCAGGCAAATAAAGGCCCTGCTCATAAACTTTGAGCAACTCCTGCGCAGTAATGCGTTTGCCTCGTAAAACACCATGCTGATCGGGCAGTAATAAATCTACGCTCACAAGGTCTGGGTTAGCTGCAAGAAATGCTTCGGCTTCGCTGCTTGGAGCGATGGCATGGGGCATGGTTTAAAATCTCTTTTAATAGGGTTTTCTGAGATGGTATCAGAAAGTTGGCGATAGACAAGCTTCTAAAACGATATGTTTGAAATAATACAATTAATTTGTATAAAAAGAACATTAAATTTATTCATTAATGAACATAAATATTAAATTAACCGCTATAAAACAATAACTTGAATATAATTCATAAAAGCATTGTTGGCTTCATCAAGGTGTTCATAATAATATACATATAACTTGAAGATTAAAACCGGTTTATGCTATTGTCGAGGACTTGAGTCAATCGTTATTTAGCGCTACCTATATGTCTAAACCTCTCATCGGCCTTGTGTGTGAAGTAAACCAAGATGGCCTACATCCTTACCACCGCGTGAGCGAGAAATACGCCCGTGCCGTGGTTGATGCAATGGGAGCGGTGCCGGTCTTAATTCCAGCCTTAACTAATGCAGATAACCAATTAGATATGGACATAGACGCCTTATTAACCCACCTTCACGGTGTGCTTTTACCTGGTGGGTACAGCAACGTTGAGCCACATCATTATGGCGCAGTCAGTCGTGCAGGAACCCAGCATGATAAGGCTAGAGATAGCCTAGCATTAGCGCTCATTCCAGCGGCTATAAAGCAGGGAGTGCCCTTACTGGCCATTTGTCGAGGTTTTCAAGAAATGAACGTGGCCTATGGTGGAAGTTTACATCAGCATGTGCAAGAACTGGATTGCTATAATGACCATCGGGAAAACAAAGCTGATGCAATAGAAATTCAATATGGCCACAGCCACAGTGTCACCTTAGCTAACGACGGTTTACTCCAGCAGTTGTTCGGTATGTCAGAGGTTCGGGTAAACTCGTTACATGGGCAGGGTGTCCATCAGGTGGGTAAAGGCCTAAGGGTTGAAGCGATGTCTGAGGATGGTTTAGTTGAAGCCATCACCGACCCCAATAGCCAAACCTTTAACCTAGCAGTGCAATGGCATCCAGAGTACCAAGCAACTAACGACGACCTCTATCAATCTATTTTTTCTGCCTTTGCTAGCGCCTGTAATGGTCGTTTGCAAAGCCAAGGCAGTCGGTGATCTATGACCAATTTTAATGGCCTAAAAGCATGGCTAAAAGAACATAAAATAACGGAAGTTGAATGCATTGTTAGCGACCTTACGGGTATTGCGCGGGGTAAAATTATGCCTGCATCTAAGTTTTGCGATGATGCGGGCATCCGCTTGCCAGAAGGTGTATTGGTAGCCACAGTTACGGGGGACTATTTAGACGATTACAGCATGATTGACCCCGCAGAAATTGATGTCTACCTAAAGCCAGACCCTAATGCAGCCCATCTATTGCCCTGGGCGAGTGAGCCTACGGCGCAAATTATTCATGATTGTTATGATATCCATGGCGAATTGGTTGATCTGGCACCACGAACGATATTGCGAAAGGTACTTAAATTATATTCAGACTTGGGACTCACACCTATTGTGGCGCCAGAAGCTGAGTTTTACCTTACCCAAAAAAGTATGAACCCAGATTCTCCTCTGCAACCACCGATAGGGCGAACTGGCCGTGCTGAAACCGGCCGTCAGTCTTATAGTATAGATGCTGTGAATGAATTTGACCCATTATTTGAAGACGTTTACGACTACTGTGAAGCGCAGAATCTCGATCTAGAAACTCTGATCCATGAAGAAGGTTTAGGGCAGATGGAAATTAACTTCCGCCATGGTGAAGCCTTATCTCTTGCTGATCAGGTGTTCTTGTTTAAGCGTACCTTGCGAGAAGCCGCCTTCAAACACGATTTATCGGCTACCTTTATGGCTAAGCCATTACAAAACCAAGCTGGCAGCTCCATGCATATACATCAAAGTGTATTGAATGCGCAGGGCAACAATATCTTTGTAGGTGCAGATGGCGGCATCAGTGATGTCCTCAAACACTATATTGGTGGCTTACAAAAATACACCAAAGCGGCCACCGCTTTATTTGCTCCTAACGTAAACTCTTACCGACGCTTTTTGAAGGACGAATCGGCACCAGTGAACATGCACTGGGGCTTCGATAATCGTACTGTCGGTTTACGAGTGCCAGAAAAAACAGGCCCTAATATTCGTGTTGAGAACAGAGTAGGGGGCGCCGACGCAAACCCTTATTTGGCTATGGCAGCAACCTTAGCTTGTGGTTATTTAGGCATGCAAGAAAAGTTGGAGCCTAGCGCCCCTGTTGAAGGTAGCGCCTACGATAAAGGTACAAGAGAATTACCCCGCAGCCTAACTGAGGCCCTTATTCAGTTAGATCGATGTGAGCCATTACGAGAAATATTTGGTGATCGATTTGTGAAAGCGTATTTAGCTGTGAAAGAAAAAGAAAATGATAATTTTATGCAGGTCATCAGTTCTTGGGAACGTGAATATCTGCTATTAAGTGTTTAAGAGGAAATTAATAAAATGAACGCAAAACAACACGACACTAAAGCACTACAAGAACTCGACAAGCAGCATTACATGCACCCGTTCACTGATTCGAAAGCCATGCACGAAAAAGGCACGCGCATCATCACTGGCGCAGACGGCTGTTATATATACGATTCTGAAGGCGGTAAAGTGCTAGATGGTATGGCAGGTCTTTGGTGTGTAAACATTGGATATGGGCGTCATGAGTTAGCCGATGTAGCTGCCAAGCAAATGCGCGAACTACCTTACTATAATAGCTTTTTTGGTACGGCACACCCACCAGTCATTAAATTAGCCGCACAGCTTAAAAAACTAGCGCCTGATCATATCAGTCACGTATTTTTCACTGGTTCTGGCTCTGAGTCTAACGACACTAACGTGCGCATGGTTCGTCACTATTGGCAGGCCAAAGGCCAACCAAGTAAGCGTATTATCATATCTCGTGACAATGCATATCACGGCAGCACCATGGCCTCCATGAGCTTAGGGGGCATGAAAGGCATGCACGACCAGGGTGGTATCATTGATGGCATTGAGCACATCATGCAGCCTCATTGGTATCACGAAGCCTTGGCTGGTGAAACTGAAGAGCAGCTAGGGTTACGAGCGGCACAAGCCCTAGAAACCAAAATTATTGAGTGTGGTGCAGAAAACGTGGGCGCCTTTATTGGTGAACCAGTACAGGGTGCAGGTGCCGTTATTGTGCCACCAGCGAGCTACTGGCCAGAAATCCAGCGCATCTGTAAAAAATACGACATATTACTCATTGCTGACGAAGTGATTACTGGTTTTGGCCGCACAGGTAACTGGTTTGCATGTGAAACCCTTGGTATTGAGGCAGACCTTATGACTATTGCTAAGGGCCTATCTTCAGGTTATATGCCTATTGGTGGTGTATTGATTAGTGACCGAGTGGCTAAGGTAGTGATAGAAAGTGGTGAGTTTGCCCACGGTTATACCTATTCTGGCCACCCAGTTGCGGCAGCAGTAGCTTCGGCTAACGTCAGTATTATTGAAAATGAAGGTATGATAGCGCAGGTTCGAGATGAAACTGGACCATACCTGCAGCAACGGTTAGCCGAATTGCGGGATCATCCCCTAGTTGGCCAAATTCGTGGCATTGGTTTAATGGCGGCGATAGAGCTAGTAAAGGATAAAGAGAGCCATGCCAATTACCCTAAAGAGGTAGGTATTGGTGGTATTTGTCGTGATTATGCTTTGGCTAACGGCTTGGTTATGCGGGCTGTGGGGGACAGTATGATCATGTGTCCGCCTTTGATTATTAGTAAACTAGAAATTGATGAATTGATCGAGAAGACGAGGAAGTCCCTTGACCAGACCCTAACCCAAGTAGAGGGTTAGGCCTTTAAGTTGGTTAATGGCGTATCAACATTAATAAGTGTGAGAAATGATCGAAAATGAGGTTAATGCCAAAATTTTTATCTGTTAAAGAAGTGCCATCACTTTTTTGGAGTTCGCCGAAGGCATTGACCATAACCCCACCTATAGTCTCTGTTACTTTTCTTATCATAGGCCTTACACTTTTTGGCTTAGGGGAAGCTTTACTCATTGCCGCAGGTGTTGGCGTGAGTCCTTGGACAGTTTTAGCCCAAGGTATTACCCATGTTACTGGGTGGAGTATTGGGTTTGCTACGTTTATCACTAGTTTTGTAGTTTTATTTTGTTGGATACCACTCAGACAGGTACCAGGTATTGGAACCATTCTAAATGCAGTGATTATCGCTTTGGTTCTTGAATTCCTACTGCCATTTTTACCAACCTTTGATAATTTTATGTTCCAGCTTGGAGAAGCAGTGCTTGGTGTGTTGGTTACTGGATTTGGTGGAGGCTTATATCTAATTGCAAATTTGGGCCCCGGACCAAGAGATGGTCTAATGACTGGGTTGCAAAAAGTGACAGACCTGCCAATTGCTTGGGTCCGGAGTGGACTTGAACTAACAGTTATAGCTGCTGGGTGGGCCTTAGGCGGCAGTGTTGGACTTGGAACTGTACTATTCGCCTTAGGCATTGGTCCATCTGTTGCCGCTAGCATGTACTTCTTTAAAAGTGTTTTTAGTAACTATGCAGTCACTGATTAAGTGTTGGGAGTGTTACCAATACAGCACTAATAAACCTATTTCTTGGCCACCAAGTAGGCCGTAAGAGGCACAAACCCAATGAGCAGGGCCAGCAACCAAAAGGCTATGGACAAGCTCGTTATATCAGCAGTAAAACCGATCATAGCGGGCCCTATCAAAACGCCAGCATAGCCAGTTGTTGTTACAGATGCGATGGCTAGGCTAGCCGGCATTACTTTTTGCCTTCCTGCAGCACTGAAAAATATAGGCACCAAATTTGCGGCCCCCAAACCAATCAATACGAACCCAACCAGAGCAACTAACGGCAAGCTTGAAAGCAGAATCACAGAAATACCTAAGATCGTTACAATACCACCAGCAATCAGAATCCAGAACTCGCCAAAAACACTAACAATGCGATCTCCAGTTAAACGTGCAATCACCATCGCAGCTGAAAATAGAATATACCCTACACCAGCATTTTGTGGGGCTGCCAATTGGCGATCAATAACCAAAAGAGCACCCCAATCAAGGACGGCCCCTTCTACTAAAAACATAATTGCTGCCAGCAACGCTAGCAAAAGAACAATGCCACGGGGAAATACAAACAGGTGCTGTTCCACAGCACTGACAAATAAGAGACGCCGAATGGTTAACAACATCGCCATAAGCACTACGGTGGCTCCTATAAATGCAGCAATGATGAGCGACACACCCATTGATAAAAGCAGGGTCATCAATCCTGCTCCAAACAATCCGCCAATGCTAAATTGAGCGTGAAAGCTCGACATCAGTGAACGTTTTTCTTGGTATTCCACTTCAACTCCATGGACATTCATTGCTACGTCAATGGTGCCAAGAGAAGCACCAAAAAGAAATAGAGCGGTACCAAGTATAAAAGGTGTTTCAGCAATAGCTAAAGCAGGTAGAAAAATGATAAGTCCAAAGCCACCTAACATGACCATAGATCTAGGGCCACGTCGTGCAGCTACGAGCCCAGTCACAGGCATTGCGATAATAGAACCCAGTCCAAAACAAAGTAAAAGAACACCAAATTGGCGTTCATCGGCCCCAACATTTGCCTTTATAAATGGGAAAAGTGGAGCACAACAGGCCATTGAAAACCCAGCAGTAAAAAATGCCAGCCGAGTTGCAAGCCGGGCTGGCGCTGTTGAATGAAGCTTGGCCATTAAATGTCCTATTTTTAATCAAATTTAGGTAGGTAAGAAAGTCAACAATTGGCATGTTAACAAAGCAGACCTCAATGGTTCATGACGTATCAACAGTTTAGTATGTAATAATTTCTGGGCCCATAAAATAGGTAGGTAAGAAAGTTGACAAGGCTGGGATGTAAGTTACCATAATTAAAAACACAAACAAGATAGCCAGCCATGGAGTAGCGGCCCTAACCACTCGCATCACCGACATTCCCGCCACCCCTGATGTAACAAACAGGTTTAGGCCAACTGGAGGGGTGATCATGCCAATTTCCATATTTACCACCATAATAATGCCTAGATGAATGGGGTCTATGCCCAACTCTATAGCGATGGGGAATACCAGTGGCGCCACGATCACAATTAGTCCAGACGGTTCCATAAATTGACCGCCAATCAAGAGAATTAAATTCACCATAACTAAGAACATAATTGGCCCTAAACCGGCAGCGAGCATCGCAGTAGCAATCGCTTGTGGAATTTGTTCGTCTGTTAATACGTGTTTTAAAATTAGGGCATTTGCTATAATGAATAATAAAGTGATGGACAAGCGGCCAGCATCGTATAGGGTCTCACGAGTATCCGCGTGGAACCATGCAGTAATAAGTGCATGAGGGTTCTTTCTGAGGGATAGTGGAGTCTCACCCTCTGCTGTTTTTAGTGGGCCCATATCACGATAAATAAACATTGAGACGATGAACGCATACACAGAGGCCACAGCGGCCGCCTCTGTCGGTGTAAAGTAGCCACCATAAATGCCACCTAAAATTATAACCACTAAAAACAAGCCCCAGCTTGCAGCTCGCGCGGCATCGAATACTTCGCTCCAGCCAGCCCATTCACCCTTAGGCATGCCTTTATAGCGAGCATAAAAATAGATACTAACCATGAGCATAGTGCCGGCCAATAGGCCAGGGATAACACCTGCCAAGAACATACGTCCAACAGACACGTCTGTGGCTGCTGCATATACCACCATAACAATGGAGGGAGGTATCAAAATACCTAAAGTGCCCGCATTACAAATTACACCGGCAGCAAAGTCTTTGCTATAACCCACTTTCCGCATTGCCGTGATGACAATGGAGCCAATGGCAACTACTGTTGCAGGTGATGAACCAGATAGGGCTGCAAACATCATGCAGGCAAACACGCCAGCAATGGCCAAACCACCGTGGAAATGACCCATACAAGCGATGGAAAAGCGAATGATACGTTTGGCTACGCCGCCTGTGGACATAAAACTAGACGCTAAAATAAAAAATGGAATAGCGAGCAAGGTATAGTGGCCTTCAAAGGCAGAAAACAAAGTTTGTGCAACTGAAGCTAGAGAGCTGTCAGAATAAACTAACAAAAATAATATGGAACTCAAGCCCAGTGACACTGCAATCGGCACACCCACTAACAGCAATAAAATGACCAATATAAATAAATATAAGGCTTCCATGAATTAATCCTTGTCTGCTGCTGCGGTTGCCTGATCAACTAGGTCTTCAGCCTCGTGGCTTGCAATAATCATATTGGCTTTGCCTTTTACTATGTTGGTAGCAACGCGTAGGTATCGCCACAAGAGCATGGTTATCCCAAGTGGCAGAGCAAAATAGGGTATAAAGCGAGGAATTTTTTCGTATTGGTCGCCGTCATTAAACCAGGCACCTAAAATCTGCGCCCAGTCAGGCATAACGATGTCGTTGACTTCATAATAGCCTTGGGCCAAGTAACGCGCCTTAAACCCTTCGGGAATAATGCGGCCTTCTGTAGGGGGAAAGTTCGCAAAAGGTGCCCAGTAATCCCAACTGCCTTTAAGTAGCAGTAAGGTATAGAGTAGGCAGGCACCTACGGCAAATAAAGCTGCCACTTTTCGCCAACTTGGGGACATATAGTTGAGAGCTACATCGACGCCTAATTGAGCATTAATACGGACCATATAGGCGGTACCAACAATGCCCATCCAAGCGAAAAGGAACACGGTGGTCTCTAACGATTGCAGTCCAAAATCGGATAAAGGCTCAGCCCATGGAGCGAACCATTCGCTGCGCCAAAAATCCATTTCCTGCAGTTTTCTAATAACCACATTGGCAAAGGTAATCATGGTCATCAAACCAAGTAAGGTGGCAATAAAGTTGCGTTCAATGCGATCACCTAGGGGGATTTTTAGTAACGGTTGAACGGTCATAACACCACCTTAAGGTCATCAAAATAAGGTCAAAAAAGTAGGGCCCTAAAAATTAGAGCCCGGTTATTAATGGATGGTTAGGGAACTAGTATTGAGCGTTAATGGCTTGTGCCGCATCAATGTTCTCTTGGCCCACATCATCTTTAAACTCATCCCACACAGGCAGCATCGCCGCCTTCCACTGGGCGCGTTGCTCATCTGTTAATATGTGGATGGTCTTGCCTGTAGCCAAGATTGCTTCTTTATTGGCTTCGTTTACCGCAAATGATTGAGCGTTTCGTGAAACAGTTACTTCACGTAAAATGGTCTCTAACTGATTGCGGATATCGTTTGGTAAGCTGTCCCAGAACTCAGAGGAGGTTATTACCAAATAGTCTATTACACCGTGATTGGATTCGGTAACACTGTCTTGAACTTCAAAGAACTTCTTGCCGTAGATATTGGAGTAAGTGTTCTCCTGACCTTGAATAGTGCCAGACTGCAAGGCTTGATAAACTTCAGCGAAAGCCATTTTCTGAGGTATGGCACCCAGTGATTTAAATTGGGCAACCAATACATCTGAAGCCTGTACTCGAAATTTTAAGCCAGCGGCATCAGTTGGTGATAACAGCGGTTTGGTGGCAGACAACTGCTTTAAGCCATTGTGCCAGAATTCAAGGCCTAACAAACCTCGGCCGGTCATTGACTGTTTCATTGCTTGACCAGCAGCAGATGCTTGGAATTCATCGATTGCATCAATGTTCTTAAACATGAATGGCAAGTCGAATAAACGGAACTGTTTGGTGTACTTTTCAAATTTAGACAAAGATGGAGCAGCCATTTGAACATCACCTAACAACAAGGCTTCGAGAACTTTGCCATCACCATAAAGGGTGGAGTTTGGATAAACTTCTAAACAAACCTTACCGTCCATTTCGCTATTCACGCGAGTGGCAAGCTCGGTAGCAGCAATACCTTTAGGATGCTTATCGGTATTAGTTACGTGGCTAAACTTGATGACAATTTCGCCATCCTGACATACTTCACTGGCTTGAACTGGGGTGGCAATTAGGGCGACAGCCATAGCACTAGCTAGTGTAGTCTTTATAAATACTTTCATAGTGAACCTCATTATTATTACAGTTATCAATACTATCGTAGTTGTACTACCAGCATTGACAAAGCAATACTTGTGCCAAAACTTAACTCATTAATAAATAACAATATGTAAAATTTCCTTATGGAAATATGTAAGGTTACCTACACAAAATTTTAGCTAAATGTGCAGAGATTCACACACTGTTGCTGGGCATCTCGTCCTCATGCAGAGCAAAGCAATCTAAACCCGCGCTTTATGGAATGACACTGGCCTCTGCAATTACAAGCCTCAATGGCACTAATCATCTAAGAAGCGATGACGGTCTAGGCCGTACTTGGCGAGTTTGTCGTATAGGGTTTTTCGGGCGATGCCCAAACCTTCGTAAGTGCGCTTAACGGAACCTTGTGCTTGGGATAAAGCTTCTTCTATGAGACGCTTCTCATAGTGTTCCATACGCTCAGGTAAGCTCGTATTGCCTGCTTCTGTCTGCCAGTTGGCGAGGGTATGCTGGTCTATTAAGGTGTCAGTTAACACAAATCGTTCAGCCACGTTAATGAGTTCGCGCACATTGCCTGGCCACTGGTGCTGCATTAACGTGTCAATCACGTGGAGCGAGAGTTCAGGCACAGGCAAGTTGAACTTTTCGCTGGCTTGGGTGGTGAAATAACGAAATAGTAGTAGCACATCTTCATCACGTTGACGCAAAGGAGGTAAATGCAGTTCCACTACGTTGAGCCGATAATAGAGATCTTCTCTAAATCTGCCTTCCTCAGCCATGACCTTAAGGTCGGCTTTAGTGGCGGCAATAACTCGGATGTCAATGTCGATTGTGGTGTTCGAACCTAGCCGCTCGACCTTGCGTTCCTGCAGCACACGCAGTATTTTCACAGACAACGACAAAGGGATGCTCTCAATTTCATCCAAAAATATGGTGCCTTTGTGGGCGTATTCGAACTTTCCAATGCGAGCCTTTTTCGCATCAGTAAAGGCGCCTGCCTCATGACCAAACAGTTCAGCTTCCATCATTGATTCTGGTAAAGCTGCACAATTAATCGCTACAAAAGGTCCTTTATTACGGCCGCTTTGCTCATGCAAGCGCCGCGCAGCAAGCTCTTTACCTGTGCCAGTTTCACCACAAATAAGGGTGTTAACGTCAGCTTTAGCTAATCGGGCGATTTTTTCCCTGAGGGAGATAATGGTGTTAGATTGGCCGATAATGGACTCGTTGTCTTGGGCGGCGATGGCAGCTTTTAAATGTCGGTTTTCCATGATCAGCTGGCGTTTATCTAATCCCCGCTTAACCACCTCTAATAAGTTCTCACGGCGAAAGGGCTTTTCGATAAAGTCGTAGGCACCACTGCGGATTGCGCTTAATGCCATCTGGATATCACCATGGCCAGTGATTAAGATGACGGGTAGGTCTGGGTCGACGTTTTGCAAGACGCCCAAAAATTCGAAACCGTCCATCTTGGGCATGCGAATATCACTAATGACAATGCCTGGCCATGTGTCATTAAGGTGAGGCAATGCCGCTGCAGCGCTGGCATAAGCGCACACTTGATAGTCAGCCAACTGTAACATCTCCACGAGGGCGTGGCGGATCTCGTCGTGGTCGTCAACTACGCATATGGTTGGTAAAGTCATGGTGTGGGACCGGTTATAGTTCTTGCTTGTAGACGGATAGTAAACACTGCACCCTCATTGGAATTTCGGGCGCCCAGGTCGCCGCCCATGGTTTTAATAATACTGTAAGAGATTGTCAGGCCCAAGCCTAGCCCAACCCCCACATCTTTAGTACTAAAAAATGGATCAAATAAGAGCTGTAAGTGCTTGTCATCGATACCGCTGCCCGTATCTGAGACATTAATGTTTGCCATTTGATCCTCGGCTTGGCAGTGGATGGTGAGGCGTTTGCTGTTATTGTTTTGCATGGCGTCTAAGGCATTAGTTATGAGATTAATAAACACTTGCTCTAAACGTACGTCGTTGGCCAGCACCTCTACGTTAGATAAGTCTTGTACTACCGTTTCTACTCCATCCTGATTAATTCTTGCTTGCAACAAAGAAAAAGCATTGTCTAAGGCAACTTTTGGGCAAATCCACTCATTTTTGTCGTCCGTTTTTCTACCGAAGGTTTTTAGATGAGACGTAATTAACCCCATCTTTTGAGCCAAATATTTAATCTGTATAAGCTTTTCTTGTACTTTTTTGGGTTGTTCTCGTGCCAGCCACTGTTCTGCGTTATCGGCTGAGGCCATGATGGCAGATAGAGGTTGGTTTATTTCATGGGTGACGCTGGTGGCCAACTGACCAAGCGTGGCAAGCTTAGCCGAGTGAATGAGCTCTTGCTGGGTTTGTTTGAGCTCTTGGTTACTGGCTTGTAGGGCTTGTGTTCGCTCTGCGACACGGGTTTCTAGTAAGTCTTTGGCTTGTTGTAAACGGGTTTGGTTGATCTCACGT
>Ga0308021_10001128_pt1 | contig 12215 bp, 24 predicted proteins | sample Neamet351_FD_201296 | JGI IMG/M metagenome (GOLD analysis project Ga0308021, IMG submission 201296) | Marine microbial communities from water near the shore, Antarctic Ocean - #351 | ecosystem: Environmental > Aquatic > Marine > Unclassified | place: Southern Ocean | collected 2014-10-02
GACACAGTAGAAATCGTCTGATGAAGCACCCTGTGTACAGTCGACAGACCTACATCAAAATTGGCTATCTAGGCGAAAACGTTTATGAGCTTATCGCAATAGTCGGTAGCGCTTTGCAACGGGCAGATGTGAGAGCAGAAATCCAGGCTGCATGGAGCCAGGAAGTATTTGCCTATCGTATCTCGCCAGATATTTCAGAAAGAATCTTCGAGATCTGCGAGAAGTACGTAGATATCGAACAACCCAAGTATCACCACTGAATGTCAGCCCATCGATCACCACTCAGGTGGTGGTCTTTGGAGTGCTATTCGGCACTATCGAGGAGGAACAAAAATGGAAAATGTAGTTAATGATCCGTATGGATTTCCAGTAACTCAAATCCAACAGAGGCAGCAGAAAGAAGGCTGGAAGAACTTTGACTTTGTGGAAATGAAATCTCTTATTGAAAGTCCTGAACCGGCAGTGAATCGGACTGCTTGGTCTAGGAGTCAATTGGTTGAGAACCTTGTCGTGGAACTGGTGAAAGACATTTCATTATCAGATTTTAATGATTTGGCCTACCAGCTAGGCGTCTTATTCGGGAGTCATTTCGCATCTAGTAAGGCAACACTCCAGCAGGCAGGAGAATGGCGGCCATCAAAATGACCCAGGTCATGTACACCAACGAGATTGGTGAAGTGTCAGCGATTGAATATGTGAACCATGACCGGCAGCCAGACCCTGACGATCATTACAGCGATTGGTCAGTGACGGAAGTCGACTGGTGCCCTAAGCATCACTCTTACGAGTGTGAAGAGGGTTGCCTGGACGAATGACAGCAGGTTGGACATCGGCTTAGGTCGGTGTCTTTCCTAGTGCCATTTGGTACTACCACGAGGAGGAACAATGAAAAACGAATACGCAAAGGCGATGGATATGTTCTTGACTGAGGGACTTGCCCGACTGGAAGCTATGTCGGATGAGACCCTGAATCAGTTGATGAATGTTGAAGAGCCTGAGCCGACCTATCAAGCTCATGGGCAGGTGTAGTTATGTCTTCTTTGAGAGATGATGTTAAGTGCCCAATTCATGGAATGTGTGATGGCTTTCACAATGGCAATACCTTTCACGATCCGACCAAATGCTATGGCGAACATAGCGACTGGGAGTGGAACGAGGACGGGGATGAGCCGAAAATAGAATACGTCCATGAGGTCGGTAATAAGCTTGAGATCTTCGGGGAATTTATGAGACAAGCACTGGCAAAAAAGTTGCCGGACTTCGATTCAGATTATGTGATTGAACATGAACCGACGTGTGCTGGTTGTGGAAATGACCTTGAAGATGGAGAGCAATATAACTTCAATTTGCCAATCGATCCATCGATCGTGATGGACCATCGATATGACGGGTCGCTGCGGCTGTTCAAAGTCGACTTCGGCCAAGGCTGGAAGTTCGACATATTTATGAAAGCCGACTGATCACAGCAGGTTGAGCATCACCTTCGGGTGGTGCTCTTCCTAGTGTCATCAGACACTGAAATGCCAACGAGGAGGAACAGATAATGAAAGAATTTTATGTAGAAGAGCGCTATGAGCCGTCAGATATTGACATGTTCGGCACAACTTTGCAGCGACTGTTGGATCTCTATCAGGGAGACGCAGGCTCACGGGTTTCGCAACTAGATGACCCTATGCGATTAGCTCAATACGTCTCGGAACTGCAAGTTATAGCTTACGAGTTCACAGAATTAGCAAAGGGCTTTGAACGCCAGTTCGAACGAGAGTTCGAGATGGTGATCTCGCAATGAGTAGCAAACCGAAATGCAAAATATGTGAAACTCAAGGAGCCAGGAAAGGGACTCAGTACCCGATCTTCATGTTGGCTCCCGGTTACAAGTTCGGCGAAATTTGTGCCCGTTGTAACGATAATTCAATGCCCTGAATCCAGCGGATCGAGCATCACCTTCGGGTGGTGCTCTTCCTGGTGCATTCAGCATCCCTTAACCCACGAGGAGGAATATGAGAGAGGTACAGAATTTATGACATCCACGCTTCATGGAACGCAGACCCAGTGGGAACTGGATTGCCGTTGTCACATGTGCAAGAAGGCGCACACGAACTACATGCGGGTGCAGAGATCTAAAGGCAACTACCTAGATAACCCGAGGGGTCGGCCGAGAGTTAAGACGCCAACACAAAGAGAAGTGAGCAAAGGCCGAGGGGAACGATTTCAATGTATGACCAAAAATGAGTTCATGTTAGCTCGAGGTTATACACACAAAACCTTAACCAACGAGGAGGAAAAATGAGTGACCAAAGTGAGCTGGTTTTATGATCCAATTGACTGAACGAGCCAAAGGCGTTTTGATTGTTGTAGCCATCGTGATTGCATTTACGATAACTGGAACTATTGACGCCCAGGCATGTCAGAACCATGGATTGTGCCCATGACCACTACCGCAAACACTCATCGTGTAGAGCCACAAAGTGTGGCGCTCGGGATGGGATTCACGACTGTGGTCTATCGAGTTGTCGACAACGTTGGAAGAGTAATTTCGATGTCTAGGAACTCCGCCGCAGCATACGCAGAAGCAAAACAATTATCAGAGCCAAAACCGGACGAATAGGAGAGCTATGTCTAAAAGAGCTATAATTATTGAGACCTTACACAGGCTCACGGAGATGGGGATTATCGCTGCACACGTTCTAGCGCCGTCGACAAAGGACCAGACGAGATTATCGTGGCATGTCCAGATCGACTCAATTACTGCATTTTATATGAGCACGACGGAGGTGGAATATTTCATTGAGGGATGCAAAGCTAGAGATAAGCTTGCAAGTCAAGTTAACAGCATCTAAGATCCTTCATGAGTCGTTGAAGCAGCCGACGACTTACAACGAGATTTGCCCGGCCTTTGGTTCCTCCTCAGGTCGGGCATTCCTGTTTTTGGCGACAGATTTAGGGCGGAAGTTGATGCATAACAGATCCTCTTGGAACGCTGCCCCACCCAAAAAAACTCGTCCTTTCAAAAACGTCGACGGGATCGTGATTCACTTCGCAGGTTTCCCCATCGCAGCGTCCCGCTCGACGCCGACGTTGCTCCGGTCGATACAGAACGTTCACCAGGGCAAGCCACGGAATTGGTGGGATATCGCCTACAACATTCTTGTGGACCAGAATGGTGAAATCTGGCAGGGCCGTGGTCTCACTGTGACTTCGGGAGCTAACGGCGTCACGAATTCAAATAAATCTCACGTTGCGATCTGTTGTTTAATAGGAGCAGGTCCAATACCTCCTTTAATGGTTGACGGCATCAAAACTGCTATCGATATTGTTAGGGAGCGGTGGCCGGGGGCTGTAGACATATTCCCTCACTCAGCGATTAAACCTACTATCTGTCCAGGTAATCCATTGCGGACACTGATTGCGAACGGCGATTTAGATCCTGGGAGCACTACTCAACAAGTATTGTTCGACACGATTCGAAGAGGTATGAGAGGCACTCGAGTGGCTCGCCTTCAGACTGCAATCAGGGCAACGGCCGATGGTGCGTTTGGCCCTAGAACGGAGATCGCAGTCGAAGAGTTGACCCAGGCGATCTATCCATTTGGGGGTTTAGTTTCTAAGGAATGCGGACCAGAGCTTTGGGAGTACGTTCTCTGGACTGAAGGGCTAATCGAGAGGCCCGTATTTCTGCCGGTAAACGGCTAGTTCTCTTTCAGCTTCATTCAATCGATCGAGAACTAATCGTCCTACCGACTCAAACATGTCATTTCCAGATTTTGAGGATCGGAAAGTAGCGCCCTGAGATGATTTCTTGGGTACGTTGTGTTTACCTAGGACTTGATATAGCCGCTGACGACTCATGTTGAGTTCGCCCGCTAGGTCGTCTACAGACTTATCAGCGGAGTTCCCATCCCACGCTTCGTAAGCGTCAATTACTTCCTGGTCACGTTTCGTCATCGTAGCCATATTGTTCCTCCTCGTATTGAGTTGAAATGTTACCAGTAAACTTGACTGGTCGTTGACACGGACAGTTGATATTTATACTATTTGTTGTACCCCAGCGGGATTTTACGGGATTCGCCGGGATCCAATATCAGATCTATGGCAGAATATGCCCAACCTACGAGGAGGAAAAACTAAATGAATGGACTGCAATACAAAATTAATGCCAAGTTGCAAAGACATTCTCGCTTAACTGACCAGAAGAAGCTTGGCCATTATCTTGGTCTGAGTAAGTCAGCTACGAGTCGGATGATCAACAATCCCAGTCGCAAATTGAAGCAAGAAACTTTTGACAAGCTTTTGTCGTTTCTCGAGATTGAAAGGTTTGCTTTAGAAGCGATCCTTGAAGCCGACGCCATGACGATTGAGCAACTCAGAGAAGAGAATACAGAGATGGACGACAAAATGCGTTACCAGTCCTATCAGATCGCTGAACTCACAGGCAGGCTTCTTGAAATCGAGACCCAGTTATTACTTAACGCCAAGAAGAAAGCACCTTCCCAGTGATAGATCCGATAACTCCAGACGAAGAACGCAAGAGACTGCAGCAGCAATACACAAGGGGTAAATACACAATACATACTTGCAAGACCTTAATAGCAATGGAAAAAGTTGCTCTCGTCGCTATGTCCGAGCGGTTTGTGCAAGCACAATCGCTGTACACCTACACCAATCCCGAATACTTAACAAGCACTCGTGCTTGTGCATGGTCCGAGACAAATCTTTTTAAGTCCCGAGGGTGGGAAAAACGCTGCGCCCAGTTGGGTCAAAGTCATCTCCCATGGGAATGGGATCCACGCTTCAACTACGGTCCGAACAAGCATAGCTCTAAGGAGGCTCATACTCTCCTGTCGGAATTGGCATCGTACGGATTCGCCTGCAGCACTATCTTCAAATCGGATTATCTCGATGCTCCACACACAACTAACAACACTATTTTGCGAATGTTCTACAGGATCGGTGAGGGTTGTCTCACCGTTGCTTATGAGGTTCCGAACTCAAAGGCAAACGAGATCGAGCAGATAGTCACCAATATGCACGGCACTGCTACCTCGACTCCACAGTTGTCACCAAATCAACTTCAGAGGGGCCAAGAAAAATTCATTGACCAGTCAGAACATGGGACAGGTGATGTCACACCCATGCGCTAAAATTGCCTAACTTTCCCTTTCGAATGGGCTGACAAAAAAGAGTCGGAGGCCGCTGTAACGGCCCCCGATTCCCAGCCCTAGAAAGGACTCCCACGAGAAGGACAAGGATGCCCCGCTCAGAAACTACCCTACAGCATTGGCGTAAAGATATAGTGATAGCGCTAACCGAAGGAGTCGCTCCTCCGGCTAGCTCGCTACAAGAACTCAGTAGGCGTCATACGACGCTTGACGATTTATCTAGGGGTACGATTGACGACAGGATCGTCACCTTAGCCCAGTTAGGTTTCAAGCCTGCCCAGATTGCTGATGCAGTATTTACGGATATTGCCCGATGTGACGCTGTTCTCCGTTCGGCACGACCGGATGTTTGGAAGATCATCGAGAGCCATTTGGATGGCTTCACGGCACATGAAGTTGCGAATCGGACAGGGTTCTCTCCTACGTATGTCTACAAAATTTTGAAAAAGTATCAGCACACTCCGAATATTCGCCGGGCTTCAGAACTCTCTGCTCGGCAGGAAGAGAACATACTGAGGCGCTACAGAGCCGGTGAGCCTCAGAAAACTATTTCAAAGAACACTGGGGCCACGGTCGCTCAAGTTAAGTATCTGCTTAAGCGCAGGTGTCGCTAGTGCCGAGAATGAGACAATCGACACTGAATAGCGCTCTCGATTGTGCCAAGAAAATGGAGTACGTGCTGGACCCAACTATCCCTTATTACACGGGGGTCATAAGAGCTATTGGCACGGCCGTTCATAAGGGTCACGAAGCGTACTATTCCAACCGGCGAGAAACTGGTGAAGTTCACGATACTGACCCCCGTCGATGGGTTGAGGCTGCACTCGACGAGTTCCAAACTGAGATCGCTAGGGCGGGAGATCGGTTCGATTGGAGATTCGACGAGGCTAAGCCACATCTAAAAACACCTAAACCGGGGATTCTGTACGACTTCGAGATCGCTGCTTCGAAGATCGCTGAAGCGATTGTGGATTACCACCAGAACAAGTGGTACTGGCCTGACGGGTTCGAAGTCATTGAAACCGAACTGTCATTTGACCTTCCATGGGAAGGGCGTGATGACTGGATACGTCACGGAACAATCGATTTGGTGCTGAGAGATGAAAAAGGGCTCGCACATATAGTCGACCACAAGACTGCTAAAGGTCCCAAGAAGTTTGCTGACTTTTCGGCGATGAAGTCACCTCAAGCGTCTTACTATTTTAAAGCGTTCGAACTGCTCGATCTGGGTCTCGGCAAACCACATCCCGAGTTCATTTACGATGTTCTGGCTATGCCGCCAGGCAAACCAGTCACATTCACCAGGTTCTGGCATCCTCGAAATAAGGCACAAATTGAGGCTGTTGAATCACAAGCGAATGACCTAATCCGATTGATAGATCAGGGTGGACCATTCATGCCAAACACCTCTTCATTTCTATGCAGTGAAATGTACTGCGATTTCTGGGATCGATGCCCCTACGGATCGACCCTTAAGAGTTAATGAGCAAAATAACCCAATCCCACGGGAAGGTAATAATGAATAAAGATATGACCATAATAAGTCAAACTGCCGGGAAGCTAGCAGCTCACATTGTGAGCAGTGACGCAGCTATTGCGGCGGTTCGTAACGGAGTATTTGCTGAGATTCATGAGAATGTATTGTGTACTCTGCTTGCAGCAGTAGAAGATGAAGCTCTTCATCCATCTCAACTTGCGCCGGTTGTGCAACTCGAATCAGTAACAACGCCGAGCGCCGCAATGCAAACTCAAGATGCAGCTATCCAAAAAGTGCTAGCTCAGATTCCTGATGCGCTAGTCACTGGTAACGAAACTGGTTCCGATTATCACCCTGGGCCGGTCACGAATATCCATGAGAAATCTTCGACGATTGAAATGCTCGAAGATGCGCTGTTTCACAATCCGACAAACTGGAAAGTTTGGGACGGAGCGAAATCAACAATGAACGGCGGCACTTCACCAGACATCACTCATGAGACTATTAAGAAATCTGGCACGGACTTCAAGATAGGGGTCTTCATGCTCTCCAAATTCGGTTCTGCGCCAGAATGGGCGTGGACCAGACTCGGCAAGCAGGCAGAATACGCTGGGTTCCTGGCTACAGGAAAACTTACAGCTTAATGTTACGTGTCCTTCCAGAAGTGAAGGACGATCTGTACAAATGGGCCACATCGGATATCGTTCGGGTGCCTATTGGCTACTCGTTCTTTGACGATCGTACACATGGTGGCATGGCCCCAGGCCAAGTAATGATAATGCTTGCCAGAACAGGTGTTGGCAAGACGTGGTTTTTAACTAACGTCGCTGTCAATAACCCAAACGTTCCAACTGTCCTGTTCAGTCTTGAAATGGACGGCAGATACATTTTGGAGCGGCTCGCATCTAACTACACCGGCACATCGACGACGACTATCGAGTCGACAATGCGGGAACATGGTAGGTGCGATGCAATCGAAATGACCAGTTCTTCTCTCCCCTTACTGGTTATCGACGATGAGCCCGACCTCGGACTGGGTGACATGACTGAGACCTTATCCGACTATGAGTCTCGGTTCGGTGCCCGACCGAGGTTGGTCCTCATTGACTATCTAGAGCTTGTAAAAACTTGGGGAGAAAACCAAATGGATTCGGTCCAGTCAATGGCCCGCTCGATGAAAGTGTTTGCCCGTGAGAACGATATAGCGGTCATTGTTCTCCATCAGGTTAAGCGTGGTGACTCGAATGCAGGCCACCGACCGCTCGACTTGACTGACGGCAAATTCGGTGGCGAAGAATCAGCCGACTATGTGCTCGGCATGTATAAGCCAAGCCTCGACCCGAACATCTCTCAGAAAATGAGGGACTACATGGAACACGATATTCGTATGCAGTTCTTGAAGACAAGAACCGGTGGGGGCATTCACCCTGACGGGGTTGAACATCATTGGAATCCGAGCACCGGGAAGATAACTCGACCACAAAAACAGAAAGAGCTAAATCTTTTGGCTCAAAACTAAGCTATCGACACCAGGGGCTGATCCTATAAATCGCTTAGAGAGCGTCTGGTGCGTAGCAAAAAGGGGGAATATGCCTAATTTTACGCTAGAGGCTGATGACATCCATAAATGGGTCGAGATTGGTAAATCGATGGGCTGGTGCAGTCGTGTGACGTGCTCCCCCCATGACGGGCCTGTGCTTATCAATGACGAAGAAGCCGACGAAGGCTCTTTAGAAGAATGCATACCAATCGTTCGCCTGCTCCCGAAAGATTTATGATGGGAGGGTACAAAACTGATAAGCGTGACCAAGTCAAAGCAACGCTAACGATGCTCGAAGTTCTCAGCATCTTAGGATTCGAACCGCCGAACCGTGAAGGCAAAATTTCGTCGCTTCAAAACCGAGACGAACGTACTCCCTCTCTGCACATATACGAAAAAGATTGGTTCGATTACTCGACTGGCAAAGGCGGCGACGTAATCGACTTCGCCATGCAAGCCAAAGGATTGACCTACCACGAAGCGTTGGAACGTTTATCGGACAAACGGTTCGATCCGATGAGAGTCAAGAAGAACCGTCCAGGGATTAAACCAATGGAGAATCTGAGTGTACGTTTCCGAGAGGAGCCCGAAGCTACCGGGCAGGGATACCAAAAAGCTGAGCAGTTCGTGGAACGCAAATGGCCGTTCTTACAAATTGAAGATCTTTTGGACTTTGGTGTTAAAGCCACCGACACAGAACTGTGGACACCTCACGAAGACGCCTCCGGAATCATCCGAGGAGTGAAAATTCGAAGTACCAGTAACGGCAGCAAACGTGCGGTCACTGGATCTACGTTCACCTCACAGTTATACAAAGTCAGGGAACTCGAGTCCACACCGCTCGCTGTGCTTGTCGAAGGAGAGTCAGATCTCTGGTGTGTCGAGAAGTGGTTGAGAATTAATGGGTTGGCATCCGCAGCGTTCGGGTATGCGTTACCTTCCGGCGCTGCTACCTGGCGACCCAACTGGAAAGACTCGTTCAATCGTCACCAGCACACCTTGGTGTGTCTCGACGACGATTTAGCTGGAAAGCTAGCTACTGACAGAATCCTCGAGGAGCTGAAAACGGCCACTGCGGTCGCACCGCCTGGGGGTCGAGTGGCTGAAGCCATCGAGACCGCTGACCAATGGCTCACTCACGCAATACTAAGTAACATTTAGCATCCTTCCCTTGGCTAATTGTCACTAATAAAATGTAGGTATGAGCAAAGCTCGGCAAAAAGGTACCAAATTCGAGAACGAGCTACTTGAAGGTTTACGCAAAATCTGGCCCGATGCGGATCGAGCCAAAGCCGGTAACCCCTCTAACGATTTCCACGGGCTTCCATTTCCTGTCGAAGCTAAGCACAGGAAAACGTGGGCAATCCCAGAGTGGGTCCGCCGCATACGTGCAGTTGCCGGGGGTGACCATCGATGGGCGTTGGTTGTTGCCTCCGGCGACCGGCGTAAAGCCGACTCCTCGACCATCATGGTTGTGGACTGGGAGTTCGGTCAAGAACTCCTGAAAGGATGGAAAGAATGACTCCTGCCCGCACCGTGGCCCAAAAAAAGCACGACTTTGCGAACGCTAAAGAATACGAAGAATACGTCTCAGAGAGAATTGGAGTAACCAACTACACCCGGTTTAGCTCTGTTGATGACATAGACATCTGGGTGCCTGGTTTCTACATTGAAGTCAAAGAAAAGAATCAGCATTTCGGTGTTCGCTGGCACATCCTTCCAGACGTGATAGAAGAGAATTTGTTTATTGTAGATGAGCTGACAGTTCGGAAAGCTGCCCGCCAGTTCCCGGCGGTATTCTTCCTCCTCAGAGACAACGTCGGTGACCCCACCGGACCCCGGTTGTTCCTTGTACCTATTTGGGAGCTGTTCTCAGTAGACAAGGGCCGTGTGAATCGTGTCGGACAGACCGGACACCTCAAAGGGAAATGGGTTCTAGATCTCTCAAATTTCAGCCGAATTAGCGACGAGAAAGACATTCCTGAGATAGCATTGTCAATGTTGACGAGTCAAGCCTGGAAAAACTCTGAGTGCTTAGGTGGAGAGACAGGAACGGTTTAGCATGCACGGAAAACTAATCGGACTTGGGTGTCGAGCACAAGTTGGTAAAGACACAGCAGCGGCCGGGCTTGATGCTCGCCGCATAGCTTTCGCCGACAACGTTAGAGCACTAGCTGGCCGCATTGACCCGTACGTGAATGACTTCGGACTTCGACTATCTGACGCTGTTGAGCGTCTAGGTTGGGACGGAGCAAAAACGGAAATAGCTGAAGTTCGCCGCTTGCTCCAAGAACTCGGTGGCGGTACACGAGAGCTAATCGGCCCACAAATTTTTGTTCAACCAGTAATGTGTCGTGTTAAAGATTATGTGTCAGACGGACAGAACGTTGTCATTACCGACGTTCGATTCCCCAATGAAGCAAACGCTATCCGTGAAGCAGGCGGAATTCTGATACGCATAGACCGTGCAGACGTTCCACGACTAGACCATCCAACCGAATGCGCCCTCGACGATTATGACTTTGATCATGTTGTCGAAAACAGCGGGAGCAAGCATGACCTATGTGTTGCCGTAAGGGCACTCGTCGGCAGTGGCTCGTGAGATTCCGGTAGACCCAGAAAACTTAGCTCGCAAAGCATCTATTGAAGCTGAAGCAAAAGAAAGCCAGGACGGGCTTATAGATGCTGTCGAAGCGCTCCCAGAATTAGAGCGAGCCGTCGTCGAGCTACTCATTTGGGGAGGCTATACAAAGGTTGAGGCAGCAAAGATGCTCGACATCTCTCGATCCTATGTTCACAAATTATGGCGGAGGGCTCGTGGCATTCTCAAAGAGCAGTTGTCAGACTTTAACTAGTTGGGGCCGGTGTCGGCAGACTTCGAAATACGATGGCCAATGGTGCTCTTATCATTACTTCGCTTTAGAGGTCGATGATTTCCGACATGACCCGTACTACCATCGTAAGATCGTGTTGGGCCTGATTCAGGCCAGCCACGACATTCTGTCCGAGACAGAAATCGATGCACTGTTTCGTGGCCGTACCAGAAATGATGGACGCCGCACAGATCTATACACGATCCTCTGATGGAGGGATTCACTAATCAGGGAGATCCTGTGGAGCTTGGCTTCACCACGATGATGACATTAGGTAGAGAGGGTGAACTTACTTCCGTTCATCGGATCCCTGATGAGCAGTTTGTTCATACGTGCGATGCGGACGGCAAATGTATTTGCGGTCCTCAGATCATCATCAACGAACTACAGTTAGGTCCTCTACCGATGGTCCAGCACCAGCCACTGTGCGCTGCATACTACGACGAGAATTATGAACCCGAAGACGAGCTAGATATCCCGTTCTTCGATCTTGATGACGAAGATTGACAATGGCTAATTGTAAACTAAGGTATACTAGTTTTTAGAGGGTAGTTGATCTCATCAGAACGCAAGGTTGACCGATAACCCTCTGTAAACTAGACAATTCGTGTATACTCCATAAAACACGGGGTATAAATGTTACCGAGGAGCTTTACTATGCTGATCAGTCAAGGGTTTCAGATCTACGCTAATGACCCAAAATCAGGGATCTCGAAAGAGGGATCCCTGAAGGGTTATAAGTCTACCATCCGGTGTTTAGGCAGAAATCGAGAAATAAATACGGTGACCGAGCAAGAGATACTCGATGCATGTTTCACCGTGTGTGTGTCAGGTAAACGGAAGGGCCAACCGCCAGCGAGCAGCACCCTAAGGACACGTCGAGTCCGCTTTAAAGGTTTCTTTGACTACGCCGAATATGCGGGTTGGGTGAAAACCAATCCGGCCAAACACCTGAACCGACATATTCGTGGAGGTATCCGGCCGGTCGTACAAAACAACTGGCTAACTCGAGAGCAAGTCAATGAGGTTCTCGCATCTGCCGATCTAGATACTCCTATGGGGGCAAGAGACAACATTTGCTTACGGCTCGGGTTCACTGCTGGGCTACGCAAAGCGGAACTAGCGAACCTACGTTGGAAAGACGTGAACTTTGATCACAAAGAAAT
>Ga0308021_10001130_pt1 | contig 12200 bp, 6 predicted proteins | sample Neamet351_FD_201296 | JGI IMG/M metagenome (GOLD analysis project Ga0308021, IMG submission 201296) | Marine microbial communities from water near the shore, Antarctic Ocean - #351 | ecosystem: Environmental > Aquatic > Marine > Unclassified | place: Southern Ocean | collected 2014-10-02
AACTAGTAAGTTCTGAACCAAGCTCTGCTTCAATTTCTTGAACTGAATCATTTAATGATTTAGCAAGTGTAGTAGCTGACTTGACGCATGAAGCAAACGCATCGTCACTAAGTGACGCCATGTAGTTCATGTGCTCTGGTTGTACTTTACCGATTGTTAAAATATCAATTGCTGCTAGACGTGCAAGACGTGAAACCCAATATTCTTCTTCTGATGATTCGATATCGCTTATTAAAGCGTCTAATGCTCCGTTTTTAGCAACGAAGTCTACTGAGACAGCTTCTAGCATAGCTAAGTCTGGATGTTGCTGTGTACGTGCTTGCATTAGCTCATTTTGTAATTCTAACGCTTGTCTTGCTACTGTTGGATGCGCTCCTAGTAGAAAGGTTTCTATTTCAAATCTTGTTCTTGAACTCATAGTTTTCTCCTGTATTGAGTATACTTTTATATATTCTTTTTATTATACAACATATTAGGTACACTGTCAAGTACTAATGTTACTTGACAGTGTTTTGTTATAAACATATTTATGTTGTTATGATGCGCCGGTTGCGTTAGGATTCTGCCATCCGCCAAAGGTTGCTGATAATCTGATGTTTGTAGTTACATTAGGTGAGATAAACGTACCTAGTTGGTAAAGTGAAACTGTGCCACTTAGTCCAAAATAGTCACGTACTGTGCTCATGCTAACTGTACTACCTGTTGCTGGTAATGCCATTTGTTACTCCTCGAGTTTATTAACGTTAACAAACACTCGTTTGCTAGTATTATTTATCGTAATCGATATATTAGTTGTGTATATGTATTATCTATTTTAAGTCAGTTAATTGACTTTTCAAATCGTTTATTTGCTCTTGTTGTTCTTTTATTGCTTCAATGAGAACACCCACTATGTTTCCATAGGCTACTGACTTGTATCCAGTATCATTGTTGTGTACTACCTCTGGCAATACTTTTTCTGTTTCTTGTGCAATTACACCCGTTGACTGTCTTGTTTCACCACTAAGTGAATCAATTTTGTCAAACATAACTCCACGTAACGACTGTACTGTGCTTAATGCATTTTCAATTGTTGTTACGTTAGTTTTTAATCTTTCATCTGAGTATGCTGTTACATCACCAGTAGCTACAAAACTACCTGTATAACTTCCACTCATTAAGAACTCGGTGCCACTTAACGTCATGCCGTTGCCGGCTGTGTATGTTGTATTAGTATTTGTATCAGAACTACTAATAGTAAAGTTAGGATATGTTCCACTAATACTTGTGGCGCCTGTTCCTGTTAACGCTACAGTTTGATCAGGTGCTGTATTTTGAAACTCTGTTCCTGCTAGTGTAAGTCCTGTGCCTGCTGTATATGATGTAGCTGATGTAATATAACCTGAATCATTTGTAAATGAACTTATTGCTGTTGGTATTCTTGCATCTGCTCTAGCATTTGTAAAATATAAATTGCTACCTTCAGATACGTCATCTGTGTCTAGTGTGCCGGTACCGGTTGATACTGCACTATCAACATATGCTTTAGTTGTTGCGTGTAGTGCTGCAGATGGTGCTCCGCTTAATGTAAGTGCGCCTGTTAATGTTCCGCCTGCTAATTGCAGTCTAGCTGCTATTGCCGCTGTAGTAGTGGCTGCATAATTAGCATCGTCGCCTAATGCTGCCGCTAGTTCATTTAATGTATCTAGTGTGCCTGGAGCTGAATCTGATAGTGCCGCTACTATTGTATCTGCATATGATTTTGCTGTAGCAACACCTGTAGTAACTTCTGTATCAGTGTAAGACTTTGCTGCATTATAAGTTGTTGTGTCGCCGGAGTTAGCATATGTTTGAAATGCTGTTGTAATTGCGGTTTCACGTGTATCAGTATATGCATTTGCTGCTGTTGCACGAACTCCGTCTTTTGATTCTGCACTTGCAATAGCTGCATTCGCTTTAGTAGTTGCATCAGTGGCCGCTGCTGTTATTGCATCTGCTTCTGCTGTATCTGCATATGATTCTGTAGCAAGGCCTGTGATAAGTGCTGATATATCAACTGCATTACCATTGCTTATTGTTAAATTTGGTGACGAGAAAGTTAATGCTTGTGCTTCGGTTGCTGCAGTAATATAACCTGCATCATTTGTAAATGAACTTATTACTGTTGGTATTCTTGCGTCTACTCTTGCATTTGTATGAAATAAATTTGTTGCGCCTTCTGTTATTCTGTCTGAGTCAATTGGGATAGAACTATGTAACTGAACATTTTTTAATGTTACTGGGCCGCCAGCGTGTTCCAATACATTAGTGCTATTAATTTGTAATACATTTAAATTACTACTCGACGAAACTGCTTCACCGCCATCTGCATCATGTATTACTGTTTTATTTTGAATTTTAAAAGCCACGGTTAAATCTCCACTCTATTTAATGTATTTATCCATATTAAGGTGTATATACATATGTTGAAGGAATAAACTGAACCCAACTTGATCCATCATATCCTTCGAATAATTTTGTTGTTGTATTAAACCACATTTGGCCTTCTTCTGGTGATGCTGGACGACTTGCTGTAGCACCTTTTGGGAGTACAATCTTTGCAGAAATTATTTCATCTGCTGTAACTGTTCCTAATGTTATGTTGCCCTTTACTAAACTAGCATCTAATGCACTTACATCATTAATTGTGTTTGGACTTAATGTAACTGATCCTACTAAAAGAAAAGCATCTGTTGCTGAATCTTTAACAAGACCTGCATATGATGTAGAGCCTATTTTACCTAAAAATCCAACATCAACTGCGGTTGAACCGCCTTTGTTTAATATTAGTAATGGATCAGTTAATCCAACGTCAGTACTAATTATATTAGTTGCTTGTATTCCTCTAAATGCCATTTTTAAACTCTCTATATATTATACTAGTATTTATCTAAAGTGTGTACAGTTTTTCATACTATTATTTAGTCAAAAAAAAGCAGTGCCTAAACACTGCTTTTAATTTTACGTAATTTTAAAAATTACATATTTTTAAGTTCTTTAACTTCTGCTGATAATTCCTTAACTGCTTCAATTAATAGACCTGTAATGTTACCATATGCTACTGAATGAACACCGTAAGCATCTGTGTGTACTGCTTCTGGAAGAACTGCTTTAAGTTCTTGTGCAATAACACCTGTTGATACTGAACCGTCTTCTATTCTTTCAAACGTTACGCCGCGAATTGCTTCAACTCTATCTAATGCACCGTCAATTACCTGAACATTAGTTTTTAAAGTATCATCTGAATAAGCTGTAATATCACCAGTTGCTGTAAAGCTACCAGTATAGTTACCACTCATTAAGAACTGCGTACCACTTAACGACATACCGTTGCCAGCTGTGTAAGTAGTATTTGCATCACCGTTGTCAGCATATACTTTCGCTGCCGCAAGTGCCGCGTCTGCTTTAGTAGTTGCATCTGCACTAGCTGTAGAAGCTGCTGATGATGTAACACTAGAGATTGCTGAACTAAGTTCTGTGTCAGTTGCCATTGCATCTTGAATCTCTTTAAGAGTATCAAATGCTGCGCCCGCACCATTAGTTACTGAAGCAATTGCTGCTGCTTGAGCCGCGTTAGCTTTAGTAGTTGCATCACTTGACGCTGTACTAATTGCTGCTGCTTGAGCTGCGTTAGCTTTAGTAGTTGCATCACTTGACGCTGTACTAGTTGCTGCGTTAGCTTTAGTAGTTGCATCACCTGACGCTGTTAAAATTGCGTCTGCTTCTGATGTATCTGCATATGCTTTTGCGCTAACAAGAGCTATGTCTGCTTTTGCAGTTGCGTCTGCACTAGCTGTTGCTACTGCTGCTGCTTCTGAGGCATCTGCGTAAGCATCTGAAACTCCTGCACGTGCAGCGTCTTTCGACTCTGCTGTAGAAGCTGCTGTAGAGATTGCTGTTGCAATTTCCGCATCAGTGTAAGTTCTTGCTGATGCGTCTGCTGTACTTTGAACATTGCTGTCACCAGCATCTGCATATGTTTTTGCGTCTGCTTCTGCTGTATCAGCGTATGCTTTTGCGTCAACAAGTGCTGCGTCTGCTTTAGTAACTGCATAAGACTCGTATCCAGTTGTAATTGCTACTTCACGTGTATTAGTGTGTGAAATACCAGCTAATTCTGCTGCGTCTGCTTTAGAAGTTGCATCTAATCCCGCTGCTGTTTGAGCGTTATTAGCTTTAGTAGTCGCGTCTGCTGATGCATTAGTTTCTGCTAAAGTTGCTTTAGTTTGTGCAACAATTGCTGCCGCTGCTAAAGTAGCTGTATCTTGTGTATCAACATAAGTTGTAGCTGCTTTAAGTCCAAGACTTGCTGTCATACTACCTGCAAAGTCTGCATCATCGCCTAACGCTGCCGCTAGCTCATTTAATGTATCCATTGCACCAGGTGCGCCGTTTACTAAGCTGTCTACTTTAGCGTCTACATATGCTTTGTTTGCACCGTCTGTTGCTGCTGTTGCTGTTCCCATGTCTGTGATTCTGTTAGAATCCATAGAGATCTTATCACCAAATGTTACTGCGTTTCCGCCTACATCAGTAATTTTCTTACCAGCTTGCATCTGCAACGTACCGTTTACATTAACAGTTGTACCTGATGTAAGTGTTAAAACACCTGAACCAGTTACTTTTGTGCTTAATGACTGATTTACATCAGCCTGGACAACAATTGTACCTGAATCTGATTCAAGAACTTTTTGTCCGTCTATATATAGTGATCCCTGTGATAGGTAAAGATCACGCCATTTCTTCGTTGTTGAGCCCAAGTCGAAACCTGTAGTTCCATCAGAGTCAACAGTTGGAAGAATGTGGCCGGCCATTTCTAACTTAGCTGAGATGATCGAATCATCTGTAGTTTGAAAGCCGCCGTCGATTATAAATTTTTTCTGTGCCATATTTTAATTTTCCTTTTTATCGAAAATAGTACCTACATTGAGTATTCAATGTATTTACCGTTATCTTTAATATATTAACTGCTTTTATATTCATGATATACTAAACCTTTAATATCGGGTGCAACCTCTGATTGCACCCTGTTAATATTGATTCTTCCAACTTACACGTCAATGTATGTTGAAATTACCTTCACTGTTGCTGTCCCTGAGTTAGTTGTATATGTTAACTCAACGTTGCTGCCGTTCATGTTAACACTTGCATCACCAACTAAGCCTGCACCTGTATACACTAACGCAAATTCCGTAATGTATGCAGTTGTACCGTCGTGTGTTACTAGTGCTTCACGTGTTTCATAGTTACCGTTACCATCGTCTGCTTGTATAATATACTTTGCAGAACGATATGTTGCTGCAACAAACGTATCGATTACATCGCCGCCTGTTGTAGTAGCTACATTTGAACCTTGTACATATGCTTTGATATTAGCTGATAACTTATCAGTTGTAACTTGACCAGCTGTTAAAAGCGGTGTAAGTCCTGACATATGTGCTACAACTACTGCAGATGTGCCAACTGGCATAGCTGAAGTCATTGTAATTACTTGGTTTGTAATACTATAGTGTGTAACTGGATCCTGGATAACTCCGCCTACAAACACCATGCAATCTGCTTGTGTTGTTGCGTTTGTTAAAGCAAACTGTGTTGCTGTTCCATCACCTGGTATAGTCTGACGCCAATTTTGTGTAAAGATTTGCAATGGATCTTTAAGTTCCATTCCTGTCTCTGCATCATTAACTACTAATACAAAGTTGTCTTTACCTGTGTATGCTGTATCAGATACATCTGTAAGATCTAGAACTGATTCATTAGTATTGATACTAATAACACCTGTAGTATTATTGTAGCTTGCTAATCCGTTTCCTGCAACGTCTGTTACTGAAATCGAAGTTCTTGCTCTTGCTGTTGTAAAGTATAGATTTGAACCTTCTGCTAAATCATCAGTATCATATGTACTAATGTCTTGTGCTGAAATAGCTGAATCTAATTGACCTTTATTAACTGCATCTGTTGCTGCTGAACCGTCTGCAAGACCACTGATCTTGTTTGAGCCCATTGCAATAACACCTGACATTGTTCCACCAGCTTTTGGTAGTTTAAGATCGATGTTGCTTTGTAGTGTAGTATCTGCTGCTGCAAATGCACTACTTACTGCTGTATCTCCTGCCGCTCTAGCTACAATTTCTGCTGCTATATCAGTTGCATTAGTTGCATGTGCTGTAGTGTTAGCTGAAACTAGTCCAGTTATAGTTGAGTCTGCACCTTCAAAAGCTGTTACAATTTCACTTAATGAATCAAGTACTGCTGCATCAGAGTTGCTAATAATGTTAGCAATTGCCGCTGCGTTAACACCTTCTGCTGCTGTCGCTCTTGTAGTTTCTGCTGTTAAAGCTGTTGCATTAGCCGCTACGTTAGTTGTTAACGTTGCTTCTGCTGCTCTAGCTGTTACTGCTTCTGCTGATACAAGACCTTCAATACGAGCTTCTTCTGCTATTGAACGAACTTCTTCTGCTGCAACGTCTGCTACACGGGCTGTAATTTCGCCTGCGATTGCGTCTGCATTTGCTTTAGATTGTGCGTCTAGTAGTAAATCAACTGCTTTTAAGTTAGATCCTGAATCAATATAGTTAGAACCACTGTGTACAGTGTATGTTCCGTCTAAGTTGAGTCCGCCACTTGCTTGTGTTGCAGTAATTTCAAGTAAGTTCGCTGCGTGTGCAGTTGCGTTAGATGATTCTGCTGCTCTAGCTGTTACTGCTTCTGCTGCTAAACCATTTGTTAATACTAGTTCTGCTGCTTCTGCTCTTGTTTTTTCAGTAAGTACTTTAGCTGATGCATCAATTGCTGCTGATGCTATTGCATCTGATTCAGCTGTATCTGCATAAGATTGTAGTGCTGTAGTTTGTGCCGCATCCGCTGTTTGGAATGCACTTGTTACTACTGCGTCTGCTGCAATATATGCCGCTGTAACAACACCATCTGCCGCTGCAAATTCAGTACGGATATCCGCTCTGTCTGTGTCTGCTGCAGTTTTGTTAGCATCTACTTCACCATGTACTTCGTTTACCGCACCAACTAAATTAGCTGCTGTTGTATCCAAGTTAGCAATAGTACCAACGTTAGTTGCGTTAGTTGCAATACCTGTCGCGTTAGTAGCAATGTTTGTTACGTTAGTAGCAATGTTAGTTACGTTAGTAGCAATATTAGTTACGTTAGTAGCTATGCCTGCTGTTGCTGTAGCAATGTTTGCTTCGTTAGTAGTTAAACGTGTACCGTTAGCTGTAATTAGACCTTGTAAAGTTGAGTCAGCTGCTGCAAATGCATCGCCTACTTCTTTAAGTGTGTCTAATGCACCATCTGCATTTAACAAGATAGCATCAATACGTGATGTTTCAGTATCAATGTTGCCTTGTAATGCAACTTCTGCTGCTCTAGCTGTAGTTGCTTCAGTAACAATCGCTGCGTTATTAGCCGAAGATAATACTGCGTTTGCATTTACGTCTGTGCGTAAACCTGCTTCAATGCCACTTGCTCTAGTTACCTCGTTTGAGATAGCTGTAGTGTTAGCACCTTCGTTTGCTCTAGCTGTAGTTATTTCTGCTGCAAGACCATTTGCATTTACAAGTTCTGCTGCTCTAGCTGTTACTGCTTCAGCCGCTATAGATGCAGTTAACGTACTGTCAGCTGCCGCTCTATCTGTTGCTTCTTGTGAAATTGCCGCTACGTTAGTAGCAATGTCTGTTGCGTTAGTAGTTCTAGCTGATGTGTTAGCTGTAACTTGTAACTGTATTGCTGTGTCAGCTGTGGTAAATGCATTTGTTACTACTACGTCAGCTGCAATATATGCAGTTGATGCGTTTGCTGCTACAGTTGCTAAACGATCATTGATCGTGTTGCCTGCTGTACCATCTACAGTTGCGTCACCAATTAATGCTGTATCTTGCGAGTTAGCATGTGCAATTGCTGCTGCTTGAGCTGCGCTTGCTTTAGTAGTTGCGTCTGTTGATGCTGATGCTATTGCTGCTGTATCGCCTGCAACTCTTGATGCTGCTTCTGCAGTAATGTTGCTTTGCAATGTAGTATCTGCTGTACCACGTGTTGATGCTTCACTATCAATATTTGATTGTAGTGTAGTATCTGCTGAACCACGTGCTGATGCTTCTGCTGTAATAGCTGAAGTGTTTGATGCAATTAACGAAGTAAAGTTATTATCTGCTGCTTGGAAAGCCGCTACGATTTCAGTTAATGAATCAAGTGAACCTGGAGTTGAGTTACTGATAATGCTATCAATACGTCCAGTTTCAACCGCTAAGTCGACATCTATTGCCGCTTCTGCTGCTTCTGCTCTTGTTTTTTCAACAAGTACTTTAGCCGCTGCATCTAATGCCGCTGCTGTTATTGCATCTGCTTCTGCTGTATCTGCATATGCGTTTGCTGCTGTTGCTCTAACTGCATCTTTTGCTTCTGCTGAACTAATTGCTGCTGCTTGTGCCGCATCCGCTTTAGTTGTTGCATCAGTAGCCGCTGCTGTTATTGCATCTGCTTCTGCTGTATCTGCGTAAGATTGTAGTGCTGTAGTTTGTGCTGTGTCTGCTGCTGCAAAGTCAGTTCTGATACTTGTATCAGCGTTTTGTCTTGCAGTTTCTTCAGCTGCGATGTCTACGGCGTTTGCCGATTCTGCACCACGTGCTAAACCTACTTCAGTAGCTAGGTTTGTTGTTAATGTTGAAATATCAGCATTAGTAGCTGTAATTTCTGCTGCTAATCCACTAGTTAGTGTAGTGATATTACCTTCATTTACAGTTACACGAGCGTCTAATGCATTTTCTGCTGCTCTAGCTGTTGATGCTTCAGTAACAATGCTTGCTGCATTAGTTGCTTCAACACCTTGTGCTCTAGTTGCTTCTGCTGAAATAGCTGTGCTATTTACTGTTTCTGCTCCAATAGAACGTGCTGTTTCTGCAGTAATTGATGCTGCGTTAGCTGCAATACCAGCAGTAAATACTGAGTCTGCACTTTGGAATGCTGTAACAATTTCACTTAATGAATCAAGTGAAGCTGCGTCAACGTTCGTTAAAATATTTGTAATTTGTGATTGCAATGCTGTGTCAGCTGCTTTATAAGCAGTGTCCAATGCACCTTCTGCCGCCGTCGCTCTTGTAGTTTCAGTAGTAAGGTTTGTTGCTATAGTTCCTTCTGCTGCCAATGCACGAGTTTCTTCAGTGGTAATGTTTGTTGCGTTTGTTCCTTCTGCTGCTGTTGCACGATTTGTTTCAACAAGTACTGCTGACGCGATGTCAGAAGCAACTGCTGCAGTTGCACGAGCATCAGTAAAGTATTTGAATCCAGCGTCTTCCGTAAGATCTGCTGTGGTAAAAGAACCAATTAGATCTGTTGCTGTGATTTTCTTTAATGATGATGTACCGCTGCTATGTAATAGAAACGTATCTAATCCTACTGCAGAACCTGCGCCAGTTTGGCCAGAAACTGATGTAGGACTTAGTTTGGATTCGATTACCGCTGCTGTAGCAAGAGCCGGCGCTTTAATTTGTCTAAAAGCCATGTTAGATTTCTCCAATCAATATTGATAAAAACATATAATTCTTTTATATGCCCGATAAGCAAAGAGTCGAGTAGACTTATTGCATAATGTATTTATCTAGATATTGCTGGAGTTATAACGTATGAAAACCATTAGTTTATATATTAATACTATTAGTTTGGTAGATACCTAAAGTCTACTACTGCATCCTGTGCAGGAGGCGTAGTAATAGTTAGTGTTGCACCTGAAATACTATATGCAGATGGTGCTAAAATTAAACCATTTACAATGACTAACACACTGTGTATTGAGTTTCCTGGCTGTATGGAATAAGTTGTTGTTGCATTATCACCTGTGTACTGATTACTAGTATATACTAGATTTAAGTGCTGATTTTGTATACTGCTATTAGCTGGTGACGTCATTGTTGCATAAGGATATCTATACTTAACATAAATGTTAAAGCCTGAAGCTGGTAGAACATTAAATGTCAGTGTAGTTCCACTTAGTGCGTAAATGCTTGGACGTTGTAAAACATCATTCACATAAACGTCAACTGACTCTTCATCTGCTGGAGCGTCTGTTAATGTAAATGCATAACTAATTCCGTCTGCTGTAAATTCTTGTGATGCTGGAAGTGATGCTTGTGTTAGTGTTCTGTCAACAAAACTAAATCCACCAACGCCATCTGTTTGTAATATTTGACCATTTGTGCCTTCGCTAATACCAAGGTCTAATAATCCACTGATATCACTTGCAATTGTAATACCTTTTGATCCAGGAGTTGTAACTGGAGTAATTGTAATATTATTGCCGGCTCGTATAGATATTTCATCAACTGCGCTTGCAACAATATCAGTTGGTGATAAGTCTGATACAGTATCGTAAATGTGCCACGTTTTAAACGTTGACTCTAGTGTAACTGTTACAGTACCGTCTGCGTTGTCTGTTAGTGCAAAACCGCCATCAACATTAAATATTAAGCCTGTTACGTTTGCTACTTCTACATTTGATACCGGGTCGTTAATTTCCTTAACTGAGAGCGCCAAATCACTTCGTATAGCAGTGTTCTGCGCAGCCAAAGCCGAAGTTGTTGCTACGTCTGCTGCTTGGAATGAGGCGACAATTTCTGTTAATGAGTCTAATGTTGCTGCATCAGTGTTTGTTAATATATTTGCAACTTGTGTTTGTAGTGCAGTAATATCTGCTGAAATAGCTGCAGATGCAACACCAAATGCGCCACTATATGTAGCACCTGTTATATAAACACTCTTACCAGTAAAGTTAACTCCATTAGGTAAGCTATCACCAATAAAGTTTAAAACACCTGATTGGTAATCAAAGAACCATTCGTCATTATTACCACTACCAGTAGTAAAGACTTTGTTAGCTAATAGTTCTGCACCTGCGGCATCACCACTGGTGTGAACATAAACATTTACAAGATATGTTGATCCAAATTCTGTTGGAATCCAATCTGTGACTCCTGTTTTCCAAGTTCTATTGCCAGTTGCAGTAATATCTTCAGTAGACTCGATTGCTGTCTGTACTGTTACTACACCTGCTGAACTTGCTGGTTTAACATTTGGAATTGATCCAGATGCTGCCCAAATAGTATCGCCACGTATTAATAGTGGACTTGCTATGCTTTCATTCGCTGCTAATTTTTTAAGAACTGTATCAGTCTTAGTCGCACCGTATCCTAGCTTTTTAAATAGATAGTCTAACTTTTGATTATTGGAAATTGCCATTAGCTAGCTTCTCCAATTGATATACTTGTTACTTGTTTTCCACTCGCTAGTGCTATTCTAACTAACACAACATTGTTTGTTGCATTACTCATATTTTCACTACCTAATGTCATTGTATAACTTGAATTAATATTTGATCCTGTTGGAACAACGTCTGCACCTGTTAATGCACAACCATTGAGACCATTACCACCTGAGCCTGTATTTGATCCAGGAATACCTGCACCTGCATACTGACTTGTACATTCAATCCAGCCATTTAATCCACTTGCACTATCCACGCCAGTTCCTGGTGCTGCTATCCACATACCTTCAATACCTGTAGTATTAATATCTATGTCAAAGTTAGCTACAACCTGTCTACGGAAAGCAAAGGTAAAATACTGTGTTCCAGTATCTGACCCTCTATTTGGCCCAACTGGGAGATACCCTGTGCTATAATCTGTAGTGTTATGTGCTAGCACACCCCATCTTACAGTAGCTTCTTGGGTTCCGCTTACACTTATTGCACCAGTAAATGGTGTTGCAGTGTAATCAGTTGCGCCAACGATTGTGGGAGTGTCCGTAGAATCAGCCACAAAATTTGCAATACGAATTGCATTGTCTGTGACTACCCCATTACCTAAACTGGATTCTACAGGAATGGACGACTCAATTACTCCAAATGGTGTCGATGTATGCACTTGAACTTTCTCGGGAAGAGAAACGAATGTTCCGGTGCCATTGACATTGTATGCTCTAACTTTCAATGTTTCCACAGCCGCTATACTATTATTAGTAAGGTTAACTGTTTGATCAGCGTATTGATAGGTTAAAGTATTTGCTGTTGGAATACCAGCAGTTAGGTAAGGGGTATTCTCTAATTCTGAATAACTCTTATATTGGGTACTAATAGTTGCACCACTTGTGCTTTCTAAATTAGTACCATTTGCAATTTCAAA
>Ga0308021_10001134_pt1 | contig 12179 bp, 13 predicted proteins | sample Neamet351_FD_201296 | JGI IMG/M metagenome (GOLD analysis project Ga0308021, IMG submission 201296) | Marine microbial communities from water near the shore, Antarctic Ocean - #351 | ecosystem: Environmental > Aquatic > Marine > Unclassified | place: Southern Ocean | collected 2014-10-02
AGGCTGATCCAATGAACAGACAGGCAAAACTCGAAGTTTCTGATGAAGTGGCCATTGGAATCCAAGGTATGAATAAGTGGTTTGGATCATTTCATGTTTTGCGTGATATTGATCTAACGGTCAATAGGGGCGAAAGAATCGTAGTTTGTGGACCTTCTGGCTCAGGTAAGTCTACATTAATTCGGTGCGTGAATGCACTGGAAGAACATCAAAGTGGCCAAATTATTGTTGATGGAACAGAACTTACGTCTGATATTAAAAATATTGACAAAATTAGATCAGAAGTTGGGATGCTCTTTCAGCATTTCAATCTTTTCCCTCATTTAACAATTTTAGAAAACTGTACTCTGGCTCAGATATGGGTAAGAAAAATCCCACAGGCTCAGGCTGAAGAAACCGCAATGCATTTTCTCACAAAAGTGAAGATTCCTGAGCAAGCAGATAAATATCCAGGGCAGCTATCTGGTGGACAGCAGCAACGCGTCGCTATTGCCCGTTCGTTGTGTATGCGTCCACGGATCATGCTATTTGATGAACCTACTTCCGCGCTTGACCCTGAGATGATCAAAGAGGTTTTGGATACAATGATTGAGCTTGCAGAAGATGGAATGACAATGATGGTTGTGACCCATGAGATGGGTTTTGCGCGACAAGTTGCAAACAGAGTGATTTTCATGGATGAAGGCCAAATTGTGGAACAGAACGAACCAGAAGAGTTCTTCAATAATCCACAATCCGATCGGACTAAATTATTCTTGAGCCAGATCTTGGGTCACTAATTTAATATTTATTTTAAATTGGGCCTTCAGGCCCTTTTTTATGTCATTAAGTCATCGGGTGTTATGAAATTAATGACGCGTACCAAGCCTTTTTTAACGTTATAGTCCAATACCAGTGTGGCCCCTGGTGGGTAGTCAAAAAAGTGTGGATGAGTAGGTTTGGTGTTGATCACGTCCACAGCAAATTCTCCAATTCCAGGATTATGTGCCAAGACTAATAAGCAATTGGTCTCAATATTTTGAATGGCCAAAAGCAAACTTTTGGATTCAGCCAAATACAGCTCTGTCAGAACTGCCGTTTTGCAGGTTTGATTGAGCGCCATAAATGTTTGTTGGGTGCGCTTGGCGTCGGAGATCAAAGCCAAGCTGGGCTGATGGTCGTTGGCGGTCAACCATAATCCTAGGCTGTGCGCCTCAACCTGACCTTTGGCGCTGAGAGCCCGGTCATGGTCTTCAATCCCAAAGCCCCATTCTGCCTGAGCATGGCGCATCAAAATCAGCTTCATTTCAAAAACTGCTGTACGTGGTGTGGGCGAAATAATCCGCTTGGTGGAGGTATATTGCATCCGCGGGGCATGCGTGTGGTATCGGATATCTACTGATGAGGCAGCGTTGCTCTGGATTTCTGCATATATTCCGCCAACAGGCGCCTACATCATAATATGTCTTATTTATTGCCATCATTACTGGGCAACCCTTTTTACAGGGCCTTGAATGGGCCAGTCAGGGGCTCTCTGAACGGGGGGCAGTGACATAAGGGCCCCCCACTTTAGCTTGTACAGCCGTACTAACTGGGCTGTGGTAGGGCATTCACTTTCCAAAGCCCAAGTAAAAAGGGGGTGGGTTGCTCTCCAAACTAAAAATAGGGTTTTAAGCTGAGATCGTTGGAGCTTTGCGATGAGCGAGCGTGACCAATAATCCTCATGGGCTGGTACTTCGCCCTGTAATTCTGGACGTTCACAGAGCGCAGGCAAATAGCCAGACCCATTAGGCTCAATTAGGATCATACTGCCCCCGGCTAAGGCGTCAAATATCGTCTGGTAATCGGAATGTATGTTTTTCAGGAAACTACCATATATCATTTCCGAAAGAATGGCATAGCAAGTGACCAAAGCAAACGTGTTGGGCGCAGATCTTGCCAATGCAGGCCAACTTTCATAGCTTTATGCCCATCCTGTGGGGACTGAGTGTAGGTACCAAATAGGCGGTCCCACCACGAAAGGGCAAAGCCAAAATTAGTATCATGTTCGTGGCGATGTACCGAATGATGAATACGATGCATGTCTGGGGTGACCAATATCGACCTTACCACGCGATCCAACCACTGCGGTAAAGCAATATTGGCATGGTTAAACATGGCTGATGCATTAAGTAAGATTTCGAAAAATACCACAGTCCATGCGGCTGGTCCTAAGACATAGACAAGTCCAATCTTAAAAGCCATTGAAAGCGCTATTTCTGCTGGATGAAATCGAATGGCGGTGGTCACATCAAATTCAATATCTGAATGATGCACCTGGTGGATGCGCCAAAGAACTGGGATTTTATGGCTCAGAACATGTTGCAACCATATGGCCAGATCTAGCAGCATAATCACAATGATTAGTTCCAACCATCCTGGTAGGGAGATTATGTTTAAAAGCCCCCAACCTCGCGTTGAGGCATCCGCTGCAGCTAAAATAGCTACAAAGGGTAAAAGTAGCGCCAAAGCCCGTAGGGTTATGGTATCGATAATTACAAAAAGCCAGTTGGTCAGCCAACGCCGCGCTTGATGCGGGCGGACCCGACGTGGTGCGAGCTGTTCGATTGCCGCGAGAACGACAAAGAGACTAATAAAAATTACTAAGCGAAGCGTTGCTTCATTCTGCATTTTTTATGCCTTTTTTGTGGCATGTGGAGATCTAATTAGGGATCCAGCGCCGTGATCTGTGAATAATTCCAGCAAGCATGCATTGGGCGCGCGTCCGTCTAAAATAACCACGGCCCGTACCCCGCCTTGGATTGCAGTCAGGGCCGTCTCTGTCTTTGGGATCATGCCCCCAGCAATTATACCGGATATGGTCAATTCACGGATATTTTCTGGTGTCAGCTCGGTCAATACCACGCCTTCAGCGTTCTTAACGCCAGAAACATCGGTCAAAAGTAACAGCCGATCAGCGTTAAGGGCCGCTGCAATTGCGCCGGCTACGGTATCACCATTGATATTGAATGTTTCGCCATTATCGCCTGCTCCCAGGGGAGCGATGACTGGGATCATGTCAGCTTCAAAAAGCTTATTCAATAGGGTTGGGTCAATGTCTCGAGGCGTACCCACTAAGCCGAGCTTGGGATCTGTGGGATCACATGTAATCAAATTGGCATCCTTGCCCGATAGTCCAACAGCGCGGCCACCCTGTGAATTAATTGCTTGCACAATCCGCTTATTTACTCGGCCAGATAGTACCATTTCCACCACTTCCATAGTGGCTTCATCTGTCACCCGTTTGCCTTCTACAAACTCAGATTTAATATTGAGCCGATCTAACATGTCGTTAATCATTGGCCCCCCGCCATGCACAATTACCGGGTTCACACCGACCTGTTGCATTAAAACGATGTCGCGGGCGAAGGTTTCCATTGCCTCGTCGCTGCCCATGGCATGGCCACCAAATTTAATTACCACAGTCGCGCCTTCGTACCGTTGCAGGTAAGGTAAGGCTTTCGACAATGTGCTGGCGGTCGTTAACCAATCGCTGTTCATTTAGATATCTCTCTTTGGCTTGAGTTACTGCGAGGCTAGTGTTCCAAAGCCGCGCTGCCAAGAGCGATTCGAAGGGTTCTGTGGCTATTCTAACCCAGAGATCACGGCGCGCAGCGTTGCTAGCCCCTCACCTTTTTCAGAGCTTGTGAGGATGAGCTCCGGGAAGGCTGCAGGATGTTTGGCCAATTTATTGCGAACCTGGTCCAAAACTTGATCACGTTCGTGATCCTTGATCTTATCTGCCTTGGTGAGAACGACTTGAAAAGTCAGGGCGGATTTATTCATCAGCTGCATGATTTCTTCATCGACAGGCTTCATGCCATGGCGGCTGTCCACCAAAACAAAAGCACGGCGCAGGTTTGGCCGTCCAGATAGGTAGTTTTTTAATAGGCGTTGCCATTTTTCAACTACGGCTACTGGTGCGTTCGCATAGCCATAGCCGGGTAGGTCGACTAAATAGCGTTCTTCACCCAGTTCAAAGAAGTTAATTTCTTGGGTTCGGCCGGGAGTATTGGATGCGCGTGCTAGACCTTTTCTATTAGTTAATGCATTGATAAGGCTTGATTTACCAACATTTGAGCGTCCAGCAAAGCAGACTTCAACACGGTCGGCGTTTGGTAGGCCATCCATGGCCACTACGCCTTTTAGAAAATCTACAGGGCCTGAAAATAGCTTACGGCCAATTTCAGAAGCTATTTCGCTTTCAAGCTCGGCGATAGGGAAAGGTAGGATCATAGGAGCTCCAGCGTATCTTCAATTGAGATTTCGCCAGACTCAATGACACGAGCATAGAGGCCAAAATTTTGATGATTCCAACCATCTTTCAGAGCGCCAAGGGTGTCGGCATCACGTTTGCCTGTTCTAGGGTTCGCAGTTGTGGCCAAGCAGCGTACAATGGGCTCAACCCCCTCTAATACAACGCTACCGATGCTAAACTTCTGACCAAGCCAACTCTGCTCAGTCCAAGGCACTAGATCATCTATCCAAATATTACCCCGCCAACGCAATGGCGATACTGGCATGCCCATTCTGTCTGAGAGTGCGCGCAGGGAGGCATGGCTATTAATGCTGATCGAGGGGTATTCCGTATCCGTGGAGCCGCGATTTGGTATGCGGATAATGCGTGCTGATTGGGCACGATCTTTCGGCATAAGTGGTTTCACCCAAGCCAAAAACTCTGAGAGTTGGTGGCGGTCGTCCGGTTGGAATATGAAATTTTTACGTTCTGGGTGGGAAAGGGTCAATGTCTGGGTAGTTTCGTCCAGCTTGGCGTTTATGGCCATCAAGCTAGGGGCTTTGGACCCCCGAGAAAAATTTATGCAGGATACCCAGGTGCTGCCATCTGCAGTTGAGGCTTCATGCGCCACTGCCCAGCATCTATCCCAGGGCATAGTTTCACCTTTTGAAAGTGAGACATGTTGTAAAGCCTCACGGCCATGAGATTTTAAGGGATGCCGGTAAATACCAGTTACATGAGCCATATCAATCGCCCTTTTTAGACTTCTTAAAGATGCTGGTTAGATTACCAAACACGTCTGGTTTTATACCTTGGGTGCGCATGATTGAATACTGCTGAATAAAGGTAATTGTGTTATTGGCGATCCAGTAAACTACCAGGCCGGAGGCAAAGCTACCCAGCATGAACATGAAAACCCAGGGCATCCAGGCAAAGATCATCTTTTGTGTGGCATCTGTCGGCGCTGGGTTCAGCTGTTGCTGCATAAACATGGAAATGCCTAGCAATAATGGCAATATACCAATCAAGACTAACGCAAAAATTGAACCCACATCTGGGGTGCCCCATGGCAATAGACCGAAAAAATTCATGATTGAGGTTGGATCTGGCGCAGAGAGGTCATTGAATGGGCCAAACCAATTGGCGTGACGCAGTTCAAGAGTAACAAAAATAACTTTGTACAGAGAGAAGAAGATTGGAATTTGCGGTAATATTGGCAAACAACCTGCAGCTGGATTTACTTTATTTTTCTTATAGAGCTCCATCATGCCTTTCTGCATTTTTTGCTTGTCGTCACCAGCACTTTCTTTGAGTTTCTCCATTTCTGGCTGAAGCTCTTTCATTCGGGCCATGGAAACATACGACTTGTAGGCTAATGGTAGCAGCAGTGCTTTGATGATCAACGTCAAGCAGATGATCGACCAACCCATATTACCAATATATCCGTTAAGCGTATGCAGTAGCCAGAAAATAGGTTTGGTTAGGAAGTAGAACCAGCCCCAATCGATGCTATCCACAAAGCGATCAACGCCATTTTCGTTTTGGTATTCGCGGATCACTTCCCATTCCTTGGGTCCTGCAAAAAACTGCGACGTCACTGAGATTGTCGTACCTGGAGCGATAGTTTGTGTTGGTTGAACTGCTTCAGTCAAATAGATGTCATTGTTGATGTCATATTTTGCAACTGATTTGAAAGCACCTTGTGGTACAATTGTGGTCATCCAATAGTGATCGGTGAATCCGATCCAGCCTCCCTCTGCCACTTGTACAACTTCAGCTGGGGCACGTTCCTTGGGATTGATATCGAATTCTGGCATCTTATCATAATTAATTTCATTAAGCTCTCCATCTGACATGCGCACCATACCTTCATGCAAGATGAAGAACCCCTTTAGGTTGGGGGGCTCGCCATGGCGTGCAATTCGACCATAAGGCGCAAGTGCTACCGGTGTCGCGCTTGAGTTACTGACAGATTGCTCAATATTGAACATGAAGTTTTCGTCAATAGATATGACGCGCTTGAAGGATAAACCTTTGCCATTGTCCCAAGTCAGGGTGACGGGTGATGAGGCGGTAAGAGTTGTTGACCGTGAAGACCAAAGTGTGGTTGGACCTGGAACTTCTTTTGGATCCACACCGGAAGCCGCGGCCCAACCATTGATGCCGTAATAGGCGTTGTCGGATCCTTCAGGTGACAGTAATGTCACAATCGGGGAGCCTTCATCGATGGTATTGGTGTAATCTTTGAGGCGTAAATCATCAATTCGACCTGCAAGAAGCGACAAAGATCCCTCCAAACGTGGGGTGTCGATTATGATACGGTCTGCATTGGCCACGGCCAGTGCATTGCCTGAGCCCATGTTCGTATTCACATCTGTGCTACCGGTAATGGCAGTAACTGGCTCGGCTGTGGTGACCGCTTCGGCTGGTGGTGGCGCTGTTTGGGGCGGAGCAATGGCAAACCATGCGAGCATAACAGCAAAGCTGAGGCCTGTTGCTAAGAGAAGGTTTTTATTTTGATCGTCCATTCGAGCCCACCATGCATCATTTTCCCGGTTATCGGGTTACATGGGGTTCAACCGATGAGAAGGCAAAAGGTCAAGCAAATTCGGGCATTTTCAGTGTTTAAAAGCCCATTAAGCGATTTTAAAGGATCTAGGGTACTGCGCTAGCTTTTGCCAATATTTTTGTAGGCCCCTTGGGGGCATGGGATTAGCCTAGACCGCAATCCCGCGTGTGGCCATATTTCAGCTATTAGGCCATCCAAAATTCTTTATCAGTTACCCATTACTTTAGCCGATGTGTCGATTTTTAGTAGCTTGGCCAACATCAAAATTGCGGACATCATGCCTTTTAGGCTAGGGCTAACCTAACTTCATCTGTTGTTTGCACGGCCCGCTAGTGGTTGTGTCGGTCTGGGACTGGATCATAGCCATCGCTACCAAAAGGATGACACCGGCCCAAACGTCGCAACGTTAGCCAACCGCCTTTGAGGGCCCCATGCTTTTCCAGAGCTTCCAGCGCGTAAGCGGAACAGGTTGGCTGATAACGGCAATTGAACCCTACCCACGGGCTGAAAATCAGCCGGTAAGCTCGCACGGGGATCGCCAGGATGTGGGCAAAAATATTCACGGTTTAGTTTGCAATTTTTGCAAAGCGACCGAAAGTTCAGCCTGCATTGCGGCAAAATTAGTTTTGGCGGTCACATTGGCCCGGCCTATCAAAACATAGTCATGACCTGCTTGGCCGTTATGAGGCATAATCAAACGTGCAATTTCGCGTAATCGACGTTTTGCCTTGTTGCGTGCCACCGCATTTCCCACCTTTTTGGAGCAGGTGAACCCAATACGCATAGGCGCATCATCTTTGCGGTCGCGAGATTGCAAAACAAAACTTGTCGAATGTATGCGCTGGGCATGCGCGATACGCAAAAAGTCTTTCCGCTGCGTAAGACGATCTGACGACAAAAAGTCCGGTGAAGCAACTTCACCGGACTTTTTATGTAATCTATCAGACATCATTTGAAGAGCGCTTATGCGCTCAATGATTTCCGACCACGTGCGCGACGTGCATTCAGAATTTTACGGCCAGCTTTAGTGGACATACGTAAGCGAAATCCGTGGCGGCGTTTGCGAACAAGGTTCGATGGTTGGAATGTGCGTTTCATCGCGGTGTCTCCGGGTTGGATCAGCTCAAGTGCTAAGCCATTTATTTAATAACCTGCCCTTACGGCCTGATTGATGGTGAGTCAAACAGACAATGTGATATTTTGATGAAAACTTAGCCCTAGTTACAAAAATATTGAAATATTCCTGATATTCTCGCCAACAACGCGTGCGTGGTCTTGGAAGAGCCTGTTTTGGTAGTTATATCTGGGGAAGTACATTACAGGAAACAGTATGGACCTTCAAAACTCATTACTTCTAAGCAAGATTTCTGAATACCGCACTTTGATTGCTTTGCTGGTTGTAGCTGCTGGAGGTTATTATTTCTTACACGATTATCTCAACCTTGAAACTCTGCGTGAGCACCGCGCAACCCTTTTGATATTTCGTGACTCAAATTACAGTGTAGCAGTTATGACATTTGTACTGGCCTACACATTCTTCGTCGCGTTTTCGATGCCGGGTGGACTTATCCTTTCGATTACTGGCGGTTTTTTATTCGCAACTTTTCCGGGCGTAATTTATAATATGATTGGCGCAACGCTTGGGGCAACCACTATATTTATGGTGGCGCGTTGGGGCTTTGGGGCTAGGTTGGCCAGCTCACTGAAAAATTCCGATGGTTTAGTAAAGAAAATTAAGGATGGTATGAATGAAAACCAATGGTCGATGCTTTTTTTGATCCGGCTCATTCCTGGCGTACCATTTTTCTTGGCTAACTTAGTGCCGAGCTTTTTAGACGTGCCGTTGCATAGGTTTGTGCTCTCCACTTTCCTTGGCATATTTCCCGGTGCTTTGGTGTTTACTTCCATTGGCGCTGGGCTGAGTGAGATATTTGCTCGTGGCGAGACACCAGATCTTGGGGTGTTTTGGGAGCCGCAGATTATCTTACCAATTTTTGGCCTTTGCGCACTATCGGCTCTTCCAATTATTTTAAAATCCATACGCGGCAAGAAAGAGCTTTAATCATGAAAACGCTTAAAACAGATATTTTGGTGATTGGTGGGGGTTCTGGTGGATTGTCGGTCGCTGCGGGTGCTGTGCAGATGGGCGCGCGGGTTGTGCTGCTTGAAGGTCATAAGATGGGGGGAGACTGCCTAAATTACGGCTGTGTGCCTTCCAAGGCTCTCTTGGCTGTTGCCGCTACTGCTTATGGGCATTCTGCTGGAGCAGATATGGGCATTTTACCCATGGTTCCTAAATCTGACTATGCCAAAGCTAAAGACTTTGTCGCCAAGGTTGTCGCCGAGATCGAACCGCATGACAGTGTAAAACGATTTGAAGGGTTGGGTGTGCAGGTGATCCAAGAGTTTGGCCACTTTATATCCCCTACCGAAGTGAAAGCTGGCGAGACAGTGATCACTGCGCGGCGAATTGTTGTGGCCACCGGATCAGGACCCTTCGTCCCACCCATACCTGGACTTGCTAATGTACCATTTTATACAAATGAAAATATTTTTAATCTGCGTACAAAGCCAGATCACTTGCTGGTGATAGGCGGTGGGCCCGTGGGAATGGAAATGGCGCAAGCGCATAGCCGTCTCGGCTCTGCGGTCACTGTGATTGAGGGTCAAAAGGCTTTTGGCAAGGATGATCCTGAGACGGCTTCGATTGTTTTACAAAAGCTGCGAGATGAGGGCATCTGTGTCGTTGAGGATGCTTTTGCTGAAAATATTTCGGGCATGGCTGGTGATATTACTGTTGAAACCTCAAAAGGTAAGTTCAAAGGAACGCATCTTTTGTTGGCCGTGGGCCGTAAGGTGAATATCGAAAAACTAAAATTAGACGCTGCCAGCATCGTCCATCATCGTGGTGGCATCAAGGTTGATGCTAGTTTACGCACGAGCAACCGCCGGGTCTATGCTATTGGGGATGTGGCCGGTGGCCTGCAATTCACTCATGTAGCGGGATATCATGCGGGGATCATTATCCGCTCTATTTTGTTTGGACTGCCCTCTAAGGCCAAGGTTAATCATATTCCTTGGTCAACTTATACTGAGCCTGAGCTTGCACAGGTTGGCCTGACAGAGGTGCAGGCCCAAAGCAAGTTTGGAGCTCGCCTTGAGGTAGTAAGGTTTGATTTTGCAGGGAGTGACCGAGCGATCGCCACGGGCAAAACTAATGGCTTGATCAAGGTAATGATAGTGAAAGGTCGCCCCGTTGGGGCCTCAATCGCGGGTGCTGGAGCAGGGGAGTTGATCGGCCTTTGGGCGATGGCAATTGCAAATAACCTCAAGATGTCAGCCATCGCTGCTACTGTTTTGCCCTATCCGTCGATGGGTGAAATTAATAAAAGAATTGCGGGTGCATATTTTTCGCCCAAGCTGTTTAAAAGTATTTTGGTCAAACGGGTGGTCGCTTTTGTACAGCGCTTTGTTAGTTAATGCGTTAGTCAGGATAGGATGTTCAATACACTTTCAGGGCGGTTTCTAATTTTAACAATAGCCTTCGTCATGCTAGCGGAGGTACTGATCTTCGTACCCTCGGTGGCACGTTTTAGGCAAGACTATTTGAATGCTCGTTTGGAACGTGCGCAAATTGCCTCTTTGGCTTTAGAAGCAGAGGATATGATTTCTTTAGAGTTGCAGGCTGAGTTGCTGGCGACAGCCGAAGTGTACAACGTCGTGCTCCGGCGGAATAAGGTGCGTCAGCTCATGCTATCCTCGCCTATTCCCTTACCAGTCTCGGCTTCTTACGACCTACGAAGCCCTTCCGCCTTTAGGTTGATCTGTGATGGTATGGTGGCGTTACTGGATCCACGGGAAAAGGTCATTCGTGTGTTGGGCTACCCGGTACGCGGCGCTGGGCTTATGATTGAAATTACCATGTCCTCCAATGGCTTGCGCATGGCGATGCTAGATTATGGTCTGCGAGTATTGTGGCTTTCGGCTGCAATTTCGGTTTTTACTGCTGTGCTCTTGTTTTGGGCAATCCGGCGAGCTTTAGTCTTACCCATTCGCAGCGTGGTTGATCATATGAAAGCCTATGCCAGCGCCCCAGAAGATGCCCGCCGCATCATCAGCCCAACGGCTCGCTTGCGCGAGTTGCGCGAAGCACAGGAGGCTATGCAATCTATGCAAATCGAGTTGACAGGGGCATTGAAGCAAAAGGAACGCTTGGCCCAGCTTGGTGGTGCTGTGGCCAAAATTAGCCATGACTTGCGCAATATTCTTACTTCTGCCCAGCTGTTCACCGGTCTGATAGAAGCCAGCAAAGATCCTACAGTAGCGCGTCTTGCCCCAAAACTGGTCCGATCTATTTCTCGAGCTGTGAATCTTTGCGAAAGCACCCTCGTCTATGGCCGCGCTGAAGAGCCCGCACCGCATCTTGAAGTGGTGAACATGTTGTACCTTATAGATGAAGTGCTAGAAGGTGAGAAATTAGCCAATGAAGGAGAGATCACCTATCGGACGGTGGTGCCTATTGGATTTGAGGTGCAGGCTGACCGGGAGCAGATGTATAGGGTGATATCTAACCTATGCCGCAATGCCTGCCAAGCTTTGCAATCGGAGCATCGTAGTGGTGTGATTACTTTGACCTGTAGAGAAGATTTTAGTAGTTGGTGGATAAAGATAGAAGATGATGGTCCCGGTCTGCCCAAGCGCGCACAAGAAAACTTATTTATGGCTTTTCAGGGTGGAACTACTAAGGGAGGTTTTGGTTTGGGATTAGCAATTAGTGCGGGATTAGTCCGTGGCCATGGTGGTAGTCTGATACTTGAAAAAACTGATGCGCAGGGCACAATCTTCACCATCTGCCTACCAAAAGAAAACAACTGAGCGATCGGCAATATTACCCTTGCATCCGCACCCGCCTGAGGCTATTTGACCGATAAGTGGACCGATAGCTCAGCTGGATAGAGTACCTGACTACGAATCAGGGGGTCGGGGGTTCGAATCCTCCTCGGTCCACCACATACTGCCTTACTAGCAGTAGCATACCCTAAGTAAGCATCAGTTATTACTCAGTCTTTTAGCACGGCGCTTGTAATGCCGCATGTGAGTACTGACCAAAATGCTGACCAAATCTATCCCCTATACCTTCGTCCGTGGCGGCTATTTCTATTTCTCTCGTCGTGTCCCTGCTGATTTACGTCGGCATTATAGTTATCCCAGAGTGGTCCAAGGCCTTCGAACAGCTTCTCCTCAGACGGCTAGAGTTCAGGCTAATATCGCTGCTGCCAAACTGGACGCCTACTGGAGCCAGATGCGATTGGCTAAGTCTGAAGTGATTGGCATGTCGTTGGTCCGTAACTTTTC
>Ga0308021_10001136_pt1 | contig 12166 bp, 8 predicted proteins | sample Neamet351_FD_201296 | JGI IMG/M metagenome (GOLD analysis project Ga0308021, IMG submission 201296) | Marine microbial communities from water near the shore, Antarctic Ocean - #351 | ecosystem: Environmental > Aquatic > Marine > Unclassified | place: Southern Ocean | collected 2014-10-02
TATGCGCGATCAGGCTTATGGTCGTATTGTTGTGACGACCTCATCTAGCGGCCTTTATGGCAACTTTGGCCAGACCAACTATGGCTCTGCCAAAATGGGTGTTATCGGTTTGATGAACACACTGGTTCTTGAAGGCGCCAAATATAATATTAAGGTCAACGCCCTCGCACCCACCGCAGGCACGCGTATGACCGAAGGCCTGATCCCCGAGAAAGCTTTTGAGTTGCTAACTCCCGAGACGGTCACACCCGCGGTATTGTTTCTGGTAAGCGAAGAGGCGCCCACTCGCACTATTTTGGGTGCCGGAGCAGGTTCTTTTGCCGTGGCAAAAATTGTTGAAACTGACGGCATGTGGCTGACCCCTGAAGACCAGACACCAGAAGGCATTGCCGCAAACTGGGATACCATCAGTTCGTCCGAAGGCGAGAGAGTGTTAAATGCCGGGTTTGAGCAAACCTTCAAAATGCTCGGTAAGGCCGCCGAAGGCCTTGGCATCAAACTGGACTAATTGAGGGCAATCCAATGAAAGCGTTGTTGTGCAGGGAGCATGGACTGGCTGATAAACTGGAGCTAGTTAACGACTGGCCCGAACCCGAGCTGGGTGAAAATGACGTGATGATTGATGTGAAAGCGGCGGGGCTCAATTTCCCCGACGTGTTAATCATTCAGGGTAAATACCAGATACAGCCCGACATGCCTTTTATTCCCGGTGGTGAGTGTTCCGGCGTAGTGAGTGCAATTGGAAAAAAGGTCAGCCGCTATAAAGTGGGTGATAAAGTGATTTCAATGGGTGCTTCGGGAGCCTTTTGCGAGAAAATTTCCCCGCATGAAATGGCTGTTTTCCCTATGCCAGAGAACCTCAGCTTCGAGCAGGCCGCTGGCATTAGTATCACTTACTTCACTTCGTATTACGCACTTAAGCAGCGCGGGGCACTTAAGCCCGGTGAAACATTACTGGTACTTGGTGCCGCCGGCGGCGTGGGCACAACGGCGATAGAGTTGGGTAAATTGATGGGTGCGCGTGTTATCGCAGCGGCCAGCACGCCAGAAAAACTGGCATTATGTAAGTCACTGGGCGCGGACGAGGTAATTAATTACTCCGAAGTGTCGTTAAAGGATGCTATTAAGGAGCTGACGGGTGGCAAGGGTGTGGATGTTGTTTACGATCCGGTGGGCGGTGAGTATGCCGAACCCGCGATTCGCGGCATGGCGTGGAACGGGCGCTATTTGGTTATCGGTTTCGCCAGTGGCCCAATCCCTAAAATTCCGCTGAATCTGGCACTGTTAAAAGGCTGCTCGCTGGTGGGCGTATTCTGGGGGCGATTCTCGGCTGAAGAGCCTAAAGAACATTTGAAAAATATTGAAGAGTTGTGGGAGCTGTTTGCAGCCGGGAAGATTAGCCCGGTAGTCACTGATAGATTTTCTATAGAGCAGTACGAGGATGCCTTTAACTGCTTGATTGAGCGGCGGGCAAGGGGCAAAGTCATCATGAACTTTGGACATTAGATCATGAAGCCTTTCGTATTCAATACTGTCGCCAGAATAATCAGCGCCAGTGGCAGCGCATTGCAATTGGCCGATCAATGTGCCCAGTTGGGTGTTAAGCGTCCTCTGTTGGTAACCGACCCTCAGTTGGTCAGCATTGGTTTGATTGCACCGGTTTTAACAGCACTGCGAGCATCCGGTCTCGACGTCATTATATTTGACCAGGTAAAGGAAGACCCACCAGAGAGCATTGTTTTACAGGCTGCGGAAATGGGCCTAGCGGAGCAGATCGACGGGGTCATTGCTGTTGGTGGTGGCAGCTCAATGGATGTGGCAAAAGTCGTGGCGGTGCTGCTAGGTGGCGACCAGGCCTTGCCTGAGTTATACGGAGTAGACCAAGTGTCGGGCCAGCGCTTGCCGCTGATACTGGTTCCCACTACCGCAGGCACAGGTTCGGAAGTTACCCCGGTGGCCGTTATCACCACGGGTGAAACGACTAAGGCTGGTGTGTCCTCGGCAAGATTGTTGCCAGACATCGCCGTGCTGGATGCAGACTTAACTCTTGGATTGCCACCTGCGATTACCGCTATGACCGGTGTTGATGCCATGGTGCACGCAATAGAGGCCTACACCTCCCAGCACAAGAAAAACCCTTTGTCTGATAATTTGGCGCGTCAGGCGCTGCATTTGCTGGCGAGAAATATTCGCACTGCCGTGCACGACGGTGGCAACCGCGAGGCCAGAGGCAATATGCTGCTGGGAGCGATGCTGGCGGGACAGGCCTTTGCCAATGCGCCAGTGGCGGCGGTGCATGCATTGGCTTACCCGCTGGGTGGGCATTATCATATTCCGCACGGGCTTAGTAACTCTCTAGTTCTGCCCTCGGTGCTTGCGTTTAATGCCCCTGATGCCAGTGAGCTGTATGCGCAGTTAGCTGAGATTGTTGTGGGTGAACCTGTTTCGGGTAGCAACGAAGCGAAGACGGCGGCGTTAATAGAGAGTCTGCGCCGACTGATAGATGACGTAAACCTTCCCGCCACACTGAGCGAGGCCAAGGTAAAAAAAGCTGATCTGGAGATGCTGGCACAGGACGCTATGTTGCAGCAGAGGTTGCTAATTAATAACCCCAGAAATGTTGACTATGAGGATGCCTTGTCAATTTATAGAGCGGCCTATTAACGCTTAACTGGGGTTACGTCGCTCCACAATTACCAGCGCCAACAGCACAATAAAAAACACACTGCCACTGAACAGAGCGGCCAGTGGGCCGTGGATCTGGTACAAAAAGCTGGCCGTAATGGGCCCGATAATAAATCCAATGGCGGGACAGGAACTCACTAGACCGGCCGCTGCACCTTGTTCCTCGGGGTTCACTGCCAGTGATGCCCCGGCAGATATTGCCGGCATACACAGCCCCATTGCTACACCCAAAAACCCCATTCCCACTGCGAGTACCGGAAAGGTCTCGAAGTTGGCGATAAACAGCGCGCCCAGCAGGGCAGACAACAAGCCAAGACGAACAAACTGCCCCGCTTTTAGTTTTAGCCGCTGCATCACAGTGACCTGCATAGTAAAGGTAAGCATTGCGGAGACCATGAGGGCCGCGCCGGTCATTTGTGCAGTTTGAATACCCGTCAGTGAAAGCTTGTCCTGCAGCTGAAACCCAAGCGTTTGTTGTATACCGGAAAATCCGATAAACAGGCCTATGGCGGAAGCGAGGTAGCGCACAATACGTGGGTCGGTATAGCGTAGCTTGGTTGTCGTTTGTCTGGCAGTTATCTGCGCTCTAGGGGTGGCGGGCAATTGTCGCCAGGCCAGAATTGCCGCCGTGGCTGACAGGGCGCCGGCAAAATAAAGCGGTGCCAGCAGCCCCAAGGTAGCGAGTAGGCCGCTCACTGCGGGCCCAAGAATGGTGCCCATACTGTTGGCTGTACCCAATTTGGCCATGGTGCTAGTACGTTTATCTTGTGACGAATTGTCGGCAGCATAAGCGGCGACCGTGGGTGCTGTGGCCGACATCACCAGCGCCTGGCTGGATCGCGCCAGGAGCAAAACACCATATAGAGTGAGGCCGCTGAGCACACCCGTGAGGCCGGCATAAAAAACACTGGTGAAGATGACAGTGCCAACTGTGTAACCGACTAATCCGGTAATAATGATGGGTTTTCGCCCCAGCTTGTCGCTGAGCCGGCCCCAGCGTCGTGAGGCGAAAGCGAACACCAGCGAAGACAGGGTGATGATGGAGGTGATTTGTAGCTCGCCCAGATTCACCTCGCGACCCAGTGGTGGCAATATTGCAAACACCAGTGACTGTCCGATACTGGTCGCCATCAGGCTTAGTATCAGGATTGTCATTTGATGCCGGGTTAGTTGCCGGGACAAAGGGTTGCGCCTCTTTGGTGGTTGGGCTCGGCCGTCGTGCCTACTTTAGCTCACTGGAGGATTTTTCCAATACACGCCGGGCCACGATGAGCTGTTGAATTTGCTGGGTGCCCTCAAAAATATCGAGGATTTTGGAGTCGCGTGCAAACTTTTCCAGCAGAGTGTTTTCGCTATAGCCCAAGCTCTGACACAACTCGACACAGCGCAGCGTGACATAGTTGCCCATGCGCCCGGCTTTGGCCTTGCACATAGAGGCTTCCATGGAGTTGGGTTGTTTGTTATCGGCCATCCAGGCAGCTTTTTGCACTAGCAAACGCGCTGCATTCCATTGCGCTTCCATTTTATAAAGCTCGGCTTCTAGCGCTGATACATTGATGGGTTTTTTATCGTAAGACAGCTCCACTCCCTCTTCACGAAGAAGCTGGCGGGTGAGGTCCAGTGCTGCACGCCCTACACCGATGGACATGGAGGCCACCGGGGGGCGAGTATTGTCGAAAGTTTGCATGACGCCGCCAAAGGCTTTCTTTCTCTCTTCAGCATTGGTTGCCACTGCTGCGGTTCCAAGTATATTTTCTTTGGGAATCCGACAGTCGGCGAAGCTGATGGCAGCGGTGTCGGAGGCGCGTATACCCATTTTGTGTTCCAGTCGGGTTACTTCGCAGCCCGGCGTGCCTTTCTCTACAATAAACGATTTAATAGCAGCTTTTCCCAGCGACTTGTCCAGGGTTGCCCATACCACCAGCGTGTCGCAGCGCTCGCCGTCAGTGACAAAAATCTTTTCACCGTTGATAACCCACTCGTCGCCATTGGCTACTGCCGTAGTGCTGATATTGGCGGAATCTGAGCCTGTTCCGGGTTCGGTGATGCACATGGCAGCGTAGGACTTGCCGTATTTTTCTACCTGTTCGGGCGTGCCTACAGCACTTATGGCGGCATTGCCTAGGCCGCTTCCAGGCATGGATAACATTAGTCCAGCATCCCCCCAGCACAGGGCTTCATAAGCGGTAACCGCCATCAGGTTGGCGCCATTTTTTATTTGGCTGGTATCCCCGCTCGTATTCTTGGCAGAAGCCACGGGGCGATTGCCCGCGAGAAGCTTGGCGACCTCTTCCATTTCCTTGGGGTAGCTGTGTTCGGCGCTATCGTACTTGCGCGAGTAGGGCCGCATCATATGTTCGGCCACTTGCATTAGCTTGTTGTGGGTTTCCTGATGTTTTGCGCTCAGCTCAAGGTTAATCATATTGTGTCCTGTTCATTGTCTACGTGTATTTGGGTGGCCCTTAATTAGACGCTTGCTGTCCCTTCCAGCAAGGCGACGGCCCTGAGGTTGCGGTACCACAGCTCAACAGGGTGTTCGCAGCAGAACCCGTGGCCCCCTAGCAACTGAACCCCATCGGTGCCAATTTTCATCGCTTGTTCGGCGCAAAATACCTTGGCCAGGTAGGCTTGTTGGTGAAAATCTAGCCCCTGTTCCGCTCGTGAGGCTGCGCGCCAGGTCATCAGTCGCATGGCTTCCAGCTCAATGGCAATATCGGCAATGATAAACGCCACCGACTGCCGGTTGGTGATAGGTTCGCCAAATGCGATGCGCTGGTTGCAGTACACCTTGACGTAATCGAGCACAGCCTGGCAGGTGCCTACCGCCAGGGCGCAAATACCGATGCGCGACAGGTCGATAAACCGCTGCAGGTCGAAATTGTTATCACCCAGCAATGCCTGGGCATGTACCTGCACGCGGTCAAAGGTGAGAGTGGCAAGTTGTGCGGTACGCAGGCCCATGTTTGATTCCGCGCTGCGTGTCATACCTTCTGGTGTGCCCTCGACAATGAAGGCTGCCGGACCCGTTTCATCGAGCTGGGCAATGACAAGAAGCAATTCGGCATCCATTCCCAGCGCCACCATGCTTTTACAGCCGTTGAGCTCAAAACCATGTTCGTTGCGAGTGGCTCTAGTTGATAGTTCGGTGGGCTCGAAGGTGGCACGCGGTTCGACCAATGCGGTGCTGGCGGCTAGAAATTTTTCTGAGCAAAAACGCGGCAAGAACTTCTCTTTTTGCGCCTCGCTGCCCTGATCGAGCAATGTATTTACAAAGCCTAGTGGACTGATTGCACCCAGAGCCATGGATAAGTCACCGTGGGCCAAGTCTTCAGCATTGAGCGCGTTGGAGATTGGCGAGCGCTCCACACCGGCGCCGCCAAGTGCCTCGGGGATAGGCATAAGTGTGAGCCCCAGGTCTACGGTTTTCTGGTAGAAACCGGTAGGGGTAACGCTTGATTTATCGGCCTGCGCAGCTTGGCCTCTGATTTCGATAGCGGAAAAGCGCAGTATAGTTTCGCGGTTCATGCGCTGTTCGTCTGTCAGTGTCAGGTCGAACAGCAGGTCTTCGTAGGTATTGCTCATTAGTTTATCCTGTCGTTATTTGTAACATATTTTTTTTTGCGCGAATATTTTACTGTTTTATGTTGTTACCCACGTCACCCAGCCCCGGCAGAAAACGTGCGTAGCTCACGGGGAGTAGGCGCGAAATTAGCGACATATATTTGGCATCCCAGCCGATTAAAAGCCGCTTTTTACGTTTTTCAATAGCCCGTATGATTTGCGCAGCTGCCGATTCGGCAGTTGTGTTGGCCAGTTTGTCGAAGTCAGCCACAGCCTCATCACGTGATGTGTTTACATCTGTCAGGCGTGCGTTGCGGACAATGTTGGTTTTGATGCCCCCCGGGTGAACACAGCAAATATGGACATTGCTGCCCGCCATTTCGTGGCGCAACGCTTCTGTATAGCCGCGCACGGCAAATTTTGAAGCGTTATAGGCAGATTGTGTGGGAATGCCTACTACACCAAAGATAGATGAGATATTGACCAGATGTCCCTGCGGGGATTTGCGTAATAGAGGTAGCAATTCCATAGTTCCGTACACCACTCCCCAGAAATTAATGCCCATCAGCCATTCTATATCTTCGTATTTTGATTCTTCAACAGGCGCTGCTGTCGCTACGCCGGCGTTATTGATAACAATATCCACGTGGCCATGTTCGTTGCTGATACGCTTGGCCCAGGCTTGGAAGGCGCTCTTGTCGGCCACATCCATAATGTGGGGCTCTACCAGGACGTCTTTTCGGCTAAGCGACTGAACGGTTTCTTCTAGTCCCTGTTCATTGATATCGCTGATCACCAGTTTGCATCCCTGGGCGTTCAACTGCTTTGCTAGTGCCCGCCCGATACCCGAGCCCGCTCCAGTGATGACGGCAATTTTGCCGGTGCTATAAGCCATATTGTTGTCCCTTAATGTATTCAGGGCATACATAATAAAGAACTAAGCTTTTAAAGCAATAAGGAAGGCTTATACTCTGGACAGATTGCGGCCTATCCCCTAAAATCATCGGCCAGAAATCACAGGCTTGAAAAACACTCGAGTACTGTGCTAGCCGTGCAATAGTCAGAGCTGAATGCATGATAAAAGCGGGATTACGATTCCCTTTTCGCTTTTTTTCGAGCCCGCGCAGCTGTGCCTATTTCCTTGATCGATGGAGGTTTACTTGTCTAGTCCAGCCCTATTAGCCCTTGAAGATGGCAGTATTTTTAGAGGGTTGGCAATTGGAGCTATTGGTAGCTCCGTGGGCGAAGTGGTTTTTAACACCTCTATGACAGGCTATCAGGAGATTTTGACCGACCCGTCCTACGCCAGGCAAATTGTCACTTTAACCTATCCGCATATAGGAAATACCGGAACTACCCCTGAAGACGAGGAGTCCAGCCAAAATTGGGGCGCCGGCCTGATTATTCGCGATTTACCGCTGCTGGCAAGTAATTACCGCAATGAGATGAGCCTGCAAGACTACCTCCAGAGCCGTAATATTGTCGCAATTGCAGACATCGACACTCGTCGCCTAACCCGTATTTTGCGTGAAAAAGGCGTCCAGCACGGCTGCCTGATGGCTGGGCCGGACATCGATGAAGCAGCCGCGTTAGCTAAAGCGCGTGCCTTCGCTGGATTGAAGGGCCTGGATTTAGCTAAAGAAGTGAGCGTGAAAGACAGCTACAGCTGGAGCGAGGGCAGTTGGGAGCACGGCATAGGCTATAGTGAGCGTCCTGGTGAACAAATGCCGTGGCATGTGGTGGCCTATGACTACGGAGTAAAGCGCAATATTCTTCGAATGCTGGTCGATAGGGGGTGTCGTCTGACGGTGGTGCCAGCGCAGACACCTGCAGCCGAGGTGCTGGCTATGAATCCCGACGGTGTGTTTCTATCCAACGGCCCTGGGGATCCAGAGCCCTGTACTTACGCCATTGAGGCGATTCAGGAAATTCTGCACACCGATATACCCGTTTTTGGAATCTGCCTGGGACACCAACTGCTGGGTCTTGCCAGTGGGGCCAGCACGATGAAAATGAAGTTTGGCCACCACGGCGCCAACCATCCGGTACAAGACCTAAACGACGGCAGCGTGATGATTACCAGCCAAAACCACGGTTTCGCTGTGGATGAATCCAGTTTGCCTGAAAACTTGCGAGTTACGCATAAGTCATTGTTTGATGGCTCATTGCAGGGTATCCATCGCACTGACAAGGCGGCCTTTAGTTTTCAGGGACACCCCGAAGCGAGTCCCGGGCCTCATGAGGCGTCCACTCTTTTTGATCATTTTATTGAACTGATAGAAGCACGCATAGGGAAGAATTGATTTCGCATGCCAAAAAGAACTGATATTGAAAGCGTCCTGATTCTGGGTGCCGGGCCTATTGTGATTGGCCAGGCGTGTGAGTTTGACTACTCTGGCGCTCAGGCCTGCAAGGCTCTGCGTGAAGAGGGCTACCGAGTTATTTTGGTCAACTCCAACCCGGCGACTATCATGACCGACCCGTCCATGGCCGATGCTACCTACATCGAGCCCATTGAATGGCAAACAGTCGCCAAAATTATCGAAGTGGAAAGGCCCGATGTTCTACTCCCCACAATGGGCGGACAAACGGCGCTGAACTGCGCTCTGGACCTCGCTCGCGAAGGTGTGCTCGACCAGTACAACGTCGAAATGATCGGTGCCAACAAGCAAGCTATCGACATGGCAGAAGATCGTCAGTTATTCGATGCAGCAATGAAAAGAATCGGTTTGGAAACACCCAGGTCCGCTATTGCCCACACTCTGGAGGAGGCCTACCAGGCCGTTGATCATCTCGGGTTCCCCTGTATTATCCGTCCTTCATTTACAATGGGTGGATCGGGCGGGGGTATTGCCTATAACCGAGAAGAATTTGAAGAGATTTGTGTGCGCGGCCTCGACCTGTCTCCCACCACCGAACTGCTGATCGATGAGTCACTGATCGGTTGGAAAGAGTTCGAAATGGAAGTTGTGCGCGACAAAAAAGACAATTGTATTATCGTGTGCGCCATTGAGAATTTTGATGCCATGGGTGTACACACAGGTGACTCGATTACTGTTGCGCCTGCCCAGACACTCACCGACAAGGAGTATCAGATTATGCGCAACGCCTCGCTGGCGGTGCTGCGCGAAATCGGTGTCGAAACAGGCGGTTCAAATGTCCAATTTGGGCAAGACCCCAAAACCGGACGTATGGTGATTATCGAGATGAACCCCCGGGTGTCTCGCTCCTCTGCACTGGCCTCCAAAGCGACCGGCTTCCCTATAGCAAAAATCGCTGCAAAATTAGCTATTGGCTACACACTCGATGAGCTGAGCAATGATATTACCGGCGGTGCTACACCAGCATCCTTCGAACCATCAATCGATTACGTGGTTACCAAGATTCCGCGCTTTGCTTTTGAGAAGTTTCCCTCCGCAGACGCTCATTTGACCACCCAGATGAAGTCGGTGGGCGAAGTGATGGCAATCGGTCGAACATTTCAGGAATCATTGCAAAAAGCTTTGCGTGGTTTGGAGGTGGGGTCTTCTGGCTTTGAGCCCATGATGGATGTGGAAGACCCTGAATTACATTCCGATTTGGTCTCTGAATTGACCAATCCCGGCCCCGATCGCATCTGGTATATCGGCGATGCCTTCCGCGCTGGTATGTCTATCGATGAGGTGTATGAATGCTCCGGTGTTGACCCCTGGTTTTTGGTGCAAATCAAAGATTTGATCGATACAGAAGACAGCTTGAAGGCGCTAGCTCTCGAAAGCCTCGACCATGCCCAGATGTACGCTCTGAAGAGAAAGGGCTTCTCGGATATACGTCTGAGTGCGCTACTGAATTGTCCTGAGCAGGCGGTGCGCGAGTATCGTCACGGCCTCAATATTCGCCCGGTGTACAAAAGAGTGGATACCTGTTCTGCAGAATTTGCCTCGGCAACAGCCTACATGTATTCCACTTATGATGAGGAGTGTGAGGCAGCACCAACCAACAAGGAGAAAATCCTGATTCTGGGTGGCGGCCCCAACCGAATCGGTCAGGGTATAGAGTTTGATTACTGTTGTGTACACGCTTCGTTGGCTATGCGTGAAGATGGTTATGAAACCATCATGGTTAACTGTAACCCGGAAACGGTCTCAACCGATTACGACACTTCCGACCGATTGTATTTCGAACCCGTTACGCTTGAAGATGTACTGGAAATTATCAACATTGAAAAGCCCAAGGGCGTGATTGTGCAGTTTGGTGGCCAAACTCCACTCAAACTGGCACGCGCACTAGAAGCCCAGGGCGTACCCATTATTGGCACAAGCCCCGACGCCATCGACCGCGCGGAAGACCGTGAACGTTTCCAGAAAATGATTCAAAAGCTAGAGCTTAAGCAGCCTGAAAACACGACGGTGCGCAGTACTGAAGAAGCGTTAGCCGCGGCGGCAAAAATTGGCTATCCCCTGGTTGTACGCCCCTCTTATGTGTTGGGCGGACGCGCCATGGAAATTGTCTACCGTGAGGAAGATTTACTACGTTACATGCGCGTCGCAGTGCAGGCTTCCAATGACGCCCCAGTGTTGTTGGATAGTTTTTTGAGCGCAGCAGTGGAGGTGGACATAGACGCAGTGTGCGATGGCGAGGAAGTGGTTATCGGTGCCATCATGCAGCATATCGAACAGGCGGGTATTCATTCAGGTGACTCTGCCTGCTCTTTGCCGCCCTATAGCCTCGATGGCGAGGTTCAGGATGCCATGCGCGAGCAGATTAGGCAGATGGCTTTAGAACTTGGCGTGAAGGGGCTGATGAATGTGCAGCTGGCATGGCAGGATGGCGAGATTTATGTGATTGAAGTGAACCCCCGTGCATCGCGCACCGTGCCGTTTGTGTCTAAGTGTATTGGTAAGTCTTTGGCAAAAGTTGCAGCGCGAGCGATGGTGGGCCAAAGCCTGAAAAGTCAGGGCTTCACCAAGGAGATAGTGCCCCCCTACTATTGTGTAAAAGAGGCGGTGCTACCGTTTAATAAGTTTCCCGGTGTGGACCCGATTCTGGGGCCAGAGATGAAGTCTACCGGTGAGGTCATGGGGACAGGAGATACTTTTGCCTCAGCCTTCGCCAAGGCACAGCTGGCAGGTGGTGCTGCAGCGCCCAAGAGTGGTACGGTGTTGATAAGCGTGCGAGATGTCGATAAGCCTGGCGCAGTGCTAGTGGCCGGTGACTTGATCGCGATGGGGTTCAAGCTTGCAGCCACTGGAGGCACCGCCGATGCGCTCGAAGCTGCGGGGCTGGAAGTGCGCAGAGTGAACAAAGTACAGCAGGGGCGCCCGCATATCGTTGACATGATTAAAAACGATGAAGCGGACATGATTATCAATACAACCGAGGGCCGTCGGGCGATTGAAGACTCCGCCTCAATCCGGGCCAGCGCTGAATCGCACCGGGTGTTTTACACCACAACATTAACCGGGGCGGAGGCTATTTGTATGGCCATGAAGCTGGAGGGTAATACCACCGTGCGTCGCTTACAGGATTTACACAGGAGTATCGGGGAATGAATAAGGTTCCTATGACAGTGGCCGGTGAAATATCCCTGCGACAAGAACTAACGCGTTTGAAAACCGTTGACCGTCCCAGAATCAGTCAGGCCATTGGTGTGGCAAGAGAACACGGTGATTTAAAGGAGAATGCCGAGTACCACGCGGCGCGCGAACAGCAGAGCTTTGCTGAGGGGCGTATCATCGAAATTGAATTTAAGCTGGCGGGTGCTCAGGTTATCGACGTCACCAAAATTTCCAAGACGGGAAAAGTTATATTTGGCACGACGGTTGACCTGGTTAATGGCGAGACAGGAGATGCGGTGCGCTACCGTATCGTGGGCGAAGATGAAGCTGATATTAAAAAGAATCTTATCTCGGTGGGTTCGCCGATAGCGAGGGCATTGATA
>Ga0308021_10001142_pt1 | contig 12150 bp, 11 predicted proteins | sample Neamet351_FD_201296 | JGI IMG/M metagenome (GOLD analysis project Ga0308021, IMG submission 201296) | Marine microbial communities from water near the shore, Antarctic Ocean - #351 | ecosystem: Environmental > Aquatic > Marine > Unclassified | place: Southern Ocean | collected 2014-10-02
GTGAATTTGTTTACAAAAGAAGACGTAATGCTTTAAACGGAAAACGTTTACAAGTTGATATTGCAAACATGATTTATGATACCTGTGAATCGATCATCAACGCGAATAAAGGTCTAAAAGATTTTCAAAATTTTGAATTTGAATTGATTCGTTTTTCTTCAATGGCTTCTCCTTTATCTGAAGATGAATTTAATAAGTTATCTGAAAAAGAATTAGCAGATAAATTATATGATATTGTTGCTGAACATTACAAAAGCAAAATCGAAAGAAATGCAGTTTTAGCATTCCCTGTGATTAAAGATGTCTATGAAAACGAAAGTGATAAATATGAAAGAATTGTAGTTCCTTTTACAGACGGAACGAAATCTTTACAGGTTGTTACCAACTTAAAAGAAGCTTATGAGAGTGAAGGTAAAAGCTTAATCACAGATTTTGAAAAGAACATTACTTTAGCAATTATTGATGAAAACTGGAAAGATCATTTACGTAAAATGGATGAGTTAAAACATTCTGTACAAAATGCATCTTATGAGCAAAAAGATCCTTTGTTAATCTACAAGTTTGAAGCTTTTGAATTGTTTAAGAAAACAGTAGATGAAATCAATAAAGAAGTATTGTCTTTCTTATTTAAAGGTGAATTACCTGCACAAGATAGAAACCAAATATCTGAAGCTAGAAGTCAGAAAAGAGAGCGTTTAAATACTAGTAAAGCTGATGTTCAAAACTCATCAGAACAAGCGATACAAAACTCTCGTCAACAACCATCTGAGCCAATTGAAACAGTCGTTAGAGATCAACCAAAAATTGGTAGAAACGAAAAAGTTACGATTAAAAACGTAATGAGTGGCGAAGAGAAAGAAGTAAAATATAAACAAGCGATTCCTTTATTAGAAAAAGGAGAATTCGTTTTGGTGAATAAATAATATTTTAATTGATGCTGTTATTCCTGCTTAGGTAGGAATTCAGAATTCGTGTTTAAAGCATCAATTTATTAAGTATAAATTATTGCCTTCACAGGAATCACAAAAAACAAAAAAACCGTTTAGAAATTATTTCTAAACGGTTTTTTAATGGGTTAGCATTTCCTGATAATTGAGGAGCCCCAGAAGGATACCCATTTCTACCAGCTGAATCTGTTCCTGGAAAAGTGTTTGTATAGCTTCCACTACCAACTTGAGTAGTTTGAGCTGAAAGGGAGAAAGCACAAAATAATATTGAAAAAAGAAAAATTACTTTAGTTGCTATTTGATTTATAAGTGTCATGTTTTAATTTTAATTTCTTGTTATAGAATTAGTATAGTTAAGTATACTATTTTTTAATAAGCTTCATAATTTTAACTCCAGATACTGTTTTTATTTGAGCAAAATACAATCCAGCTTTTAAACTAGATCCATCAATTACTGTTTCAATTGTATTAGGAAATAATGATACTACATTTTTACCTAATACATCAAATACGTTAATAGATGAGATAATAATATTTTCAGTTTTTATAGTCCAACTAGTTTGCGAAGGATTTGGAAACGCTTTAAAATTTAAAATTTCAAAATCATTTGTTCCAAGTGATGATTCTTTCCAGAAATATAAATTATCGACATAAATAGCATTTGATAAACCATTACCTCCGGTAAACTTAAGTTGAATAGCATTTGTTAGATCCCCCGTAATTCCTGCAACAGGAATTTCTATACTTTGCCAAGCACCATCTCCATTTGTAATTGCCTTAGGAAGTTCTGTGCCAGAACTAATAACAGATATAGAAGGTATTACACCATCTACAGTCCAAATATCTAAATGTAAAAACTCCATCGAAGTAATATCTTGAGTTCCATTAAATTCTATACCTTGATAATTAAAATTTGGATATGCTAGTACTGTATTTCCAGATCCTGCAGGTTCGAATGTTGAACTTGCAGAAGCAAAACCACTTTGCTGCCAATATGGATTGTAATTTGCACCTGATATATTATTATATGCATCACTATAAATTGAAACTACATCTAACACCTCACGAACAGGTGGTGTTGGTGCATCTGTATTTGGTGCTCCGATATAAAAGGAAACGCTATAGGTTTTGGTCGTTGTACCATTTTGCGCTGTTACCAATACCGTAGCATCTCCAGGAATTGCAGTAGCTTGTGTTATCGTTGCAAAAGCTGAAGCATCAGCAGTTGTTGCCAAAGTAATTTGAGGTACCGTGGTTGTTCCACCAGGTAATGCAAACAAATAAGATTCAGAATTAGGTGTAAAACCTACAACTGAAACTCCATCTACTTCTAAAGCACTTATGGTTGCATCTTCTCCAGAGGCTGTAGGATTTTTATAAAAATATAAATTATCTACATAAATAGCATTTGATGAACCATTACCTCCAGTAAACTTAAGTTGAATAGCATTTGTTAGGTCCCCCGTAATTCCTGCAACAGGAATTTCTATACTTTGCCAAGCACCATCTCCATTTGTAATTGTCTTAGGAAGTTCTGTGCCAGAACTAATGACTGATATAGAAGGTATTACACCATCTACAGTCCAAATATCTAAATGTAAAAACTCCATCGAAGTAATATCTTGAATTCCATTAAATTCTATACCTTGATAATTAAAATTTGGATATGCTAGTACTGTATTTCCAGATCCTGCAGGTTCGAATGTTGAACTTGCAGAAGCAAAACCACTTTGCTGCCAATATGGATTGTAATTTGCACCTGATATATTATTGTATGCATCACTATAAATTGAGATAACATCTAACACCTCACGAGCAGGTGGTGTTGGTGCGTCTGATGCTGGAATTGTTAAAACACTAGTTACTTGACTTTCAACAGAGTTCGTAGCTACTCCACTAAGAGTAGTGTTCTGTGATTGTCCAAATGCAAAAAACATTAATGCAAATAATAATATATAATTTTTCATTTTTTTAATGATTTAATTGATAATTTTTTAGTCATTATTTAGAATGTAAATATCTTAATTTAAAGATTATATAAATATCTTTTTGACAATAAAAAAACCATACAAAAAAGATAAATTTGAAAAAAAAGATTTGAATTCAATAGAATCGAGAACTTTAAAGTACCATAAAAAAAAGATGTTAAAAAATAATTATGGAATGTTGTGGTAAAGTATAGGAAGGTTTACATAAAAATCAGTTTTTTTTAAAAAAAACCATAAAAAAAGGCTCTTTTTTAATACGAATATTAAAAAGGAGCCTTTATTCTATTAAAAGCAAATGACTAATTATCAATCGAAATTAGTTTCCATTTTCAGGTAATCTAAAAACTCTCTTTTAGTTTCTTTTTCTTTGAATTTTCCTCCAAATTCTGCTGTTACAGTAGAACTATCGATGTCTTTAATTCCTCTTGAATTAACACACAAATGTTTTGCATCAATAACACAAGCAACATCTTGTACCCCTAAAGCTTCTTGCATTGCTTGTACCACTTGCATTGTTAAACGCTCTTGAACTTGAGGTCTTTTAGCAAAATACTCAACAATTCTGTTCATTTTAGACAAGCCGATTACTTTTCCATCAGAAATATAAGCAACATGTGCTCTACCAATAATTGGTAATAAATGATGTTCGCAAGTAGAATACACAACGATGTTTTTCTCTACCAACATTTCACCATAGTTATAATTATTGTCAAACGTTGAAGGCTTTGGCATATTTTTAGGGTTTAATCCCATAAATATTTCATTTACAAAAGATTTCGCAACTCTTTTAGGAGTTCCTTGTAAACTATCATCTGTTAAATCCATTCCTAAAGTGTTTAAGATATCTTTTACACTTTCTTGGATTCTTTCTATTTTTTCTTCGTCAGAAATATCAAAAGCATCTGCTCTTAATGGCGTTTTTGCTGATGTACCTACGTGATTCTCCCCGATCTCCTCTACTCTTTCGTCATTCATTTTGCTGCTCAATTCAAACATTTCAATCTATATATTAAAGTGCAAATTTACGTGTTTACAACGTATTATTGTAGTTTTTATATCAATTAAAATTATACTTCTATAAATACTTTTATTACTCAATTTACACCTCGATAAGCTCAGTGTGACAACCCATTTTAAAGTGAAATTTATCAAAAAAACTAAAATTGTTCCTAAATCACAATCAAAAAAACGAATGTCAGTCTGAGCTTGTCGAAGACAATTTACTTGTTTTGATATTTTAATTTTACAAACTCACTTCGACAAGCTCAGTGTGACAATTGTTATAAAGAAACGAATAAAGACTATTTTAATTTTTCTACTAATTCTGTTAATGAACAATTTACTTGCTCACCCGAATTCATGTTTTTTAGTGTAAAAACATCATTTTCTACTTTAGAAACCACAAATTCTATTTCTCTACTAGAAACATATTTCCATTGTCGTTTTTGTTGCTTATTACTTTCACCTAAATCTGGATAGAATTCAGATTTTATAGTCTGTTCTCGCAAACTTTTTATTGCTTTCATTTTAATAACATCTGTAGCTGCATCAAAATTCAAGAAAATAACTTTCGGTTTTGGTAGATTCACCTTTTTAAACAATCCTAATTCTTCAAGAACCAAATAAATTCGATCCAATCCAAAAGAGATTCCAACTCCAGAAACATCTTTTAGTCCAAATATTCCAGTTAAATCATCATATCTTCCACCACCACCAATAGAACCCATTTGCACTTCTTTTGGAGCTGCTACTTCAAAAATTGCGCCTGTATAATAATTTAAGCCTCTTGCTAAAGTTACATCTACTTCTAAAGTTGCCGTTTCTAAACCTAATTCATCAATCGAATTAATCACAAAAAGCAACTCTTCAACACCGTTTCTTCCTTCTTCAGAAGTTGATAACATGCTTTCTAAAGATGCTAATTTTTCTAAATTAGATCCTTTAAAATCAAACAAAGGTTGTACTTTTTCAATGGCATCTTCAGTAATTCCTTTTGACAACATTTCTTTGACAACACCTTCTTTACCAATTTTATCTAACTTATCTAAAGCGACAGTAAAATCTATTAATTTATCTTGAGCACCAATAACTTCGGCAATTCCAGATAGTATTTTTCTGTTGTTTATTTTAATCGTTGTTCCTGCTAAACCTAATTTGCTAAAAACAGTGTCATACAATTGAATAAACTCAACTTCTTGCCATAAAGATTTACTTCCAACAACATCTGCATCACATTGAAAAAACTCTCTAAAACGTCCTTTTTGTGGTCTATCTGCTCTCCAAACTGGCTGTACTTGATATCTTTTAAAAGGAAATGTTATCTCATTTTGATGTTGCACCACATATCTTGCAAAAGGAACTGTTAAGTCGTAACGTAACGCTTTTTCGGATATTTGAGCAGTTAATTTTAAGCTGTCTTTTTCAGACAATAATTTTTCATCCGCTTTTGCTAAATAATCTCCAGAATTTAAAATCTTAAAAATAAGTCGATCTCCTTCTTCACCATATTTCCCCATTAAGGTTGATGAATTTTCAAAACTTGGTGTTTCTATAGGTTGAAATCCGAAGGTTTCAAAAGCAGTTTTAATCGCATCCATAATGTATGTACGATTTGCTACTTCAGTTGGCGAAAAATCTCTTGTTCCTTTTGGGATGCTTGGTTTCATAAAATTCAGTTATCAGTGTTCATTCATCAATTATCAGTTTTTAATTACCTATAACTAATTTTTAACATTGATATATGATAATTAGTAAATGATAATTGAGTCCGCAAATATCGTGAAAAATTATACTTTTTCAGGAGTTGTAAGGGTTTTATTTCTAAGTCTTAAACTGTACAAAGAAGCATTTAATTCGAAACCTAATAATAGGATTATTGAGTTTAACCAAACAAAAAGCATTAGAATAAGTAACGTACCGATAGAACCATATAATTGATTGTATTGTGCAAATTTAACTACATAAATTCCGAATAAATAAAAGGTACATAAAGATAAAATAGTTGTTAAAATTGCACCTCCAGAAAAGAATTTAGTTTCTTTACCTTGCTTGGTTCCGTACCTAAAAAGTAAGGAAACAATGGTGAAAATCATCACCAGAAAAAGAAACCCTCTTCCGTAATAAAACAGGTTTAAATCATCTGTATTTAGCCAGCCATTTTTATTAATTTTAGACAACGCAACTTGATACAGAATAACTAAAATAATTGTGACTATTAAAAAGAGAGACGTTAACAAAGAAACTCCCAAAGAGATAAAATACGCTCTAAAAACATTTCGCATTTCTTTTACATGGTACGAATATTCAAATCCGCCAAAGATTGCATTAACTCCATTTGTCATTAAAAAAATCGACAACAAAAAACCAAAAGATAACAAACCTCCGTATTGATTGTTCAGAATGTCATTAAGCACCAAGTCTACAGCTTCAAAAGTTTGTGGCGGTAGAATATCTTTGATAAATGAAAACAACCCTTCTGGAAAACCATCGATTGGTATGTACGGAATTAACGTTAAAATAAACAGCATAAAGGGAAAAACTGCCATAAAAAAACTGAATGCAATCCCTCCTGCTCTTGTGGTTAAAGCACCTTCAACAATACCAATAATATACATTTCTAGAACGTCGTACAAAGACATACCCTCTAAACCTGGAATTTTTATTTTCTTCCCAAATTTCACCAATACATTTACAACTGGTATTTTTTCTAGCTTGTCTTCTATTTCTTTACTCATTAATTTAGTTACAAAGTTTTTTTAGTTGCAAAGTGGCAAGTTAGTTCTTTTTAAAAATAGTTTCAAAGTTAAAAGTAGTTACAAAGTAGCAAAGTTACTATTGTAACGAATCAACTTAAATCCACTATTTACAACTACTTTGTTACTCTGCGACTCTGCAACTAACCTTCAAAGTGGCAAAGTTAAAATTAGTTTCTTTTTGATTTTATACTTCTTATAAAACTTGATAACATTCGTTCTATTTCTCTTGATAATTCATATAATACATCAAACTTGTTTTTTTTGATATACTCCAAATTAAAAGCGATCTCTAATTGTGTTTGTAATTCAAAAAGTGATGCTAATGCAATATTTAGAAAACGAAGATAATCATTCACACCTTCTCTTCCGAATCCTTCAGAAATATTACTTGGAACTGAAACTGCAGATCTTCTTAATTGAGAAGTCAAACCAAATGTTTCTTCTTTTGGAAATGACTTAGAGATCTTATAAACCTCAGTAACAAAGCTCATCGACTTTTGCCAAACTAATAAATCTCTAAACGTTTTCATTTCTTTTTTTTAAAATAGTTTCAAAGTTAAAAATAGTAACAGAGGTAAAAATAGTTTCAAAGTGGCAAAGTTACTATTATAACGAATCAACTTAAATTCACTATTTACAACTACTCTACAACTAACCTTCAAAGTAACAGAGTTAAAATAGTTTCAAAGCAGCAAAGTTACTATTGTAACGAATCAACTTAAACTTACTATTTACAACTACTCTACAACTAACCTTCAAAGTAACAGAGTTAAAAATAGTTTCAAAGCAGCAAAGTTACTATTGTAACGAATCAACTTAAACCTACTATTTACAACTACTCTACAACTAACCTTCAAAGTAACATAGTTAAAAATAGTTTCAAAGCAGCAAAGTTACTATTGTAACGAATCAACTTAAACCTACTATTTACAACTACTCTACAACTAACCTTCAAAGTAACATAGTTAAAAATAGTTTCAAAGTGGCAAAGTTACTATTGTAACGAATCAACTTAAATTCACTATTTACAACTACTTTTCACTCTGAAAATTTGTGACTCTGTTACTCTGCTACTCTGTTACTTTGAACCTTTGCTACTTTGCCACTTTGCCACTTTGTTACTCAATATTTATTTTATAATCTAAAAGAAGTCCATAAAGGTTCTCTTTACTAAATTTTGCTGCTTTTAAACGATTTTTCTCAGGGTTGATCTTAAAGTTAAACGCCGTTTTAAAGTCTGATTTTTCTAAATTTGTATTTTCAAAAATAGCGTTTTTTAAATCACAATTATCTAAAGTAGAACTCATTAAAACAGTTTCTGTAAAATCTACTTCTTGTAAATTACAATCTACAAACTGTGTACTCGAAATTTTTAATTGATAAAAAGATGAGAAATTTAACTGACATTCTTTAAATGAAAACTGCAATAAAAAAGAATCACATTCATTAAATTTTACTCCGATCATTTTACAATTTATAAACTGAACATCCTTAAAAGCAGTATCTTTAACGATTGTATTACTGAAATTACAATCTATAAATTTACACTCTACAAACTGAATATTAGAAGCGTGAATCCCTTCAAAATTACAATTTATAAATGTACAATTGTCATATTCTCCCTTTTTGATCTTGGCTTTTCTAAAATCAATTTTCGAATATTCTTCGCTGTCAAAATAATTGTTTTTCATATCTTTTTTCTAGAGTTGCAAAGTTAAAAGTAGTTTCAAAGTAGCAAAGTTATTATTGTAAAGAATCAACTTAAATCCTCTATTTACAACTGCTTTGCAACTCTGCTACTTTGAATCTTTGCACCTTTACCACTTTGCCACTTTGCTACTCTGCAACTAACCCTCAAAAGCTTTCAAGCTTAAATCTAAATTATAAACGGAGTGTGTTAATGCGCCTGAAGAAATAAAATCGACACCACAATCAGCATATTTTCTAATAGTATCCTCATTAATTCCGCCAGAAGATTCTGTTAAACAAGTAGTCCCAATTAAAGCAACCGCTTTTCGAGTATCTTCATAATTAAAGTTGTCAATTAAAATTCGATACACACCTTGATTAGAAAGAATTTCTTTAATTTCTGCTAAACTTCTTGCTTCAACAATTATCTTAATATCTAAATTTTTATCACTTAAATATTTCTTCGTTTTTGTAATTGCAGCTGTAATTCCGCCTGCAAAATCGATATGATTGTCTTTAATCATCACCATGTCATACAAAGCAAATCGGTGGTTTTCTCCGCCTCCAATTTTTACAGCCCATTTTTCTAAAGCTCTAATTCCTGGTGTGGTTTTTCGAGTATCTAAAACTTTGGTTTTCGTGCCCTTTAATAAATCCGCGAAAAAGGCTGTTTTAGACGCAATTGCAGACATTCTTTGCATTGCATTCAATACCAATCTTTCTGCCATTAAAATGGATTGAGATTTCCCTGAAACATGAAAAACGATATCTCCATATTTTACTCTTTCTCCGTCATTTATAAAAGTCTCAACCTGTAAATCAGCATCAACATATTTAAAAACTTGTTTTGCAAATTCAACTCCAGCTATAATTCCGCCATCTTTGACCAACAATTTTGCTTTTCCTTCAGCACCTGCAGGAATACAAGAAAGTGAGGTGTGATCTCCATCACCAATATCTTCTCGTATTGCATTTTTTATGATGATGTCTAATTCTTTTTCAAATTGTTCTTTTGATATCATATTTTTTTATTCTGATGTAAAAATAGCAATGATTTTCAACTTTTTGTCAGTTCGAGTCAATTTATACCTAAAAACCAATAAATTTGTATTTATTAATACAATTATAATCGAGAAGATAATTAGTTCTCGACTGCGTTCTAACTGACAAAAAAATGAAAATTAAATTACTTGCAATCGGTAAAACTGATAATAAAAACTTAATTCAGTTAATTGATGAATATCAAAATAGATTAAAACATTATATAAAGTTTGAATTAGAGATTATTCCTGATATTAAAAATGTGAAGAATTTAAGTGAAATTCAGCAAAAAGAAAAAGAAGGTGAAATGATTTTATCTAAACTACAAAACACAGATCAGTTGGTGTTGTTAGACGACAAAGGAAAGCACTTTACTTCTATTGAATTTAGTCAATATTTACAAAAGAAAATGAATGCAGGAATTAAACAATTGGTATTGGTTATTGGTGGTCCTTATGGTTTTTCTGATGCCGTTTATAAAAAATCAATTGGAAAAATATCATTGTCAAAAATGACGTTCTCCCATCAAATGATTCGTTTATTTATTGTGGAACAACTCTACAGAGGATTCACTATTTTAAAGAATGAACCGTATCATCACGAGTAGTAGCCAATCCTAGGCTTCCTAAAAAGAAGGAACTCATGCTCTAAAAAAAACTTAAGTTGCTTTTAAAATTTAAGGAGCTAAAAACGTTGTAACTTTGTTACTTGCTTTTAAAACTTTGCAACTAAAATTATGAAACTTGTCTTTGCAACCAACAATTTAAACAAACTGAAAGAAGTGCAAGAAATGTTGCCAAATTCAATACAATTATTGAGTTTAAAAGACATTGATTGTTTTGATGAAATTGATGAAACTGAAACTACTTTAGAAGGTAACGCACAGTTAAAAGCAGATTACATCACCCAAAAATTTGGTTTTAATTGTTTTGCTGATGATACTGGTTTAGAGGTTGAAAGTTTAGATGGAAAACCCGGAGTATATTCTGCACGTTTTGCCGGTGAACCTTCTAATTCTGAAAATAATATGCAGAAATTAATCCTCGATTTAGAAACAAAAACAAATAGAAAAGCACAATTTAGAACTGCTGTTTCTTTAAATATAAATGACAAGAAATTCCTTTTTGAAGGGATTTGCAAAGGTGAAATTTTAACCAAAAAACAAGGAGAAAAAGGATTTGGATATGATCCTATCTTTAAGCCTGAAGGTCTTGAACAGTCTTTTGCAGAAATGACTTCAGTAGAAAAAAATAAAATTTCACATAGAGGAATTGCAATTCAAAAATTAGTTGAATTTTTATCGAATTATAAATAAAATTTTAGATCTCACAAATTTTAAAACGGTGAAGTCTTGCACAAAAATGGAAAACAAATCTTACACAAAACATTTTATCCTTTTATCAGTTTTACTGATAATTCTGTTCTTTTTGAACATCAGTTTTGGGTCTGTTTCTATTCCGTTTAAAGATATCTTTAATAGCATTTTTGGCGGCGATGTAACCAAGGAAAGTTGGGAAACAATTATTATCAATTTTAGAATACCAAAAGCAATTACAGCTGTTTTAGTCGGTTCTGGCTTGTCGATTTGTGGTTTATTAATGCAAACATTATTTAGAAATCCTTTAGCAGGACCTTTTGTATTAGGTATTTCTTCTGGCGCAAGTTTAGGAGTTGCAATTTTAATTTTAGGTTCTTCTGTTTTTGGAGGTTTTTTCCTCACCAATTCAGTTTCAAACTGGTCTTTACCAATCGCTGCAAGTTTAGGTGCTTTTTTAGTATTATCAGCAGTAATTATTGCTGCAAACAAAGTGCGAAATACCATGTCAATTCTAATTATTGGATTGATGTTTGGTTCTTTAACATCAGCCGTTATAAGTGTATTAGCCTATTTTAGTGAAGCGGCTCAAATTCAGCAATATTTATTTTGGAGTTTTGGAAGTCTAGGGAATTTATCTTGGAACGAAATCACTGTTTTTGCAATTATTTATTCCATCGGAATTTTAGGAACGATCTCTGTCATAAAACCTTTAAATAGTTTTTTATTAGGGGAGAATTATGCGAAAAGTTTAGGGATCAATATTAAAAAAAGTAGAAATATTATTTTAGGAATCACGAGTATTCTAACAGGTGTTATTACTGCTTTTTCTGGTCCAATTGCTTTTGTAGGCTTAGCCGTTCCACACATTGCACGAATGTTGTTTTCAAGCTCAAATCATAAAATATTATTACCAGCAGTTGCTATTATTGGTGCAATTGTTTTATTAATTTGCGATATGATTGCGCAATTACCAACAAGCGAATTTACGCTTCCAATAAATGCAATTACATCATTATTTGGAGCGCCTATTGTTATTTGGTTATTGATTCGTAAAAAGAAAATATTCGTTTAGGTAGAGTTGCAAAGTATCAGAGTGGCAAAGTGGCAAAGTTAAAAAGTCGTAAAGTGGTAAAGTTAGAGAGTTGAAAAGTTAGCGTTATAAAAAACAAATAAATATTTACACGATTAAACAGCATATTAAAAATATCGTCCTTAAAACTGAAAACCTTTCCATAGGTTATCAAACTAAGAAAACACAAAATATTGTGGCTTCTAATATTGACTTATCTATTGAAAAAGGTAAACTAGTGACTGTTTTAGGTAAAAACGGAATAGGAAAATCAACCTTATTAAGAACGATTGCGAAGGTTCAAGAACCTTTAAATGGTGCTGTTTTGATCAAGAATAAAAAC
>Ga0308021_10001145_pt1 | contig 12134 bp, 19 predicted proteins | sample Neamet351_FD_201296 | JGI IMG/M metagenome (GOLD analysis project Ga0308021, IMG submission 201296) | Marine microbial communities from water near the shore, Antarctic Ocean - #351 | ecosystem: Environmental > Aquatic > Marine > Unclassified | place: Southern Ocean | collected 2014-10-02
CCGCACCTGATGCAGCTAATGTCACAGCACTAGTAGCCGAATCGCTACCTGTTAAAGTAATTACCGTTGTTTCTCCACTTGCTATACTGTATGTTGTATTATTATCTGTAGTATAATTAGGAACTTCCCATTTGTTATCACCTCTTAAAAAAGTAGTAGCTCCTGCTGTACCTGTTGCGCTTAAATCAGCGTCAAGTTCTATAGCACCAGTACTTGCAGCTGTTGGCGTCATTGTTAAAAAACTTGAACTAGCACTGTCAGCAACAAAACTAGTTACACCAGTACTTGAAGAAGCTACTTTTGTCCATGCAGAACCCGCTGCTCCAGCAACTCCACTGTATATAGCTTGATCACCTATAAGCCATGCTTGTGGATCAACTCCATTTCCATTTGGTGCAGCTGAACCAGCAACACTAACAATAAATAAAGCACCATCACCTTGGTTTCCAACTAATCTTAAATCTGGACTACCACCCGCGGTTCCAGTAGCATCCCAAATTCCTTTAAAATCTAATCCAGTAGGTATTGCTTGAAAAGTTCCGTCACCTCTTAAAAACTTAGTGGCAGTACCACCTGCTGGCACATAACCTATTTTAGCTCCACCACCATAAGTGTTAGACGTTAACGTAAGTACTTTACCAGTTACTGATTGAGCTAAAGGAGCAGTTGCGTCAACACTAGTAGCTACTGTAACACTAGTTATACCAGTGTCAGCATAGTTAGGTATATTTAAAACTCCAGCAGCGCTTAATGTAGAAGCCCCTGAAGTTCCTGTTGTGCTTAAGCTTGTCACTGTGTCTACAGCTGCAGTTATAGTAACGTCACCTGTACCACCTGATGGTGATATTGATATTCTATTGCCAGCTGTTATTTTTGTAACACCACCTGATGTTCCACTAGCCGCTAGTATTATTCTACCTTGTGCATCTACAGTTAAATTTGTATTAGTATAAGCACCTGCTGTCACAGCTGTATTAGCTAGACTAATAGCCGGTGTGGTTCCACCACTTGAAACTATTGGAGCGGTACCTGTTACGGTTGTTACGCCAGATCCACCCGCTGTACTCCAAGCTGTACCCGTTACAGTTGAACTTAATACTTGTCCAGTTGACCCTACGCCACCTGCTGTATCTTTAAAAACACCTTTAACTCTTATATCTTTAAAAGTAATTAAATTTACTGTTTCATTTCCACCAACAACACCTGCACCAATGTTAGCAACTTGATTAAAGGTTTGTGCACCAGTGGCCGTTGATACCATATCAATTACACTACCGATACTATAGTTTTCAGTTATTGGTAAGTTATCAGTATCCGCAGAAGCCATTTTTGATCCTATTATAAGATCTGTTCTTAAAGGAACGCCTAATGGATATGAATATAGTATTGCCATTTGTTAATTGTTTCTTGTTGGTTGTTTTGAAAAATCTTTATAAGCTTTTTTTATTTCATCTGTCCAATATATATCAGCTAAAGCCTTTACATTGTGTTCAATAGCTTTTGCTTCATTATCAGGTGAAATACTTTCTCTATGATAAGAATTAGATATAACCTTACCATCTTCAATTATTTGATCTGAATATCTTACTTGAATAATTTTATATTCTCCTACTATTTCGATTTGATCTTGTATTCTTTTTTTTGATAAATTCATTTTATTTTTTTATTTTATTTTTTTTTGCTATTGCATCTGATATGTCATATTAAACATTATTCTAGTCATTGTAGGACTTTGTGATCTTTGTGCCTCTAGCCCGTTTGCTTGCATGAAGTATGCGTAGTTGACTCCATTTTGTCCGTATCCTCCAACTACATTGCTACCGGTCCAACCTCCGCTTTTATAAGATACAGTAAAATCTGAGTAACCAGATACATTGAAAGGTAGTCCTGTAACTACTATATAAGTTCCTGAAGTCATACTGCTTACACTTATGTTTGCAGCATAAAATACACAATGTACCGTTTTTCCTGTTCTTGTATACAGAGCACTGTAATAAGTTGCTGTAGCAGGATTACCGCTAACAGATGCAATTACAGGTGTCCAAGTTCCTTCTTCGTAGTAATTTAAAATTTGACCTTGACCACTAGGACCAAAAGAAATACCTCTTACAAAGTGTGATTCACCTTCTGATCTTATTCCTCCGGAAACACCTCCAACACTACTTCTACCCACACTCATTACATATCCAGCAACCGCTGCTGCACTAACAGAGTTTGGATTATTAATACCTACACCGTCTCTAAAGGTGTAATTAAAACCAGTGGTAAAACTGCCATCAGTACTCATTTGTATTCCTCCATTAGCACCAAGTAGTAAAGGCTTACCGTTTGCTGAATACACTACAGGACCTAACGCAGCACTACCATTACCGTAATATCCTAATATCATTTGTGCATCAGCTCCCCCTGCTCTATTGAAATCAGCAATTAAATGTAATCCATTACCAACACCATCATCATTTTTTACATTAAATTTAGAACCAAGCGAAGTCGTTCCGATTCCTACGTTTCCTCCTTTTTTAATGGTAACTCCAGCTGTATTTAAACTATCACCGTAATTTCCTAACTGCACTGACCCTGTTCCATTTCCATCTCCTTGGTTGTATTTTAAAATGCCTGCTTTATCTACTGCTGCATCTTCTCCTAAATACATTTCTGATACAGTAGAACTTCCGTAAATATGAAGTTTAGTATCAGGCGTAGTCGTTCCGATCCCGACTTTTTGATTAACAAAAGTAGTAAATACTCCATTAGCATCACTAACTTCCATAGTTGGTCTAGTATCATCTGACTCTTGTTGATGTACCAATAAAGCACCGCGAAGTGCTCCAGATGTAGTTGCACCTCTTATTTCAGCAACATAATTATTTGTAAAAGCACCGGTGGCACCTGTTCTGAAATTTCTTACTTGAAGCATTCCAGTGGCTGGATTAATTGTCCCTTCACTAGTTATTTTAAGTCGACCATTATTAATCTCACTTGTTCCAAAACCGTTTACAATTAAGTTTTTATATGCAACAATACTTCCAGTTTCTGTATCTGGTTTACCTTCAATAAACTGCACTTCAGACATTGCTAATGACATAGTTCCACTAGTTCTTAATGCACCAAACCCTATGTATGCCGCAGCACCTGTTGCTGTAAACGTAAGAGAATATAACTCTCCACTAATTGGAAGTGGATATTTTGTAATGTTTTGAACAAGGTTACTTGCAAAATTAGTACCTGAAGAAGTTATTATTTGAAAAAGACTTCCATTAGTTGCAACATGTTTAAAATGTATGGTATATGTTTTTCCTGAAACAATACCAGTCTCTGTGCCAGCAACGTTCCATTTAAAATAACCATAACCTTGATCGGTTGAATCTGTACCAGTAAATGAAAATCTTGTGGCATTTGTAAAAGATCCATCAAAACCTCTGTTTCCTCCACCAGTTCCATTTTCAGCTGCACCAGTCGGTGTTTTTGAATTTAAAAGCGTAGAGTTTGTATTGTAAGCTGATAATAAATTTGCTGGTGTAACTGCACCAATTCCGACGTTGCCGCTTTCATCTATCATCACACGCGTTTTAGAACCTACTGCATAACTATCTGTTGTGGCAATATACATTTTAGTACCGTAAGAACCATCTGATCTTACATATATACCTGCATTACCATTGCCGCCATTAGCTGAATCACTAGCTCCAAATGTTATTGCATTACCAGTATTATCAGCTCCACTACCTACTGGATCAAGATGTAATGCTCCAACTGCTGCGCCTGGTTGAGTTTCATTCCAGTTTGTTCCTTGTTGTTCTATGTATATTCTACCTGCAACTTCAAGCTTTTGTCTAGGCGTAGGCGCTCCAATCCCAAGGTGTCCGTTGTTCAACAAAGTCATTTTTGTGTTAACTGTAGCAACATCACCTGCATTTCCTATAGCAGAAACACCCCAAATCATTTGCCCATCTTCTATACTAAATCTACCAGCATAACCATCCATTACGTATCTAAAAGCAGTTCCAGCATCAAGATATAAATTAGCACCCATAGTAGCTCTGTCATCATTTACATTACCCATTATGGTCATACCCTTACCAAGTTGTAAAACATCTACAACAGTAGAACTAGCGTTTGGAGTAATTCCTATTCCTACATTTCCTCCAAAAGTTGCTCCTGTACTATTTAATAGTAAAAAAGTAGAATCATTTGCTTGGTTAGTTAAAAAAATATTATTTGCATTTATTGATAATTGTCTGTCTATTAATGAAGATATATGATTTACATTAGTAGTTGAATTATGATAGATTTTATAGTCAGGAGCTGCTCCAAAAAATAATTCTTTATTATCTCCTAAACTTAAAGTTCCACCCATTGTGATTGCACCTGTAGCACCTGTAGCTTTTGTAAACCCTGCGTCACCACCTATTTTATTAGCGGCTGTCCAATATGTAACTTGATTAGCTACAGCTGTACCGTCTCCTACATAATCAGCTAAATTACCAATAGATACTTTTTTATTTATTGCAGTGTCATCATCATATATCATCAATGTATCGTCAGGATCCATAGATGCTATAGGTATTGCAGCTCTACCATCTATATCTAAACCTATAACTACAGCACCAGTAGTTGGTGTTGCTGTTAAACCTGATAAATCAGTTGTTGCGTCAGATGCACTTACCGATGTGATTAAGTTAGTCCACGGTACACTTACACCAGCTTGATTAGCCGCATTAAGTTGTACGGGATAAGTTTGACTACCTGCACCAACGCCACCTGTTTGGTAAGTTTCGGTTAACGTTGCACTACTACCTAATTTTACACCACCTAAATCAGCTAATGTTGCAACGGGTAGAACATAAGTTCCAGCTGGTACATCCCAAGTATTATCACCTCTTAAAAATGTAGTACCACTTGCTGTACCACCAGCTGATAAATCTATTGTACCCATTGTTACAGCACCCGCAGCATTTGTATTTACTGTAGTGGCTGAAACAAATGTACCATTAACGTTTGTAAAAGTAACTACACCTTCATCAGATTGTATAACAGACCAACCCGCACAAACTGAAACGTTGGCAGCGGCAATTGTTAAACCTATTATAGAATCTCCAACATCTAGTAGTTTTCCTGGAGTAGCACATGCACCTGCGACAGAGGCATCTGAACCATAGAAATTACCGTCTGTGGCAACAACATAGTAATCACCAACAGCAACCGCAACTCTAGCTCCTGCAGGATCAAAAGCACCACCGGCTGTTACTTGATATAGATAAGTACTACCACCAACTATCAAACCAGTGGCAGCGTTAAATGAACCTTTAAAAGTTAAACCTCCTTCAACCAGTCCGTCAACATAAGCTTTTGAAGCTGCATCGGTACCGACTAAAGGTGTTTGAGGTATTGTCACTTGACCAATAAAACTAGATCGATCATCTCCTGAAACTGTTAATTCACCAGTCACAGTTACGTCATCTGGCATACCGATTGTTATCGACCCATTATTACCAATTGTTTCACTTATTGCTATTTTAGTAGGTGTACCATTAAAGGTAACCGTACTTATTGCCGCAGCAGAATTATCTGTTAATACTATTTCAGCTGAATTAGCTGCGCCTACAGCAACTGGTAGTGTATATATAGTATTTTGATCCGTACCTGTTAGCGTTATTATGCCATTAGTATTATCTGAACTGGCTGTTATAGTTCCAGCACCTCTTATAAATACTGTTCCCCCGTTTTGACTCAATGCTACACCAGTTGTAATATTACTATCACCTACACTAGATATAGATTGATCTTGACTAGGTTGAAATGTCCAACCTGGGTTACCATTAGCATCTGTTGCCCAAAATTTATTTCCTTGCAAGTTACCTTCTGGCACATAACCTTCTACAAGTCTAGTATTTAATTGCCATATAGAACTAAGGTTTAAATTATTTACATCTGCGCTGGTAATAGTCATACCATTATTAACACCAGTGGTTGTGAAAGCAATAGGGTCGTTTGTCCCGTCACTACCTTTTAAATTTATACTAGTTGTACCAGTAGGTACGTCCATTGTATATGTTGTATTGGAATCTGCAGGCCATGTTACTGTAGAGGTCGTAACGCCTGTAACGTGCCCTGTAGTATTAGATGCCACTGCACTTACTAAATCTAAAGTTGTACCTGCTCCTGGGGTAGGTGTAGGGTTAGCTGGATTGGTTCTTACCGTGTCATCGTGGTTAATTGTAATTTGAGAGCCACTTGTATGTACCGATGTTAAATAAGTACCACCTGTTAGTGTTATAAAGCTGTTTGTTATAACTCCGGCTCCGTCTGTATTTATTAAGTTAACATTTGTAGTTCCTGTTGGTACATCTAACGTGTATACTGGTATAGTAGTCCAACCATCACCCAAACCTCCTTTTAAGTACTTGCCCTCGTCGCCTGCTATTGGTGCAGGTACTAGACCCTTTTTACCAACTAGCGCATTTGTAGCCCCTACAAACACTAAACCTACGTTTTTAGTGTCTATATACTCAGCCACTCCTAAAGCTGTAAACTGTCTAGTCACCCTGTTGGTGTTTTCAGTACCTATCCAGGCATCTTTGTCTTGAATTACCGCGTCTATTGGGTACGAGCCTATTCTTGCCATGTTTTATATTTTTATTATCTGTTTTGCGTTACCATACTTATAGTATATACTTACAGGTTTTAAAGTGTTTTTACAATATGGTGACAGTAGCCTCTTACTATTATACCTATATAGGCTTATGTCACAAAAACGTTACTTATAGAGATATATGGGGTTGCTCCTATACTTACATCACCGTACTACTACCGTAAAATCGTTTCATTTTGACCGAGTCCCCCTTTATTCCACGTTTAGATCAGTTTAGTTTGACTTTTCGATGCATATTGTATAGCATTTAGTGCTTTTCTTTATAAACAGCTAGTAAATCAATACTAGTAATACAAATGTAGTACAATTTAACTTAGATAATATAATAAACAATAACACTATAACAATTTACATTATGAACTTTACACAATTACAATTACTACTACAGAATGATGAACTACATTACATATCTGATTCAACAGAATTCTTAAAAGATAATGATATGAAACTTGATGACAACATGGATTTACTACTACATCACACATTCATTCTATTTGAAAATACTATAAATGATTTCACTGAAACATTATACATTCTTGATAATAACAATATTAAATATACTATCAAAACTGATTTACTAAATCTTGATTATATATTAATATAGTATTATATAACTTCACTAAGTGTAGTATACTATTCAATACAATTCTAATAGTAAACAAATATACATACTTATACAAAACAAATACAGTTTTATAATGATAATATAATAAAGTAACAAACTAACAAACAAGTTATTGTTTTCACACTAAGTTCTCACAACTATAAATGTTGAATAAGTGTAACTAACTAAATTAATAATAAATAAATATAAATACTATGCAAAATTCAATTACTTCAAAAAGATTCGTTATCAGAAAATCTTTAATCGGCAAAAACACTACAGTAAATGTAGAATTCAAAAGCGGTAAAACGTTCACTTATAATCACGATAAAGCGTGGGAAATTATGGGTACAAAGTTAGCAGAAATGGCTTGCTTTATCAAATATGGTTCTTACACTTCTTCAACATCAGTTCCTACTATGTTAAGAGATAAAGCAGTAGTGTAACAACTAACCAAACTTTAAGTTCCACTTGTTTCTATAAGTATAAAAATGCGAACAAGTAATGACACTATGGTATACAAGTGTGTTCGATTCACACTGTGTCAACTAACAATAAATAAATATAATAATATGAGAAAATTTAATCACAAAAATGTCTTTGATGTACTAGCACTTGCCGCTACAATACTAACATCAGTAATAATAATCGGAGGTACAATAACACTATTCGCAAACGGTTCACCTAATCTACCATTCTAATATGTATAATCAATCCGCTTTAATCAGAATAGCTAAGCAACTATTTCCAGACAAAAATGTCTTCCAATTAACTAAACAAGAACAATCAAAAGTTCTATCAATCTATCACGAATATAACTAATGATATATACAGATAATAATAACAATGATCTCACTTGGGCTATTGGTTTACAAATGGAAGATAAACTAACAAGAGAAGATGTACTAGGTATAATCGAGACTCACAAACTAAATACAAATAATAATGGATAATAATAATATGAATGATAAAATCTTTTGGAAATTCTTAAAACTTCACGGGCTAACTTACGAAGAAACTAATGATGAAGTGTATATTCAAAGCTTATATGAAAACTACTTAGAAAATAAATAATATGAAACACAGAAACGTAACGTATTCCTACAAAGAATGGACTACTTGGAATGACAAAACAGCAAGCGGTTATCACTGCGATGACAAACATTTACTGAAAGGTTTAGATACTTGGTCATTCGGTGCAAACACTAAAGTTGACATGATTAAAAGAATTGATGACTTAATAGATAACAATAGAAAGCATCAAAAGTCTCAAAAGCTTTACAATAAAGCGATGGATGAATTTATGAATAGATACCATTATTAATTACAAACTAAATACAATAATTGATTGATAATATAAACGTAACAATAAATAATTATATACTATGCAAAACACTCTAAAACAAGTAGACAAAACTACTCTTAAATTAAATGACACGTTGTATAAAGGTTATACAATATCAGAATTACCACCATCATTTGCTTTTATTTACAATGATGACAAAGAAAACTTCGGTATTCAATCATGGTTTAACTATAAAGGTCTTACCTATGTTGCCAAGTAATATGAAAGAATTATGCCTCTATGTGAAACAGGCTAAAAAATTAGCAGCGAGCGGGCATAGACGTTCCGTTGCTCATCACGGAGAATGTAGCGGACTTACTGATTCCGAGTATAAACGAGTCGTATTATTCGGCAAAAGATCTTACTCACAACAACGTAAGTTCGTTCACTCTAAGATGTGGCGAGATTCTAATGAAAAATTTGACTTAAAACAATTAAAAAAAGTAATAAAATGACAAAATACTATTGGCAAACTGAAACTATAGAACACTTTCGCAAGCTTTATATAGAAGAATTAGACAAGTCTGATCTTTCTAATGATGAAGTGAGTGTTGTACTGCAAATGGCAGTGAGAAAATTCTGTGAAAACGAGTGTCAACTAGAAGACAATGAAGAAGTAGAAGATTTAATAAATGACTTAATGAAACAAATAAAATAATTATGAGTGATTCAGTAAAAAAATGGCACGAAATGCAAGAAGAAGAAAAAGCAAAAATAGTACATTCACATGTTTTTGTGTGGGTTTTAGATTATGAAGACGCTAAAGTGTACTGTTATAGCAAATGGGATCCTGATAAGTATTCTATCAAAGAATTTCTTTTAGCAGTAGGTCACAAACCTAAAATGTGTAAGTGGATGATAAACCCAAGTAAAAAAGTAAATTATATAGTATGAGTAAAATGAAATTAATAGATGAACTAGCAGACGCACAAGTCGCTTACATCAGAGAAACACTACAAGATTCAATTGGTTGGGCGCTAGATGGCACAGAACTTGATAATCTTAACAATGACGACTTAAATGAAGCGACAAAAATGATTATGGCAGCAACAATAGAAAAGCTACATACAGAGTTAGATACAAACTAAATACAAAATAATGTTGATAATATTAATATGAAATGCAAATGTACAAATAAAATACCAGATGGTAGGTTGCGCTTAGGTTATAAAACTTGCGTCAACTGTAGCACTACAGAGCTTTACAGTTATATTCCTATTATCGAACACAAAACAGGTAATACTATTCAAATAGTATCACAATCACTATCTGACGCCGTACACAAAGCTTGGCGCAGAAAGTAACGGGGGTGATAAGGTAAGATCTTGAATCAGTAACGCACGGGCGAATAGCTTATGAGCAAGCAACTGATTAAGATAACGGCGGTTCGATTCCGCCCACCTCCACTAACATTAAATAATTAAATATGCGAATTAAAACAATTTATGACAAGTTAAAGCCAAAGCTAAAAGCTGAGCTTCAAACAAATGCTAGACAATATGCTAGCGCTAAAAGACTTAAGTATACTCTTATGTCTAAAACTTCATGGTATGACTTAACAATAAGTCAAATATCTGACTTAACAATTTACTGTAATGTAACTACTTACAAAATGGATGCATCAGATATACTATATGGTAACACTATAATAAATAAAGATTAATTATGAAGATTAAAAAACTAATAACACCAGAATTAGTAGACGAACTACTAAACAAAACAGAGTTCAACGAACAAGACTCGCACAACGAAGCACATGTAGAAAAAGTTGTGCTTGATTATTATGACTCAGAAATAGTAAACGATTGGAGTCAATCAGTAGATTTTCACATATATGAAGAAACTACAGCTGACGGTTACAGTGTTTATGTAGCAACTTATGATGACCAAAGTGTTAGTGTAAATGAAAACGTACATTATTACGACACTAATCTTGGCAAAGAATTATCACAAGCTATAACAGAAGGTTGTAAAATATATCTAGCAGACATGGATGACTACTATGTGACAGATGTTATGAGAGATCTATACACAACTCTTTGTGAAAAAAGAGAAGAAGAAATAATAATAGAGTTAATAGACGAAGGTTATGAAGAAATTAAATAAATTACCAAAATGGTTCAATGGAACGATATACGACAAAGGCGATACAGTAACAAACCCTTTTTCAGGCGAAGAATACAAGCTAACAAACTTAGAACTAAGTATGTATGATTTTATACAAGGTGCACAGCTTATGTTTGCAATTCATCAAGAAAAACAACCTAATAAACCTTTAGATAGAAATATTGTAGATTGTTTTGAGAAAGCACTTAGCTGGTTTAGAAGAAACAATGGTAAAGCTTACATGGTTTTACTAGACTAAAACATAGAGAGATGGCAGATATGCAGAAATATACTTGTCCAACAAACAACGGCGGGTTTACGTAAACGAAGCGCTTCGTGGGCACATCTCTCTTTATGCGAAAATAGCTCAATTGGTAGAGCTCTAGCCTTCCAAGCTAGTGGTTGCGGGTTCGACTCCCGCTTTTCGCTCTAAATTAATAATAATATGGCAACAAGAAATATAACAATGGTAGTAGATAGATCTGCCGCTGAAGATAATGAGCTTGGCTTTGCTTGTAACCCTAATGTGGTTAGTGACAAAAGCTATGTAAATATGTATTTACATCATGATGGTTATCCTGAATACAGAGCTGTAGAGCTTGCTAATTGGGTTAAACACATGCAAGATGATGAAGGTTTTAACAATTTTAGTGATGGATCAAGAATTGCATCACACTTAGTAAAAGACTTTCATTACAATTCACAGTATTTATACCCTTCTCACGAAGGTATAGAACATCATTATACTTACATTATATGGACAGGTAAATCTGATGTATGGATAACGTGTTGGAATCAATATTCTGAATCTTGTGTATTTGTAAGTAAAATAGATGATATAATCAGAAAATGGTCAAGAGATCACGAGTTTGAGTATACTGACTGGAAACAATACAAATTAAATACAAAAAATGATTGATAATATTGATGATGATGATATTGAAATACTAGCAAGCTTAGTATTACAAAAAATACTAGACAAGTACGGAGACATTAGTCCCTTAACCTTGTTAGCAAACGAAGAAGAAATTCTCATTTCTGAATTAGCAAGACTTAATACTATTCTTATGTTGCTAGAAGAAAAAGAAGAATATCGCAAAGCTGCGATTATATTAAAGAAAATTAACCGAATAGAAAAAAAACTAAATAATTTATGATAAAACCAATGCTCGCATACAAAGTAGGCAAAAAACCCGTCGACTGGTCCGAGAATGTATATATGCAACCAAAGCTTGATGGCGTTCGTTGTATAATACAGCTTGCTGATAACAATGAAGTTGTAGCACACTCGAGAACAGGTAAACAGTTTTTTAACATAGCTCACATTACAAATTCGTTGCACTATTTTTTTACGCAACATCCTGATATTATACTTGACGGTGAGTTGTATAATCACGATCTAAGAGATGATTTCGAAAAAATCATAT
>Ga0308021_10001155_pt1 | contig 12091 bp, 4 predicted proteins | sample Neamet351_FD_201296 | JGI IMG/M metagenome (GOLD analysis project Ga0308021, IMG submission 201296) | Marine microbial communities from water near the shore, Antarctic Ocean - #351 | ecosystem: Environmental > Aquatic > Marine > Unclassified | place: Southern Ocean | collected 2014-10-02
CGCCGCCGCCGAGACCGCCGTCGTGCCGCTGCGCCTCACCTGGAACCGCCGCATCGTGGATTCCGCGCTCGACGCGAACGACGACTACGACGGCCTCACGGCGAAGCGCCACCAGCTGGGGCTGCGCGTGACGCACGAGGAGATCGAGGCGGGGCTGCGCGAGGAGGCCGCGTCGTGGAAGCCGCTCTCCGCCATCCTGCACTCGCGCCTCGGCGTCAACGCGCAGGACTGCTTCGCGCTAGCGACGTTCATCACGACGGAGCAGGGCTACACGCGCTCCGACTTCATGGACTGCACGCCCGACGAGCTCGAGGCGCTGCTCAAGAGGTCCGCGGAGGTGCCGGACGCTTCGGTTGGCGACCTGCGCACGCGCTCGCGCCTGACGGCGGGCAACGTGCTCAAGATCGTGACGCGCTTCAAGGACGCGCAGCGCGACTTCCACCGCTACTGCGGCGCGTACCGCATGTACCGCGACTTCGAGACGCTGCAGGAGCTGGAGCGCGAGGTGGTGGGCCAGCGAGCCGGCGGGGAGGGCAAGGCGGTGGCGGCCGCTGCCGGTGACACCGACGCCGACGCCGACGCCGAGGGTGGCGCCGCGGCAGCGAAACCGCCGGAACCGCCGCGCAAGAAGTCGCTGTGGGCGAACATGCAGAAGAAGGTGGTGCGGAAGCCGGCGGTGGTGAGCAGCGACGACGGCGAGGAAGACTGCGAGCTGGACCAGCTGTACCGGCTGCTCGAGTGCGGCGGCCTCCGCCTCTTCATCAGCGTCGACGAAGGCAAGAACGTGAAATCGCCGGCGGGGCCGTCCACGGGGAAGCGCTACGCCCCCACCGAGTTCCCGTTCTTCGACTACCAATACTCGTACTCCCCGCCGTGCGCGTCGTTCTACCCGCCGCGCTTCGAGGCCATTCTCAACTCCTTCCCGCGCCTGCGCCCTCGCGCGCCGCGCAGGGACAACAATGTGGCGGCGGCGAAGAACCTGCTCCAGCGGCTGAAGGTCTTCGCCGCGGATAAGCTGCACCACCTGTCGCACGGCGGCAAGCCGTTCGATGGGCCGAACGAGCAGCGGCAGCTCATGCTGCTCGACGCCACGGGGATCAAGCACGTCCTCGTCGACGGCGTGCAGCACGCGTCCGACGAGCGTGAGGAGCGGGCGGACTACCGGCTGCTGCTGTGGAACCACTCGCCCGGCGAAGGCAAGGAGCTGCAGCTGGGGCGCTGGGTGGAGGAGCTCCAGCACTTGTTCCACGCGCTCAGGTCGGGCGACGGGCTGTATAAGGAGAGGTACAAGGCGTGGGCGAAGAACCTGATGGCCGCGCAGCCGTGCACGACGCCGGATGCGATCCCGAGCCCGCACATCCGCTTTAAGACGCGCAGCGGCGTCAAGGTGCAGCTCAGCGTCGACCTGGCGAGGAAGAACGGCGCGCCGGGGCAGCTGCTCTACAAGATGCGCGCGCGGCGCGTCGACTTCGCCTCGAAAGTGGGCCGGCGCGCGCAGGTGGTGCTGAGCTTGCTGGTGTTTCTGTTCGCGCTCCTCTGGCTCTTCTTCCCCCTGGCGCTGCTGGAGGTGGGGATGACGCGCGGCCCCGCGGCATCCTTCGTGCACGGCGGCGAGCTGCTGTGCGACGACGGCGCGAACCGCACCGTCATCACGGTCGTGCAGACCGCGCGCAGCGTGTGCGTGCAGGAGGGGTGCCACAACACGTGGGGCGTGCACCTGCCCACCACCACCGACGGCTGGTACAAGCTCGTGCGGCGGGACGGCGACGGCGCGGAGACGAAGAAGTACTCGGCGAAGAACTTCCGCTTCATGTCGAGCGCGGTGGGCGCGGACCGCGAGATCTGCCTCGCGCAGCAGTTCCTGGGCGCCCCCTCCACGTGGCAGCTGCCGGCGGTGCTGCCGGCGTTCGACGCGATCCGAGGCTCGGGGCTGGGCCATGCGTGGCGCGACAACGCCACCCTCGCCGCGCACGTGGACGGCCTCGCGCGCGCGAGTCTGGGCCAGTGCAACTGCAACCTCAACAACTCCTCTTTCATGCGCACCGCTTCGTGGGTCGCCATCGTGCACGTGCTGCTCGCGAGCTGGGCGTGGGTGGTGATGCTGCTGCGGCTGTGCGCCAAGAAGATGGCGCGCTCCTCCAAGCCCGTGCTGGCGCGCATGGGCTCGTCTCTGCTCTGGCTGCTGCGCGCATGCCTCGGCGCGGATTTGCACAGCCTGGAGAAGACATACATCTCGACCCTGCGCGGGCTGTACGCGCTGGGCCTGATCTGCTGCGTGGCATCGCTGGTCGCGATGGAGTACGCGCTGTGGGAGATCGAGGGCGTGGTCGGCGCGAAGGACTCGTACCGCGGCGCGTCCTACTGGCTGAACGCCGTCAACCTGCTGTGCGGCTTCGTCGTGTTCCACACGCTGCGCCCGTCCGACGAGGTCCAGGCCATGACCATCGGCTTCGTGCGCGTGCGCGACCTGAACACGGTCATCACCTCGCAGTATAACGTGCACACGAAGACGTACGAGCCGGAGATCGAGGCGGCTGACGAGAGCCAGCTCAACGTGGAGAACTTCCAGCACCTGCGGTACCACTACTCCGAGGACTTGGACAAGATCAGGGAGAAGGAGGGCGTTACCCGCGGCGCCCACAGGCTCTCGCCCGAGCACAGCCTCACGGTCGGCTTTCGGCAGGCGAGCCAATCGTCGCACATCAAGCAGGCGCTGATGCTGCACCTCGTGTCGGAGAACACCTCCGTCCTGGGCCTGCTGGCCAAGTCTCTGGCGGCGAAGAAGAACCGCGGCACGAGTTCGAAGCTCGAGTCGCTGCGCAACAACCTAGCGACAAGTATGGTGCGAGGCTCCGGGATAGGGACGCCTGGCGGCGCCTCGCGGCGCATGCAGCTGTAGAAAAATGTCGACATGGTCGGGAAATACAACGGATCCGGATCTCTCAACTCTTGTGGTCAGATGTCATAACAAAGTGCGCGATGTGCGCGGCTTGGACCGAGTTCTCGCAGAAGGAGGAGCTGACCACGCGTATCGCGAACATCCTCGAGGACTACCCAGACACGAGCACCCTCCGCGAATTTGCGCAGAACGCCGACGATGCGCGCGCACAGCACTTTGGCGTGTGCCTCGACCTGCGCAGCCACAGCACGAGCAAGCTCCTGTCCCCCGGCCTGGCCGCGTACCAAGGCCCCGCGCTGCTCATCTACAACAGCGCCAAGTTCTCGCCGGCCGACTTTGACTCGATCGCCTCCATTGGCAAGTCGGGCAAGCGCGCGGACCCGAATAAGATCGGCAAGTACGGCCTGGGCTTCAACGCGTGCTTCCACGTGTCGGACGCCGTCTCCTTCGTCAGCGGTGGCACGCTCGCCGTCTTCGACCCGCACGGCGCGGCGCTGCCCGGCGGCGTGCTCGGGCTGCGCAGCGAGTGGGTGGAGGCCGGCCTCGAGGCGAAGCACCCGGGAACCATCGCGCCGTTTTTGGAAGATGGCGCTCTCGCGGCATTCGGCGAGACGCTCACCTGCGACCGCAGCGCTGGCGGGGCGGGCTTCAGCGGCACTGTGTTCCGGCTGCCGCTGCGCACGGCCGAGCAGGCGGCGACGAGTCTCCTCGCGCCGGGCGCGCACTTCAGCGCGGCGCGCGCTGCGGCGCTGCTGGACGGCTTTGCGGAGGACGCCGCGGCGCTCCTTCTGTTCCTGCGCCATGTAGAGCGTGTGAGCGTGAGCGTGTTGCCGCCCGATGGCGGCGCTGTGGTGCGCTTGCACCAAACGTGGATCGCGAGCGTGCGCGATTTGTCGCCCGGCCTGGATCGTGCGGGCCCCCGCGGCGGCGATGCGGAGGCGCAGGACCCGCTTGGTCCGCGCACAGCGCTAGCACGCTTTGTCAAGGACCACTTTAGCGAGGCAGCTGCGCCGACATTGGTGGCTGGCGCTGGCGCTGATGCAGATGGTACTGCAGGGAGCGGCAGTGGTGGGCTGCGCGCGACGTTTGAGCTTCGGCTTGAGGGTCAAACAGCAGCAGTTTCAGCAGCTGCGTTCGCGAACGGCGCAGCAAGAGGAGGAGGAGGAGGAGGAGGAGGAGGAGGAGGAGGAGGAGGAGGAGGCGGCGGCAAGAGTGGCGCCGCGCGGCGGCACACGGAGACTTGGCTCATCCATGGCGGAATAGACACTTCGGTCGATGCCTTACAATTTGCCCACCTCGCGGAGCAAATACCGTGGGCCGGAATCGCAATGCGCCTTGACGCGGGTGCGGCGGGTGAGGTGCTGGCGCCGGGCGGGGTGGGTGCGGCGCTGGAGCAGGAGGAGGGGGCGGGGGGGGGCGTCGAAGGGCGCGCGTACTGCTTCCTGCCGCTGCCGATCCTCACGGGCCTCCCCGTCCACTGCAACGTAAGATGGCGCGCGGCTTTGGTTCGCCCCCGCCGCTCCTCCACCGCGCAGTTGGCTCACTCGCACACACCCCTCCTCCTCGCCCTGCAAATATTCGTGGCGCGCGCAGGCTGCCTTTGCGCTGAGCAGTAACCGCCGAAACCTGTGGACGTCGGACGGGGGCGGTGCTGGGGGCGCAGCCGGTGCGGCGGCGTGGCGCGGGCAATGGAACGCGTACCTGCTGCTCACGCTGCTCCCAAACCTCTGGGCCGAACTGGCGGTGCTTGCGGCTCGCGAGGCGGTTCTGCTCAGCAACGGCACCCTATCACCGCGGCAACAGCAGCAGGTGTTCCGCCGCATCTGGCCGCGAATCGCCCCCAGCGGTGGCGGTGCGTGGGTGCAAACGGCCCTCGCCATGGTGCGGCTTGTGGAAGCGGACGATGCGCCGCTCTTTTGGTGCGCGACGGGCACAGCGGAGGAGTGGGCTGGGCTCAGCCGCGCCTCTTTCATCGATGACGCGCTCCGTGCCGCGCTTGCGCCTTGCAGCGGTGGCAAGGGCGGTGGCGACTTCCTCGACGCACTCGCGCGAGCCGGTATTTGTGTGGCCGCCGCCGTGCCGAGCTGGGTGCTCCGTTCCATGCGCCGTGCCGGCGTGAAGCCGCGCCTCACCTCTGCGCGGAGTGTGCTGCGCGGTCTGCGCGGCGCGGATATGGAGAAGGCGGTGGTTGCCACATTGCTTCGCTACCTGCTGCAAAGCTCCTGGCAAAGCGACTGGACACCAGCGCAGCGCAATGCAGCAGCCGTCTCGGCAGCAACGGTGGCGACAGATGGCGGCGCCAACAGCAGCAGCGCCGAAGACGAGGGGGCTGAACCAGCCGCTGTTGCCGAGCTTGCCGAGGCCGCTCTCACCGTGCACGACCTCGTGGGTCTGAAGCTGATACCGTTGCGCCCGGAGCGCAGGGGATGCGGCTGCAAAAGCCGCTTCACGGCGGTCCGGCGCAAGCTCGATGACGCGGCTACAGACGATGCTGCGCCCCCACTCGGCCCCGCCGTCTTGGCGGTGCGCGGCAAGGGGAAGAAGACCAAGGGCAGCAAAAGGGTCAAGGGCGCGCCAGCCGCTGCTTCCCCCAAGGCATCGCCCGTCTGCATCGTGGTAGCACCGCGCTTTGCTCCGCTGCTCGGCAGCTACCGCCTCGTGGTCGAGACGGCAGTACCGGCGACGGCGACGGCGGCGGCGGCGGCGGTGGCGGCGGCCGCGACGGATGACGCCACGGCGTTGTTCGCACAGCTATTGCGGCGCGCCCCAGCACTCGTAGGTGGGGACTTCAATCTAGAAAACCTGAGCGCCGCCCTGCTGCCCAAAATTGGGCTGGACCTATTTCTTCCCTCGGAGTGGCGTGGCCGTGGCTGTGTGCGCTGTGCTGTTGGCGAGGGCGGCGATCTTCTGCTTAATGGCGCCGAGCAGCGCGCGCTGCGTATGGTGGACAACAGCAGCACCGCTAACCGGGGTAGCAGTATTGATGTGACCGGGCTCGGTCGCGGCAGCGGCAAAGCGGCCAAGCCACGGCCCGTGTACGGCAAGAAAGCGAAGAAGTCGGCGAAGAAGTGGCTGTCGCAGCATCCTGCGGCGGAGCAGGAGGGCTCCAACTCTGACGCGCACGCTGCGCACGGCGGTGGCAGCGGCGGTGGTGCGTCCGCAGCGATGGTCGACACTGGTGAGGCAGCGCCCGCCCTGCCCGCAGCGCAGGCCGAACAGGTGCAGCGTATGCTCGCGTTGCTGTGGATGTTCCTAGACGAGCAGGGCGTGCTGCCCGCCCCGCCGCCCACGGATGCTGGCGGTGCGGCAGTCAGCGATGATGATGAAGGGAGTGGGGGCGGTGCACCCGAGCAAGCTGCCGACTACTCGTCGGGTGATGACGAGGGCGGCGGTGCACCCGGTGATGATGGTGACGAAGCCTGGGCTCACGGCAAGCGAGCTGGGCATGGTGGGCTGAAGTGGGGGGGGGGGCGCAGCGATCACCGCGTGCGCAGCAGTGCCAGTGGCAGGGCGGCTGCGCACTCGGCTAGCACGGCCGCGACTCTTGCCAGCGCCGGCGGCGTGAGCACACTCGCGTCGCTCGCGTCACTCGGGTTCGGCACGTGGCCGCTCGTGCCCGTGTGCGGTGGCGCGCTGATCGTGTCGCTGCAACACGCCGCTGCTCGCTCGGTGCTCGTGGCCCCGGTCGACCCCGCAGCGGGTGCTGCTGCTGCTTGTGCTGACTGCGAGCGATCCGAAGTGGTGCTGTTGGCCAGCTTCGGTGCGCTGTTCCTGCACGCTGCGGAGCCTGCCGCCAGTCCTCGCGATGCCGGCGGCAGTGCTGAGCTGCAGCTACAACGGCTGGCACGCGCGCTGGAGGACAGCGCTGACTACGAGGCAGCGCCGGGGCGCAGTTCGCGCATGCGGCTCATCAGGGCCGTGGCCAGCGCCGATGCGCCCGCATTTGGCGGCGGCGGCAGCGCGGGTGCCGCTGCCGCGAACGCGGATGCATGCGAGCAGCTCAGAGGCTGCGTGCTGCGCTGGTTCGGGGGCGCCCAGGCGCAGCACCCGCCCGCGCCCAGTAGCAGCGCTGGTCTCGAGGACGACCTGGGTCTGTCGGTGGGACGGCGCGCGCGGACGCTGAGAGCCAACGGTCGCGCGGTGGCCGTCGCAGAGCTGGTGAAGCGGCTGCCGATATTCGCGACGTTGGGTGCCGGCGGCTCCGGCGGCGAGCGCGCCCCGTTCGTCGCGCTCAGCAGCGACGCTGCTGAAGATAAGCCATGGGCCTCGCCTGCGGACGCTGCCGCCAGTGCCCGGCAGCCACTGTCGCAGTGGGACACACTGCTATCCGAGAGCGCCGTTGCGCCGCTGCTGCTCTCGCTGCGCCGCGAACCAGAGCGCGCCCTGCTGCGCCTGGCGCAAGTGGGCCGCTCGCAGACGCTCCCCTTCTTAGCCAGGCTCGTCGGCCCCAATCTCGGTGACATGCCGCTGCCGGCGGTGCTCGCGGTGCTGCGCGCCGCGGGGCGGGCGGAGGCGTGGGGGCGCGGCGCGGGCGAGATGGGCAAGCAGCTGATGCGCCACATCGAGGAGCAGGAGGTGGTGCAGCTGGACGGCGGCCGTCGCTGCCGCTGCTGCTCGGTGGTGGATCCTGCGGACGCTGTGTTCGCGCAGATCATGGCGACGGTGCGCGCGCAGCCGCTGGCCCGCGATGGTGGAGGAGGCAACGATGGTGCGGTCGGCGCGGGTGCTGATATCGCCGCGCGAGGCGGCGCGGTGGCGGGGCCCAGCCTGGTCACGGCCTCTGCGCTGACGGTCTTGCCACCGGAGTACGCGGAGGACAAGGACGCGATGGTGTGCCTTCGTCACGCGGGCATGGCGTCGCTGCTGCGCTTCCCGTGCTTTGAGGTCGCCGCTCACATCGTGGCGGAGCAGGAGAATGCGGTGCGGGCACGCGAGTGCGGCGACCTGCTATGCCGCTTTCTGGTGGAGAGGTATGCGACGCTGTCGACCACGTGGAGCGCTGAGGAGTTTGGGCGGCTCGGCCATGTGCGCTTCGTGCCCGTGCGAGACATGTCACTCGCGCCCTGGCCGTTCGCCGACGGCTACACTGCAGCCTCGCGGAGGGGGGGCGAGGGCGCTCCGGAGGATGGCGGCGGCGGCGGTGGTCACTGTTGGGCAAAGCGGCCCTCTCCTAAGGTTTGGAGGGATCTCGACCGTCGAGTTGAGCAGCTGAGCAGCGGGGTCGGTGGCGGCAGCGGGAAGGCAGGCGGTGCTGGCGGCGGCGGCAGTCGTGCGAAGAAGAGCCGCGCCCCCGGGCGGCAACACTGCCTCATGGGCGACATGGCCGAGATGCTTGAAGATGAGCGGGGGGGAGGGCGTGGCGGTGGCGGTGGCGGCGACGACGCGGCAAAGTGTGGCACCGACTTCGGCTCGGCCGAGCACATGGCGGCGCAGGAGCAGGCCCTGCAGCTCATGGCGTCTATGCCATCGGGCGGCGCCTCGGATTCGCTGCTTGCGCGGTCAGATGAGGAAGCGGGCGGCGAAAAAGCGGTGCACGCGGGGCGCTGGCAGTGGACATCGTTCAGCTCTGGTGCTGCGCTCGCGCTGGACGCACACTTGTGCTGGACCACCACGCAGCTGCTGCCGCCATGCTTTGACAGGGCGCCTGCCGAGCTGCTGCGACGCATGCGCACGCAGCACCCGCCGCAGTGGCGCAGCGTGCTGAATCACCTCAAGTCGTCGGCGGCCATGTGGGCGTGTGCGCTCGAGGTCGGTGGCAGCGGGGCTGGTGCCGCAGCGCCGCCGCCGCCGGCGGCGGCACCAGCAGCGGCGGCGGCGGCAGCGGCAGCGGCAGACAAGCGGCTACCGGCTGCGCTCGTGGAGCCGCTGCAGGGCGTGGTGCTCGGCTGCCTCGCCGCTTTGCTGCGCGCCGTGCAGCGCGTGCCAGGCGCCGCGCCGGCGATTCGCTCCGCGCTGGGCGGCGGCGCCACGCCGTGCGTCGTGCTGGACGATGGGCGGCTCGTCGCGGCGCGGGCCATCTGCGTCGATCTGTCGAGCAGCCTGGGTACCACACAGGGTGCCTTGGCGACGCCCAAGTACCTGGCGCCCGTCGACGCCCTGCTGCGCGTGGCGGGCAGCGTGTCCATGCAGGAGCTCGTGCTGCCGGAGGTGCACGTGCGGGGCGAACCGCCGTTGCGCAGCATGACGCGCGCGCTGCTGCCTGCGCTGAAGAACTCGGCCGAGCTGTCGGACGTGCGCCTCGTGCTATTCGCGGGCGGCGGCGCGCGCCACGCGCACAAGCTGCTGCTCGCGCTGTCGTCGGAGGCGTTTCGGGCCATGTTCAGCGGTGCGGGCAGCGATGCCATGGGTCGGTGCGGCGGCGGCGGCGGCGGCGGCGGCGCGGCGGCCGGCGGTGCTGACGGCTGGAGCGGCACGGTCGTTGAGCTGCCGGAGTGGCTCACTGCGGAGACGGTGGATTTCTGGCTGGACTACTTGTACGCGGGCGCGACTGTGGCGAGCCTCGCGCCCACGGATGCCACGGTGGCGCTGTGCTGCACGCTGCTGCGGTTGGCGGACATGTGGATGTACGCGCACCTGAAGAGCGCTGTGGAGGCGTGGTTCGCGCACAACGACATCGTGGATCTGTACAACGTCGTGCCGCTGATGACGCACGCGCATGCGTGCAACGCGCCACAGCTGACGCGGCTCTGCGTGTTCTGCTGCCGCGAGCTGTTCGCGTCAGTGTCGCAGACGGAGGCGTGGGCGGAGCTGAGCGAAGAGCTGCGGGCGCGAGTGCAGGGCGTCCGCGAGGCGCCGCAGAAGCTGAAGCACATTCACTGGCAGGGCGGCGGTCCAGCAACATCGCAGTAAGCTTATTAGATAGACTGAGTGAACGCCAAACGATGTTATAAAAGTATTTTAAGGGGACTTGTACTTGTACTTACTTACTTACTTGTACCCGGGAAGTGTACGTTGAAATTGAAACTTCTCGTTTTCTTATTTTGTTCTCCTGAAGTAGGTCTATCATATCATGTAAAATGTGCAGATCGATCGGCACCCCCTCCGAACTCCGAACCTTCAGCCTTCAGGTGTCATTGTTCATTTTGAGACGAAGGTACAAGTAAGTACAAGTCCGCCCCTTATAAACTACTTGATTTTATCCGCGCATGCGGTGTCAGCTGTCACCCTCGTCGAGGCTCAGCAGCAGCAGATTCGTGCAGCCGCTCAGCGCGTCGCCCAGATTCATGCACGGATCGAGTGCATCTAGGCAGCACGCACCCTCCTCCTCGCCGCTCCACGCGAAGGCCCGCACGTTGCGCGTGCATCCGTCGTGGGTGTCGGGGTCGATGCCAGCGTTGACACACGCGTTGCGCACAGTCTCGCCCAGCATGTTGAACAGCGGGTAGCTCACGCGCAGCGAGGCGGTACCGCTCGCTCCGGCAGACCAAGAAGCAGCGCGCAGCGTCGCCTGAATGTCCAGCTCGCCAGAGACCTCCGTGAAACACGCGGCGCTTGCGTGGCACGTGTCAATGCGCAAATTCACCTCATCAGCAGCGGCCATCGGCCCAATCTTCCCCTTTTGCCCACGCCGCGCACCGCAGAACTACGATCTGCCTACGATCCACCGCCAGCATTTTTTTGAACTCTCTTGAGTTTCCCCCCCGCGAGAATGGCGGGCGTGCCAAAGTTAATGCGCCAAATGACGGCGGGTGACGATGAGGTTCCCGCAAGCGGCACCGCGAACAAGCTCGTCTTCGACGACAGCTGGGGCGATGCGCCTGGAGATGCGTTTGCGCGCTTCGGTGAGCACTCGGACGACAAGGACGTGCAAGCCCACCACGATGACGATGATGCCGACGCCGACGCCGACGTCGCCAAGCTTCCCGCGAGCACCGCGAACAAGCTCGTGTTCGACGACAGCTGGGGCGATGCGCCCGGCGGTTCGTGCGCACAGTTCGGCGAGCACTCGGACGACAAGGACGTGCAAGCCCACCACGATGACGCCGACGCCGACGCCGCCGCGAACATGTGGCAGGGCCAGCGCGGTGGCGAGCGCGTCAGCATCGACGTGAGCCCCGCCCGCCGATTCGACGCGGCCGACACCGAGGCGCTGGGCGCATACTTCGCCGCGCACGGCTACGTGGTGGTGCGGCAGGCGGCCGACGAGGCGGAGGTCGCGCGCGGCACGTCGTTGCTGTGGGAGTTCCTAGAGGGGCACACGAGCATGCGGCGCGACGATGCGCCCGGCTGGCGCTTCCCCGCCGGGCTGGGCGGCTCGGAGCTCGCGCACTCGGCGGGCATCCTGCGCGGCGCCTTCCACCAGTCGGCATGTTGCTGGCACAGCCGGCAGCTGCCGCGCGTGCGCCAGGCGTTCGGCGCGGTGTGGGGCGCGGCGGCGGCGGAGCAGATGCTCGCGTCCTTCGACGGCGGCAACATTTTCCTGCCCTGGCACGGTGGCGCCGCGCAGGCGGCCAACAAGACGCGCGAGGGCTGGTGGCACGTGGACCAGGGGCGGCGCAAGGGCAGCAGCCGGCTGCAGGGCGTGCAGGGCTTCGTGGCGCTCACGGCCTCCTCGCGCCACACGGGCGGCCTCCTCGTCGTGCCGGGCAGCCACAAGCGCCACGCGAGCGTGATGTCGCGCGTGGACCACGACGGCGACTTCTGCCGCCTGGGCGGCGAGGACCGCGCGGTGATTGGCACGGGCAGCGGCGCGAGGCTCGTCGTGTGCGAGGCGGGCGACCTCGTGCTGTGGGACTCGCGCACTGCGCACTGCAACGCGTGCGCGCTGGACGCGCCCACCGCGGACGCTTATCCCGTCGACCGGCTGCTGCGCGCCGCCGTGTATGTGTGCATGTGCCCGGCGGCCATGGCGCCGCCGGAGGTGCTGCAGCAGCGCAAGCGCGCCTTCGTGGCGGGCGTTGGCACGAACCACTGGCCGCAGACGTGCGCCACGCACGGGGAGGTGGACGCAGCTGCCGAGGCAGGCGACGCGGCGATGGCGGCGATGGCCGCCGAGAAGGGCGTGCGGCCCGAGAACCTCGGGCTCGTCTGTGGCAGCGCATAAAAAAGCTGCGTGCCGGGGGAAGAAAAGTGTGCCGTCTGCCTGTCTGTCGCTGGCCATCGACCATCGAGCATCGAGAGGCGGCGCAAAAGGGGGTTTTTGACGAGGTAGATACCCCCTAGCCTTATAATTATAAGCGTAACGTACTCTTC
>Ga0308021_10001158_pt1 | contig 12085 bp, 1 predicted proteins | sample Neamet351_FD_201296 | JGI IMG/M metagenome (GOLD analysis project Ga0308021, IMG submission 201296) | Marine microbial communities from water near the shore, Antarctic Ocean - #351 | ecosystem: Environmental > Aquatic > Marine > Unclassified | place: Southern Ocean | collected 2014-10-02
TCCTGTCCGCGGAGGACGCGGTGGCCTTCTTCGCGCAGTCGCAACCCAACAACGCGACGAAGTTCGTCACGCTGAACCGCGCGGAGGGAGCGATCAACAACGCCGACTTCCGGCCGTACGACCTGACTGTGGTACCGCAGCTCAAGGCGGCGCCCGAGCATTTCACCATGAGCGCCAGCGGCATCGTGCACGTCCAGCCGGGCGAGCACGCGCACGTGGAGACGGTGTCCGACTGGATGCGCGAGTCGTCGCAGTTCAACGTGCTGCGCACGGTCGGCACGTTCCGGAACCACCTGGCGCGCAAGTGCTTCGGGTCGTGGCGCGAGAACGTGCGCTTCCGGTTGTACTGCGCGCAGCGGAAGAAGCTCGCCTCGCGCCTGTTCCTGGGCATGGAAAGCTTCTGCGCGCCGCTGCTGGAGGTGAAGCGCGCGGCCCTCGAGATGGAGAGCACCCAGGTGATCGAGGTCGCGACCTCGGGGACGATCGAAGTGGCGGCGTTCGTGGAGCAGCAGGCGGGCAAGCGCGCGGAGGCGACGAAGGAGTTTGAAGGCGCAATGGAGCAGATGGCAGCAACGGTGACACGCGTGTGCTCCGCCGTGCGGCGCCTGGCGCGGCAGCAGGAGGTGCACGAGTCGCTCGAGTACGAGTACGAGAGCGGCGGGCCAGGGGGGAACCACAACAAGTCGATCATCGCGCTGAAGCAGGAGGCGGCGGAGAGGCGCTCGCTCGTGGCGCGTTCCGAGTCCGAGGCGCGACTGCTCACCGAGCTCATCCGCATGGTCGACTATGTGGCCGTTGGCCACCTCGTCGAGCTCGTTCTCTCGGCCCTCGAGCGTTTCCTGAAGGTGCTCGCGCCGGAGCAGGTGCGCAAGTTCGGGCTCTTCCAAACGGATCTGCTCTTTGCCAAGGATGGGACGGTGTTCTCGCCATGCCGCGACGAGATGCTGACCATGGTGCAGCAGTTGGTGGACCAGACCATCAACACGTGCTCCACGGTGAGCCGGATCATCTTCACGGAGCCATTCGAGGCCGTGATGGAGGCTGTCATCACCGAGGGGCCATCCGTGGCCCAGATCGTCCGCGAGTCGCCGCGTTTCAAGAGGGCGCTCGCGGGCGTCAACGAGAAGATCGCGCTGGACTACGCGCAGGCGGACAAGAAGGCGCTTGACTTCGAGGACGTGCGCCCCATCTGGAGCTTCGACCAAGAGTGGGACGTCGAGGCGTACAAGGCCCAAAATCCGGATGTTTCCACGCTCAAGGCGGACCTGGAAAGGATGGTGGATTGGGCCGGCAAGGTCGATTCGATGCGCAGCGGCAACGCATGCGGCATGCTACACGTGGACTCCAAGACGATGAAGGCCATGCTCACGCCGATGAACGCCTCCAAGCTCAAGGAAGTGCAGGGCGTGCTGGCCTTGCAGTTCGCCAAGGAGGCGAAGGAGATGGTGGCGGACTACAAGGTGCGCCTGTCGAAGATGAGCGCCCGCCCCACCAAGTTCGACGGCTTCGCGGCGCACATGGAGGAGCTGCGGAAGATGAAGGAGGACCGCGCCGTGGTGCGCGAGAAGACCGAGGTCGTGACGTCCATGTACGAGCTGCTGCACGAGCAGAACGTGTACATCCGCGACAAGGACGCCGTGGAGTACGACGAGATGAAGGAGCAAGAGGCGGCGTACGAGGAGCAGGCCGCGGAGGCGGATAACTTCATTGATGGCTCGAAGCCGGAGATGTCGAAGGACCTCGAGAAGATGATCGCGCGGCTGATCGAGCAGGTGGAGAACGTGACGAGGCAGGTGAGCGAGGGCGTCTTCATCGACGACACGCACATCGACGAGCCCGCAGTGGTGGTGGCGGAGATCGATGACCTGCACCACAAGCTCGAGAACTACACGAATCTCGCAGCCGAGTACAACAAGATCCAGGCGCTCTTCGGCATGGAAGAAGCCAAGTTCGAAGAGCTCGGCGACGCGCAGAAGGCCTTCGACTCCACGGCGAAGCTGTGGCGCACGGCCGACGAGTGGAAGACGAAGAAGGCGCGCTGGATGACGGAGAACTTCACGTCTGTCAAATGGGAGGAGGAGGCCAAGGAGGTGCAGATCTTCTTCAAGGACGCTTTCTCGCTGGCGAAGAAGATGCCGAACCCCGTGTCCGAGGACCTCAAAGAACAGGTCACCGACTTCAAGGCGAAGATCCCAACGATCCAGGAGCTGGGCAACCCGAACATGCGCGCGCGGCACTGGGAAAAGATCTACTCCGCGATGGGCAAGGGGTTCTGCGAAGAAATCCAGCTCGAGACGCTGCTTGGGTGGGGCGTGATGGACCACGCGGAGGTCATCTCTGATCAGAGTGCCACCTCCTCCGGCGAGGCGCAGCTCGAGGACTCGCTCGCCGACATCGAGGGCAACTGGACGGACCTCAAGTTCGTCACCCTGTCGTACCGCGACTCAACCACCGTCTTCATCCTGGGCGGGCTGGACGAGATCTACCTGGCGCTCGAGGACAACCAGGTCACGCTGCAAACGATGATGGGCTCGCGCTTCATCATGGGCGTGCGCGAAGCCGTGGAAGTCTGGGACAAGAAGCTGGGGCTGCTCTCCGAGACGCTCGACGAGTGGATCGCCTGCCAGCGTGCCTGGATGTACCTCGAGACCATCTTCAGCGCCGATGACATTCAGAAGCAGCTGCCCGTCGAGGCGCAGAAGTTCAAGATCGTCGACAAGACGTTTAAGACCATCATGAAGACGACGAACGAGGACCCGCTCGTGATCAAGTGCCTGGACATCGAGCCGAGCCTGCTGCCCACCTTCCAGGCGTGCAACGAGTCGCTGGACCAGATCCAGAAGTCGCTCGAGGCCTTCCTCGAGACGAAGCGCCTGGCCTTCCCGCGCTTCTTCTTCCTCTCGAACGACGAGCTGCTCGAGATCCTCTCGCAGACGCGCGACCCGCACGCGGTGCAGCCTTTCATGGGCAAGTGCTTCGACGCGATCAAGTCCATCAAGTTCGACGACGAGCCCGGCTGTGAGACGCACGTGCTGGGCATGAAGGACCCGATGGGCGAGTACTGCCCCTTCACGGAGTGCTCCAAGGCCGAGGGCGCGGTGGAGGACTGGCTCACCGACATTGAGGGCAACATGCGTTCCTCGCTGTACGATCTGGCCAAGAAGTCGTACCTCGAGTACCCGTCGGCTGGGATGGATGAAGCCGCGATCGAGCGCACAGACTGGTTCTGGAAGTGGCCCGCGGCCGTCACGATCGTGATCGACGAGATCTACTGGACCAACAACCTGTTCGTGACGCTGCAGAACGTGGCGAACGGCAGCAACCCGAAGGGCATGGAGGACTTCCTGGACTTCACCATCCGCCAGATCGAGCGCATGGTGGAAGTCGTGCGCGGGCCTCTGGACAACCTGCAGCGCACCATGATGGGCGCGCTGCTCACCATCGATGTGCACGCGCGCGATGTGCAGAAGGCGATGGTGGTGGCGGGGACGTCCTCGACCATCGACTTCGACTGGACCAAGCAGCTGCGCTACTACTGGGACAAGACGAAAGACAACTGCACCTGCTGCCAGACCAACGCAGAGTTCGACTACTGCTACGAATTCCTCGGCAATTCTTTCCGCCTCGTGATTACGCCGCTGACCGACTTGTGCTACATGACGCTGACGGGCGCGCTGCACCTGAAGCTCGGTGGTGCGCCCGCGGGGCCCGCCGGCACGGGCAAGACCGAGACCACCAAGGACCTGGGCAAGGCCATCGCTGTGCAGTGTGTCGTCTTCAACTGCTCTGATGGCCTCGACTACAAGATCATGGGCCGCTTCTTCAAGGGCCTCGCCATGGCTGGCGCCTGGGCTTGCTTCGACGAGTTCAACCGCATTGACATCGAGGTGCTCTCCGTAATCGCGCAGCAAGTCATGTGCATCCAGCAGGCAATCATCAAGAAGCAGGACGTCTTCGAGTTCGAAGGCTCGACGCTGGCGCTCGGCAAGATGTTCGGCGTGTTCATCACGATGAACCCGGGCTACGCCGGCCGCACCGAGCTGCCCGACAACCTCAAGGCGCTCTTCCGCCCCGTGGCGATGATGGTGCCCGACTACCGCATGATCGCCGAGATCGTGCTTTTCTCGCAGGGCTTTGCCAACGCGCTCCCGCTCTCGAACAAGATGTCCCAGCTCTACGCGCTTTCCTCGGAGCAGCTCTCGAAGCAGGACCACTACGACTTCGGCATGCGCGCCGTGAAGACGGTGCTCGTGGCTGCTGGCCTGCTCAAGCGCAAGGAGCCGGATACGTTCGAAGACCTGCTGCTCATCCGCGCGATGCGCGATTCGAACGTCCCGAAGTTCCTGTCGCACGACCTGCCGCTCTTCTTCGGCATCCTCGACGACCTCTTCCCGGGCACCGTGGTGCCCTTCGTCGACTACGGCGAGCTGCAGTCGGCGATCGAGAACCAGATTACGGAACTGAAGCTGCAAGTGGTGCCGCAGTTCGTGTCCAAGGTCATCCAGGTGCACGAAACACAGCTCGTGCGCCATGGGATGATGGTAGTTGGCGAGGCCGCCTCTGGTAAGACGACGAACGTCATGATCTTGGCCAAGGCGCTAACGCAGCTGAAAAGGGCCGGCATTGAGGACCGCGACGGTTTCTACAAAGTGGTGGACCGTCTCATCCTGAACCCCAAGTCGATCTCCGCGGGCGAGTTGTTTGGCAGCTTCAACCTGATGACAGGCGAGTGGGCGGACGGTATCGTGCCCAAGCTTTTCCGGCAATCGGTGTCCAAGGCCGAAGGAGGCTCGGACGATCGCTCGTGGATCCTGTTCGACGGCCCCGTGGATGCGGTGTGGATCGAGAACATGAACACTGTGCTGGACGACAACCGCATGCTCTGCCTCGCCAACTCTGAGCGCATCAAGATGTCTTCCACGATGCACATGATGTTCGAGGTGCAGGACTTGAAGGTGGCTTCGCCTGCGACGGTCAGCCGCTGCGGCATGGTCTTCATGGAGCAGGTGCACGTCGGCCCCATTTCGCTGCTCGAGACGTGGGCTCTGGACGAGGCGCGCGAGGAGCTGCTCGGCGCCAATGCTGTGCAGCAGATCGTGGCGCTGGCCAAGGCGCACATCCCGCCGGCCGAGGAGCACATGCGGGAGTTCTGCAAGGAGAAGGTGGCCACCACCCCCATGAACCTGATGCAGTCCTTCCTCAACCTCTTCACGTGCCTCGTCAAGCGCCGCAGCATCACGAAGGACAACCTCGGCCTCGAGCGCCTCATCGACTTCCTCTTCGTGTACAGCGTGGTCTGGTCCGTGGGTGGCAACACGACGGACGACACGCGCGCCATCTTCAACGAGTGGGCGCTCAAGCGCTTCAAGGACCAGCTGGGCGAGCACGCCGACTCCATCAGCAACCTGTACGACGTGACCGTGGACGTCGAGGAGGTGACATGGGTGCTGTGGGAAGATTTGCAGGACCATTTCCACTACGACAAGGACGTGGCATTCTTCGAGATCATGGTGCCGACTGTGGATACGACTCGGTACACCTCGCTGCTGGACACGCTGGTGCGCTGCAACTGCCACACCATGTTCATGGCCGAGACCGGCGTGGGCAAGTCCGTCATCATCCAGAACTTCTTGGATCGCATGGCGCTGATCGACGATCCGAACGAGGACCGCTATGTCACGAACACCATGGGCTACTCTGCGCAGACCACACCCGCCAACCTGCGCGAGCTGCTGGAGCTGAAGCTTGAAAAGAAGCGCAAGAATCTCTTCGGCCCGCCCAGCGGCAAGAAGTTCCTTTTCTTTGTCGATGACGTCAACATGCCCGCGCTCGAGGTGTACGGCGCGCAGCCGCCGAACGAGCTGCTGCGCCAGATCATCGACGGTGGCGGCTTTTACGACACGCAAAAGCTCTTCTGGAAGTTCGTGGAGGGGGTCACCCTCGCTTCCGCCTGTGCGCCGCCAGGCGGTGGGCGCAACGAGCTCCCTACGCGCCTGATGACGCACTTCAACCTGATTTGGCTGCCGCAGCTGTCGCAGGCATCCATGCGCACGATTTTCTCCGCCATCCTGACGGGCTTCGTGCAGTTCCAGCTGCCTTCCTGCGAGGCGGTGTGCGAGCCCATGGTGCGCGCCACCGTGGACATCTACACGCGCGTGCAGGAGGAAATGCTGCCGACGCCCACGAAGTCGCACTACACCTTCAACCTGCGCGACCTGTCCAAGGTCTTCCAAGGGCTGCTGATGATCAAGGCCAAGTGGTGCGAGGACGGTCGCGAGCTCAAGAAGCTGTGGGTGCACGAGGAGTGCCGCGTCTTCCGCGACCGCCTTGTGGACGACCACGACCGCGACCTCTTCAACGTGTTCATCAAGAACGCGCTCGACGAGGACATGCCGATCGAGGCAGGGTCGGACGAGGCGCCGCTGGAGGTGGCCGAGTTCGAGAACTGCATCTTCGGCGACTTCCTCACGCGCGAGGATCGAGAGTACCGCGAGATCCACGACATGGTCAAGCTGAACGACCTGCTGATGGAGTACCTCGAGGAGTACAACATCACGTTCCCGACGCAGATGCACCTGGTGTTCTTCAACGACGCCATTTACCACATCTCCCGCGTGTGCCGCGTGCTGCGCCAGCCACGCGGCAACGCGCTGCTTGTCGGCGTCGGCGGCTCAGGGCGGCAGTCACTCACGCGCCTCGCCTCTTTCATGGCGGACTACAAGCTCTTCTCCATCGAGATCACGCGCGGCTACGGCAGCCAAGAGTTCCGCGAGGATCTCAAGGGTGTGCTGATGGCCGCTGGCTGCGACGACAAGCCCGTGACCTTCCTCTTCTCCGACGCCCAGATCGTGACGGAGAGCTTCCTGGAGGACATCAACAACATGCTGAACACGGGCGAGGTGCCGAACCTCTTCGCGCCCGACGAGATGGAGCAGATCGTGAGCAGGTGCCGGCCGCTTGCCAAGGCGGCGGGGAAGCTCGAGACGCGCGATTCGGTGCTTGCGCACTACGTGCACCTGGTGCGCGAGAACCTGCACATCGTGCTCGCTTTCTCGCCCATCGGCGCGGGGTTCCGCAACCGCTGCCGCATGTTCCCCTCGCTCGTCAACTGCTGCACCATCGACTGGTTCTCGGCGTGGCCGTCTGAGGCGCTGCGCTCCGTCTCCTCGCGCTTCCTGGACGAGCACAAGGAAGACCTCGGCATCGAGGAGATCGTAGGCCCTCTCTGCGACATGATGGTCACCATCCATCGCTCCATCGAGGACGCCACCGCGCGCTTCTACCAGACGCTCGGGCGCATCTCGTACACGACGCCCACCTCGTTCCTCGAGCTCATCGCGCTGTACTGCCAGATGCTCAAGGAGCAGCGCGAGAAGGTGTCCACCGCCGAGATGCGCTACCGCGTCGGGCTCGAGAAGATCGTCGAGACCGAGTCCGTGATTCACGGCCTCGAGAAGGACCTCACGGAACTGCAGCCCGTGATCAAGAAGTCACAGAAGGATACGGGCATTCTCATCGAGCAGGTGGGCAAGGACCAGAAGGAGGCGGACGCGCAGCAGGCCATTGTCCAGGTGGATGTCGACGCCGCCAACGAGGAGGCGCGCAAGGTCAACATCGTGAAGGAGGACGTGCAGCGCGACCTCGACGAGGCGCTGCCGGCTTACTACGCGTCCATCAAAGCGCTCGACTCGCTGGACAAGAAGGCCATCCAGGAGGTCAAGTCCTTCGCCAACCCGCCCGCCAACGTGAAGCTCACGCTCGATGCCATCTGCATCCTGTTCGACAAGAAGGAGGACTGGAAGGAGGCCAAGGCGCTCATGAACATGTCCTCGTTCATGGACGACCTCAAGAACTACGACAAGGACAACATCACGCCCAAGGCCATCAAGAAGCTCAGCAAGTTCATGGCCAACCCCGACTTCACGCCGGAGGTGATCGGCAACACCTCCTCCGCGTGCAAGTGCCTGTGCCTCTGGGCGCGCGCCATGCACACATACGACCGCGTCGCGAAGGGCATCGAGCCCAAGAAGATCGCGCTCAAGAAGGCGGAGGACGAACTTGCTGTGGTGATGGCGGCGCTGAAGGTGAAGCAAGACTCGCTGCAAGAGGTGCTCGACAAGGTCGCGAAACTGCAGCGCAACCTCGCCGCGGCGCAGAAAAAGCTCAAGGACCTGGCCGACCAGGCCGCTGTCACGCAGGGGCAGCTGAAGCGCGCGCACCAGCTCATCGACTCGCTCGCGTCCGAGAAAGTGCGCTGGGGGGGCGAGTCGCAGCGCTTGCTCGGCGACCTGAAGAACCTGATCGGCAACATGGTGCTCAGCGCCGGCTGCATCGCGTACCTCGGACCCTTCACCTCCGAGTACCGCGTCGAGATGATGAAGGAGTGGACGGGCTTTTGCGTGAAGTCGAACATCCCCGTGGACGGCAGCTTCGCCCTCGACCGCATTCTGGGCGAGCCCGTGGTCATCCGCGACTGGGTGATCAAGGGGCTGCCCGCCGACACGTTCTCCGTCGAGAACGGCATGTTCGCCACGATGGGGCGGCGCTGGCCGCTGATGATCGACCCGCAGGGGCAGGCGAACCGCTGGGTCAAGAACCTGCAGAAGGAGAACAACCTGCAGGTGATCAAACTCTCGATGAAGGACTTCCTGCGCACGCTCGAGAACGCCATCCGCTACGGCGCGTCGGTGCTGCTGGAGAACGTGGGGGAGGTGCTAGACCCTTCGCTCGAGCCCGTGCTGCTGAAGCAGATCTTCAAGAAGGGCGGGCAGTGGCTGCTGCGCCTGGGCGACACCGACGTGCCCTACTCAGAGGACTTCAAGTTCTTCATCACGACGAAGCTCGCCAACCCGCACTACGTGCCCGAGATCTGCATCAAGTGCACGATCATCAACTTCACCGTGACGCTATCCGGCCTCGAGGACCAGCTGCTCGTGGAGGTGATTTCGAACGAGCGCCTCGACCTGCAGCAGAAGTCGGACGAGCTGGTGGTGAGCTTAGCCGGCTACAACAAGCAGCTCAAGGACATCGAGGACACGATGCTCAAGATGCTGGCCGAGTCTACGGGGAATATCCTGGACGACGAGGAGCTGATCAACGTGCTCGCCAACTCGAAGGTGACGTCCGTCGCCGTCAACAAGGCGAAGGGCGAGGCGGAGATCACGTCGAAGGACATCGAGGTGACGCGCGAAGGCTACCGCGTGGTGGCGACGCGCGCGTCGATCATCTACTTCGTCATCGCCGGGCTGGCGCTGACGGACCCCATGTACCAGTTCTCGCTGCAGTACTACCAGGGGCTCTTCAAGCTGCGGCTGCAAAACGCAGAGAAGAACGAGGATGTGCCCACGCGCATCGACATTCTGATCGACGACGTGACGCATTCCATGTACAAGATGATCTGCCGCGCGCTGTTTGACCACACCAAGCTCGTCTTCGCTTTCATGATCGCCGCGAACATCCGTCGCGCCGCGGGCACGATCACGCCTCTCGAGTGGCGTATGTACATGGTCGGGGTCGGCGAGCCCGAGAAGCCCAAGCCGCCGCCTGGAGGCGCGGAGAACGCGTGGCTGCTCGAGGGCAAGCCGAGCATCTGGTCGCAGCTCAACTCGCTGGAGGAACATTACCCCGAGGTCTACCTGGGTATCGCCGACCACGTGAAGGGCCACACCAACGACTGGTTCAAGCAGTACATGGACTCGGAGGAGCCGCACTACGCCGTGCCGCCGGGGCCGTGGGCGGAGAAGCTCAACAACTTCAACACGCTCATCATGGTCAAGACCTTCCGCCCCGAGAAGACGGTGCTGGGAACGCGCGTCTACACCATCAAGGAGATCGGAGACGACTTTGGCCAGGCGCCGCCATTCGACCTCGAGTCGGCGTACAAGGACTCCGACGCCATTGCGCCGCTCATCTTTGTGCTCTCGCCGGGCGCCGACCCCACGGCCATGCTGCTCGAGCTGGGAGAGAAGTACGACAAGGCCGTCAAGATCATCTCGCTCGGCCAGGGGCAGGGCCCGATCGCCGAGCGCCTCATGGAACAGAGCCGCATGACGGGCGACTGGGTGTGCCTGCAGAACTGCCACCTCGCCGTCTCGTGGCTGCCGCGCATGGAGCAGCTGCTCGAGGAGGGGGCCGAGGCGGACGTCAACCCGGAATACCGCCTGTGGCTCACTTCCATGCCCTCGGACAAGTTCCCCGTGCCGGTGTTGCAGAACGGCCTCAAGATCACGAACGAGCCACCGCGTGGGCTGCGCGCCAACCTGCAGCGCACGTTCCTCGACGTCAAGGAGGAGGAGTACGAGCACGGCGTGGCGGAGCACAAGACGCGCTCGTGGAAGAAGCTGCTGTACGGCGTCGCGTTCTTTAACGCGGTGGCGCTGGAGCGGCGCAAGTACGGGGCGCTGGGCTGGAACATCCCGTACGACTTCATGAACTCCGACCTCAAGACGGGCATCATGCAGCTGCGCAACTACCTGGAGGAGGTGGAGGAGGTGCCCTACCGCACGCTCAACGTGACGGTGGGCGAGGTCTCGTACGGCGGCCGCGTGACGGATGTGTGGGACAAGCGCTGCAACGTGGCGGTCATCGCCAAATATTTCGCCCCCAGCATCATGGACGACGCCAACATCTTCGACGTGGACGGCGTCCACTATGCTCCGCCGGAGGGCACGCTGCAGGAGGTAAGAACGAACGCCGCTGCCGCTGCGCCTGCGCGCCTGCCACGCCCACGCTTGCCGCGCGGCTCGATTTTGCCCCATGGCAGCAATATACTCACCTACCGCCCCCCCCTCCCCCCCCTCCCCTCGCCCCGCACAGGTTCGCGACTATGTCGAGAAGCTCCCGATGGAGGACAAGCCGACGGCGTTCGGCCTGCACCCGAACGCGGATATCTCGTTCCAGCAGCAGCAGTCGAAGATCTTTATCAACGACGTCATCAACATCGGTGGCAAGGGCGGCGGCGGCGGTGGCGACTCATCGGCGGACGACGCCAAGGTGATGGCTGTCCAGAAGATCCTGCTGGATCGTATGCCCGTGCTGTTCGACCGGCGCAAGGCGCACGCTGAGTCACTGGAGATCAAGGAGGAGAAGATGGTCTCGCTCGGCGTCTTCCTGCTGCAGGAAATGACGCGCTTCAACGAGATGATTTCCTCCATGCAGGGGCAGCTCAAGATGCTCGACCGCGCCATCAAGGGCTTGGTGGTCATGTCCGCCGACCTGGAAGCAATGTACAACAACTTCCTCTTCAACCAGGTGCCAACAAGGTGGACGGACAAGGGCAATGGCTACCCGACGCTGCAGCCGCTGGCCTCGTGGATCGAGGACTTTTTCGGGCGCCTGGACTTTGTCAAGTCCTGGCTCATCGACGGCCCGCCGAAGACGTTCTGGCTCTCGGGATTCTTCTTCCCACAGGGCTTCATGACCGCGGTGAAGCAGTCGTACTCGCGCAAGTACCACATTGCCGTGGACACGCTGCTAGTGGGCTGCGAGTTGACGAAGGTGCTCAATCACGAGGACATGCCGCATAAGCCGGAAGATGGTGCTTACATCTACGGCATGTATATGCAAGGCGCGCGCTTCGACACCGGTACCATGTTCATGCACCCATCGTTGCCGAAGATCATCTTCGATCAGATGCCGTGCATCCTTCTGGTGCCGATGTTGAAGGAGAAGTTCTCGCTGAAGGGCTGCTACACCTGCCCGGTGTACAAGACCTCAGAGCGCCGTGGTACGCTCTCGACGACGGGGCACTCGACCAACTTCGTGGTGGCACTCGGCGTGCCCAGCGAGGAGTCCGAGGACCACTGGACGCGCGCTGGCGCGGCCATGCTGCTTATGCTCGACGCATGAGATTTGTGCGGCGAGATGGTATTATATATACTAGTAAACGTGTTGACCTACTGGTGGTTATGTCCGTGCCAACCAAGCACTTCCCCGCCCCCCAGCGGTCACATGTTACGAAAAAACTTATTTTTAGACCTACCAAAAATCCCACCACCGTTGTCGCTTTTTAAGAAGAGCACGGATTTAATGAAGTAACGAACATAACGGACACCACTTATAAAGCCGGCTCACTAGTGGGCGAAGG
>Ga0308021_10001159_pt1 | contig 12085 bp, 12 predicted proteins | sample Neamet351_FD_201296 | JGI IMG/M metagenome (GOLD analysis project Ga0308021, IMG submission 201296) | Marine microbial communities from water near the shore, Antarctic Ocean - #351 | ecosystem: Environmental > Aquatic > Marine > Unclassified | place: Southern Ocean | collected 2014-10-02
ATGAGACTAACCACGGTTCCGGAAGTCCTCGACACCATCTTCGCCTCGACTACTCGCCTGCTGCCATCTCGGCGCAAGCTCACATTCAGTTGCAGTTGACGCTGCTGTCCATTGGGCAGATCCAGAGCCAAGGCATTGTCAGTGACATCGATGCTCTCAATATTTAGCAAGAACTCTTGAAGCCACCGCCTGATGTCGTCACCATCGCCCACAATGCCCGCGACAGTGAACTTCCCCTCGCTCGATAACTGCCCACGCAAGCTAAGCCCATCAAGAGCCAACTTGGAAACTTGCAGACTGCGAGTTCGAAGTGAGGCCAGCACGTCCAGCGTGACTCGACCCCGAATGAGCGTGTAGGGGGGGGCTGAGCTGCCGGGAATACTTAATTTCAGCTCGGTAAAAACAAGTTCCGGGCTAAAGAAATGCCATTGGCCGCTGACTTGTTTAGCGTCCAGTGCAAAGGGTAGACGGGCGTTCATCTCGCCAAGAATATCCACCTCGAACTGCTCTACATTCGACATCAGCATACGACCAAAGCTTACATAGATCGCCAGAGCAACCACCAAGGTCACTATCGCAGCCCAGAGCACCGTACTTAGCCTGTGAAAATATGAGTATTCCAATCGCCTTCCTAAAACATGTAATACCACTTAGCTAGTGGTCAGCGGCGCCAATCACAGCGCTCTTCCAAATGGCTTAGAGTACGCCATAGCCCGAGCGTTCAGTTAAATCTACTTAAAACACCATGTTCTGCCAACAACTGTAGTGTCTGTGCCAAAGGCAGACCCACTACGTTGCTATAGCTGCCCTCTATCGTCTCGACAAAAGCACCGCCTAGCCCTTGTATTGCATAGGCCCCTGCCTTGTCCCATGGCTCATCAGTCGCCAGATAAGCATCCAGCTGCCGCGGTTGCAAATGCACAAACTGTACAAATGTTTCCACACAGCGCGCTGACACTCCAGCGTCAGTTTGCAGACACAGCGCGGTGATCACGCGGTGCCGGCGGCCGCTTAGGCGCAACAGGAACGCCCTCGCTTCGCTGTAATCCGCAGGCTTGCCTAAAATTTCCCCGTCAATGATGACCGAAGTATCTGCAGCGAGAACGCAGTAGCTTACATCCACCTGCCTGGCTGCAACCACGGCCGCTTTGTCATGCGCCATACGCTGTACGTAGGCGCCCGGGGTCTCATTCGCGCGCACCGATTCGTCTATATCCGCTGGCTGGCAACTAAATTTAACTCCCACTGAGGCTAGCAGTTCCTTGCGGCGGGGAGAAGAGGATGCAAGTATGAAGTGAGGGACTGACACGTCAGCTTACTTCATAATATCGGCGCAGCGCTCTTAACACGTGCAACACCGCTGGCCACATCAAAGCGCTGGTGAAGGCGGGTAACAAAAAAAGAAGCGAGGAGGCAGCTACACCCTGCAGATTCTGGACCCACTGACACGCCAATTGGTTTATACCCACTAAAAGAAACACCATTGACGACTGTTGCCACACGCTAGTAACCCGCATACGCTGATATAAAACCTGTGACAGCAGAGCAACAAGTCCCAGAGACAGGGCGTTTTGTCCCATAACTGAGCCCTCCAGAACATCCAACAGCACCCCCAGAGAAAGAGCGGTTAATATACCCACTCGGTGAGGTAGCGCAATCGCCCAGTACACCACAACAAGGGCCAGCCACTCAGGTCGCGCCCACACCAGCCAGGCAGGATAGGGAGTCACCGCTAACACAAAGGCTAGAAAAAACGTAGCCCAGATAACCCAATAGCCGTGTTCCCGCCCCTCTAACACGCGCTATGGCACCGGGTCATTTAGAGAAAAAACGAGTAAAACGTGCCTGACTCTATCCAGGGCGGCAACTGGGCTTGCCTCTATAGCAGCGAAAGCATGCCCGGGGTCTCGTGTCACCTTGCTCACCCGCGCAACCGGGTAGCCCGCTGGGAACCGGCCACCCAGCCCGGAACTGACCAGTAAATCGCCCTCTTCAATATCGGTTGTTACAGCCACATGACGTATCTCCAGGGAACCCAGCACGCCTATACCCTCTGCGATTGCCCGCACACCATTGCGGTTAACCTGCACAGGTATGGCGTGAGTAACATCAGTAATAAGTAATGCCCGCGAGTTATATTGGCTGACTTCAACCACTTGACCGAGTAATCCTTCGGCGTCGATGAGTGGCTGACCTATATAAACGCCATCCCCCGAACCTTTATTGAGAACCATTTCATAGCGGGCAGGATCGGGAGAAATGCCAATAAGCTCGGCAACCATAACATCATTGCGTAATAAAGCAGTGGAATGGAGCAGCGCGCGAAGACGGGAATTTTCTGCGCTAAGAGCAGCAATCTGCTGGGAACGCCCGCTGAGGAGAAGGTTCTCCCTCTTCAATCTGTCATTTTCTTCGAGAAACTGTCTTCCGGAGAGAACATGACGGTCGCTCCAGTTAGAAATTTCTGCAGGAATATCAGCTAACCAATAAATAGGTGTAGCCAGCCCATCCAAAATAGAGCGTATGGGTTCTAGAGAGTTATAGCGCAAGTCTGCGACGATAAGGCCGGCTACAATAAAAATTATTAACAGCGCGCGCAGGCCCAGTGAGGACTCTTTTACAAATAGCGGCTTAATTATTCCTACTCAGTGGAAAGCAGTTCAATGGTGCGACGATCCATGGTCTCCATCGCTCGACCACCGCCCCTAGCCACGCAGGTGAGAGGGTCTTCCGCCACAATAACCGGCAAACCCGTCTCCTCGGAGAGAAGCCGGTCCAGGTCTCGTAATAAAGCACCACCCCCTGTCAACACGATGCCACTCTCGGCAATGTCAGCGGCCAGTTCCGGCGGCGATTGCTCCAACGCAGACTTAACCGCCTGCACTATGGCAGACAGTGGCTCTTGCAAGGATTCGAGAATTTCGTCGCTATTGAGAGTAAAGCTGCGCGGCACACCTTCTGCCAGATTACGACCCCGAACGTCGATTTCACGCAATTCGCTGCCGGCAAAGGCACAGCCAATTTCCTCTTTGATACGCTCAGCCGTAGCGTCGCCAATGAGGCTGCCGTAGCGACGGCGCACATGGGACACAATAGACTCGTCAAAACGGTCGCCGCCCACTCGCACTGAGTCGCTGTAGACAATACCGTTGAGGGAAATAATGGCCACCTCGGTCGTGCCACCACCCACATCGACGACCATGCAGCCTGTGGCTTCATCTACATCCAGCCCAGCGCCCAAGGCTGCGGCCATGGGCTCCTCGATCAGGCGCACTTCTCTCGCTCCGGCGCTGAGAGCAGACTCGCGGATCGCTCGGCGCTCAACCTGAGTAGACTTACAGGGTACACAAACCAATACTCTAGGACTGGGGCGCATGAATTTGCTCTCATGCACTTTCGCGATGAAATGCTGCAACATCTTCTCAGTCACGAGAAAATCTGCAATCACACCGTCTTTCAAGGGACGTATAGCAGTAATATTGCCTGGCGTTCTGCCTAGCATACGCTTGGCTTCGGTGCCGACTGCTTCGATGGTTTTTTGGCCATTGTGTATTCGAATTGCCACTACAGAGGGTTCATTGAGAACAATCCCCTGGTCACGCACGTAAATGAGGGTATTCGCGGTGCCCAGATCGATGGAGAGATCGCTAGAAAACAATCCGCGTAGTTTTTTCAACATGAATACTTGCTACCTTCTTAAACACCACAAAGAGGCTTCATTTACGAAGCCATGTAAACCGTCCTACCTCTATGCCACCACCGTGTACATACTGCTCAATATCAGGATGATAACGTCCCTTTTTTACTTTCATATTTTATAATTGTAATATGCCCGCAACTGTAACAACCACGGGGATTTTGGGCAAGACTCAAATGTGATAAGTTTACCCCTCGCCGGGCCAAAACGGCTACAATATTTTTCCCACAAAGTAAGTTACCCCTATGGCAATTAAACAAAGCGAAGTAGAAAAAATTGCGGAACTCGCTCGCATCCGAATCTCAGACGATCAGGTGGGTGAAGTCACCCAGCGCATCACAGAAATTCTGAGCATGGTTGACCAACTGCAAGAGGCTGACACCACGGGCATTGAACCCATGGCCAACCCACTCGGGGCCACGCAACGCCTGCGCGCCGACGAGGTGACTGAAGTCGATAACCGAGAAGCGTTCCAGTCTATCGCACCTGTCGTGGAGGATGGCCTCTATCTGGTTCCCAAGGTTATCGAGTAATACGACGCAACCTCACCCACGGCGCGCTACTCTAATCATTGACATTTAGCACAGGAAATACCCATGCATACGAAAACTGTTGCCCAGCTGGCACTAGGGCTTCAACAGAGAGATTTTTCCAGCATCGAACTGACCCGGCTGTACCTGGACCGCATCAATGCCCTGGATGATGTCTACAATGCCTATATTACGGTGGACCCAGAACAGGCACTTGCCGCTGCAGCAGCCGCCGACGCGAGACTGGCCAGCGGCACTGCCGATGCTCTGACCGGCATCCCCATCGCTCACAAGGATATCTTTTGCACTGCGGGCCTAAAAACCAGCTGCGCCTCGCGTATGCTGGACAACTTTGTCCCCCCTTACGATGCCACGGTTATCAAACATTTTAATCAAGCTGGCGCGGTGATCTTGGGCAAGACCAACATGGACGAGTTTGCCATGGGCTCATCCAATGAAAGCAGTTATTACGGAGCGGTAAAAAACCCCTGGGACATCACCGCGGTGCCAGGCGGCTCATCCGGTGGCTCAGCCGCCGCCGTCGCAGCCATGTTGGCACCTGCGGCCACAGGCACAGATACTGGAGGCTCTATACGGCAGCCCGCGGCCTTTTGCGGAGTCACCGGTCTGAAACCCACCTATGGCCGTGTGTCTCGTCTCGGTATGATCGCTTTCGCATCCAGCCTCGACCAAGCCGGCCCCCTTGCACGTGACGCCCAGGACTGCGCCATTCTCCTCAATGCCATGGCCGGTCACGATAAACTCGACTCCACCTCCTCCGAACAACCCGTGCCAGATTACACCGCCGAACTGAACAATCCTCTGCAAGGCCTGCGCATTGGCTTACCGCGTGAGTTTTTTGGCGATGGCCTGGCGCCTTCCACTGCTGCCGCTATAGATGCGTCATTGAAAGAACTGGAAGCACAGGGTGCAACTCTAGTAGAAGTATCCCTACCACACAGCAAACTAACCATTCCCACCTACTACGTCATTGCGCCGGCAGAAGCTTCTACCAATCTGTCTCGCTTTGACGGCGTGCGTTATGGCCATCGCTGTGATGATCCAAAAGACCTTCACGACCTCTACACACGCACGCGGGAGGAAGGTTTTGGCGATGAAGTAAAACGCCGCATTCTAGTGGGCACCTATGCGCTGTCCGCCGGTTACTATGATGCCTACTACAAGAAGGCCCAGCAGGTGCGGCGTCTTATTCAACAGGACTATCTAGAGTGTTTCAAACAGGTCGATATTATCGCAGGCCCCACTACTCCCGGGCCGGCCTTCGCACTGGGGGCCAAGTCGAATGACCCTCTAGCCATGTATCTGGAGGATGTGTATACCCTGGCAGTGAACCTTGCCGGCTTACCCGGCATGTCGGTTCCGGCCGGTTTTGTGGACAACAAGCCAGTGGGCCTGCAGCTAATTGGCCAACACTTCGACGAGGCGCGTCTACTCAATGTGGCTCACCGCTTTCAACAGGCCACACACTGGCACACGCAGCAGGGCGCAATGCCCCAGGGGAAATAGGCCATGCAATGGGAAACGGTTATAGGCCTGGAAGTGCATTTGCAATTGGCCACTCAATCCAAGATCTTTTCGGGCTCAGCCACAACCTTTGGCGCCGCGGCGAACACCCAGGCCAGCGCTGTCGATCTGGCCATGCCCGGTATGTTGCCGGTACTCAACGAGAAAGCGGTGCGCTATGCCGTGTTGTTCGGACTGGGTATAGGTGCAGAAATTGGCAAGCGCTCGGTCTTTGATCGCAAAAACTATTTTTACCCAGATTCACCCAAAGGCTACCAAATCAGTCAATTCTCCGATCCGATTGTCGGTACTGGAAATTTTAATGTCCAAATGGAAGACGGTAGTACCCGCAATATTGGTATCACCCGGGCACACCTGGAGGAAGATGCCGGCAAATCGCTGCACGAAGATTTTCACGGGCAGAGCGGCATCGATCTCAACAGAGCAGGCACACCGTTATTGGAGATAGTCACCGAACCCGACATCCGCTGCGCGGAGGAGGCCGTTGCATATCTTAAAGAACTGCATAGCCTTGTAACCTATCTACGAATATCCGATGGAAACATGGCCGAGGGATCTATGCGCTGCGACGTAAACATTTCCCTGCGCCCCATGGGCTCGGACACTCTCGGTACAAGAGCGGAGATCAAGAACGTCAACTCCTTCCGCTTTGTAGAAAAGGCCATACGCTACGAATTCAATAGACAGTCTGACATTCTCAACGACGGTGGCACTGTGGTCCAAGAAACACGTCTGTATGACTCAGACCGCGATGAAACACGCTCTATGCGCTCCAAGGAAGTCGCCAATGACTATCGCTATTTTCCCGAGCCAGACCTGTTGCCAGTGGTTATCGATGACAGCTATATCGAAATTCTGCGGAAACAATTGCCCGAGTTACCGCGACAAAAACGCCAACGTTTTGTAAGTGAGTACCAACTCAGCGCATATGATGCGGCTGTATTGTGTAGCTCTCGCGAGATGGCTGACTACTATGAAAGTGTAGCCATGACGTGCGGCGATCCAAAAATGGCAGCCAACTGGGTTCAGGTAGAACTGCTGGGACGATTGAATCGCGCCGAACTCGCGATTGAGGCCAGTCCAGTCTCGCCAGAGGCATTAAGCGGCTTAATAAAACGCATTCTCGACAACAGTATTTCCGGAAAAATCGGCAAGGTGGTGTTTGAAGGTATCTGGCAAGGTGAGGGAAGTGCCGATGACATCATCGAGGCCAGAGGTCTTAAACAGGTCAGCGATAGCGGCGAGCTGGAGGCTATGGTAGATGCCATTATTAGCGCCAATACTGCCCAGGTAGAACAATACCTTGCTGCAGACGACACTAAGCGCAAAAAACTGCTGGGGTTTTTTGTCGGCCAGATTATGAAAGCATCCAAAGGCCAGGCGAACCCGCAGATGGTCAACAAAATACTTGCCCAAAAACTGGAATAAACAGGAACAAAGCGCATGAAAAAAGATAAGGCAAAAGTTGTCGACGACGTGTGGACAGAAGATCACATTCGCTCCTTCCTCACTGCTCGTCCCCACGATAATAGTGACCAGAATTTTCACATGCTTTTGAGGGCATACCAGAGTATGCGAGTGGAAGATTTCAAACTATTTGTCGACTTTTTTTGCACCGAGGATCGCCAAATCAACGCCACGGGACTAGATGGCCGCAGTGTGCTTGATGTCGTTTCAGAGCATCGCCATGGCGCAGACTACGCCGACATACTCAGGGCCGCTGGCGCTAGTCAATAGGAGTCCTTTGCGGCCAAGTCTTGTCGACTGAGGGCAACGCGAGATTCACGTTTCAGCGGTGAAACCCCTAACACCTGAAAATTTAAGCGCGCAGTGCTCGAAATGCGCCAAAGCCAATGGAGGCTACGCCGGTGCAAGGTAACTTTCCCCACGGTACGCAGTACTTGTTGCGTGGTGCAAAAATGCTCAACCACAAGTCTCTCAGACTTTTTGTCATCATTCCCCTAGTGATTAATATTTTGATTTTTGGCTCACTGATTGGGTTTACCGTAAGCTACTTGAGCGAACTGATGAGCAGCTGGCTGGGCCGTATTCCCGAGTGGCTGGGTTTTATCGAGTGGATCTTGTGGCCGCTGATTGGGATTGGGGTCAGCCTCATGACGGGCTATGCATTTACCGCCATCGCCCTTCTAATCGCCTCCCCTTTCAATGCATTATTAGCCGAAAAAGCGGAAGAGCTGATTACCGGAAAACCGGTAGATTCACTGGAGGGTTTAGGCGCTGCACTGCTGGCGATTCCGCGCAGCATCGTCCGAGAGCTGCTCAAGTTACTGTACTATACTCCTATGTTTTTGTTTGTATTACTGCTCAGTTTCATTCCGGGGCTAAATCTGGTGTCTCCATTTTTATGGCTACTGCTAGGAGCCTGGATGATGAGCTTACAGTTTCTGGATTACCCCATGGATAACCACCAGCTGAGTTTTTCCGATGTAAAAGAGGCAGCGCGATATCGCCGCCTCAGTACCCTGGGGTTTGGTGCAGCAGTAGCGCTATGCGCCAGTATTCCCGTAGTGAATTTCTTTGTAATTCCCTCGGCGGTAGTTGGCGCAACGCTAATGTGGTGTGAAGAACTGGCCGACTAGTCGAGCAGTTCCTGCGGAGGGTAAGTGCACTCCAGCTTGTCGCCCAGAAGCTTTTCGATATCGGGGAGCAAAAATGCCTCATCCTCACTGGCAAAACTGATTGAAATACCACTCGCTCCTGCGCGGCCCGTGCGGCCAATACGATGAACATAATCTTCAGGATCTTCCGGCAAATTGTAATTTACAACGTGGCTTACGCCACTCACATGAATGCCTCGTCCAGCCACATCGGTGGCCACTAGTACTTTTACTTCGCCACTCTTGAATTGCTCCAGTGTACGTGTACGCTTATTTTGCGGAACTTCTCCGGAGAGCATGCCGCAGGATAAACCAGCCTTACGTAACTTCTCATACAGGCGGCGCACCTGGTCGCGTCTGTTGGCAAACACAATCACACTTGTGGCGTCGCCTCCACGCAGCAAATTCTTGAGGATGCGGAAACGCTGTTCGGAACTCACCAGAAACACCTTCTGATCCACTGAATCGGTAGCGACATGCTCCGGCTCAATTTCGATGGTTACCGGCTCATACGTCCATTGCTGTGAGAGGTTAATAATGTCCTGAGTAAAGGTCGCGGAAAACAGCAGTGTCTGGCGATCTTCCTTGCGTGGTATGGCTCGCACGATACGCTTTACCTGGGGGATAAAACCCATATCCAGCATTCTGTCCGCTTCGTCGAGGACCAACACCTCGATGTGGTCCAGATACAGGTCACGTCGACCCATGAAATCCAGCAACCGCCCCGGTGTAGCAACAACCAGATCAACCACATCGTTGTGCAAACGATTGAGCTGTTTCTGGTAATCCATGCCGCCAATCAGTGTGACCACTTGCAAATCGGTGTGTTTGGCGAGGTCTGCAGCATCGGCCGCAATCTGCATAACCAGCTCACGTGTGGGCGCAATAACAAGCCCTCTAGGCTCTCCCACAAAGCGCTCGCCCTCAAGCGGGTTAAGCAGCATATCGTTAAACATGGTGATGAGAAACGCCGCGGTTTTACCTGTGCCTGTTTGCGCCTTGCCAATCGCGTCGTGGCCCTGCAGCGTATGAGGCAGAATAGTTGCCCGAATAGGTGAACAGTATTGGAACCCCAGGTCGGCAATCGCGTGCATCAGCTCGTCACGCAAACCGATATCGTGAAAACGCGCTTTGCCTTCTTCGGGCTCAACGGGAAAGTCATCTATCGACCAGCTATCGGCTTCTTGGGGGCTAGTTTGCTGACGGCGATGGCCGCCTTTGCCTTCGGACGGCTTATCGCCTTTGTGCCCAATCATGCTTTTGTTCAAAATGGTAACCTGCCGCTATTAAAAAAACGCGCCAGTCTACCATTTCAAACACACAATTACTCAGTTTCTTGAGAGGAACACCTTCGATATGAAGTAATCCAGACTAACGTAGCGTCCGCCGCCAGTAAAAAGCAGTGATAACAGCATAATGAGATAGGTCACCCCAAACTCGATGCCATTATTCAAAATGACGAAACTGCCCTTTTCAGTTAACCAATCGTAATTACCGTGTTCTTGTAATAACTCCCTCGCTGCACCGAGGCGAACGGCAACATCCTGCGCGCCGGAGTCGGCTATCGCCGACCACCCATTTGGCCAGTGCACGGTGAAGATTGCCACCAGCATGGTGACGATGAGCGGAATTGATATCCAGCGGGTAGCCAACCCCACCAGCAGCAACACCGCACCCGCGGCCTCGGTGTAGGCCGCCAAATGAGCGAGCAGTGACGGGAAAGGCAAGCCCAAACCCCAGTCGGGGTTGCCGAACCATTCAATGGTGCTATCCATACCGGCTATTTTTTGCGAGCCCGCCATCCAAAAAACTGGCACCAGATACAAGCGGAGGGCCAGCGGCGCGAAGCCATCCAAATATTTTAGGCGAGAGAAAATTGCATGGTGAATACTATAATAGAGCTGTGTTAGAGCGCTCATTTAACCAACCCCTGCTATGCTAATGGTGTAGAATTCTACACCATAACTATGCAAAAGGTTTCATCGCGCTCGCAGCCTCCTTAAAAAATGAAATAAGCGCCAAAACGACTATGCCCTCGCCAAACCAAACTCCCTCTGACAACACGCAGGCAACACGCAGGCAGGCCCATGTAGCTGAGGTCAAGGCGCTATTGAAACTTAGCTGGCCGATAATGATTGCGCAGCTAGCACAAATGGGCACCGGGGTTGTGGACACGATAATGGCGGGGCGTTACGGCGCCGTGGATCTGGCGGCGGTAGCCATTGGCTACAATATATGGCTACCCGTATATCTGTTTATCGTTGGTATGCTGCTGGCTACGACAGCCATTGTAGCGCAAGATTTTGGCGCGAAAAAATTTCATCGCATCAAAGAACTCTTACCCCAATCAATCTGGCTGGCAGTTATCCTCGGCTTGATCGCCGGGCCGCTGTGCTATTTCGCCAATCCATTGCTCGACTTACTCAACCTGGACGCCCAGACCCAGGAAAAAAGCCTGGCTTATTTGCAGGCAACCTCGTTTGGAATGCCCGCAGCGGCGCTGTTTCAGGCCCTGCGCTGTCACACCCAGGGTATTGGTATTATGCGGCCCTTCGCCATTGCCAGCGTGATTGGTTTTTTTGCCAACGTGCCTTTGAACTATGCCTTCATTTATGGCGTGGGCGACCTACCAGCCATGGGAGCTGAGGGCTGTGGGTGGGCTACCGCTATTTCCATGTGGCTGGGGCCTCTGTTGATTGCATTTTATATGGCTCGCGCCGACTCATTAAAACCCTATCTGCCAAAAATCCAATTTTTTGCGCCCAAGCTGGAACCGCTGAAGGCCATAATCAGTCTGGGAATGCCCATTGGCCTGACCTACTTTTTCGAAGTGGGTGTATTTTCAATTATTGGGCTGTTTATCGCCACAATGGGTAACACCGCAATGGCGTCTCACCAGATTGCGTTAAATGTCTGGGATGTGATTTTTATGCCACTGATTAGTATCAGTGCCGCGATGGCCACACGTATTGGGCATGCGATTGGTGCAGGCGACAAAGACAGCGTAATCCTTTCGGTACGCTGCGGCACAGGTATCGCTGTATTTTCGGGGTTATTGGTCACTATATTGTTACTGCTCAACCCACACGCTATCATTCGAGCCTACACCGACGATGTAGCAATACTCTCTATGGCTACAATTCTGGTCCGTCTGGCAGCATTTTTTATCATTATAGACGCCATTGAAGTCTCAACCGCCTCGACATTGAGAGCATTTAAAGACACGCGCTTCCCATTTTTAGTGATGGCGATTGCCTACTGGCTAATTGCCCTTCCACTGGGGTACTGGCTGGGAATCATCAACGCCGAAAATGCCACCGATGGGGCCGTGGGCTTCTGGAAAGCCATGATCGTTGGAATTGGGGTTGCTACAATATTAGTGTTGTGGCGACAGAGGCAGTTACTGCAAAAACCACTGCCTGCACCAGAGCGCTAAAGTTTAGTTTACGCCAAATGCCCGCAATCAGGGCAGTCTTTCCAGCGAGGAACCGTAAGCTTGCGACTTTCCATAGTTTTCAAATCCAGCATCAGTACGCTTGTGGATAAAGGCTCACCATAGGCTGCCAACACTTTCAGCGCCTCCATTGCCAGCAGCGAACCAAACACGCCCACTACGGGTGCCAAGACACCACTTTGGACACAACTCAGCGCGCTTTGTGCTCCCTCGTCCCGATACAGACAGCGATAACAAGGGC
>Ga0308021_10001160_pt1 | contig 12077 bp, 8 predicted proteins | sample Neamet351_FD_201296 | JGI IMG/M metagenome (GOLD analysis project Ga0308021, IMG submission 201296) | Marine microbial communities from water near the shore, Antarctic Ocean - #351 | ecosystem: Environmental > Aquatic > Marine > Unclassified | place: Southern Ocean | collected 2014-10-02
GGTGAGGCCGTGATGGCTGTCGTAAAGCGCACCCACGGGGTGGCTGAGCGCATGAATAGCACCCAGACCCTTTTGAAATGCCGTAGCGCCCATAGTGGCTGCCACCTGCATATGACCGCGGGCTTCGATATTATCGCCCTGGGCATAGGCCACCGGTAACCACTGTTTGATTAGACGCATGCCTTCTACAGCTATGCCATCTGCCATAGGGTGATAGCTTGGCGCGCAATAGGCTTCCAGGGCGTGGGCGAGGGCATCCAAGCCCGTCGCAGCAGTTATATGGGGTGGTAGTCCAAGGGTGAGTTTGGGGTCGAGCAAAACCAGTTGCGGCATCATGCGGGGGTGGAATATCAGTACTTTTCGCTGCTCATCTTCTTTTACAATGACTGCAACACGGCCTACCTCGGAACCGGTGCCTGCGGTAGTAGGAATGGCTATAATAGGAGAAATTTTCTCGGAGTTAGCCTTGAGCCAGTTTTCGTCAGAGTCTTCGAAGTCCCATAAGTTGAGAGTTTGGCCCGATTGAAAAGCAATCGCTTTGGCTGCGTCCATAGCACTGCCGCCGCCGATAGCGATAACGCCATCGTGCTTGCCTTTGCGAAAGGCGCTTACGCCCGCTAGCACATTTGTACCAACGGGGTTGGGTTTGATGTCGGAAAAACATGTGACGCTGATGCCGGCTTTGCGCAAAATGTCTATGCTGGAAACAACCGGAGGCAATTTGGACAGTCCCGGGTCAGTGACCAATAAGGGATTTTTCATCTCGGCCTGCGCGCAAGCTTGGGGGAGCTCCTCAATTCTGCCAGCACCAAACCAGATAGTTGTGGGGTAGTTCCAGTTGGCGGCAGCTTGTGCGTCGTTCATAGTCCGAATCCAGTAGTGTCAGTAAACATTAGATAATCTCGAAATAGCGCTGCATTTCCCAGTCGGTAATGTGGCGACGAAATTCGCGTTCTTCCCATTCCCTGGTAGCGGCAAAGTGTTCGACGAAATTCGTGCCAAACCAGTCTTGTGCGACTGCGGATTTTCTGAATTGCTGAGACGCGTCCCAGAGCGTGGTGGGCAACGCCAGCGACGGTGGGAAGTCTTCTTCATAGGCATTACCTGTAACGGGTTCTGAGGGGGATAGATCTTGCTCTATACCCGCAAGGCCGGAAGCTATTGCTGCGGCGAGGGCGAGGTAGGGGTTGGCATCTGCGCCAGCGATGCGATATTCCACACGCTGGCTGTCGGGTTCTCCGGGAATCACTCGCAGGGCGCAGGTGCGGTTCTCTATGCCCCAGGAGGCATCTGTAGGTGCCCAGAATCCTGGTATCAGGCGACTATAGGAGTTGACGGTAGGTGCAACCATGGCGAGCAGTTGTGGCATAAACTGTTGTTGTCCAGCGACGAAGGCGCGCATTGTAGTGGACATGTTAGCCTTATTGTCAGCATCGTGAAAAACAGGGTGTCCTTGCTTGTCGCGTATGGAGATATGAATGTGGCCACTTTGCCCTGGCCAGTCTGGCGACCAGCGTGCCATAAATGTCGCCATACGATCGTGATATTGGGCGTAAACCTTAGCGAAGGTCTTAAATAGCGCCGCCCTATCGGCAGCAGCCATGGCGTCGCTATAGCATAATGCTGCCTCCATCACGCCAGGGCCGGTTTCTTCGTGCAGGCTCTCAATGGGTATATCCATTTGTTCACACAACGTTAGTAGGCCCTGATAGAAATCGGCGTGTACTGATGTGCGCAACATGGAGTAGCCAAAGTGCCCGGGAGCCATAGATTGCAGATTCTGGTAGTTTTTCTCGCGCACCGATTCCGGTGTTTCGTTGAACACAAAGAATTCGAATTCAAAACCGCTACTGACAGTAAACCCCATCTCTGTGGCGCGTTGTAGCACACGTCCCAGTGTGGCCCTGGGACAGATTGTCGCAGCATTGTCAGCGAATTCGCCCATGACCAATAATGTGTTTTCCTCCATGGGTAATTCGCGAGTGGTGGTGGGTAAGAGCTTGACCGGTGCATCGCCGTATCCTGTGTGCCAGCCGGTAAACTTCAGGTTGTCTAAGAGTTGGTCGTTACTGTCCCAGCCCAGAACAACGTCGCAAAATCCAAAGCCTTTTTCCAAGGCCGATAGAAATTTATCGCGAGACATATACTTGCCACGCATAATTCCGTCGATATCGAATACGCCAACCTTGATGTGGGAAATATCTCGCTGCTCAATGAGTGCCTTTAGCTGTGCAGTGGTGGCTATGTTTAAGGGCTCCATATTCATAATCCAGCCCCTTTAGAATGTTGGATGGCAAAGGCTTCTTCTGGCGAGTAGACCAGCATTTTCCGCCCGTATACCGCAAAGTAAACCAGCCCCCCTAGGAACCAAAGGGCGATGCCTATGATGCCAGGTCGGAATGCCGGGTTATTGAACAGAAGTACCAATACAATTGCGGCAATACCCAGAGCTACCCATGCTCCAAACTCACCCAATGGGCTTTTGTATGGGCGCTCCAAGTGCTGGAATTTACGCTTCAGAATAATGTAAGCCACCATCTGCATGAGGTAGGCGATGACTGCGCCAAATACGGCCATGTTCAATATTACACCGCCGAAAGTGCCGCTGCCGTTAGGGTCTACTAAAAACAAAATCATTAACACGGAAAAACCCAACACTGAACCGCCTATGAGAGCGATATGTGGTGTTTTTCGACTACCGTGCGTCAGGGACAACCAATGGGGAAAGTAACCCGCGCGGCTCAATGAGTAGATGTTGCGCCCGTAAGCAAAAATGATAGCGTGAAAGCTGGCGATTAATCCTGCGATTGCAACCATGCCTAGCACTTTGGCACTGCTCACCCCCAAGGTGTGCTTAAACCCATCCAGTAGCGGCTCCTCGGTCAGTGAGCCGAAGTAGGCTGCACCGCCGCCAATACCCGTGTTTAGAAAAGTGATTAGCACGCCTGTAATTACCAGAGTCACCAGGCCCCATATTAAGCCTCGGGGCATATCGCGGCTAACATCGTGAGACTCCTCAGCGGCCAGGGGAAGCTGTTCTATAGCCAGGTATAACCAAATGGCAAAGGGTAGGGCGGCGCCCACACCTTCCCAGCCGTTCGGAAGAAAGCGAGTCTGCCCCGGCTGCGGTTCGATGTTCCAAAGCAGGTCCCAGCTGAAATGGGGCAGGGCACTGATATAAAAAATGGTGAGAATAAGCAAAGCAATGAAAGTAATGCCAACAATGAAGCGAAATGATTCTTCCACCCCAACGATGTTCAGACCTGCAAATATCACATACAGCCCCAGCCACCATATTGGTTGCCAGGCATCGGGCGTGGCAAAAATATTTTGCAGATAGCCTCCGGTGAAATAACACACGACCGCGGTGGTGATAATGTATTCCATGTTTTCAGCCAGCCCAGTGATATAGCCTCCCCAGGGCCCCATAGTCGTGCGACCAAAAGAATAGGCCCCGCCGGTATGGGGTAGGGCGGCAGACATTTCGGCGATAGAAAAGCACAGGCCGGCATACATAACCGTGGCAATGGTCAGTGCGAGTAGGAAGCCGCCAAAACCGCCCTGGCCAACCCCCAGGTTCCAGCCCGAAAAATCGCCAGCGATAACCGCCCCTACACCCAGGGCCCACAGTGACCAGGTCCCGGCGTAACGCTTCAGCCCGCGTTTATCAAAATACTCCTGTCCGGCCTTGTGGTACTCAACGCTGCCAATAAGCTGTTTTTCCGCCTGCTTCATGTATTTATACTCCGCTAAATTTTGAGAAGACTCCTCACGCGCGCAGAAGCAATAACCTCTTCACCGGCTCGGTAAGACTCGTGATTGTTATCAATCGTTTTCAGCTTGTACAGGTAATTTATCATAATGCCAGCAGACTCTTTGATGCCGCGTTCCGACGTGTCAGCCAGCCAATCTATTTGGGCGATGATGGCGCCATTGTTGAGATGAAAGTGTGCAACCGGGTTTTCGGCAGTTCCGCTGCTGCGTTTTTCGTTGATGAGGTAATACGCGGCGAGTTTGTGTAAGGGGTCTTTCAATGCAGATGCCAACTCGTCATCTTTATGCCATTCATAGCGGGATAAAGCTTGGTTTACCGCCACTTCGGGGGATTTTCCCGGGAAAAGAGCCATAATTGACGCGCTGTTTTCTGCATTAAGAATATTGAGTGAGCCGTCTGTGACAACCCGGTCTAACCAGCGCCTGAAGCCCGGAATAGGGGACAAAGTGGCGAAGGTATTGATATTGGTTAACTCTCTGGAGAGCTGGTCGACAACACGCTTGATCAGGAAATTACCAAAATTGATGGCGGACAAACCTGCCTGCGCATTGGATATGGAATAAAAAATGGCACAGTCTGCTTCGGTGGGATCGCCCTGGGGAGCATTGTGATCAAGTAATACCTGCACATTGTCTGCGATGCCATTAACCAGGGCCACCCATACAAAGATCAGGGGCTCATCGGGCATGCGTGGGTGAAAAAAGGCAAAGCAGCGACGGTCGGAGGCCAGGCGGTTTTTTAAATCGTCCCAGTCTTTGATCTCGTGCACCGCTTCGTAAATAAATAGTTTTTCTAGCAAAGCCGCGGGGGCCTCCCAGGTGATTTGGCGCAGTTCCAGGAAACCCACATCAAACCAGTTGGTCAGCAGCGTTTTAAGGTCGCTTTCCAGTTCTCGCAAATGACTATTTGTCTTAGCCCAGGGAATCAATTCCTTACGCATATCCACAAGGAACTTTACCCCTTCGGGGAGCGCATTAAACTGTGTGAGAAGCTGAACTCGGGGCGCTTTTAGTGCCTCTCTGAGTTTTTTCTCAGCGACGAATCTGTCTTCTTCTTCATGGGATTGGGAAAGCATTTTAACCGCTTGGTCTACCTTGGCGTGATCGGTGCCAAATTCTTCGCTCAGCAAGGTCAGGAATCGCTTGCGCCCGGCTTTGTTCAAGGACAGATATACACGGCCCAGTGCAGCCGCTCGTTTGCGCGCTGACACTTCGCCTCCGCGCCTGTCCAGGCAGGCCTGCATATGTTTGGTGACTTCAACCCTGTCGTCGTCGTTGAGGCCAGGCGTTGACGAAATAATGGAAACACCACCGTCATTGTCTGTGGCTATTTTGTCCCATGCGCTACGCGCATTGCGCAGGGCCCGGTTCCAGAAGCTACTTCCTTTATCCATACCCATATTCTCGTGTTTGTCTCGACTATATTACCGAGAGCCTAATTCTACTGTATTGCGCCGTTAACCGTACTACTCCGATTGTGTAGCAGAGTGTGCCCCTTGATGTGTCTGTCCACGGGCCTATACATGCTATAGTCGCCACGTTTTTTTATGAGTCAGGATGAATGGTCGATAACGCCCTCATACCGAGGTCTGTGCCCCCAATCGAATACCCCCCCGAACTGCCAGTGGTTGAACAACGGGAGGTTATTGCGCGTGCAATAGAACAAAACCAGGTTGTAATTGTAGCGGGTGAAACAGGTTCGGGCAAAACTACTCAGTTGCCCAAAATTTGCCTCGATCTGGGGCGCGGTACCAAGGCAATGATCGCGCATACCCAGCCCAGGCGAATTGCGGCACGCACTGTTGCGCAACGGATCGCCGAGGAATTGAAAACCAGTGTGGGCGAACTGGTGGGCTTTCAAGTGCGTTTCACTGATAAAGTTTCCAATACAACTTGTCTGAAGATAATGACTGACGGCATTTTGTTAGCGGAAGTTCAACGCGACAGGATGTTGCGCAAATACGACACCATTATTATTGATGAGGCACATGAGCGCAGCCTCAATATCGACTTCTTACTCGGTTACCTGAAGCGTCTTTTGCCGGCGCGGCCCGATCTAAAGCTTATCATTACCTCTGCCACCATTGATGTGGACAGCTTCTCACGGCACTTTGAAAAAGCGCCAGTCATCGAAGTTTCCGGGCGCACCTATCCAGTGGAGACGGTGTACAAGGAACGTGTATCCGACCGTGATCAGGGCGTGCAGGAGCAGATTGTCTCGCTGGTAGAAGAAATAGATACGGGCGCTTTTGGCAAACGGGGCGACATTCTGATCTTCCTGCCAGGAGAGAGGGACATAAGAGAGCTGGCAAAGGTATTGCGGCATCAGAGCCAACTGGAGGTGCTGCCCCTTTATGCACGCCTCAGTCAGGCTGAGCAGAACAGAGTTTTCGATTTGAAAACAAGACGCGGTACACGCGTAGTTTTGGCCACCAATGTGGCAGAAACGTCCTTAACCGTGCCCGGAATTCGCTATGTTATCGACCCGGGTGAAGCGCGTATTAGCCGCTACAGTTTTCGTACTAAGGTACAGCGTCTGCCCATTGAGCCCATATCGCAGGCCAGCGCCAATCAGCGCAAGGGCCGTTGCGGGCGTGTGGAGTCGGGCGTGTGTCTGCGTTTATACAGTGAGGAAGATTTTTCCGCCCGCCCTGAGTTTACCGACCCGGAGATAACCCGCACCAACCTCGCAGCGGTTATTTTGCAGATGCTTCTGCTGCGTCTTGGGGATATCACGGAGTTTCCTTTCATCAACCCGCCGGACCCGCGCATGGTGCGCGATGGTTACAAATTGTTGGAGGAGTTGGGCGCAGTTACCAGCTCGGGTAAGCTGACAGAGGTAGGCAAGGCAATGGCCCGTCTGCCGGTAGATCCTCGTCTGGGACGCATGGTTCTGGCAGCGTCAGAGCACGGTATTCTGGAGGAAATATTGGTGATTACCAGCGCCCTTACAGTACAGGACCCTCGAGAGCGTCCCCCGGACAAGCAGCAGCAATCAGATCAGATGCACGCGCGTTTCCAGCACGACAAGTCAGACTTTATGGCGTGGATCAATCTCTGGAAATATTACGAGGAACAGCGGCAGGCTCTGAGCCAGAACCAGTTGCGAAAGTTATGTAAAAAAGAATTTCTGTCTTTTATGCGTATGCGTGAATGGCGTGATATTCACCACCAGTTGACCCTTGCCTGTAGGGCGCAAAAGCTTCGTCCCCGTTCTGTTTTAGGTCAGGACGAAAACTACGACACCATTCACATGGCGTTACTGTCGGGGCTGTTGAGTAATATCGCCCAGTTCCAGGAGGGGCATGAGTACCTTGGTAGCCGCGCTCGCAAGCTGCAAATATTCCCCGGTTCATCCCAGTTTAAGAAGAAGCCGAAATGGCTGATGGGGGCAGAAATAGTTGAAACCAGTAAGGTTTATGCGCGTTCGGTAGCCGCCATTAATCCAGAGTGGGTTCTGGGTATCAATCCCTCTTTGTTGAAATATCACTATTACGAGCCACGTTGGCAGGCCCGGGGTGGTCAGGTGATGGCTTATGAGAGAATCAGCTTGTTTGGCTTAACCGTGTCGGATAAAAAAGCCGTTCACTATGGTCCAATCAATCCAGTGGAGTCGCGGGAACTGCTTATCAGAGAAGGCCTGATCGCGGCAAGTTTCCATCCACACCCGGCTTTTCTCAAATATAATCAGCGCCTGGTGAGGGAGTTGGAAGATCTGGAGGCTCGCACTCGTAGGCGCGATATTCTCGCAGATGAACAAGTGTTATTTCAGTTCTATGATGAACGATTACCCGACGATGTGTACACCGCCACCGGCCTGCAGTCTTGGATCAAGAAAAATTCTGAAGCAGACAAGGGGTTGCGCCTACAGCGCGAGACTCTTCTGGCAAAAGACTTAGGCGGGGAAGTGGGTGAGCAGTTTCCCGACCAGCTGCAGTGGGAGGATATGCGCTTTAAACTCAGCTATCAATTTGAGCCCGGAAAAGTAGCCGATGGAGTCTCTGTAACCGTGCCTGTAGGTCTGCTCAATCGCACGCCGCGGTTTTTGTTTGATTGGTTGGTGCCCGGCCTGCTTCGAGAAAAGTGCATCGCGATGGTGCGCGCTTTACCCAAGGCCAAACGCCGCCAGCTGGTTCCCGTTCCGGATTTTGTTGACAGGGCCCTGTCCGTTCTCGCTCCTTCCGATATGGATTTGGGTCGTGCACTGGCAACACAGTTATCCAAAGCGGGGCAGGTGAGTATAACGTCAGAAGATTGGAGTTACGCCGCACTGGATGACTACTACCGGATGAATGTTAAGGTTGTAGATGCCGACGGAAAGCTTCTGGAGCAAGGGCGAGACCTCGCACATTTGATTGCCCTGTTTCGCAGCGATACGGGGCAGAGTGTTAGTTCCACCAAGTCTGACAGCCCGGCACGAACCGGCATCACGCGCTGGGATTTTGACCAACTTCCACAACAGTGGCAGTTTCGTCAAGCTGGTATTGATATCGTCGCCTACCCGGCGCTGGTGGATAAAGGGCAAAGCGTTGATGTTGAGCTGTTTGATTATCCTGATCAGGCAAAGATACAGCATCGCCAGGGCGTATTGCGATTAGCGCAGCTACACAATGCCACTAGCGTTAAATACCTGACTCGAGGGCCTCTGAAGGGTAATAAGTACACCCTGGTAATTGCCGCTGCGCAGTTGGACCGGACAGTATTATTGGCTGATCTGGTGAACGGCGCTTTTGTATGGGCAATGGGGTTGGACAGTGAGTTACCTTGGACGCAGGAAGCCTTTACCCAAATGGTGACCAGTGGAAAAGGTGAGCTAGTGACCTGTGCCAATGAGCTGGAGTCGACGCTGTTCAACACACTGTCGGTCTTGGCTGAGCTGCGCAAAGAATTGGCCGGGGCTGATTGCACTAAGTACCGAGGTACATTTGCTGACATAAATGATCAGCTGTCGAAGCTTTTGTGCCCAGGCTTTATTCAGAATACGCCCCGGGAGTGGTTTGCGCAGTATCCTCGATATCTGAAGGCACTGCTCAATAGGGTGCAGCGCCATGGAGCGCAGCCCGCCAAGGATCAAAAGAACACCGAGATACTGGAAACTGTGGCTGCCAGAATTTGGCAGGCGCAGCAATCTCGACCGCAGTTACTGGCGGTGTGCGCAGAGGCATTGCGCTACCGTTGGATGTTGGAGGAATTCCGGGTGTCTTTATTTGCCCAGAGTCTTGGTACACGGCAGGCCATTTCGGCTAAGCGCCTGGATGAGCAGTGGGAGAAGGTCGCGCAGTGGGTAAATAGCAACCCTCACTAAATTTAGCGGCCCTACAGTCTAGATTTTGTGAAATATTACCATTTCGGCCCCCTCGATAGTGAAACTTAGAGGCAGATGGTGTGTCATAACTAGCACGATGATTGCCAGCTGGCACTTCGGTAGTCACCTGGTCAACAAGGTGAATGCAATAAAACTTAATGACACTATAAGGAACTAATCATGGCTCATTCTATAAAACCAATTGCTGCAGCACTTGGCGCTGCATTTCTCGCAAGTTCATTTGCGTCTGTAGCCTCTGCTGATTCAAATCCTTTCTCGGCACAACAGTTAAGTGGTGGCTACGATCTCGCCAACTTCAACCACCACGCGGAAGGCGGCTGTGGCGACAAGAAAGCTGAAGGTTCTTGCGGTGACAAGAAAGCAGAAGGTTCTTGCGGCGACAAGAAAGCTGAAGGTTCTTGCGGCGACAAGAAAGCTGAAGGTTCTTGTGGCGACAAGAAAGCTGAAGGTTCTTGCGGCGACAAGAAAGCTGAAGGAAAGTGCGGCGAAGGTAAGTGTGGTGCCGGCGAAAAATAATGCCTGAGTCCAGCCGAGCGCCCCAGGGAGTGGGCCTCGGGTTAAGGCGGGCTCTATTGGGCCCGCTATTAGCAGCAGACCAAGGAGTGGTCGATTTTTTGGAAGCGGCGCCGGAGAATTGGATTGGAGTTGGTGGCCGCTTGGGTAAGCAGTTTAGGCAAATAGCCGAGCGATATACTATCGTCCTACATGGCTTGTCACTGGATATCGGGGGGCCCGATCCTATCGATACTGAGCTAGTGAGGTCAGTTGGTCAATTTATGACCACTATAAAAGCCCCTTTTTACAGCGAGCACTTGAGTTATTGTGCAGCCGATGGGCATCTCTATGATTTGCTTCCAATTCCTTTTACACAGGAGGCAGTGTATTACGTGGCGGGGCGTGTGCGTCAAGTTCAGGATATTATCGGTATGCCGCTTATTCTGGAAAACGCCTCCTATTACGGGCAGGCTCACAACGATCTTAGTGAGTCCGAGTTTATCAATGCCGTGCTGGATGAATCTGGCTGCGACCTGCTGCTGGATGTGAATAACATTTACGTTAACAGCATTAATCACTGTTATGACCCGCTGGAGTTTCTACAATCGCTGCCGTTAGAGCGCGCTCGATATATCCATATTGCGGGGCATTACGATGAGGCAGAAGATCTCAAAGTTGATACACACGGCGCCGATGTTATCGACCCTGTGTGGCAGTTGTTGGCGCAGGCCTACGAACGTGTAGGGCCACTACCTACGCTGCTGGAGCGCGATTTTAATTTACCGCCGCTGCCAGAGCTATTGCAGGAAGTAGAGCAGGTTAAGGCTTGCCAGAAAGTGTGCGACACCCACTTAACACCGGTTGTGGCATGAAATCGGCTGTGCCAATTCAATTGCACAAAGCGCAGTTCACAATGGCGAATTTTTTGCGCAACCCGCAATCCATGCCAGCCCCCGAAGGCATCGAGCCCCGAAGGCTGAAAATTTACCAAGACCTGGTTTACAATAATCTCGAAGGCTTTATTAGCAGTGGGTTTCCCGTGCTGCGTAGTTTGTATACCGATGGGCAGTGGCATGAGCTTATCGGTGATTTTATCGACGTTCATCGCTGCCACACACCTTACTTTCTGGAGATCAGTCAGGAATTTTTACGGTATCTGACACAAGTCAGAGAAGACCGCGGTGCTGATCCGCCATTCCTGGCCGAACTCGCACATTATGAATGGGTGGAGCTGGCTTTGGATGTGTCGGAAAAAAACATCGACAACATGGGCCAATTACAGGCTGCGCTGGAGGAGGTTGTGGTGCTGTCACCGCTGGCATGGCTGCTTAGCTATCACTTTCCTGTGCACAAAATTGGACAAGGTTTCCAGCCTTGCGAACCCGGTGAGCCCACGTTTTTGGTGGTTTACCGAAACCGTGAAGATGAAGTGGGTTTTATGGAGCTAAATTCAGTTACTGCCAGGTTGCTTGAGCTACTGCGGGACAATGCCAGTGCGACGGGCAGCGAGATTTTATTCCAACTGGCGGGTGAGCTTAATATGCCCACCGAAGCGGTACTTGGTTTTGGCAGTGAATTACTCACTGAATTGGCAGAGCAGTCTATAATTGTGTCGCCAACAATGGTTTAATGTCTGCATTGTGAGTTGTTGATTCACCTCGTCAGCAAGGTTAAAATTGAGCTCCATTATTTGTACTCTATCATGGCTATGATTCGATTTATCTTACCGCTTCTTCTACTAGTACCTCTGTCGTTGGCACAGGGTCAGGTTTTGCTTGAAGAGAAAAACATTGACCCGCTAGAGTCAATCAACCGCCCACTATTCGCCCTGAATAACGGTTTGGACCGGTTTCTGGTGAGGCCTATTGCCCAGGTCTACCATGCGGTTATGCCCGATGTTGGGGAGCGCGCTGTGGGCAATTTTTTTGCCAATCTATATGATGTCAATGCCACCATAAATGCCTTGTTACAGGGGCGCGCTGAAGGAGCCATGCAGAGCGGTGGCCGGTTTTTGGTAAACTCTACAGTCGGGCTTCTAGGCTTGATTGATGTCGCCACCCCCATGGGTATACCTCCATTTCGTACAGATTTCGGTCAGACACTGGAGGTTTGGGGGTTGGACTCCGGCCCTTACATAATGGTGCCTTTATTGGGGCCGCGCACTATGCGTAGTGGTGCCGGGACAGTGGGTGACCTTTTTCTGTCACCTCAGGTGTATTTGGTAGACGATACCCAGGTTCGTAATACGCTGTTTGCAGCAGAACAGATTGATACTCGTGCACGTCTACTCAAGGCAGAAGAGTTAATGTCCGGTGACCGTTATATATTTGTCAGAGATGCGTACCTGCAACATCGAAGGTTCCTGATTAATGATGGTGTAGTCGAAGACTCGTTCCTCGAGAGTGAGGATGACGATTGGGATGAAGACTTCTAGAGCAGCGAATAAGGCCAATTAAGTCACAAAATGAACAAATCTCGGCCC
>Ga0308021_10001162_pt1 | contig 12073 bp, 4 predicted proteins | sample Neamet351_FD_201296 | JGI IMG/M metagenome (GOLD analysis project Ga0308021, IMG submission 201296) | Marine microbial communities from water near the shore, Antarctic Ocean - #351 | ecosystem: Environmental > Aquatic > Marine > Unclassified | place: Southern Ocean | collected 2014-10-02
GCGCTCATCTCCGTCTCCGTCTCCGTCTGCGGCTTCATGCTTCCCTACCTCTTTGGCAAGTGCACGCCGCGCCCGCAGGCCGGCTCGGACTGGTCGCCGCAGGAGAAGGACCTGCTGGACGAGCTCGTCTCCTTCTACTGCGAGGACGGCGAGTACAACGAGGCGGCCTCGCTCTCGCTCACCGAGTCCGAGGTGGCCATCAAGCAGCTCTTCCACTTCCGCGACCAGGACATCGGCGCGTTCACGACCAGCACGCTCGTCCTCTTCGCCGTCCCCTACCTGCTCCTGGCCTGCTGGACCTACGGTCTCTGCATTCCCTCCGGCCTCTTCGTGCCCTGCCTGCTCTCGGGCGCCGCGTGCGGCCGGCTGCTGGGGCACATCCTGCACCAGATCAACCCCGTCGCCTTCGCCGACCCCGGCACGTACGCGCTGATCGGCGCCGCCGCCATGCTGGGCGGCATGGCCCGCATGACCATCTCGATCTGCGTCATCCTGCTCGAGGCCACGGGCGACGTGCAGTACGGGCTGCCCCTGATGCTCACGCTCATGCCGGCGCGCTGGGTGGGCAACGTCTTCAACGAGGGGCTGTACGACATCCACATCCACCTGAAGAAGGTGCCGTTCCTCGAGTTCAAGCCGCCGGACTCGTGCTCGTACCTGCAGGTGAAGCAGGTGATGGCCCGGCCCGTGAAGGTGCTGAAGAAGGTGGAGCGCGTGTCCGTGATCTACCGCATGCTCCTCAACTCCACGCACGAGTGCTTCCCCGTCGTGCGCGCGGACGCCGAGGCGGGCGCGGAGGAGGAGGCGGACATGGAGGGGACCACCGACCTGACACTCGAGGGCACGATCCTGCGCCGCACGCTGTGCGTGCTGCTGCAGCGCGGCATGTTCAGCGGCTGGCGCACGGGGACGAGCGAGAGCATGCTCTCGTGGACCGAGCTGGAGGCCATCTACCCGCGCTACCCGCGCATCGAGGACATCAAGCTCAGCTCCGCCGACTACGACTGCTGGATGAACCTGGCGCCCTACATCAACCGCTCGCCGTACACGATCAACGAGACGGCCTCGGTGCCGCGCTGCTACCGCCTGTTCCGTGGCCTCGGCCTACGCTACCTCGCCGTCACCAACAAGACGAACGAGGTGGTCGGCATCATCACGCGCAAGGACCTGCTATTCGACGAGGAGCACGATGGCGACCACGCCGCGCCAGCGCCGCGCACGACTGAGATGCGGACGTTCAGCCGCTGATCATCTCATCACGCTTTGCCGCGGGCAGCGCGGCACCGCGGCAGCGCAGCAGCTCCGCTGGCACAGCAGTCTCGCAAGTTCGGCGCTGGTTCACATACATGTAAGAGAGCTTACATCAGCTTGCGACGTCTTGCACTTGCACTGATTCTGTGCTGGACTGTCACACCATCATGACCATATGACACACCATATGACACACCAGATTTTGCAAATCGATTTGCAAATTCGGAAGATGGTGTGTCATAAGATTATGGTCATGATGGCGTGGACGCGTCTGTGACAGTCCAGCACAGAGTGGCACAGAATAAGCTTACAGAATCATGATTCTGTCCGACATCATGCCACTAATCAGCAATTATAATACGCATACTTTAAAAATTGTAATTGTAAGATTATAAATGTGCATCTCGAGCATGATATGCGTAGGAGATTTTTACAAACCAATCATCATTCGACAAAGATTGATCACCAAAGCATGATGGGAGATTTTTAAGGCGATTTTTAACGGGGGGGGGGTTCATTTATTTATCATTGAGCGATAGATTCCAAGAAAGCAGCGTCGCGCCGAGACCACTTCTGCTCTTCCGCCGGGTCGCTCGACTTCACACGCCGCCTCTGCCACTCCGCCCTATTATCGGCTAACGCTGTGACCACAGCCTTGGACAGGGGTAGGATCGCCGCGATGCTGATGAAGAAGGGCGCCACAATGAAATCACAGAAATTCAGCGAGAGGCTGGCCTGATCCGTCGTCAGCCGATCCATGTTGGGTGAGACAGGCAGACCCTCGCGCTTCTCCCTGTTGTGGTAGGAATGGAAGACAAGCAATAGGCACAAGAGAAAGGTGTGAGCGAGTGCGGCGGCAGCATAAGCAGGGCCGCTCAAGCAGGGCAGCGCGTACCTGTCCCCCTGAGCAAAAAATTCTTCGAGGAGCAAATCCGACCACTTCTTGCAAATGTCGAATGGCTTGGTCGGGTTGCTGATGTCCGCCGCGTGAACCAGCGCTTGGGCGAGCAGATGGTTGTTCGTTTGCACGGCGTCCGGCGTCTTGAGGTCGTCGAGGTCACTTTTCAGTTGGAAGTGCATCGTCATGTCTGTGGCCAGAATGCTATCCACGATGAGTTTCTTCACCTCTTTGAAGTCATCCACGCCCAGCGCCGCAAAGACGTTGCTCTCCGCGCGCCGTAGGATCGAGAACGCGCACGTGCAGTGGTGGCTTTCCAGCGTGGATGTACTCGCAACGTAGCGCAGCGCCATGGCCGTCTGCAGCAGCGGCGGTAAGGGAAGGAACATGGGTCAGCTGGCTTTCTTCGAGTCGCAGCAGACGGCAGCAAGCAGAACGCACCTGCGCATTTTCTTGGTACCCATTGGACAGCCCGGGGTGCTCGAGGTCGTGGCTCAGTGCCGCCACAATCAGGCCGAAGCACTCCACCGGCGAGAAGAACTGGTCGGCCTTGAACCTCTTGAGGTACACGAGCATAGACTGCGCGCAGTCTGCGGCGTGGTACACGCTGTGGTACGGCGCGGCGTGCAGCTCCATGGCGTCCGTCACCATGGCAATGAACGACTGAAACACGGGCACCGGGACCTGAGGGGAGGGCAACAGCGAAGGGTGAGCGAGGAGTGGGGTACAAGATAGGGCAGGCGCATCGGGCGCGGCGGACGGCGCTTCTCAAGAGGCACCCACCTCGAAAGCAGACGGGATGTCCATCTCTGCGAGGATCGACCCCGCCAGCGAAGGCAGCTCCGCCTTCTGCAAGGTCCAGATGTTGAAGTCCCAGTCCAGCACGGCCGCGTGCTGAGCAGCGGTCGGCAGCCTGGGCCAGTCCAGCGAGTCAGAGGTCTGGTGCTTTACCAGCGCGCTGTGCGTATCCAGAGGACGGAACTCGCCCGCCGTGCCTTGGCGCACGAGCACCTGGTTGTGCATGAAGCCAGCGTCCAGCCACGCGCGCATCACCGTCGCGGTGAACGGGCCGTTCTCCGCCTGCGAGTCGTCGAGGTAGTAGAACTCGTGCGCGTTGACCGTGCTGACGGCAGCAGCCGAGTGCGACGCCGCCGACAGCTTCCGCTCGCGCGTGTACTCAGACGTAAGCCAGCGCAGGTTCTCCTCGTCGAGCTCCTCGCGGCTCACCGAAGACGGTCGCACGCCCCCCTCGGACACGGACAGCGCCGCGGCACGGCCGGTGCTGCTCGCGATCGCACCCGCCTTCAGCTTCGCCAGCTCGGCGCCTAGCCATGCGGCGTCGGGCACGCCGCCCCCCCCTTCGCCGCTGACCTTGGCGGCGATGGCATCGATGGCACGCACCAGATCAAACTCGCCCCGATCGCCGGACTCTTGCTCGGCAGGGGCCTCAGCCGCCGCCGTGTCGGCCTCCAGCACCATCGCTGGCTCTGTCGTGGGCTTCCGCAAATGTTTGGTCGCAACGCACAGCTCGAAGCACGCCCCCTCGGCCAGCACCGAGCCGCCCGACTGCAGCTTGTGCCAGGTGGCATCGCTGGCGTGCAGCTCGGCGCCGGACGTATCAGCGCTCTCAAGCGTCAGATCCGCCAGCCGCAGCGAAGCCGCCCCCAAGAAATCATCGCTCAGAATGGGGTCGCGGTTCCACAGGAATAAGGATAGAACGCCGTCGCCCCACGCCTCGCGCGGCACCTCGAAAACAAACTCATCGTTCCAAGCCAGCGCGGGCGCCGCAGCGGAGATCTGCTCCGTGCGCCGCAGCTCGCCCTCGAGCTCGATGGTGACGAAGAGGGAGCCCAGTGTGCCCGACGGCCCGGCGGCGCGCGCGCCTTGCACCAGCACCAAGAGGCGGCTGTCTGACTCGAATCGGAGAGGGCGGTCGACCTGGCTAGGGGCGCGCGGCAGCTGCGCCAGAGGAGCCTCGTCTTTCGCCTCGTCCTGCGCCTCGTCCTTCGCCTCTTTCAGCGCCAGCCGCTCGATCACGAAGCGGATCATGTACACCCACTGCTCTGCGCTCTTGGGGTCCTCCGCGCTGAGGTAGAAATCACGGCGCCCCTGCAGCTGGTCCTGCTTGTTGAACGATTTGGCGCTGACCACGAAGACATCCTTCATGTCGAAGTCGTCCGCTGACTGCAGCTTAGCGGTCGCGCCGCTCAGGTGCACCTTCTGCGTGGCGATCGCGTCGCCCTCCTCGCGAAACATTTCAAAGGAGTCAGCGGTAAGCTCCACCCACCGCTGCTTCCAGTCCCCCTGCACGCTGCGCTTGAAGCGCCCCTTGAGGAAACCCTGGTTATGGTGCTCGCGCCGCCGAATGCTCAGGGGGCCTGACTTGTTGACCCGCTCCAGCCCCAGCGCCTCGTAGTGCTCGATGAAGCGCTTGCGGTCCGCCTTGCTGCGCACCTCCTCCTGCAGGCGCACCTTCCTTAACAGCATGTCCTGGTAGTTGCTCAGCATGTACTGCTGCAGCACACCTCGGCTGCAGCTGTACGTGAACTCGTAGGTGACATCGTCCGCCGCGGCATCCGCCTCCGTAGCCGTCTCCTCCGGCGGCAGCGAGCAGATGATTCCCATCTCCTCCAGGGCGCGCAGCTCGCTCTGCAGCCGCGAAGGACCGCCCGACGCAGGCCGCAGCCGGTGCCCTTCGATCGGGTAGACCTCGAGCAAGAAGCTGTACAAAAAGTTGCTGCCGATGAGGCTGGCCGTCTTCAGGATCATCTTCTGGCAGCTGTTCAGCCTGTCGATGCGCGTGCCCAGCATGGAGAACGCGCAGGGCATCGCGTTGATCTCCCCCTCGAAGTCCAGGCCCTTGGCCAGGGAGCAGTGCAGCAACTCGGTGCTCACCGCACCCATGTCCGCCGGCAGCGCCGCCGCCCCGCCCCCCCCCGCCGCCCCGTCGGCGCTGCCGCCCTCGCCGAGCTGCTGCGGCTCGAATACGAGGCGCCGGTCGGCCGAGTTCATCAGCGCCAATACCTCCTCCTTCACCATGAGCGGATTGCCCTGCGCCCGCGTTTCAATCAGGCGGCGCAGGCGACCGGAAATGCTGGCCACGTTGGGACCAAGAGTGTCGCACACCAGCTCCTCCAGCTCGTCGTCCTTCAGGCCGCGAAGCTTCATGTGGTCGCCGGCGCGGCAGATCTTGCCGAACGACCGCGGCACCACCTGCAGCACGAATGGGTCGGTGTAGTTGCGCAGAGGGCGCGTGGCGATCACCAGCAGCAATGGGCAGGCGTCCGCGCCGTCCTTGCTCGCCAGCGCCAGCGCCACGTCCCACGATGCAGGGTCCAGGTAGAGGGCGTCGTCGATGATGACCACGCACTTGTGCTTGTGCGCGTTGGCGCGCAGCAGCGCCACCAGCATGTCCACGCGGACACGGCGGACACGGCGCTGCTTCTTCAGAGCTGCTTCGCCTTCCTTGTCGGCAGCGCCAGGAGCCTCGAGCGCCCTCGACTGGTCGGTGTGCTCGAATGACACGCCGAGGCCGGTGTTCAGCAGCGCCACGAACGGCAAGAGGTGCGCCGCCCGCGCGCCCAGGAGGCTGCGGATGCTGTCCTCCCGCGCCGCACGCCGCGCCGCGCCGAGTCCAGCTGCTGCCGACTCCGTCACTGCGTTGATGTGCGTGTCCAGCTGCTGGCGCAGCACCATCCACCACACGCCGAGCAGCGCCGTCCGCTCGAACGGGCTGCCCGATGTGCAGTAGATCGGCACCGCCTTGGGCAAGGTCAACGCCACGAAACGGCAAAGCGCCGTGGTCTTGCCCGCCCCCACCTCCCCCTCAATCACGACGGCGCTGCCCTCACCACGCTCCACCAGCGCGATCTTCTTCTCCAGCAGCTTGAAGCGGAGGCGCGCCAGGTCGCTGGCCTCCACACTCGCGTCGCTGCTTTGCACCAAGTTCAGCTCGATGTGCGAGCTGGGCGGCTTGGGGGAGGAGCCCGCCGAGGCTTCCACCGCGAAGTGCGGGAGCCATCGCATCCGCACAGGGGGCGTGCCCGGCGTGCTGCGCGGGACGAAGCTGCGCGTGCCGCTGATGTTCAGCGCGAGCGCGGGGCCGGCGGCCGCCTGCTCGGCGGTCAGCATCCCGGCGTCCACCGCCGCGGCGATCGCCTTCTCGAAGAGCACATCCGTGTCCTCCACGCCCTCGCAGTCGACCATGGCCAGCCGCGCGCTGTCCGGCAGCACCGCGTCCAGCCGGAACAGATGCGGCACCACGATCAGCGCGGAGGAGATCGGCCGCAGCAGCTGCTGCAGCAGGTCCAGCTGCGAGTGCAGGCCGCGCTGGTGCGGCAGCGCCGCCCGGCCACCCATGGCCACGACCGAGCTGGCGGAGGTCTTCTTGGGACGCAGCAGCAGCTGCGCGGCAGAGCCCGCCCGGCTGCGCTTGCGCTGGAGCCCCGGCGCCGTGTTCATGCGGTTACTCTCGCCGCCGAGCACAACGCGCGGCAGCCGCGCCTTCAGGATGGAGTCGCGCGCGTACGCCTGGCGCTGCCTCGCGTGGGCGGCCCGCATCGCGTTGAACGCGCCCGCCGCCGGCGCCACCCGCAGGTCCCCCACCGCGTTGTCGTACGGCTCGAACACGTCGATCTTCCCCGTCTTGCCCTTCACCTCGATGGGCTCGCGCGCGTGGAAGAGCAGCCCGCTGCTGATCGCCAGGCGCTGCGTGCCCGTGTCGCAGAGCACGCCGCCGTCGCCGTCCACCTTCACCTGCTGCATGAGGCGTGCGGCGAGGTTGACGCTGTCGCCCAGCACGCTGTACTCGCGCCGCGTTTTGCTGCCCACAACGCCGCAGAAGATCCCCGTGCCCGTGGTGACGCCCACGCTCGCGACGAGCCCCAGCTCGAAGAGCTTCTCGCAGATGAGCAGCGCGGAGAGCACGGCGCGCACGGCGTCGTTCTCGTGGCAGAACGGCGCGAGGCCGAAGGCTGCCACCACGGTGGAGCCCTTGTCGTCCATCAGGAACTTGTTCACGGAGCCCTCGTACTTGTACACCGCGCTCTGCACCTCGCACAGCGCCTTGTGCACGCGCACCATCGCGTCATCGTACTGGCCGCTCGCCAGCAGGTCGTGCTCCTTGAGGCCCAGGTTGATGAAGAGGACGGACAGCGTGCGCAGCTCCGAGCCCCAGCTCTCCTCATCGGGGTTCTCGCGCGAGAGGGTGGGCAGCACCGCGCCGGGCACGTAGCAGCGGAGGTTCTTCTCCAGCGCCGCCTCCTCGTCGAGCGTGTCCGTCTGCATCATCACCACCTTGGAGCGCTTGGGCAGCCTTGAGATGACGGAGCCCTCAGACGTGTCCAGCTCCACGAACCCGTTCGGGAACGTCTGCAGGGCGACGAAGTTCTCGCCCGAGGCGTTGGCCTCGCGCCACGCGTCCGCCGACAGGATCACCTGCCCGCCCGCCGTGGCCAGCCCCTCCGCCGTGAAGGCCTGCACCAGCGGCTCGCCCACGGCCAGGTACTCCATGCGGTTGAGCGAGCCGCCGATGTGCAGCACGCTCACGTGCCCGACGCCGATGCCCAGCTTCACGCTCAGCGTCACCTGCTCCTCCACGTCCAGCGTGGCGGAGTGCAGGTACGACTGCAGCGCAACGGCGCACTGCGTCGCGCGCCGCGCCTGCATCTCCATCGTGGCGCCCTCGTCGCCGCCCTTCACCTCCCACAGCACGATCATCGCATCGCCGGCGTACTTGAAGACGTCGCCGCCCTCGCTCGCAATGATGCGGCACATCTGGCTGAAGTACATGTTCAGGTACTTGGCCAGGCCCTCCGAGCCGGCGCCCTCCTCCTCCATCGCCTCGGACAGCGCCGTGAAGCCCTTGATATCCGCGAAGAGGCACACCGTGTCCAGGCCCTCGCGCCGCGGGACATGCTGCGTCTCCGGCGGCCCTTGCAGCTGCCGCACGATCAGCGCGGGCAGGTAGCTCCCCAGGGTCTCGACGAACCGCATCGCACCCTAGCGCCTTGTGCCTGCCTTCCCGTCGTGCACTTGCCTGCTTTGCTTGCTGGTCGAAGCAGTCGGGCGACGCGGTGCTAGTCAGATGTAAAAATTCGAACGGACGGTTGTGTATTCACCTTTATCTCTTTCGCAGCGTTCCACGAAGCTTATTGGTGTTCACAGAATGTTGACGCTTGGGCAGATGGACTCCATCGGCCGCCCAATGTCCGTGGCTGCACCGCCGCATCGCCGGTTCGCGCCGCACGAGCGTATGAAGTGAGGCGAGCAGTGCTTCTCGTCGCACAGGAGGCAGCCGTTCAGCGCGGCGTGGCCCTCGCTCCCGTCCGAGCCTGCCGGGTTGTTGTCCGCGTTGGTGGGCAGCTCCCACTTGAGCACGCACTCCTTGAAGCAGTGCGTCATGGTGCAGCCCATATTCGCGACCCAGCAGTCGGTGCAGCCCGCGGTCAGCGTCGTCGAGGCTTGCATGCAGGGCCGCGCCAGAGCCTCGCCCCCCAGCAGGAACAGGATGCCGCACTTGGTCGCCGCCTTGGTCAGCGTCGCGGACATGTTGTGGTAGGTGCCGACGTCCTGGCTGTTGCTGCACACGCCGCAAGGGCCACAGGAGGCGACGCGAACCCCAGCGGCCGCCGCCGCCGCCGCGCTGCCGTAGAACCGCCGGTCCTCGCCGCACACGCCCGCCTTGCCAGCCTCGATGTACGGAAACCCCGCCGGCTCTGGCGCGAAAAGGCGCTTCGCCGGCGGCGCGAGTGCCCGCCCCGTGCGTGCCTCGGAGCAGGCGCACTTGCCGCCCAGCATCGGGCGGTGCCCCGCGATGGACGCGTCTGTCCACCCTTTGCCGTGGTGCACGCGGCACATTCGCGCGCACTGCCCCCGGTCTGATAGCGTCACCCAAACGATGTGCGCATGCCATGCTATGCCAGCCACCAGCCACCATGACCGGGGAATCATCCCTTGCCCAGCCCAATACGAGTACAGCTTGTACTTCGCAGAATATGTGATTTCTTAAAATCAGCACCAATTTGAGCCACTAGTTAAATCAGCAAGAAGCTGTATTTTCTATTAAAAGGCAGACAACGACTCACTTCGACCGCGAAAGGAACGTTTGCGCTGCGCGATGGGGGACGTTTCTACCTCAGCTGCCATTGACGCCCAATTCGCGAACCTGAAGCATGCCGCGATCATGGATGTGACCATCGACGGGCCAAAGGAGACGGCGGGCGCGCCGAAGCGGAAGGCGGCCATCAAGGCTCGCGAGGACGCGATGAAAGCGAAGCAGCACGAGGAGCGCGAGCGCATCGCTGCGATCCGGCAGCGTAACAAGGCGAAGCTCGAGCAGCTGGAGTCTGGTGACGCACGCTTGCAGCTGTGGGCGGGGCGGGCGACTCGCGTGCAGCACGGCCTCCACGTGGCGAGGGAGTTGCTCGACAGCGAGGGCATTAAAGTCAACAAGGTGGGCATCGCCGACAACTCGGCGCTGCACCGCGCCGTGGCATCGTGCAACCACGATATGGCAGATGTGCTGATTTCCAAGGGGGCGGATCTTAATGCCCGGAACATGTTTGGCTTGGCGCCGCTGCACGTGGCGTGCAAGCGATCGGACATTGTTTCCGTGCGGGCGCTGCTCGCTGCCGGCGCGGAGCTGGACCCCCGGGACGGCGAGGGATTTACGCCGCTGCTGCGCTGCGCGCACTATGGCGACGCCTTTTTAGTGCAGGTGCTGCTGGATGAGGGTGCAGACCCAGCCATGTGTGTGGAACCACCCGCCGGCGAGGACGGACTCGTCGAGTGCACAGAGCTGGGTCTGCACACAACGGCAATGGACCTTGCGCGACAGGGTGGAAACGTGACTGTGTGCACACTGCTATCGCATGGCGCCGCGGTCAAGGCCGAAGCATTTGGTTGAGCTTAAATGCAAGTTTTAAATAGAACCGATCTCAAACTGTGTAAATAATGTGTTGTGAACTTGCCTGCAACACTGCAACTGCAAACACTCTCAACTCTCAGCTCTCAGTCTCACTCGTCACCGTCACTCTGTGGATCAGGATCAGAGTCACCAAAGGTCATGATGTAATTCAGCGCTGCCTCGAACGTGCTCAAGCAGTAACTGCCAGCAATGAGGGCAAAAGGGAAAAGCAGGGCAGTGGAGATCGCAAGAACAGATAGTGAGTAGGAGTGCTCTCTGGCGGTCTGCACACAACTGCCAGCAGCGAATCATGGAGCTTCGCGTGTGCGTCACAAGCTTACCCTATCTCACTCATGCGCTTGTCCGGGTTGCACAGTGCTTGCAGCAGCTGCAACGTCGCAAAAGGTCGGTCCAAGCGGCTGTGCACGACGCACCAGACAACGATGGGGAAGCAATCGTCGGCAGCCAAGACCTTCGCGTTGGGATTCCCGCGCTGGAGCTGCTCGTCTTTGTGCAGCTCGTGGATCTGTCGGCACAGCACCAACCAAACGCGAGCACGGACGGTTGGGGAGCAAGGGGGGGGTCAGAGATCAGGCACTGGCACAGTGCAAGGGGCGGGCGGGGCTCGCTATGCAGCGAAGTCGGCTGCTCATGTCGCGCGCACTACCTTGTGCACCGCGTTGACCAGCGCCTTCAGCTTCAGCGAGGGGAGCAGGACCTGGTCGAGCGTGTTCAGCTCGTCGATCGCGACCTGCCAGCTGGAGAGTGAAATCGTGTGCTCCGGAATCTCGAAGAAGCTCTGCGGCTGCACTCGCAGCGTGCGCAGCTTGTAATGCAGCGTGGCATCGTCTGCCTGGAAGCACCGCGCGAGGAAATCGTGCAGCTGCGCCATGAGAGGCAGGAACAGCGTGAGCTCCACCTCGCCGCGAACAAGATCAGACAGGGCGGCTTGCTGTTGCTCGAGCAACGCTTCGTCGTTGTACGCGGCGTCGGAAGCCGCCTCGGGATCACTGGCCGCAGCACTGCCGCCCCCCGCTGAATCGCCCTCCTCCAACGCCTGGCCAGCATCGTCTGCGGGCAGCGACAGCACCGCCGCCGACGACGGGTCAAACAGCGATGTCAGTCGGTCGCCGTGCTTCGTCAGCACGTACTGCTGCATCCCATCAAAATAGTCCGCCAAACGCGTGAGCGCGGCGTCCACAGAGTCCAGAAGAGCATCCGCCGCCTCCGCCGCCTCTGCCTCTGCCGCTGCTTTCTGCGCCGCCTGCGAGAGCGAGGCAGAGTTCGACCGCCGGTGCCTGTTAGGCTTGGGCAAGGCCTGGGGCTGCAGCGACGGCCGGAAAGACGCGATGAAGCGATCGCAGGAGCGCCCTTCTGCGCCCGCCGGATCGTTGAGGCAGTGGTGCAGCCAGACCTGTGCCGTCTGCACTGTCGGTCCTTCGCCGCGCTGCGCACGCAGCGAATCCACGCGTCCGCTGATCCCGATGAACTGCTGCAGCTCGATCAGGACTTTGCCTCGCATCACGTCGAGTTCGGGCGGTTGGCGCGCCAGCACAGACAAGGAGCGCAGGAACGCCTCGAGCACCGTCTGCCGCTCGACCGTCAGTGCCGATTCGGAGTCCCCGCCACGGAAGCCGTGCGGCCGACGCTGCGGAAACGGGAGCGCCTTCAGGCTCGGCATCCAGCGCAGCAGCTGCTTGCGCAACGCGAAGAACTGCGCGAAGCGCTTCCGCGCCTGCCAGGAGCTCCCTGTGAGCACGTCCACGACCAAGATCACGTACTCGGTGTGCGAGTCGATCGACACCCGGTGCGTGATCCGTGCCGCCACTGCGGGGCGCAGGCCCTTGGCAGCGATGACCAGCAGCGACCACTCGTGCTCGGACACGCAGCGCGGCGTGTCCTGCCGCTCCTCCCCGTGCCCCGCCCCGGGGGGGGGCGGCGGGGGCGCCCGGCGGGCGGGCGGCGGCCCGGCGCGGCGGGGCGGGGGGGGGCGCGCGCGGGGCGGGCGGGCGCCGGGC